>Ga0182740_1002648_pt1 | contig 10717 bp, 10 predicted proteins | sample eDN5th37CKraftBY_FD_128872 | JGI IMG/M metagenome (GOLD analysis project Ga0182740, IMG submission 128872) | Enriched backyard soil microbial communities from Emeryville, California, USA - eDNA 5th pass 37_C Kraft BY (version 2) (version 2) | ecosystem: Environmental > Terrestrial > Soil >...
CTCGAGCAGTTCGTGCAGATGCTCTCCCTGCTGATGAAGAAGCAGGGCCGGCAGGCTGGTCAGCAGCGCGAGGATCGTGACGCGCCTCAGAGGGATAGCTACGCTGACCACGCGCTGGCGGCGTATGGCTTCGACGACGAACAGGCACAGGATGCCGTTCACCAGATAGAACAGCCCCGCAACATCCTCGGGCATCACGAACCCGCTCCATTCAGGGAACAGCGTCGTGTATTCGTTGAGGTCGGCGATAACGAACGCCGGCAAACCGATCAACGCGCCCCACATCACCCATCTGAGACGCTGATTGTCCTTGGGCCTCAGCGACCGGCGCCGCTTCAGCAGGATGGCGACTGCGGCGGCGCTCACGATAATTCCGAAGAGGATCGTCGCGCGCGTCAGCAATTCGGTGTGGAAGCCGAACGCGTTGCCGTAAGCCGCCATCAGAACAACGGCAACGACCGCCGTGAGCGGCGGCAAGGCGCGCTCCAAACGGTCCCAAGGCGGTTGTATCGCGCCGGTCGGAGCCCGCATGACGAAGACCAGGAGGCCAGCGTATCCCACCGCCTGGGCAATGCTGCCGAGAGCATTCTGAGCCAAAAGCAGCAGAGGCCAGCGCTGCAAGTGCGCATAGAACTCGTAGGCTTGGCCCGGATTGAACCAGATTACATAGAGGAAGAATCCCCATGTCATGCGGTTTGGCCGCGTCCACACCAGCCAGCCGGCCGCGAGTATGACGGCGACGCTCGCAATCTGATCTAGGATCAATACGATGCGGGCAAACCAATTCGTCGGACGCGGTTCAGCGACGATCGTTACGTCTCGCGCGTCCTGGGCTCCGCCCGGCAAAAGACTGATTGTCGTCTGCCGCCCCGGCAAAACATATTCATTCCCTCCGACAGCTGCGATCGTGCTCGCGCAGACATAGGCATCGTAAGGAATGCAGCGCATTCGCGAAAAATCGAGGCGATCACCCGCGCGCACGCCGGCCTTCCATGCAGGCGATTGCAACTCGCTTCCGAACGGTCCGGAGACGTCGTAAATCAAACCGTTGCTGTCGGCATAAAAACCAAATGAGCCGAGCGGACGAACCACGCGCACGAAATCGGGAACGACCATCGCGAGGGCCCAGATCAGCAATGCGAGGAGCACCAGGCGCTGGCGTGTCATGACGCTACCAAGCGAAAGGTCTGCCGTTGCATGGATACCCGCCCAACGATCCGATCGGCCCCGATGGTAGGATGCACTCCGCGAGCTAGGCAAGCGGGGCGGCGTTTGCCGTCCAGACGGAGTTAACGGTTTCTCATTGGCGCCATGGCGCATTCAGAGACGGAGAACCTCAGCGATGGACATGTATTTGCATCCAAGCGTGCTCGATTTGGCGCTGCGTCTCCTTCTGACGCTGCTGGCGTGCATCCTTGTCGGCGTGAACAGGGAGGCCGCGGGCCACGGAGCTGGGCTGCGCACGATCGTCCTCGTCGGCTTGGCAGCGTGTATCGCAACCAGTCAGGCGAACATCTTGCTCGCCGTCACCGGCAAAACCGAAGGCATGTTCGCGACCATGGACGTGATGCGCCTTCCACTCGGCATTCTCACCGGCATCGGCTTCATTGGCGGCGGCGTTATCCTCAAGCGTGGTCACATCGTTTCTGGCATCACGACGGCGGCCACGATCTGGGCGGTGACAGTCATCGGCATCTGCTTCGGCGGCGGCCAATTGCTTCTCGGCGGGGCGGGCACATCCCTGATCGTTCTGACGCTGTTGGTCCTCCGATGGATCGATGTCCGCGTTCCGCGCGATCATCGGGGCGAACTCGTCGTCGCGTCGTATTTGAGCCAGCCTCCCTTTCCGGATCTGGCAGCGCATCTAAGCGGTACGGGTTACATCGCGCAATTCAGGTCGCTGAGCCGGGATGAGGATCCTGGCAAGACGCTGCTGACATTCGAGCTGCGCTGGACGCAGACGGAAGTTGAGAATCCGCCGCTCGAACTCCTGAATAGGCTCCAGCCGGATTACGAGGTGCGGTCCTTCGAGGTAATCAAAGAGTCGGATCACTGAAGCTGACTGCACACCTAACTGATATTGGCGTTCCGCAGGCGGAGCGCGTTCGCAATCACGCTGACTGACGATAGCGCCATCGCAGCCGCAGCAATGATGGGCGAGAGAAGCAGTCCGAAAACCGGGTACAGAATGCCCGCCGCAATCGGCACGCCCGCCGCGTTATAGATAAACGCGAAGAACAGGTTCTGCCGGATATTCGACATTGTCGCTTCGGAAAGTTTCCGCGTCCGCGCGATACCTTCGAGATCGCCTTTGACGAGGGTGACGCCCGCGCTTTCGATCGCAACATCCGTTCCTGTACCCATTGCGATACCGACATCGGCGGCGGCAAGCGCTGGCGCATCGTTGACGCCGTCGCCAGCCATCGCCACGGCGCGCCCCTTGTTCCGCAGATCAGAGACAAAGCTGGCCTTGTCTTCAGGCAGAACATCGGCCTGGACGTCATCGATGCCGAGCTTGGCGGCAACGGCCTTGGCGGTCGTCGCGTTATCGCCCGTCAGCATGACAATATGGACGCCGTCCTTCTGAAGCGTGCGCACGGCATTCGCGGTCGTGGCCTTGATTGGATCGGCGACTGCGATAATCCCGGCGGCTTGGCCGTCGATGGCAACAAACACCGCCGTCGCGCCATCGCTGCGAAGCTTCTCGGCATCCTGAGCAAAAGCTGTCGTATCGATCCTCATCTCCTCGAAGATCGTTCGATTGCCGATAACGACGCTGCGGTTGTCGACGACGCCAGACACGCCTTTGCCCGACGGAGATGAGAAGTCGCGAACGCCGGACAGCGCGAGATTGCGTTCGCGCGCCGCCGCGACAATGGCCGCGCCGAGCGGATGCTCGCTGGCGACTTCGAGACTGGCCGCGAGCCTGAGAAGATCGGCTTCTGATATGGACGGCGCTGCCTGGATCGCCGTCACAGTCGGCTTTCCCTCCGTCAGCGTTCCGGTCTTGTCGACGACGAGCGTATCGATCTTCTCCATGCGTTCGAGCGCCTCGGCGTTCTTGATCAGCACGCCCGAATGCGCGCCACGGCCGACGCCCACCATGATTGACATCGGCGTCGCAAGGCCGAGCGCGCACGGGCAGGCGATGATGAGCACGGAAACGGCAGCGATGAGCGCGTACGAGAACCGCGGCTCCGGGCCGAACGTCATCCAGGCGATGAACGCGAGCACCGCGATTGCAATGACGAGCGGCACGAACCATCCGGCGACTTGATCTGCGAGCCGCTGAATGGGGGCGCGGCTGCGCTGGGCTTCGGCCACCATCTGCACGATGCGCGCGAGCATCGTGTCCCGGCCGACCTTATCGGCTCGCATGATGAGCGCGCCCGATCCGTTGATCGTGCCGCCGATCACTTTCGCGCCGTTAGACTTCGAAACGGGGAGGGGCTCGCCCATCACCATAGATTCATCGACGTTGCTTTTGCCGTCGGTCACCGTGCCGTCGACGGCGATGCGCTCGCCGGGGCGCACACGCAGTTTCTCGCCAACGGCAATCGTTTCGATCGCCACCTCTTCGTCCGAGCCGTCGGCGTTGAGACGCCGCGCCGTCTTGGGAGCGAGATTGAGAAGCGCGCGAATGGCGCCACTCGTCTGCTCGCGCGCCCGCAGCTCCAACACCTGTCCCACGAGAACGAGCACCGTGATTACCGCCGCAGCCTCGAAGTATACCGGCACCGATCCGTCGGCTCCGCGCAGCGATGCGGGAAAGGCGCCGGGAAACAGCGTCGCCACGACGCTGTAGAGCCACGCTACGCCCGTTCCGAGCGCGATCAGCGTGAACATGTTGAGATTGCGCGTCTCGAGCGACTTCCAGGCGCGCTCGAAGAATGGATAGCCCGCCCACAGCACGACGGGTGTCGCCAGCACGAGCTGTAGCCAGTTGGAGGCCGTGGGACTGATGATGTGATGCAACGAAAAGAGATGGCTTCCCATCTCGAGGATGAAGACGGGAAGGGTGAGCGCCGCGCCGATCCACAGCCGGCGCGTCATATCTTCGAGTTCGGGGTTGGGTTCGGCCTCGGCAGTGATGAGTTCCGGCTCGAGCGCCATGCCGCAGATCGGGCAGGAGCCGGGGCCCTCTTGCCGGATCTCCGGATGCATCGGGCACGTGTAAATGGTGCCTGCGGGGACGGGCTCAGCCTTGGCGGTTTCCGGCTTCAGATATTTGAGCGGATCGGCGATGAACCGCTTCCGGCAACCCGCGCTGCAGAAGTAATAGGTCTGGCTTTCGTAATCCGCTTGATACTTCGCCGTGGCGATCTTGACGGTCATCCCGCACACCGGATCCTTCGCCGTGCCTTCAAGGCCGGGCGCTCCGTGTTGATCGGCGGCATGATTGTGCGCGCAGCAACTGTTGGCAGGAGTGCCGGGCTCATGCCCTGATCTCGGCGCGTCGGCGGTCATGATGACGTTCCTTGCTGAACTCGCGTGCTTGACGATAATACCCCCATAGGGTATCTCGTCAAGGCATGGAAAAACAATCGAAAGCCGCCTGCCTGAAGCGCCTGAGTCGTATCGAGGGCCAAGTCCGCGGCCTGTCGAAGATGGTGGAGGAGGGGCGCTACTGCATTGACGTGGTGACCCAGATCTCAGCGGTTCGGGCAGCACTCCGGCGCGTTGAAGAAGAAGTGTTGCGGGATCACGTCGCCCACTGTGTCGAACATGCAATCGCGAGCGGTGACACGGCCGATCAGCGCCGCAAGCTAGCCGAGCTGATGGACGTATTCGCGCGAAGCTCTCGATGACGCTGCAAATATGGCGATCATGAATGCGCTTCCTTTTGCGCAGCAGCCTGCAGCCCAATCAATCAACCCGCTGTCAATCCAAAAAGTTCGTAACGCGAGTTGAATTCGCGCGCCTGCTGGGCTGCCTTTAGTTTGCCACGCCTTCGGCCATTTCCCGCGCGAAGCTCCACCATGGAACCGGACCGGCTTCGTTCGTGTTGGGCGGTGCAAGTAAGCGACGGGTATGCGGGGATCATGAAAGCCATTCTCTTTGTCATCATCGCAGCGTCGGCCACCGCGGGCGCGTCGAGCCATGTATTCGCGCAGCAATGGAGTCCATGGGACGGCCCGAGACGCGCGCCGGTAGAAGTCCTACCCGACGAGGAAGATGATCTCTACGCTGGGCCTCGGTTCGAACGTGAGGACGACAGCTTCGAGGGCCCGCGCGCCGGCAATCAGCGCCGCTACCGCGACGACGACCCGCGCAGATACGATCCGCGCTACAACGGCGGTCCTGCTTACGGCGAATATGAACGAGAAGACCCGCGCGATGGCCGGCCCGTCGCGCGTGGGTATGTCAGCACGCCTCGCGGGGACTATTATCAGCGCCCTGACGCCGGCGATGATTACGGTGCCTGGGACGCTGCGCCGTCTGCGGATGAGGAGGCTCGTCTCAGCAAGTCTCCCGCGTGGAACGGAGGGCCAAAGCCCTACATCAAACCCGTCGCGCCTCCGCAAGTCGCCTTCAGCGGCCCGTATGCACCGGGCTCGGTCGTCATCGATACCAGCGCCCGCAAGCTCTACTACGTGCTGAGCGCGACGTCGGCCTATGCCTATCCGATCGGTGTCGGCCGCCAGGGGTTCACGTGGACGGGCAAGGAGAAGGTCTCACGCATCGCCGACTGGCCCGATTGGTATCCGCCGGCCGAGATGCGCCGCAGACGGCCCGAGCTGCCGCAGCGCATGCTGGGAGGCATCAAAAACCCGTTGGGTGCGAAGGCCATTTACCTCGGCAATACGCTGTACCGGATCCACGGCACTGACGATCCGAAATCCATCGGCAAGGCTGAATCGTCAGGATGCTTCCGCATGCTGAACGAGAACGTTCTGCATCTGGCGTCTCTCGTGCGCGTCGGGACCGAGGTGACTGTCGTGCGCTCGCTCGGGAACAAGATTGCCTCCAGCGCCAAGACGCCAGGATCAGAGTCAGCGCAGCGAGCCAGGACGACGCAAAGGACGACGCCCGCGCCGCGGACAATTCCACGCGGCGCGGTTCGTCCGGACGTCGGGGATGATGATTTTTATGATCCCTACAACGGCTGGCATTAAGCGCTTTGCGCGGCGTGGAGGGCCTTGAACTCCTCCATGCCGAGCATCCCGACGGGATTGAGATTATCGTCGAGGATTTCGTAGATGACGTCGCCGACGTTGCGATTGCTGAAGAAGGCAATCACGTCCTCATCGCCACCGCCTTCACGGTGGGGCTCGCCGTCGGCCTTGCCAACAACGTAGGCGCCCGTCGGACGGATTTCCTTCAGTTCTCCGTTCGCATTGTAAATGCGCAACTCGCCGCTGAGCGTCAGCGTGATGTAATCCGCTTTGTGCCGATGCAGCACGATCTGCGAATTGGCGTCGAACTTGAACAGGATGTCGACGATCCGCGCGGCCTCATCGACGGCGCAGATGTGGTAGGCAATGTGCGGAAACCCGTCGAGCGTGTACCACTTGATGTGCTCGTGGAAGGGGACGGAGATCTTGGGCGTTGCGTGCAGGATGTTCATCGTCATCGTTACTCCCGGCTGCAATTTTATCTGCGGACGCACCGGTGCTGGGCGCCCGTATAACGCCAACGTGACTTGAAGGCCTTGCTCCCGCTTGCCATTTTGCGCCAGCTTTGCGTGAATCTCCACCCTGGCGGCAGCAGAAATGGCACCACGTCTTTCCGGAGTTACCCGGGCCAGCTCACTCGGCCCCATCGGCGCGTTCATGAAAGACCGGGGCGGCTCGATCGAGCGCGTTCTTCGAAATTGCGATCTCCCATATGCAATTCTGGAGCAGCCCGAATTGATCGTGCCGCTGCGTGAGCAATTTCGCCTGCTCGAAAGGGCGGCTCGCGATACGGGTGATCCTTATTTTGGGGCTCGCCTCGGCCAAGCCGTAAAAAGCAAAGAGCTGAGCGCGTTCGGCGCCTGGGTCTGCAAGGCAGAGACGCTGGGTGACGCAATGACCCGCGCGCACGCCGGATTGAACGCGATGCTTCAGACATCCACCGTGCTGACGGTATCCCTGCATGGATCGCGGGCACGCTGGTCGATCGAATTCATTGAACCGGAAACAGAAGGGCGCCATCACAACGAATTTCTGGCGCTCGGCTACGCGATGGATATCGTCCGCGTCTACGCCGGACCGCATTGGCGTCCCGATCTTGTCATGACGGCGCTTCCCTCGGGCTCGCCGCGCTCTCCCCTGGAAGATATCTTTCAGAGCGAGATCTCGCATGGGCACGCGGTCCCAGCCATCGAGTTCCAGGCTTCGCTACTCGCGCATACCGTGCACACAGCGCAACTGATGCCTGGCCATATCGACGAGACCCGCGAACCTCCAATTCCCCGTCAGTCGGATGTTTTGGCGACGACGGCGGCCGTAACGGAACTTGCCCTGCAGGAGGGATATCCGCGTATCGATTGGGTCGCCGCCAAGCTCGGCACGACGTCGCGATCGCTGCAGCGCCGGTTGAGCGAATGCGGAACGTCATTCGCCGATCTTGTCGATGGGGTACTGAGCCGGCACGCGAAATCGCTGCTCCGGGACAGCGGGGCGAGCATCACCGACATTGCGCTGAAGCTTGGATATTCCGACCCTGCGCATTTCACTCGCGCGTTCCGCAGGTGGACGGGAACTTCACCCAGTGCCTACCGGCAGGCCGCGTCGGCTATTTGATTTACCCGCCAGAAGGCGGCTTCGGCCATGTCGTGAACGGCGCGCGGGCAAGGCTCGAATTCTCATAGCGCGGATCGTTTGTCACTTCGTCGCCAACCCAGTCCGGAAGCGTAATCGCCTGATCGGAGCTTTCCAATTCGATCTCGGCCATGACCAATCCGGCGTTCGCCCCTTCGAAAACATCCACCGTCCAGATGTCGCCCGCGAAGGGGACATCGTAGCGAACTTTTCGGATCGGTGCCTCGATACTGAACTGCCGGATCATCTCCGCGGCGTCAGCGGCCGGGATTTTGTATTCGTATTCATGGCGCGACAGGGTATCCTTTCCGCCCGCGCTCTTTAACGTGATGTAGCCGTTCTCGCCGTAAATGCGGACGCGCGCGTTGACGTGGGGCGTGCGGGCGAAATAACCCTGCTCGATAGGCGCGGAACCGATTTCTAATTGCCGCCATTCGTCATTGCGTACGATAAACTTTCTTTCGATTTCGAGTGGCATTGCGTGCCTCTAAGAGTTTGGTCGCTGCAATGCTCCGGCGCTTGAGGATAGGCGCTTAAGCACTCGTTTGAGCCAGACCAAAGCCTATCAGGATTGATCTCATGAAAGTAGACCTCACCAACAAGACAGCGGTTGTGACCGGCTCAACGGCAGGCATCGGATTGGCAATAGCAAAAGGCTTGGCGCAGGCGGGCTCGAAAGTTGTCATCAACGGCCGCAAGCAAGAAACCGTCGATAAAGGCGTGGCCGCCGTCCACGCCAGCGTGAAAGCGGCAGCGGTGTCGGGTGTCGCCGCAGACGTCTCGACAGCGGAAGGCTGTGCGGCTCTCATCAAAGCGGTGCCGTCAGCCGACATCCTGATCAATAACGCCGGTATCTTCGAGCCGATGCCGTTTTTCGAAATCACCGATGCCGACTGGACGCGGTACTTCGAGACGAACGTCATGTCGGGCATCCGCCTCTCGCGCGCGTACATGCCAGACATGCTCGAGCGGAACTGGGGGCGCGTCATTTTCATCTCGTCGGAATCGGGGGTGAACATTCCCGTGGAGATGATCCAGTACGGCCTCACCAAAACGGCGCAGCTGTCGCTGACGCAAGGGCTCGCGCAGCTGACGGCCGGAACGAACGTCACAGTGAATTCGGTGCTGCCGGGCCCGACGCGATCGGAGGGTGTCGAGGAATTCCTGAACGCTATGGCGAGAGCGGAAGGAAAGACAACGGAAGAGATGGCTGAATCCTTCGTTGCAGCACATCGGCCGGCATCGCTCCTCCGCCGTTTCGCGACCGTGGAAGAGGTGGCGAATATGGTCGTGTACGCAGCATCGAACGAAGCCTCGGCGACAAATGGCGCGGCTTTACGCGTTGAGGGCGGCATTCTGAGAACGATCGGATAAAACAAAAAAGAAAGCCGCCCGCAGCTGCGAGTGGGCGGCTCTCTTGGTGCGCAATTGAGCTGATTAGTTCGAGGGCGTATCGACCCTGACGCCCGGCGCTTCAACACGCGTTCCTTGGCCGTCCTTTTCAACGTGCGCAAACGGCGCGTCCACAGTGGTCTCGCCTGTGGCCTTGTTCCTCTCGACGCGTACGCCCGGTGCATCCACAAGCACCTCGGTCTGGGAACGCTGATACGCGGCGACGCCGCCGACGACGGCGACGACGGCCACAGCGCTCAACCCGATGTAGATCATGAGCTGGCGTGCTTCCATGGTGTCTCCGATTCCGTTTCGTAACAGTGACGGAAAACGCCCAAAAGCCGGAGAACGTTCCAGAGCGCACAGTTGGTTAAGGGGCGCGCGCAGTGGCAGAAACCTCGACGGTCGCGCTTCCGGCCGCCGTCGATTTCACCGTATAAACCTTGTTGTTTTCGGGGCTTACCCGCGCGATTTCCGTGGAGGTTAAAAAGAATCCACCACCTTTGGAGAAGACGATTTGTCCGGGCGAGCATGAGGTGAGAGCTGCCGACATCCCCGGTTTCAGCTCGCGGCTCTGGCCTCCGAACGAATAGCTGATCGCGTCCTTCGATTGGTTGATCACTTTGAACGCGTATCGTTCCGTCGCAGGGCGGCCGAAGAGTTCGACGGAAATGTATTTCGGCTTCGGTCCGGGTGCGCGCGCAACGCCAACGCCGACCTCGGTGGCGGAAGCCCGCAGGATATTCGCGCGATGCGGTGGAGAATTCATCCAGCCGGCGATGGCCTGAAGCGCAAGTGCGCCCGTGTCGAAGCCCTGTGCGCTCGCGTCCATCGCGAGATTTTCGGCGACCTCGCAATGCTTGTAGCCGGCGCCTTCTGCCCGTTGCGAAGGCGTTCGTCCATCCGCCGTATGGGAAAAGACGCCGCTCTGCGCAACCCGTTCAGCATAGGCCCGTGCCGCCCGCGCCAGTATGGCGTTGACCTTCAAGGGCGCGAGCTTCTGTTCCTGCCGCGCCTTGTTCGTGATTTCGACGATGTGCTGTTCGACCTGCGGCAGGTCGGGCACGAGAGCTGCCATGAGCTGGAAAGATCCCGATGAGCTTGAAAGCACTGCTGATCTAGCCTCGGGCGGGCCTCTACGCTACCGGGACCGGCCTGCGGCGAACCCTCTTTGTGGAGGCGTGGCCCGAGCGCATCGGGCGGCAAGCCAGATTGCGCGGAAATGGCGCGCCCGAACGATCCTCATAGGACGCAAGGTCGCTCAGGCTTGAGGGTACCCCAGAGGCGCTGTAGGGATGCGCCATGACCACAAAACCGATTCTGCCGGGCGAGGGCCCGATCGAGCCCGTCGAACTCCGGACCGCTCTCGAAGAGCGCTATCTGGCATATGCTCTGTCGACGATCATGCATCGCGCGCTCCCCGACGTGCGCGACGGTCTGAAGCCCGTCCATCGCCGCATTCTCTATGCGATGCGCGAGCTGCGCCTCAATCCGGAAGGCGGCTTCATCAAGTGCGCCAAGATCGTTGGCGAGGTCATGGGTGATTACCATCCCCACGGCAACCACGCGATCTATGATGC
>Ga0182740_1002650_pt1 | contig 10714 bp, 5 predicted proteins | sample eDN5th37CKraftBY_FD_128872 | JGI IMG/M metagenome (GOLD analysis project Ga0182740, IMG submission 128872) | Enriched backyard soil microbial communities from Emeryville, California, USA - eDNA 5th pass 37_C Kraft BY (version 2) (version 2) | ecosystem: Environmental > Terrestrial > Soil >...
AGCCGCGCCTGCGCCACGTGCTGGTGCGCCACGAACAGGCTGCAGTCCATGCCGCTGAAGGATATGCGCGCAGCACCGGCCGCCCGGGCGTGGTCTTCGTTACGTCGGGTCCCGGCATGGCCAACACCACCTCCGGCCTGCTTGACGCCATGTGCGATTCGATCCCGGTGCTTTGCATCAGCGGCCAGGTCGCCACGGCGGCCATCGGCACCGACGCCTTCCAGGAATGCGACGCCATCGGCATCTCGCGTTCGGTGACCAAGTGGAATACCCAGGTCCGCTCGGTGGATGACGTGGCCAGCGTGGTGGCCCGCGCCTTCGAACTGACCCGCCAGGGCCGCCCCGGCCCTGTATTGGTGGATTTCCCCAAGGATGTGCAGCTGGCCGTGCCGCGCGACGCGGACGACGATGCGCTGGCCTTGCCTTCGCAGCAGAAGTTGGCCGCGCTGCGCGCGCGCCGCCAGGCTGGCAAGCTGGCTCCCAAGTTGCCGCAATCGGCCGTGCGCCGCGCCGCCGCACTGATTGCCCAGGCCAAGCGGCCCATCTTCTACGGCGGGGGCGGCCTGGTGAACGCCGGCCCCGAAGCCTGCGAGGCCTTTACCGACCTGGTGCGCCACACCGGCGCGCCTTGCACCCTGACCTTGATGGGCCTGGGCGCCTTTCCCGCGTCCAACCCGCAGTTCGTCGGCATGCTCGGCATGCACGGCACGGTTGAAGCCAATCTGGCCATGCACAACGCGGACCTGGTGGTCTGCATCGGCGCCCGCTTCGACGACCGCATCACGGGCAAGCTGTCGGAATTCTGCCCGCATGCGCGCAAGATCCACATCGACATCGATCCCGCCTCAATCAATAAGGTGGTGCGCGTGGATGTGGCGCTGGTGGGCGATTGCCTGCCGCTGGTGCGCGCGTTGCGGGCAGAGCTGGGCGACGAGCCCCTGGACGCGGCGCGCCTGGCGCCCTGGTACAAGCGCATCGACGCCTGGCGCGCCCAGGACTGCCTGGGCTATACCCCGGCGGCCGATGCGATCCTGCCGCAGCACCTGATGTCGCGCCTGAATGCCGCGCTGTCGGACCGGGACGCCATCGTTTCCACCGACGTGGGCCAGCATCAGATGTGGGCCGCTCAATACCTGCGCTTCGACAAACCCAACCGCTGGTTGACGTCGGGCGGCGCCGGCACCATGGGCTATGGCGTGCCTGCTGCCATCGGTGCGCAGGTCGCCCATCCGGACAAGACCGTGGTGTGCGTCAGCGGCGACGCCTCCGTGCTGATGAACATCCAGGAACTGTCCACCGCCATGCAGCACCAGACCCCCGTCAAGGTCGTACTGTGCAACAACGGCTACATGGGCATGGTGCGGCAGTGGCAGGAACTGATCCATGGCGGCCGCTACAGCCACAGCTACAACGCGTCGCTGCCCGATTTTGTGGCGCTGGCGAAAGCGTTCGGCTGGGGCGCTGCCCGAGTGGACGACCCCGCCAAGCTGGACGAGGCGCTGGCCGAGTGCCTGGCGCACGACGGCCCTTACTTCCTGGATGTGGCGGTCACCGCGCAGGAGAACTGCTTCCCGATGATGCCCGCCGGGCATGGGCATCAGAAGATGATGCTGGCCGAAGGCGTCTGGTACCAGGACGAAACGACCTGATCAGACGGTGCGGTGGGGTGTCTGGGTTGTTTCTGTCCGGGGTTCTTTAGCCGCCGAGGCTGCCCTGCGCCATTCCGATGCTCGCCCCCCCTGGGGCTGCGCTTCGGATGGCTCCGGGGTCCTCGGCTGACAGCGGCCTCATGCCATTGTTTTGCCCCCGACTCATGGGCAGATGCCGATGGCCTTGAAGCTCGCTCATGGGGCAGATGCCGTGAGCCGGAGGCCGGGCGGAGGGATCCGAAGCGCAGCCCCATTGGGGCGAGCATCGGAATCCCGCAGTCCGGACGCCGGCGGCCTGAGAACCCCGACCTCACAACACCACAGGTCAACAATCCAAGCAGAAATGCCCTAGAACTGGATGGACAGCCCGCCATCCACCACCAGCACGTGACCGTTCACGTACGACGCCGCGGGCGAGGCCAGGAACACGGCGGCCCCGGCGATTTCTTCCGGTTCGCCCCAGCGGCCCAGCGGGTTGCGCGTAGCGACGCGCGGCCCGACTGTCGGGTCCGCGACCATAGCCGCGTTGGTTTCCGTGGCGAAGGTGCCCGGGGCGATGGCATTGCTGGTGATGCCATGCGGGCCGAACTCCGCCGCCAGCGCGCGCATCATGCCAGTCAGGCCTTGCTTGGCCGCCGGATAGACCGCATCGCCCGAGCGCGCCAACTCGCCCACCACCGACGTGATCGCGATCAGGCGGCCGTTGCCCTGCCGCATCATGCGCTCGGCAGCGAATTTGGCGAGCAGCATGCCAGCGACCAGGTCGGTGTCGATCAGTTCGCGGATCTCGGCGGGGCTGGTGTCGCGCAAGGTCTTCCGATTGCGTGCGCCGACATTGTTCACGAGGATGTCCAGGCGACGGTGCTCGCGGTCTATGTGTTGGAAGGCGCGCTCCATTTCGGCATCGTCGCTGATGTCGAAGGGCAGCGGATGCGCGTCCAGGCCTGCCTCCACCAGTTCGCTCGCCGCCGCGGCGACGGCCTCGGTGTTGCGGCCATTGATCAGCACGCGCGCGCCGCAGCCGGCCAGCGCGCGCGCAATGCAGAAACCCAGCCCGCGGGCCGAGCCGGTCACCAGGGCGACTTGCCCCGTCAGGTCGAAGTTGCGCAGATACGGTAGCGTGTTCATGTCAGTGGTCCTCAGCCTTCTCGGAACTCGGGCGCCCAGTGCAGCAGCCGGCGCTCCAGCCAGGTCACGCAATACACCAGCGCGATGCCCACGATGGACAGCAGCGTTACCGCCGCGAACATGTCGGTGGCGTTCAGGGTCGCTAGTGCCGTAATCATCAGGTAGCCCATGCCCGTGGTCGACCCAACGAACTCCGCCAGCACCACGCCGATCAACGCGAAACTGATGGCGTTCGGCAAGGCGGCGAAGGTCCACGCGGCCGCGGTCGGGATGCGGACCCGCCACAGGATCTGGCGCGGCGAACCGCCCAGCGTCCGGCAGAAATCCACCAGTTCGCGTTCCACGCTGCGCCCGCCCTTGTAGGTATTGAAAAACACCAGGAAGAACACCACGAACCACGACGTCACCACCTTGGAGGCCAGCCCCAGCCCGAAGAACATCGTGATGAGCGGCACGAAGGCGATGCGCGGCATCGAGTTGAACGCCACGATGAATGGGTTGAACACGTCTGCCAGGAAGCGGCTGCGGCTGAGCGTCATGCCCACCACGAAGCCGCTGCCCACGCCCACCAGCAGCCCCACCATGGTGGCCTGCAGGGTCAGCCACAGGTGCGGCCAGACCGAGCGCGGGCCGGGCTGCAGCCATTCCCATAGCCTGACCGCCACGCGCGAGGGCTGGCTGATGAAAAACGGATCGAACAGCGTGTTCTGGGCGAACCAGGGGATGCGCGTGAGTATTTCCCAGGAACCCAGGATGAAGGCAAGAATCAGCACTTGCCACAGCGTGATGCGCAGCCGGCGCGCAATGCTTGCGCGGCGGTCCAGCCGCAGCTGGTCCTGCAGGGAGTCGGCGGAATAAGTCGGGGTCATGACGCGTATCGGTTCAGGCGGCGGCGCGGAACTGCTGTCCCAGCACACTCCAGAGGCTTTGCACGTGAGTCACGAACTGCGGCGTTTCGCGCAGCGTGAAGACGTCGCGGGGATGCGGGATCTCGATGCGCTCGTCCAGCAGCACGCGGCTGGGCGGCCCGGAAAGCACCACCACTCGGTCCGACAGCAGGATGGCTTCGTCCAGGTCGTGCGTGACCATGACGATGGTCTGGCCCAGCTTGCGCCAGATCTCGATGAGTTCGCGGTGCAGATGCGTCTTGGTGTGCGTGTCCAGCGCGCCGAAGGGCTCATCCAGCAGCAGGATGCGCGGTTCCACCGCGAGGCTCATCAGCAGCGCTACGCGCCGCCGCATGCCGCCGGACAGTTGATGCGGAAAGGCGTCGGCGAACTGGCTTAAGTGGCCCATTTCCAGCAGCTCGGCCACGCGGCGCTCGATCTTGTCAGCGGACACACCCTGGAACTTCAGGCCCAGCGCCACATTTTTCCTTACGCTGAACCAGGGGAGCAGGGTGTCCTTCTGGAAGATATAGCCCAGGGCCGGCGGCACCTGCCCATCTACGATATTGCCGTCCACGCGGATCGTGCCCGTGGTGGGACGCAGGAAACCCGCGATCATGTTCAGCAGCGTGCTCTTGCCGCAGCCTGACGGCCCCACGATGGAAACGAACTCGCCTTCCGGGATCGTCAGGCTGACCTCGCCCACCGCGTGGGTGGTGGCCTGGCGCGTCTGGTAGGCCTTGCCCACCTTGTCCAGCGTGATCATCAGAGGCCCCGGGCGCGGCGCACGAAGCTCATGTTCACGCAACGGTCGTAGGGCACGGTCTTGAGCTCATCGTTGGAGAATTGCCGGCCGTCGCCCATGATGGCCGTCATGCGGTCATAGGCGTCCTGGGTGATGATGTTGTCCTTCAGGAACACCGTTTCCTTGTAGACGCCCAGCGTCTTTTCGATGGCCGCGCGCGGGAAGGCGTTCAGATAGTCGTCGTAGATGGCGTCGGTGACGGCGGCCGCGCTGTTGGCGCTGATGAAGTCCTGGGCCCGGACCAGGGCGGTCACGAAAGCCTGCACCACTTCGGGGCGCTTCTGGATGGTGTCCTGCAAGGTCAGGGCCGCGATACCGGGCACGTCCCCGCCCATGAATTCGTTCCACGAGCTTTCGGTGGTGGCATCGAAGATGGGTACGCCCCAGCCTTCCTGCTTGGCCTGTTCCATCATGGACATGGTGGCCATGCTGGCAGACACGGAACCTGTCTTGAGCGCGCCCAGCATGGTGGCCAGGTCGCCGAGCGGGCGGATGTCCACCTTGTCGGCCACGCCAGCCTTCTGCATCAGGTACAACGCCATCAGCCAGGTGCTGGACTGCGGCTGCGTGGCGCCGACGCGCTTGCCCGCCAGGTCCTTCAGGGATTTGATCTTGCCGCTTTCGAAGTCCTCGCGGCGCACGATGACGTTGGCATAGGTGAGCTTGCGGTCAAAACCGAACACCAGCGTGGCGGGCTTGCCCGCGAGGGTCAGCGCGGGAGCGGCCGTGGCGGCGGTGGCGCCGAACACGATCTGGCCCGCGGCCAGCAACTGGTTGGTGCGCGGACCGCTCTGCGAATTCAGGTATTCGACTTCCAGCCCGCCTGCACCGAAATAACCCTTCTTCAGCGCGACATAGCCGGCGGCGAAGAACGGGTCGATGCTGCCCTGGCCATAGACGACGCGGCCCAGCTTGGGTTGCGCGAACGCGACGCGGCCATTGACCAGGCTGATGCCGGCCAGGGCGCCTGCGGCGGCCAGCACACGGCGGCGGGTGGTGAAGTCGGGGCTGTTGCTCATGTCATCCTCGGGATAGGTCTGGTTGCAGCTGTTTGGCGTAGACAATACCCCAGCAACTGGCGTCCAACAATGGAAAACGCCCGGTTGCCCGGGCGTTGTGCGCGATTGACGGGAGCCGGCGCGCAAGGCGCCGCTCGCGCGTTATGCGGCGGTCTTCTTCGGCGCAGCCTTTTTCACAGCTTTCTTGGCGGCCGTTTTCGTGGCCGTCTTGGTGGCGGTCTTGGTTGCGGTTTTCTTCACTGCGGCTTTTTTGGCCGGCGCCTTCTTGGCGGCGGTCTTGGTCGCGGTTTTCGCCGCCGATTTGGCCGGCGCGCGGCCCGGCTTTTCAGGGCGCGGCTCAAATTCGAAACCGATCTTGCCGTCCGGCTGGCGGACGAGGAAGGCCTTGAACTTGCGGTTCGTGCGGCTGGACACAAAGCCGTCGAGCAAGTCGGTGCGGCCATCGGTCAGCAGCTTTTCCATTTGCTCGCGCGAGATTTCCTGCTGCAGGATGACCTTGCCCGAACGGAAATCGCAGGTCTTTTCGGGACCGACGGATTTCTCGCAGACGTAGCTCATGCCGTGCTCGAACACGCGCGACTGGCACTTCGGGCATTTGCCCACCGGCGTGTGGCCCGAGAAGTCCACGGCCTCGGTGTCGTCTTCGTCGTTCTGGCCGAAGTCGAACTCCAGCTTGTATTCGTCGCTGATGCGCAGGATGGCGGCGAAGGGACGGCCCATCTTGCTGATGAAGCCTTGCAGCGGACCGATTTCGCGCTTGGCCAGCAGTTCTTCAACTTCCGGGAGCTCGAAGGTGCGGCCGCCCGGGTGTTTGCCGATGGAGAAATCGCAGGCGGTGCAGGCGAAGCGGCGATAGTTCTCCTTCACCACGGCGCCGCACTTGGGGCAAGGAGTTTGCAGCGTGGCGTAGTCGCCCGGCACCGTGTCGCGCTCGTATTCCTTGGCGCGCTTGACGATGACTTGGGTCATCTGCGCGATTTCGCGCATGAAGGCCTCGCGGCCCAGACCGCCCTGCTCGATCTGCTTGAGCTTGTGTTCCCATTCGCCCGTCAGTTCCGGCGAGGTCAGTTCGGTCACGTCCAGGCCCGACAGCAGCGTCATCAGCTGGCGCGCCTTGGCGGTAGGCACCAGGTCGCGGCCTTCGCGGCGCAGGTAGCTTTCGTTGAGCAAGCCTTCGATGATGGCGGCGCGCGTGGCAGGCGTGCCCAGGCCGCGCTCGGACATGGCTTCGCGCAACTCCTCGTCGTCCACCAGCTTGCCCGCGCCTTCCATGGCCGACAGCAGCGTGCCTTCGTTGAAGCGCGCCGGCGGCTTGGTGGTGAGGCCGACGGCCTCCACGTCCTCGGTGCGCACGGTCTCGCCGTCCGCCACGGGCACGAGGTTGGCGTCTTCGCCCTGGGCTTCCTTGCCGTAGACGGTCAGCCAACCGGGGTTGACCAGCACCTTGCCATCCGTGCGGAAGCGGTGCCCCTGCACTTCGGTCATGCGCGTGGTGACGCGGTATTCCGCGGCGGGGAAGAACACCGCCAGGAAGCGCTTGAGCACCAGGTCGTACAGCTTGGCCTCGGCTTCGCTCAGGTCGTGCGGGATCTGCAGCGTGGGAATGATGGCAAAGTGGTCCGACACCTTCTTGTTGTCGAAGATGCGGCGGTTGGGCTTGACCCAGTTTTCGCTCACCACCGTGCCGGCGTGGCGGGCCAGGCCGCCCACCGCGTTGGAGCCGCCTTGCGCCAGGGCGCGCATGGTTTCCTTGACGGTGTTGATGTAGTCCTCGGGCAAGTAGCGCGAATCGGTACGCGGGTAGGTCAGCGCCTTGTGGCGTTCGTACAGCGTCTGTGCCAGCGCCAGCGTGGTCTTGGCCGAAAAGCCGAAGCGGCCGTTGGCTTCGCGCTGCAGCGACGTCAGGTCGTACAGGGCCGGCGACATCTGGGTCGACGGCTTGGATTCCTCGGTGACGTGGCCCGGCTGGTCGCGGCAGGCGGCGACCACGCTCTGGGCGGCGGCCTGCGACCACAGGCGGGATTCTCGCTTTTCGGGGTCGCGTTCGTCTTTCTTGAAGTCCGGGTCGATCCAGCGGCCTTCGTACAGGCCGGCGGCCGCCACGAATTGGGCGCGTACTTCCCAGTAATCGCGCGGCACGAAGCGGCGGATGCGTTCCTCGCGCTCGGCCACGATGGCCAGCGTGGGCGTCTGCACCCGGCCGACCGGGGTCTTGAAGAAGCCGCCGTCCTTGCTGTTGAAGGCGGTCATGGCGCGCGTGCCGTTGATGCCCACCAGCCAGTCGGCCTCTGCGCGCGAACGCGCGGCCGCCTCCAGCGGCTTGAGCTGCACGTCGTCGCGCAGGTTGGCGAAGGCTTCGCGGATGGCGGCCTGGGTCATCGACTGCAGCCAGAGGCGCTGGATCGGCTTTTTCACGCCCGCATACTGAATGATGTAGCGGAAGATCAGTTCGCCTTCGCGCCCCGCGTCACAGGCGTTGATGATGGCGTCGACGTCCTTGCGCTTGGCCAGGCGGACCAGGAGCTTAAGGCGTTCGGCGGATTTCTTGTCGGTGGGCCCCAGTTCGAACTCAGGCGGAATCACGGGCAGATGCGTGAAGCTCCACTTCCCCTTGACCGGATCGTTGGGCGCGACCAAGCTGAGCAAATGGCCGATGCTCGACGCAAGTACGTAACGTTCGCTTTCAAAATAGTCGCCCTCGCGCGCAAAGCCTCCCAAGGCGCGTGATATATCGAGGGCTACCGAGGGCTTCTCGGCAATAATCAGCGTTTTATTCATGTGTATCCAGTGGCGGCAGTCCCGCCGTAGTAGCGCGGATAATAAGATCGGAGATTCGCCAGATGCAAGTCGGCACTGAAAGACAAGCGGGATCCGAACTACACGCTTGGCGTCAATTTCTGGCGCGCAGCACCCTCTGGCTAGGCGTTTTGCTGCTGGGCAGCGCCGCGGTTTGCTGGGTTGCCGCCAACTGGCAGGACATGACGAAAGTGCAGCGCTTCGCCGGCGTTCAGGGCCTGCTGGCGGTTTGCGCGCTGGCCGCCGCCTGGGCCGGATTGCGCCTGCGGGCCAGTCCCGGCGTGCGGCGCACCATACCAGGCGCCCTGCTTGCCCTGGCCGGCATTCTGCTCGGCGCACTTCTCGCTTTACTAGGCCAAACTTACCAGACCGGCGCCGATACCTGGGAGCTGTTCGCCTGGTGGGCGCTTTTGCTGCTGCCCTGGGCGCTGGCCGCCGGCAGCCAGGCCGTCTGGCTGCTGTGGGCGCTGGTGCTGAATGTGGCCGTGGCCTTGTGGCTGGGCGAGCGGGTGTTCTCCTGGATGCTGATATTGGGCGGACCGGGCGTGCCCGGCCTGATGATGGCCGGCTTGAACCTGGTGCTGCTGCTGGGCTGGGAGCTGGCTGCCCGCCGCTGGCGCGCCAGCACCCTGGTCGGGCCGCGGGTCCTGGCCGCCCTGGCGATCAGCGCGCTGGTGGTGACCCAGATGCTTGGCGACTTCCTGGGCCGCGGCCTGGGCCTCTATAACGGCATCGCCTGGGTCGCGGTGACCCTGGGCTTGGGCTTCTATTATCAGAAGGGCCGGCGCGACCTGGTCATCCTGGCCATGCTGGCCGCCGGCGTCATCTGCGTGTCGCTGCGGGTGGCGGGCGAATGGCTGCTGCGCCTGGAACCCGGCGTGTGGGCTGCGTTGCCGCTGGCGGCGCTGCTCATGGCCGAAGCCGTCTGGGCCGCGCGCTGGCTGCGCCGGCTGGCCGGCGATCCGCAGGCGGCCGTGGCGCCCGTCGCGGACGCAGAGCCCGCCGCGGCTTCGGCCGGCAATGCGGTGGACCCGGCGGATACCGGTGCGCCCGTGGCGCAACTTGCCCCCACGCCGACGCCGCAGTCGGATCCCCCCTGGTATGTGCAATGCCTGCTGGGCCTGAGCGCCTGGCTGTCGACCTTGCTGCTGCTGGTGTTCATCGCCTTTTCGGGCTTCATCACCACGGAAGGTGGCGCGCTGGTCGCCGGGCTGGTGCTATGCGCGGCCGGCGTGGCGGTGCTGCGCAGCGACGCCGGCCCGTTCTGGCGCCAGTGCGGCACGGCCATGGCCTTCGCCGGGCAGATCCTCATCATCTTCGGGCTGTCCAGTTCGACCTCGTTCGCCAGCGCCTGCGTCTTCGTGCTGCTGATGGCCGCCACGATCTACGCCGTGGGACCCGACGTCATCCTGCGCTTCCTGAGCGGCCTGCTGATCGCCGCGGCGGGGGCGGGCCTGATCTGGCGCGTCCTGTCGCCCGACTTGGGTCAGGAGGACCTGCTGGACGCCTGGATGGCCTTCGATGCCCTGCGCGCCACCTTCCTGTGGCTGCCGATCGCCGTGACCGGGGCCTGGGCCACCGCAGTCATCTTTACCGTCAGCCACCGCCTGGGCGGCAAGCGCGCGCATGCGCTGCAACCGCTGGGCTGGGCGTTCCTGCTCTCGGTGCAAGGCATGGTGTGGCTGGCTAGCGGTATCTCCATCAAGCAACTGCCCGCCATGTGGCAGCTGAATCCACATACGGCCGTGCTGGTCGCGGCTGGCGCGCTGCTGCCCGTGGCGGCTGCCTTCGCGGTGCTCTGGCCGCGCCGCCACATGCTGACGCCGGGCGTCACCTGGGGCGTTCCGATCGGTCTGCTGATCCTGTCGTTGTTCTGGCTGCCCAGTCCCGGCGTCGGCTTTGCGCTGGCCTGGCTGCTGCTGGGCTTCGGGTTGAACCAGTCGCGCGTGGTCGTCTTCGGGGTGATCAGCCTGCTGGCTTATCTGGGTGTCTATTATTACCAGCTGGACGTGCCGCTGCTGCAAAAGGCTTTGTGGCTGGGCGGCGCCGCGTTGCTGCTCTTCGTGCTGCGCGCGATGGTGTGGCTGGTGCCGCGCCTGATGCGCACCTTGCCGCCCAGCCGGCGCGCGCCATTGCCGCCGGTGTCGGCTCCGTTGCGCTGGCGCACGCTGGCCATCCTGGGCGGTCTGGCGCTGGTGCTCGCGGTCGCCAACGGCGGCATCTGGCAGCGCGAAAAACTGCTGGCCTCGGGCAAGGTGGTCATTCTGGAACTGGCGCCCGTGGATCCCCGGTCGCTCATGCAGGGGGACTACATGGCGCTGAACTTCGCGGCCAGCCGGGAAGTCACGCGCTTGCGGCTGGGGGGCGAACGTCCCCAGGCCGAGGAATCGGTCATGGGCTACGAGCCGGATGGCTACGTGATGCTGGTGA
>Ga0182740_1002651_pt1 | contig 10711 bp, 9 predicted proteins | sample eDN5th37CKraftBY_FD_128872 | JGI IMG/M metagenome (GOLD analysis project Ga0182740, IMG submission 128872) | Enriched backyard soil microbial communities from Emeryville, California, USA - eDNA 5th pass 37_C Kraft BY (version 2) (version 2) | ecosystem: Environmental > Terrestrial > Soil >...
GAAGAGCACCGTCACGGAGCCGGCGAACTCCTGCCGGCGTTGCACGAGCATGCGGGCGACCGCCAGCAGCGCCGCGATGTTGCCATCGTGCCCGCAGGCATGGGACACGCCCGCCACCTGCGAGGCATAGGGCGCACCCGTCTCTTCCGCCACGGGAAGGCCATCCAGCTCGGACCGGAAGAGGATGTGCCGCGTGGGAGCGGCAGTCGGGTTCGGGCCGGTCCCGACGATGGTGCCCGTTACGCCGGTCCCGTTGAGGCCGGTGCGAACGGTGTCGACGCCCAGCGCGGCCAGCCGGTCCGCGACGAATGCCGCCGTCGCATGTTCGTGGAACGCGACCTCCGGATGTTCGTGGATGTGACGGCGGTCGGCGATGACGCCGGGCAGGATCTCGTCGATATCGTGCCGAAGGGAGGATACGATGGCGGTCATGGGCGCGGTCCGGATACGATGGGCGGTTGATGGGTGGGTTCGCGGCTGTCGTCGGGGATGCCCCCGGCGAGAAAGCGGGTCGCGACGGCCACGGTGGCCTCGATCCCGGTCGCGAGCGCGTCCTCGTCGATGTCGAAGTGCGGATGGTGGCAGTCGAAGACGATGCCCCGCGCTTCGTTGCCGGACCCGACATAGATGAACGTCCCTGGACGGTGTTGCAGGAAGTAGGCGAAATCCTCCGCGCCCATCTCCTGCGGGAAGACCATCACACGCTCCGGCCCGAGTTGCTCCGCCAGCACGTCGCGGGCGAAGCCGGAGAACGCCGCGTCGGTGACGCCCGCCGGGTAGCCCCAGTGATAGTCCACCTCCGCGCGCGATCCCAGCGCGGCGGCGGTGCCCTCCGCGATGGCGAGGATGCGCGCCTTCACGTGCTGGCGCAGGTCGGGATCGAAGGTGCGGACGGTGCCGGAGAGGGTGGCGGTGGGCGGCACGATATTCGTCGCGGTGCCGCTGTGAAAGGTGCAGACGTTGACGACGGCGGGGGTCATCGGGTCGATCTCGCGGGCGACGAGCTGCTGGAGGCCGAAGACGATGTGCATCCCCGCCGTGATCGGGTCGATCGCGGTATTCGGATACGCGCCGTGACCGCCCTTGCCGTGCACCGTGACCGTGAAGCTGTCGACCGCCGCGAAGAGCGGTCCGCTCCCGACCATCACGACATCGGCGGGGATCTGGGGATTCATGTGCAGGCCGAAGACGGCGTCGACGTGCGGGTCCTCCAGCACGCCCAGCTCGATCATCCCCTTCGCGCCCCCGTCGCCGATCTCCTCCGCGGGCTGGAAGAGCAGCTTCACCGTGCCGGCGAACGACGCCTTCCGCTCGCTCAGCACGCGGGCGACCCCGAGCAGGATGGCGGTGTGGGCGTCGTGGCCGCAGGCGTGCATCACGCCATCGACCTGGGAGGCGTACTCGGCGCCGGTCTCCTCGACGATGGGCAGGGCATCCATGTCGGCCCGCAGGAGGATGGTGCGCATCGGCCCTTCGGCGGGCAATTCACCCCGGATCAGGCCGGTGACGCCGGTGACGTTGATCCCGGTACGGATGTCCTCGACCCCCAGCGCCTGCAGGCGCTCGGCGACGAACCGGGCGGTCTCAACCTCGTGGAAGCCGAGTTCCGGGTGCTCGTGAAGGTGGCGGCGATCCGCGATCACGCCGGGCAGGATCTCGTCGATCCCGGCAGGCAGGTCGTGAAGGAGCGGGGAAACGGTGTTCGACATGGGGATTCTGGCGCTCCCGGGCGGACATGTGCGGACTGCTCAATCGGGCCGGTCTTCGCCCGATCCGGAGCACCGTACCAGAGGACGCGGGATTCGTGAATTAGGCACGATGCACAGCCCGCTTCGGTCCATCCTTAGCCGGGGTACCATGCCCGGGGCAGCCTCCCCCTTGTGGTGGCTGCGGCATACGTTGGAAGGACGCACGATGACCACACCCCCTCCGGGGCAGCAGCCACAGCCATTGGATGAAGAAACGGCGACGCGCATCGCCAATGCGGCGGTGGACGAGGTGGGCGGACCGCGCCGGGTCTACCGGAATCCGCGCATGGCGTTCAGCAAGTACGCCACGCGCTACGTCGAGGTGGAGGGCCGCCGGGTGGAGATCCGCTACGGGGAGATCTCCTCTCCGGCGATCGCCACGGTGGAGGGGTGGGTCTTCGAGATCCACGACGAGGAGATCGAACTCCTGATCCGGCCCGCCGCCCCGCGCGACGCCTGATGGCGCCGGGTGGCGCGGGATCGGTCAGCGCGGCACCCAGGAGGTCCAGCCCCAGCGGAGCGAGCCGAACCGCAGGAGCAGCACCGTCCCCATCCCGGCCAGGCTGGTGATTGTGCGGGGCGAGCCGAGTTCCCGGCAGAGCACGACCACGAGGCACCCGCCAAGCGCCGCCAGCGCGTAGAGTTCGCCCTTCCGGAAGACCATAGGCGTGTCGCCGGTCAGGATGTCGCGGATCACCCCGCCGCCCACCGCCGTGATCACCCCCAGCAGGATCGCCGGCCAGATGCCAAGTCCGGCGTCGAACGACCGCAGGCATCCCGCGACCGTGAAGCTCGCCAGCGCCAGGGCGTCGGCCGCCGTGATCGTGCGCCGCAGCGACCCGAGGCGCGGCCCGTAGACCGCCACCGCGAGGGCGGCCACCAGCACCGTCGGCAGGTAGGTCGGTTCGATCAGCGCCAGCGGCGGCCCGTCCTGCAGGAAGGTGTCGCGGATCAGGCCCCCGCCGAGTCCACTCACCAGCGCGAGGCCCCACAGGCCCGTGATGTCGTAGCGGAGACGCCGACCCACCAGCGCGCCGGTGACACCGCCCACGAAGACGCCGAAGAGATCGATCGCGGAGAAGATGGATTGCGGATCGTACTGCATGGCCCTGGTCGATGCTCCCCTGCACCCGGCGTCAACGGCGAAACGGCGTTCCGGACCCACCCGGAAGCAGGCGACGACGTCCCGGACCGGGCCGGAGGGCGCCAGCCCATGCCATCGCCAGTGTAGCCCTCAGCGGCCCCGCATCCGGCACATGCCTCCGGCGATGCGATTGCCAGAAGCCGGGCCGCCACCGACAATTCCGGCATCGACCGGCCATCGCCCCTACTGCGGGATCGCTTCCGCTCCCGAAGGCGCCCCTGCATGAACGCCCGATTCGCCCACGCGCTGCCGCTGCCCGCCACCATCCCTCCCGACCGCCTGACCGATCGCCAGCGCCGGAACGGCCTCACCGCCGTGATGATCAGCACCTTCCTCTCCTGGGGCGGGTTCTTCATGGTCATTCCGCTCGTCGCGGTGCATTATGTCGATCACCTTGGCTGGGCGGCGGGTACGGTCGGCCTCGTGCTCGCCGTACGCCAGTTGACGCAACAGGGGATGACCGCCTTCTTCGGCGTCCTGGCGGACCGGATCGGGCCGAAGCCGATCATCGCGACCGGCATGCTGGTCCGCGCGACCGGCTTTTTCGCGATGGCCTACGCCAGCCACTTCTGGCCGGTGCTGCTGGCGGCGATCCTCGCCGGCTTCGGTGGCTCCATGTTCGAGGCGCCCAAGGCGGCGGCGGTTGCGGCGCTCTCCCTCCCCGAAACGCGGCAACGCCTCTTCTCCACCCTCGCGGTGATCTCCGGCGTCGGCACCACGGTCGGCACCCAGCTCGGGGCATTGCTCATCCGGGCCGACTTCCGGATCGTCTGCATTGCCGCCGCCTCGGCGTACGTGATCATCTGCCTTGTCATGACGGCGATCATGCCGAACCTCTCCGTCTCCACCGCCACGCCAACCCGCCTGGAGACGGTCGACGGTGCGGAGGTCGCTGGCTCCTCGACCGGCCTGCGCGCGGTTTTCCGGGATCGCGATTTCATGCTCTTCCTGCTCCTGCTCACGGGCTACTGGTTCGCCTCGTCGCAATTCGGGCTGACCATCGTGCTGTTCGCGGCGGACATCACCGGGACCGACGCCTCCGTCTCGTGGCTCTATGCCGTCAACACGGCGATCACCATCGGGCTGGGCTACATCCTGCCGCGCGTGCTGGAACGCTGGTTCCCCCCGATCGCGCTGCTCGTGGTGGGGTTGCTGGTGCTGGCGAGTGGCCTGCTGCTGGTGGGATTCTCGACGAACACGCCCGGCCTGCTGATGGCCTCGGCGGTCTTCTCGGTCGGCGCGGTCCTCGCCCGCCCCGGCCAGGAGACGGTGACGGCGAACCTGGCGAAACCCGCCGCGCGCGGCGCCTACTTCGGCGTCGCCTCCCTCTCGCTCGCGATCGGCGGCGGCCTCGGAAACCTGCTGGGCGGCACGCTCTACGACCTCGGCACCCGGCCCGGCATGGCGATGGTGCCGTGGGCGATCTTCTTCGTGGTCGGATCGCTCTCCGCCGCCGGCATCTGGACGATGCGCGCGCGGTTCGGCACCGTCCGGGATAGCGATCCCGATTCTGTCTCGGTCCCGGAATCCGGCGTGACCCCGCCAGCCGAGCGCGCCGCCGCCCCCGCCCGCTGACCCGCGCCGGGTCTCCCCGGTGGTGCGATGCGCTCAGGGAGCGCGCACCGAACATCCCATCCGTGCAATGTGCAATGCGATCGGGGTACCTGCCGAGTCACCCCGAGGGAGCGGGGCACGCTCGGCGCTGGCACGGGCGGGGAAGCGACGAGTGGCGGGATCGGCGGGCATTCCGGGTGCCTGCCCGAGAGGCGGGCGTTCCCGCCAGGCGTTCATGCCGATTCCTGCGGGAGAGCGGCGGAGCGGGTGGTGACGTCGCACGTCTTCGAGCGCTACGCGTCACGCAACGCCGTGTGCGACGTGAACGCCGCTCCCTCCCACCTCATCTGCACCTTCCGAAGGTGGAACCCCCATGTCGTCGCTGGCAATGGACATGCGATACCATAGGTGTTGCTATCCGGGCGCGGGTTCAGCGTGCGCTCGGCATGGAAAGGCCTTTCCAGCCTGGAGAGGTGTGCACGGGGCTCATCCCCGAGGAGTGAACGCATGACTCGAGTCTACGATCGACGCCAGTTCATGCTGCGCGCAGCGGTTGCGGGCAGCGTGGCGACGGTAGCAGCCGCTTCCACCACGTCCCTCGGCCGTCTTGTCGCCGCGCAGGATGCGACCCCGGCCGCCACCCCGGCGCCGCCGGTGAGCATCGCCCCCGACCTGCAGACCATCACCGTTACCGCGAACGACGGCGTCTACACCATCGCCACGCCGTCGGCGGGCCTCCTTGAGGGCGACGCGGTCATCGAGCTGGTGAACGCCACCCCGAACAACATCGCCAATGTCAACTTCGTGATGCTGCCCGAGGACGTGAGCGTCGGCGACTTCACGTCGGTGCTTTCGACGGCGTTCAAGGGCGAGGGCGGCACGCTGCCCGAGTGGTTCGCAACCGATGCGGCCCTCTTCGCTGGTGGCGCGTTCGCCGCTCCCGGCTACACCACGCAGACCATCGTCACGCTGAAGGCTGGCCGCTGGGTGGCGTTCAGCTCGAACCCGGGCAGCAATCAGTCCGCCCAGGTGATCAGCGTCGCCGCCCCGGAGCCGGCCGAGGACACGGGTACGCCTGAGGCCTCCCCCGTCGCCGAGGCGTCGCCGGTCGCCGAGGCCCGCCCGAGCGACAACACCATCACCCTCGCGGCCGATGGCATCTCGCTCGCGTCCGAGCCGACGACCTCCCAGGCGATCTGGAAGGTCACCAACACCTCCAGCGAGGTGATGGATGTCGTGCTGGTGAAGGAAGTCGATACCGCGATCGATCCGGTCGCCATCGCTGCGGCGCTGTCGTCCGGCGGCACGGTGAACGGACTCGTCGTCGCCGGTTCCGGTGCGCTGTCGCCGAACGCGACCGCCTACATCGGCGGCACCCTCGAGGCCGGCACCTACGCCGTGTTCAGCAGCCTCCCGGCCGCGGGCGGCGGCCTGCAGTCGGCGGCGGGCGCCGCGACCTCCATCACGGTCGCCTAGTTCCCACCGCGAATCGCACCCAGAGGCGGGATGGAGCATTCCATCCCGCCTCTGGCGTTGGGGGCGAGAACGGGCACCGATGCGCCAGCCGGCATCAATCCCTCGACGCCTTCCGCAGGATTCGGTACGCTACGGGAAGAATCATCATACTGGGGTGGATGAGCGTCCGTTCAGGGGAGAATCCAGATCATGCTGCAACTGTCACGTATCCTCACGGCGGCCGGGCTCGTCGCCGCCTCGGTTGGCCTCACGTTCTATGGAATCGTCGAGTCGCAGTGGGAGACGGACAAGACCCAGTCGAACCTCTCGCTGGCGCTCATGATCGTCGGGGTGATCGCCTCGATCGTGGGCATCGTGCTGTATCGCCAGACGACCACGGACTGATCCTCGCGGCTTCATCCGGTCACAACGGGGCGGCATCCCGGATGAGGATGCCGCCCCGTTGCGTCCGGTCAGGACTCCGAGAGCAGGCGCGCGGCGACGGCCGTGCCCAGTGAACGGGCGAACCGGATGTCGGCCGCATCGAACTGATGGGGCCGCCGGTGGCCGACGAGCAGGACGCCCCGTCCCCCGTCCTCGATCTCGAACGGGATCGTCAGCGAGGCGAGAAGCCCTTCCGACTGGTGGATCGGGTAGAGCTCCGGTTGCTCGACCGGCGGATCGTGGGGGAAGTCGCGGACCAGCACCGGCACCTGGCCATCGATCGCCGCCTGCAGGCGCGGCGAGATCGCCGTCACCCGCGACACCGCCGGGAAGCGGGACCCCACCTGCACCCGCCACTCGAACTGCGGTCCGGCGGCCCTGCCCACGGCGACGTAGTCCGCGCTGTAGAGCAGATGCGCGGCCCGCGCCAGCACATCGAGTCCTTCCGCAGGATCGTTCTGTCGCGTGGTGTCGCTCAGGATGCTGCGCAGGAGCTCACTTTCGTTCAGCGCGCGCGTCAGGCTCTCGTGCAGCGTCAGGTTGGCGAGAACCGGGGCAATGGTCTCCGCGACCCGCCGCAGGACATCGGCCTGCCGGTCCCAGGGGATGCTCGGCGTGCCCCGGTGGCGGAGGTTCTGGGAAACCCCGATCGCGCCAAGGGGGTGCCCATCCCAGACGATGGGCATCGCCAGCAGCGCGTGGACATCCCGGCGGCGCATCTCCTCGAGCAGGAGCGGGTTGACCCCGGGAACATCGTCCGTTCCGAATCGCATCACGATCGGGGTTTTCACCGGCGGCTCGGCGAGCGCCATCCACACCGGGCTCTCCGTCAGCTCGATCAACGTCATGGCGAGCACGCGCACCACGCGCGGATCGAGGCTGGATGCCACCTCGATGGCATCCAGGTGAGGCCCGTCCGCGTGCTGGCGATAGATGCCTACGGTGCAATCGAACGCCTCGTTGAGCCGCCGCGTCACCAGCGCGAACAGGGCTTGCTCGGTGCGTGTGGCGGTCGCCTCGGCGCCGAGCGAGGCCAGGAACTCCGCCTCCCGCTGCCCCTGTTCCGCCTGCACCCGCAGGTCGGTCGCGGCCAGCATCATGGCGAGCGCGGCGGCGAGCGACGACAGGATCCAGAGATCGGACTCGTCGAAGGCGTCCGCCTGCTTGCTCATCAGCGTGAAGAGGCCGATCTGCTCGTCGCCGGCCATGAGGGGCGAGACCGCCACCTGCCGGAATCCCGATGCCCACCGGTCGGCGTCGCCCACGAAGGGGCCGTCCGGCTCGACCGTGTACAGCAGCGGCTCCGTCAACATGGAGAGCCGCTGCCCCTGCGGAAGATCGGAGGGACGCCCCGAGCGGAAATCGAGCGAGTCCCCACGGGAGAAACGCAGGTTGACCTGGCGAGCGTTGCCGCATCCCTTGGACAGCACGATGGCGAGGCGGTCGTTCGGGACCAGCCGGGCCATCTCCTCGGCGACGGTGTCCAGCAGCGCTTCGGCGGTCTGGAACTGGTTGAGCCGCTGGGTGAGATCGAAGACGACCCGCGCCAGCGCCACGCTGGGGGCCATCGTCGCCGGCGTGGGCTGGCCCGGGCCGGATGCACCGGCGCCATCCACGAGGGGAGCGGCTGTCTGGGGAATGGCGGCGCCATCGGCGCCAGATGGAGTCGCGGTCACGGCAGGTTCCCGAGAAAAGGCGGTATCACGGTTCGTCGATGCGGTCGATGACGGGGCTGGCCGGCCACGGCGTCTGCTGGAGGACGATTGCCTCCTCACCGAACCACCGGCCCCGCACATTGCCAATCAGGTAGAGAGACCCGGTCACCAGTATGGCATCGTCGGGCCCCGCCAGGGTGAGCGCGGCCTCGATCGCCCGCTCGGGCTCCGGCTCGATCGTGACCGGGCCGTGGAACCCGACCCGGCGCGCCGTCTCGGCGATCGAGTCGGCTTCCCGCGCCTCCTTGGCCAGCACATGCGGCGAGGTCGCGACGATCGCGTCGATCACCGGCACGAGGCTGGCGATCATCTCGTCCGCCTGCTTGGCCTCCAGGGCGCCGAGCACGGCGATTCGCCTGCCCCCCACCGCAGGCAGGAAGGCGGGGACATCCGCCGCCAGCGCCGCCACCTTCTCGGCATTGTGGGCGCCATCCAGCAGCACCGGCACCCGATCCCGGAGCAGTTCCATCCGGCCGGGAATCCGGGCCAGGCGAAGCCCGGTGACGATGGCCTCCTCCCCGATCGGCAGACCCGTCTTCCCCGCGAGCACCGGCGCGGCGGCGCGTACCGCCGCCACCGCCGCCGCGCCATTTCGCGCCTGGAACCGCCCTCCCAGCGCGATGGACCGGACCTGCCCGGTGTGCGGGTCGATCCAGGAGGTGCCTTCGGGGCCGGTGTGCAAGATCTCCAGGTGCGCCGGAATCCCGATCAGGTCCACGCCGACCGCCGCCGCTTCCGCTGCGACGATGCCCGCCGCCTCCGGGTCGGTCACGGCGGAGATCGCGGGCGCGCCGGCCTTGATGATGCCCGCCTTGTGCCAGGCGATCTCGGCCAGCGTATCGCCCAGCGTGTTCGTGTGGTCGATCCCCACCGACGTGACCACGCTCACCACCGGCTGGATGACATTCGTCAGGTCGTAGCGCCCGCCCGCGCCGACCTCGATCACGGCGACATCGACCGCCGCCTCGGCGAAGGCGTGGAGCGTCAGCGCCACCCACATCTCGCCGTAGGTCAGTGCTTCCTCGCCGCCGGCCAGCCACCGGGCATGGGCGGCCATCAGTTCGTCGACGCGGTCGGCATAGGCATCCGGGGCGATGAGGGTGCCATCGAACTGGAGTTTCTCGGTCGGGACCTGGAGGTAGGGAGAGGTATGCAGCCCCGTGCGGTATCCGGCAGCGGTGAGGATCGAGGCGATCGCCGTGCTGGTGGACCCCTTCCCGGAGGTGCCGGTGACGTGGACGATCGGGTAGCGGTCCTGGGGTGAGCCGATGGCGCCCAGGAAGCGACGGAGCCGGCCCATGCGCACCTCGGCCCGCGCCTGGACGGCCTCCCGCGACTTGTCGGCCGGGGTGTGGGTCTGTTCGATCAGGCCATCCAGCGTCGCCGATGCCTGCCGGAATCGCCGGAGCAACGACTCGGCGTCATCCCGCCGGCCTTGCACGTCCGCGCGGTCGCGGCTGTGGGGCTGATTGTGGCCATCCACCCGTACTGCCATGTCCTGTCTCATCCTTGATCGTCGCGTGTGCCGGGACCATCCCGAAGCCAGCGTCCATTGTCCCCGACCGGAGCGACGATACAAGGCATGATACGCGCCGCACCGGGCGCAAGGCTGCGGTCCGTCCGGACCATCCGGCGTAGAATTGGCGTAGGCGCCCAGGGTGCTCCATCATCGCCTTGCGGACACGACCGTTTCATCCCGGCCCACGACAGGATCGCCCTTCATGCTGAATCTGCTCTTCTCCCTCGTGATCCCGGTCATCATCATGACCCGCTTCGGATCGCTGCAGGCATTCCTGATCGCCCTGGCGTTCCCGATCGGCTTCGGCCTCTACGAGATCTATCGCAATCGCAAGGTCAGCTGGCAATCCGGTCTCGGCATCTTCAGCGTCCTGCTCACCGGCGGGTTCAAGATCCTCGAACTGCCGCCGGAATGGGTCGCCTTCAAGGAGGCGTCCGTGCCCTTCACGCTGGCGCTGGCGGTGCTGGTCTCGGCGTGGATTGGGCGGCCCCTGGCGCGGATGTTCCTGAACCAGGTGCTGGACCGCGAGAAGATCGAGGCGGCGCTGGCGGAGCGCGGCAACGCCGACGAGTACGAGCGCAAGACGGCCATCGCCACCTACCTGCTGGCGTTCACCTTCCTGCTCTCCGCCACGCTCAATTTCGTGCTGGCGAAGGTCGTGGTGACGAGCGATCCGTCCACCTCGGCCTACAACAGCGAGATCGGCCGCATGACGGCGCTCAGCTTCCCGGTCATCACGATTCCGGTGATGATCTCGATGACGATCACGATCCTCTACATCATGCGGACGGTGAGCCAGATGACCGGGCTAGAGGCCGAGGCCGTGCTGAAGCAGCAGGGCAAGGCAGCCAATGGCACCGCCACCGCCAGGGCCGCGAACGAGACCTCGCCCGCTGGTTTCGACGATTCGGCCGCGATCGACGTCGAGTCCCGCCCGGTCGCCCCGACCTCCTCCCGCGAGGCATCCCCGCAGGCATAGGGGTCTCCCGTCTAGCCGAACCGAAAGCGGCGATCTCGACTGTGCGGCGGGCGTGCGCTCCACTTGCAATCCAGCCGGGTGCGGGATCGGCTGTCAGGCGAGCAGATCGTCAGCGCGGCCCGCATCGTGGTCCCCATCGGCCTCGCCGTGCCA
>Ga0182740_1002653_pt1 | contig 10703 bp, 6 predicted proteins | sample eDN5th37CKraftBY_FD_128872 | JGI IMG/M metagenome (GOLD analysis project Ga0182740, IMG submission 128872) | Enriched backyard soil microbial communities from Emeryville, California, USA - eDNA 5th pass 37_C Kraft BY (version 2) (version 2) | ecosystem: Environmental > Terrestrial > Soil >...
CTCGACGATCGTTCGGTCGAGATCTACGGCGTCGAAGCCGCCGGCCACGGCATTCCGTCGGGCCAGCATGCGGCCTCGGTCACCGGCGGCCGTCCCGGCGTGTTGCATGGCAACCGCACTTATCTGCTGATGGATGACGACGGCCAGATCATCGAAGCGCATTCAATTTCCGCCGGCCTCGATTATCCCGGCATCGGGCCCGAGCACGCCTGGCTGGGCGACATGGGCCGCGTGAAATTCCTGTCGGCGACCGACGAGGAAGCGGTGGCCGCGTTCCAGTTGTGCAGCCAGCTCGAAGGCATCATCCCGGCGCTGGAGCCGGCGCATGCGCTGGCGCGGGTCGTCGATCTGGCGCCGACGCTGCCGAAGGATCACCTGATGGTGGTCAATCTCTCGGGCCGCGGCGACAAGGACCTCGCCAGCGTGCAGGCCTGGCTGGAGGCGCGGAAGAAATGACCACCCGTATCGAAAAGCGCTTCGCCGCACTCAAGGATGAAGGCCGTGCGGCGCTCGTCACCTTCGTCATGTCTGGCGATCCGGATTATGAAACGTCGATGGCGATCATCAAGGCGCTGCCGCAAGCGGGCGCCGACGTCATCGAACTCGGCATGCCGTTCACCGATCCGATGGCCGACGGCCCCTCGATCCAGGCCGCCGGCGTGCGCGCGCTCAAGGCCGGACAGACGCTGAAGAAGACGCTGGCGATGGTGCGCGACTTCCGCAAAAGCGAGGCCAATACGCCGATCGTGCTGATGGGCTACTACAACCCGATCTACATCTACGGCGTCGACAAGTTTCTCGTCGATGCCAAGGAGGCCGGCGTCGACGGGCTCATTGTCGTCGATCTGCCGCCGGAGGAAGACGAAGAACTGTGCCTGCCGGCGCTCAAGGCGGGCCTCAACTTCATCCGTCTCGCCACGCCGACGACCGACGACAAGCGGCTGCCGGCGGTGCTGAACAACACCTCCGGCTTTGTTTATTACGTGTCGATCACGGGCATCACCGGCTCGGCGGCGCCCGACGCCGCCAAGGTGTCGGCGGCGGTCGGCCGCATCAAGAAGCACACCAAGCTGCCGGTCGCGGTCGGCTTCGGCGTCAAGAACGCCGAAAGCGCCCGCGCCATTGCCGCCGGCGCCGACGGCGTCGTGGTCGGCTCGGCGCTGATCGACGCGCTGAAAAAGACGCTGGACGGCAATGGCAAGGGCGGCCCGGCGACGGTCAAGGCGGTGGCTGACCTCGTGGCCGACATCGCCAAGGGCGTGCGCGCCGCGGGGAAGGTCGCGGCGGAGTAGCGTCGTCAAACGGTGCGTCATTGCCCGCGAAAGCGGGCAATCCAGTAACCACAATTCGTTCATAGTGGCGCAGTAAACAAAGACGGCTTACATCCGGCGGACAATGCGCCGGAGCAAAACGCGAGCTTTTCGATGAACTGGATCAACAACGTCGTACGGCCGAAGATTCGCAGCTTCCTGCGCCGCGACACGCCGGAAAATCTCTGGATCAAGTGCCCGGAGACCGGCCAGCTCGTGTTCTACAAGGACGTCGAGCAGAACCAGTTCGTGATTCCGTCGTCCGGCTATCACATGCGCATCTCGGCGCCGAAGCGCCTCGGCTCGATGTTCGACGGCGGGGAGTACGAGGACATCGCGCTGCCGGAAGTGCAGGTCGATCCCTTGAAATTCCGCGACGAGCGCCGCTACGCCGACCGCCTCAAGGATGCCCGCACCAAGACCGGTTATCAGGACGCGGTGAAGCTCGGCATCGGCCGCCTCGAAGGCCAGATGGTGACCATCGGCGTGCAGGATTTCGATTTCATGGGCGGCTCGCTCGGCATGGCGGCGGGCGAAGCCATCATCGCCGGGCTGGAGACCGCGGTGAAGCGCGAGACGCCGTTCATCATGTTCGCTGCCTCGGGCGGCGCGCGCATGCAGGAAGGCATCTTGTCGCTGATGCAGTTGCCGCGCACGACGGTCGGCGTGCAGATGCTGCGCGAGGCCAAGAAACCCTACATCGTCGTGCTGACCAATCCGACGACCGGCGGCGTTACGGCGTCCTACGCCATGCTGGGCGACGTCCACATCGCCGAGCCGGGCGCGCTGATCGGATTTGCCGGCCCGCGCGTCATCGAACAGACCATCCGCGAGAAACTGCCGGCGGGCTTCCAGCGCGCCGAATATCTCGCCGAGCACGGCATGGTCGACATGGTCGTGCACCGCCACCAGTTGCGTTCGACGCTCGGGCAGTTGTGCCGGCTGCTGACCAAGGCGCCGGCTTACGCGCCGGCCGACAAGCAATTACCGGCGGCGTGAGCACGGCTGAAGCTTCGTGCTATAGCTCTATTCCGTCATCCTGAGGTGCGAGGCAGCAAAGCTGCCGAGCCTCGAAGGACGACGGCCCATGAATCCAAGCCCGCCATCCTTCGAGGCTCGCTTCGCTCGCACCTCAGGATGACGGAGAGACGCCTGTAATGAACCCCGTCGATCTCATTCTCGCGCGGCTGACCGCGCTGCATCCCAAACGCATCGATCTGTCGCTCGACCGCATCGAGCGGCTGCTGGCTGCGCTCGGCCATCCCGAGCGCAAGCTGCCGCCGGTCATCCACGTCGCTGGCACCAACGGCAAGGGTTCGACGGTGGCGTTCCTGCGCGCCATCCTCGAAGCGGCCGGGCTCGCCGTGCATGTCTATACCTCGCCACATCTGGTGCACTTCAACGAACGCTTCCGTCTCGGCAAAAAGGGCGGCGAGGGCGTTCTGGTCGGTGACGTCGAATTGTCGGCGGCGCTGGAGGAATGCGAGCGCGCCAATGGCGATGCACCGATCACGGTGTTCGAGATCACCACCGCCGCCGGCATGCTGCTGTTCTCGCGCCATCCGGCGGATGTGCTGCTGCTCGAGGTCGGCCTCGGCGGCCGATTGGATGCCACCAATGTCATCGACAAGCCGCTGGCTTCGATCATCACGCCGGTGTCGCTCGATCATCTCGAATTCCTCGGCGATACGATCGAGAAGATCGCGTTCGAGAAGGCCGGCATCATCAAGCCGGGCGCGCCGGTCATCGCCGCGGCGCAGCAACGCGACGCGCTCGCAGTCATCGAGCGCCAGGCGGCGCGCATGAAGGCGCCGATCCGCATTGCCGGCGAAGGCTGGACGGCGACGGAAGAGCGCGGCCGCTTGGTCTATCAGGACGACAACGGCTTGCTCGATCTGCCGGCGCCGAAACTGTTCGGCCGCCATCAGTTCGAGAATGCCGGCCTTGCCATTGCCGCACTGCGCGCCATCCCGGGCTTGAAGATTGCGCCGGCGGCGTTCGAGAATGGCATGACCAAAGCCGACTGGCCGGCGCGGCTGCAGCGCCTCGCCAGCGGCCGGCTGGTCGATCTGTTGCCGCCGGGTGCCGAGCTGTGGCTCGACGGCGGCCACAATCCCGACGGCGGCCGCGCCACCGCGGCGGCGCTGGCCGATCTCGAGGAGCGCGTGTCGCGGCCACTGGTCATGATCGTCGGCATGCTCTCGACCAAGGATGCCTCCGGCTTCCTGCGCAATTTCACCGGCCTGGCGCGGCGCATGATCACCGTGCCGGTGGCCGGCGCCGACAAGGGCATGAGCGCCGAAGATGTCGCCGCCGCCGCGACTGCGGTCGGCGTGTCTGCCGTGGCGCGCAAGAACATCGACGAGGCGCTCGACGCCGTGCGCAAGCTCGATCTCGAGCCGCCGCCGCGCGTGCTGATCACCGGGTCGCTGTATCTCGCCGGCGAGATTTTGCGGGAGAACGGCACGGAGCCTTCTTGATCCCTCCCCCGTAGGGGGAGGGTGGCCCGCCGAAGGCGGGTCGGGTGGGGTCACCTATCGAGGTTGCTCGGAATGAACCCCACCCGGCTCGCTATCGCTCGCCACCCTCCCCGAAGACGGGGAGGGATGAGAAAATTCACTTCAACAGCTTCATCAAATCCGCCTTCTTCTGCCCGGCGACCTGCTTCATCGTGCATTGTTCGGGCGCCTTGTCGGGCCTCCAGCGCAAGAGCCGCGTGCCGTGGCGGAAGCGGCCGCCGCTGAAATGGTCGTAGCAGACCTCGACCACCAGCTTCGGCTTGAGCGGTTGCCATTCCGCCGAGCGCTTGGTGGACCAGCGGCTCGGGCCGCCGGGCTTGTCGCCGGAGAAGCCTTCGCCGCCGACGAACTTCTTCAGCTTCGCGGTGAGAGCCTTCTTCTCGTCGGCCTTCAGCGACGACGTGAACCCGACATGATCGAGCAGGCCGTCATCGTCATAGAGTCCGAGCAGCAGCGAACCGACCACTTTGCTGCCTTCATTGTAGCGAAAGCCGCCGACCACGCAGTCGGCGCTGCGGTAGTTCTTGATCTTCTGCATGCCGAGCCGGTTGCCGGACTGGTAGGGCAGGTCGAGCCGCTTGGCGATGATGCCGTCGAGCGTGGCGCCGACCTGCTTCAGCCATTTCTTCGCATCGGCGAGCCGCTTGGTCGCCGGCGACAGGCGGATGGATTTGTGGCCGTGGCCGTAGCTCTTGGCGAACGCCTTGAGCGCCTGGCGCCGTTCATCGAGCGGCAGCTTGGTCAGCGTGTCGCCGTCCGCATCGACCAGCAGATCGAAGACGATGAACAGTGCCGGTGTTTCCTTGGCCAGCCTGGCGACGCGGCTCGCCGCCGGGTGGATGCGCTGCAGGAGATTGTCGAAGGAGAATACGCGGCCGTCCGGCACGACGATCTCGCCGTCGAGCACGAAACGCTTGGCCTTGAGCGCTTTGAGCGCGGCGACGAGTTCGGGGAAATAGCGCGTCAACGACTGGCCGGATTTCGATTGCAGTTCGATCGCCGCGCGGTCGCGAAAGGCGAGGCAGCGGAAGCCGTCCCACTTCGGCTCGTACTGCCATTGCCGGCCTTCCGGGATCTCGTCCACGGACAAGGCTTCCATCGGCGGAAAAGGGCGGCGCAACGCGGAACGCATGACAGGCGATAACGCGGGGCGGGGAGTTCGGTTCTTCTTATCCCTCCCCTGAAGGGGGAGGGTGGCTCCGCGCGAAGCGCGGAGACGGGTGGGGCTGCGCTTGATCGGACACGAAACCCCACCCGGCTCGCCATAGCGCGTCGAAGACGCGCGTTAACGCGCTTATGGCTCGCCACCCTCCCCGAAGACGGGGAGGGATAAGGAAGAGCGGGGGGTGAATAAAAAACAAAAACGGCCGGGAGTGACCCGGCCGTTCGGTAACGCAAAGGTCTCGCGCCGGAATCACACCGCGGCGGTGATCCACTGCTGCAGCTTCTGCTTCGGCGCGGCGCCGACCTGGCGGTCCTTGATCTCGCCACCCTTGAACAGCAGCAGCGTCGGGATCGACATGATGCCGTACTTGGCGGCGATGTTCGGGTTCTCGTCGACGTTGAGCTTGACGATCTTCACCTTGTCGCCGAGCGAGCCGGAAATCTCTTCGAGCGCCGGCGCGATCATGCGGCACGGCCCGCACCACTCGGCCCAGAAGTCCACCACCACCGGCTCGGACGACTTGAGAACGTCCGTGTCGAAGCTTGCATCCGTAGTCTTTCCGACGGCCATGATGAGCCCCTTTACTGTGACTGGCGGCTCGAGAATCGCGCCGCAAAATTGCGAGGACCGGAACGTATGGACGGGCCCCCGGAGCGTCAAGGCGCTATCGCGCGGACGTGACTGCCGACAGGGCATGGGTCAGGGCTTCGGCGGAAATCTCCATCAGATCAGGTACTTCGGTCCAGACAAGGGCACAGCGGATACCGCGGCCGGGGTACAGTTTCGCGAGCACCGCTCGGTACAGCGCAAGCTGGCGGATATATTGCGGGTAGGCGGTTTCGGCCGCGGCAAGATTCGCCGGCGCCGGCCGATTCGTCTTGTAATCGGCGATCAGAATCCAGTCCGGCGTGACCACCAAACGGTCGACCTGGCCGTTGACGCGGCGGGTTTCGCCGCCGAGTTCGATGCGGCCGACGATCGGCACCTCGGCGCGGCTGCCGGCGCCGAACAATTCGCGGAACCGGGTATCGTCGAGCACGCGCAGCACGTCGGCGATCAGCGCGCCGCGCTCGAGCTCCATCAGATCCTTGCCGGCGCGGCCGAGATAATCCTCGGCGGCCTGCCGCCGCCGCTCTGCCGGGATGCCGGGCAGCGATTGCAACAGCCGGTGCGTCAGCGAGCCGCGCAACATTGCGAGCTTTTGCGCAACGTTCTGTCCGGTGCTCGGCAATGGCCGCCGCGCGCCCTCATCGAAGCCGGACGGCGTGATGATGCGAATGGTATCATCGCGCGGCGCGTCCTGCGTCAGCCAGTCGGGCACAACGAGCGGCTTTGGCGTTGCGCTCCCACCCGAAGGAGTGACTTCGTCTTGTGGCTCCGCTTGTGACGCGTAGGGATCGACCTTGCGATAGCGGCGCACGGTCCCTTCACCGTCACCGATCTTGTCGTCCGCCGCCTCGCGCACCGTGAGCTCGGCCAGCGCATTGTCGACGAGCTGATACCAGCAGCCGTCGGGAATCTTGCGGTCGCCTTTGAGGCCGCAGACGACGAGCCGCTCGGCGGCGCGCGTCATCGCCACATAGAGCAGGCGGCGATACTCGTCGGTCGCCTCGCGCAACACGACATCGCGCGCCGCCGCCATGGCCGCGTTGTCATTGGCCTTGCGGCCGATCCAGACCATCGGCTTCGGTGCATCGGGCGCCGCCTGATCTGGCGCAAGCGCCAGCAGCTTCGGCGGAATCGGGCCCTCGGGCCGCGTCGTGGTGTCGGCGAGGATGACGAAGGGCGCTTCGAGGCCCTTGGCGCCGTGCACGGTCATGACGCGGACTTCGTCGCGCTCCATCTCCATGTCGCGCTTCACTTCCGCCTCGGCGGCGCGCAGCCAGGCGACAAAGCCCTGCAAGGTAGGCGTCTCGCGCGTCTCGTAATCGAGCGCGAGGTTGAGGAATTCGTCGAGCGCGTCGGCGGCTTCGTGGCCGAGCCGCGACAGGAAGCGGCGGCGGCCGCCTTCGGCGCCGAGCAGCCAGGCATAGAAGGCGAAGGGCGAATTCTCGCGCGCCTTGGCCCGCATCGCCGCAAAGCGCGCCGCCATGTCCGGCATCTGCGCGCACAGCGCATCGTGCAGACGGCCGTCGCGTTTCCACGCGAGCTTTTCCAGTGCCGCATCGCCGATGCCGAATAGCGGACTCTTGAGAATGGTGGCGAGCGCCAGATCGTCCTCCGGCAGCAGCAGCGCGTCGGCCAGCACCATCAGGTCCATCACCGCAATGTGCTGCGTCAGCACCAGGCGGTCGGCGCCGGCGACCGGCACGCCGGCCTGCTTCAGCGCGCGGATGATGGCCTCGAACAGCGCGCCGCGCTGCCGCACCAGAATGAGCACGTCCTTCGGCGCGCGGCCCTGGCCGCGCCAAGCCGCGACGGTGCCGGCGATGCGGTCGGCGAGCTTGGCCGGCGCGCTGCGCGCCGTCTGCAGATCGAAGGGCGCATCCCAGCCCGGCTTCTTGTCGATGATGTCGGCCTCGGTGAGGTCCCACAATTCCACCAGCCCCGGCGCCTTGTCGGGCAGCGATTGGTGCACCGGCGCGACATTGTCGGCGCTGAGGCCCGCATGCGCGGTCTCGCTCTTGAACACGACATCGACGGCGTCGAGTACATTGGCACCGGAGCGGAACGACGTCTTGAAGGCGACATCGACGAAGGTGAGTTCGGCGCGGCGGTGCGCCTGCTCGAAGCGCCGGCGGTTGGCGTCGAACTCGCGCGGGTCAGCGCCCTGGAAGGAGAAAATGGACTGCTTCTCGTCGCCGACGGCGAAGATGGTGCGCACGCGGTCATGCGCGCCCTTGCCGGCGAAGAACTCGCTGACCAGCCGCTCGACGATCGCCCATTGTTTCGGGCTGGTGTCCTGCGCCTCGTCGATCAGCACGTGATGAATGCCGCTGTCGAGCTTGTAATGCACCCAGGCGGCGCTCTGCTCGGTGAGCAGTTCGAGCGTCTTGTCGATCAGGTCGTCGTAATCGAGCAGGCCGCGGCGGTCCTTTTCTTTGCGGAAGCGCAGGATCACCGCATAGGCGATGGCGAACAGCGCCATGCTGCGGTCGCGCGCCTCGATGGCGCGCTTCTTCGTCAGCAGGTCCCAGATGCGGTCGCGCTCGCGCGTCAGCCGCTCGCACATGTCGGGATGGTTCCTTTGAAGACCCTTGGTGGCGACGTTCTCGCGCGTCTTGTCGCGGCCGCTGGTGCAGAAGATATCGAGATAGGTCTCGATGCGCCGGGCAAGGTCGAGCGCCGCCAGCGCGCGGAAACGTCCGCCTTGCTCCTTGTCGGTCTTCGAGCCCGTTTCGAGCACGGCGGCGACGTCGGGCCATTCGGCTTCGATGAAGGCGCTTTCGGCGAACAGCGCCGCGTCGGCCGCCTCGACCGTGTCCTCCGGCCTGATGCGCAGCACCTGCGAGAGCTGCGCCGCGGCGGCATCGATGCCGCCGGCGGCGTCGATCCAGCGGGTCAGATCGTCGCGCTCGTAGATGGCGTTGCGGATCATGTCCTGAAAAGTCTGGTCGGCGGCGGCGAGCACGGCGCGCGCCAGCGCGCGGCCGAGCGCCGAGTCCGGCTGCTGCGACGCTTCGAGCAGCACATCCATGGTCAGCTTGTGCAGCAGTTGATGCTCGGTGGCTTCGTCGAGCACCTCGAAGCGCGCCGGCACATTGGCCTCGAACGGGAACAGGTGAAGCAACTGCGTGCAGAAGGCGTGAATGGTCTGCACCTTCAGCCCGCCGGGGGTGTCGAGCGCCAGCGCAAACAGTTGCCGCGCGCGCAACCGCAATGCCGGCGTGATGGTCTTGACGCCGGTCTTGACGATGGCCGCATCGAGCGCGGTATCGTCGAGCACGGTCCAGCTACGCAGCACGTCGAACACGCGGTTCGCCATATTGGCGGCGGCGGCCTTGGTGAAGGTGATGCAGAGAATGCGCGCCGGATCGGTGCCGCTGAGCAGCAGGCGGATGACGCGCTGCGCCAATACATGCGTCTTGCCGGAGCCGGCGTTGGCCGACACCCAGGCCGATTGGCCCGGATCGGACGCCGAGGTCTGCAGCGCGATGACATCGGGCGGTATGGTGAGCGGCTTGCTCATTCGCCCACCTCTTCGTCGAGGCCGCCGGTCAGCGACCATTCCTTGATGCGGGCGAGGTGATCGTAGGTGCCGTAGTGGTTCTTCCACATCGGGTGGCGCAGCGACAGATAAGGACTCTTCGGATCGGCGAACTGCGCCAGCACCTTGGTCAGTTCGGCGAGCGCTTTGTCCGCCTGTTCGTCCGCCGTGCTGTCCTCGAACACAACCGGCTTTTCCTCGCCGGCTTCGGCGCCGCCGCGTAGGCGCACGTAGAGCAATTCACCGACGGAGACGCCGGCCGGCGCATCCTTGAAGCCGCCCGCTTTGAGGATCGCGGCTTCCAGCGTCAATTGCGGCGACAGCCCTGCCTGCACCTGCTTGGAGCTCGGCGGCGCGCCGGTCTTGTAGTCGATGATGGCGTAGCGCCCGTCCGCCCGGCATTCGATGCGGTCGGCGCGCACGGTGAGATGGAACGTCTCGTTGCCGAACGGGATGGCCATGCGGCCGCCGATCTCGATGGCGAGCGATTGCGTCTGCGCGCGGCGCTGGCGATCGAAATTGACGAACCATGCGGCGATGCGCTCGAAACGCGGCCACCAGAAGGCGCGGGCTTCCGGGAAATCGGCGAGCGGCGCGAAACGGCGTTTGCCGATGGCCAGCAAGGCTTCGAGCGCGCCATCGGGCAATTCACCTTTGTGGCTGAGATCGAATTCGGCGAGCGAATCGTGGATCGCGGTGCCGCGCATCGCGGCATCGGCCGGCGCGTCGATGTCGTCGAGTGGCGTCAGCTTCAGCACGTGCTTGGCATAGATCGTATAGGGATCGCGCAGCAGGTCTTCGATCTCGGTGACGCTGAGGCGGCGCGGCCGCGCCTCGAAAGGCGGTGTCGGCGCCGGGCGCTGCGCCGGCGTCACCGTCTCGGTCTCGTCGAGCTTGCGCGCCAGCCCCACGTAATGCGCGCCGCGCTCGCGCGCCGCCGCCCAGCGCGTCTCGCCGAGCACGGCGGCAAGACGTTGCACGAAGCGCGACGCCACCGTCGGCTCGCCGCCGAGCTTGGCCGGTCGCGACAGGATGACTTCGCGCGCGCCGAGTGCCTGGGCGAAATCGTGCGCCGACAGGCCGATACGCCGCTCCGGGAGGTCGAGGCCAAGCTGGCGCCGCATCGGCCGCGACAGCCAGGAGTCGGCCTGCGCCTCCGGCGGCCACACGCCTTCCACCAGGCCGCCGAGCACCAGCCGATCGACATGCTGCAAACGCGCCTCGAGCAGACCGAAGATGCGGATGCGCGCATCGGCCGGGGCGCGGTGAATGGTGCGGTCGGCGATCGCCAGGTGGAAGAGTTCGGCATAGTCGGAGATGGAGACGTCGAGCGCTTCGGCGCCGGCGAGTTCGTCGAACGCGGCCTTCAGCTCGCGCGTCATGCCACCGAGGGTCGTCAGAGCCTCGGCGTGCTTCTGTGCGAAGACTTTCACCGGCTGCGCGCCGCGCAAGGATTCGAGCGGCGCCAGGGCGCCGCGCAAGGTCTCGATCAGGCCGGCGGCGGCGCCGAGTTCGCTATCGGTGAGGGTGAGCCGCGCGTCGGAGTGATGCAGGCCGGATTC
>Ga0182740_1002655_pt1 | contig 10696 bp, 9 predicted proteins | sample eDN5th37CKraftBY_FD_128872 | JGI IMG/M metagenome (GOLD analysis project Ga0182740, IMG submission 128872) | Enriched backyard soil microbial communities from Emeryville, California, USA - eDNA 5th pass 37_C Kraft BY (version 2) (version 2) | ecosystem: Environmental > Terrestrial > Soil >...
CGGGACGAAAGTCAAGCTGAAGACGCACAAGGGTGCGAAGCGCCGGTTCTCGATCACCGCGACCGGCAAGATCATGCATGCCAAGGGGATGAAGAGCCACAACCGCCGCAAGAAGGCGCCGCGGGTGCTTCGCCAGTTGGACAAGATGCAGGAGATGGACTCGACGAACGCCAAGGGCGTGAAGTTGATGCTCCCCTACGGCCTCAAGTAGATCGATCGCCTGGCCGGCGGCATTGCGCGCCGGCGGGCTGACGTAGAAGTATCGAAGGAAAACGGAACATGGCACGAGTCAAGCGCGGTGTGGCGGCCCATCGGCGGCACCGTAAGGTCATTCTTCAGGTGAAGGGCCATCGCGGCACCCGCAACCGCCTCTACAAGCGCGCGCACGAGTCGATGATGCGCTCGCTCCAGTATGCGTATCGCGACCGCCGCAACCGCAAGCGCGACATGCGTCGCCTGTGGATCCAGCGCATCAACGCCGCCAGCCGCCTGAACGGGCTTCCCTACAGCCAGCTCATCCACGGCCTGAACCTGGCCGGGGTCGAGGTGGATCGCAAGATCCTCGCCGATCTCGCGGTGCGTGACGAGGCTGCCTTTGCCGCCATCGCCGATGTGGCGAAGGGCGCGCTGCCGGCTGCCGCCTAGCCTCCCGCGTGACGCCTGACGACCGCGCAAGCACCCGTCTCCAAGGCGTCGGCCCGGCTGGCCGGCTCAATCTCGAGCCGATCCGCAGCCAGGCGAATCCCCTGATCAAGGACATACGCTCGCTCCAGCAGCGCCGCAAGCGCTATCAGGAGCGGGCGTTTGTCGTGGAAGGGGTCCGGCTGGTGCAGGATGTCCTCGCGTCCGGGATCGCGCCCCGCCACATCCTGCTGCGGGAGGATGTGGCCGCTGACCTGCTTCCCCTGCTGCCGGGCGACCTGCATCCTCGGGTCCGCATCGCCGACGAACGCACCTTCGCCTCGCTTTCGGACGTGCCGCACCCGCAGGGTATCCTGGCGGTGGTTCCGATGCGGGAACCGGCCTCCGATGCCCTGCAGGGACTCGAGGACCCGCTCGTGGTGGTGATCGCGGGGGTGCGCGATCCCGGCAACCTGGGCACCCTCCTGCGCTCGGCGGCTGGCGCCGGGGTGGACCATGTTTTCCTAACCGATGACAGCGTTGATCCTTACAATCCGAAGGTCGTCCGTGCAGGGATGGGATGCCACTTTCGGGTCAATTTCTCCGCGGTTGATGCCGATACCCTCGCGAATGTACTATCCTCGTGTGGCGTCATTGGACTCGCCGAGGCGGATGGCGAGCTTTCTTACGAAAGTGTGGACTGGACGGGTTCCAGCGCCATCATCGTCGGAGGCGAGGCCGCTGGCGCATCCGAGGACGTGCGCTCGCTGGCGACAGCACGGATTCGAATCCCGCTGGCGCATGGGGTGGAGAGCCTGAACGCGGCGGTTGCCGGCTCGCTGCTGATGTTCGAGGCAGCGCGGCAGCGGCGCGCACGTATCCAGTCTCGGTGAACGTCGGGCGGAATGTGGTATCGTAGCGCACCGAACGCGGCGGAATGCCGACTGCGCAACGACGAACGGTACGAAGTCCCCGGTCTGCACGCTGGCAGTCGGGCCAGATGAAGGAGAACACTTCGATGCGAAAGCAGGAACTGGTGCGGGCGGTTGCCGAGGCGACCGAGTCGAGCGAGGCGCAGGCGACCAAGGCGGTCAACGCGGTCTTCGAGGCCATCGAGAGCGCGCTTGCGAAGGGCGACGAAGTCTCGTTGAGCGGCTTCGGCTCCTTCAAGGTCGTGGAGCGCTCCGCGCGTTCCGGCCGCAACCCGCAGACGGGTGAGGAAATCAAGATCGCGGCCCGCAAGAGCCCGGTGTTCCGCCCTGGCACGCAGCTGAAGCGCGCCGTCGAGTAGGCGCGCTCGCCGCGACGAAATCCAGCAATCGAACCAGGATGCCGGCCGACCATGTCGGCCGGCATCCTGGCGTTCCGGCGCTCGTCATGATGCCCGAGCTGGCGCGAAGGGATCGTGCCGTTGGCGACAGTTCGATCACGTTCTTTGGGGACCGCACACCTGGCGAGACGACAGCGAGGCTTCGAGGCAGGTGGGGACGTGTTGCGCCGGGGAGGAGCGGATGATCGGTCCGGCGGTCAGACGCTTGACGCGGCCACCGGCGCATCCGGCGTGGCTGGGGGAGTCGCGGGTGTCAGCGAGATCCGCTCGCGGATGCCACCCGCAAGATCGTGATCGTCGGAGCGGACGGCCACGCCGACGGCATTCGCGATCGCCAGGGCGTTCGATCGCCCGTGCGAGATGATCACGACGCCATTGACGCCGAGAAGGGGAGCGCCGCCGATCACCGAGTAATCGAGCGAGGTGCGCATCGAACGGAAAGCCGGGCGAAGCACCAGGGCGGCGAGTTTGCGGGGCAGCGTCGCGGTGAACTCCCGCCGCAGCGTGTCCGTGAGCATCGTGATGACGCCTTCTGCCGTCTTGAGCAGGACATTGCCGGTGAAGCCATCGGTGACGACGATATCGACCGCCCCCATCGCGACATCCTTGCCCTCGACATTGCCGATGAAGTTGATGTCCTCGGCGGCAGCGAGCATGGGGTAGACCTGCTGCACGAGCTGGTTGCCCTTCGTGGGCTCCTCGCCGTTGCTCAGCAGGCCGACGGTCGGGTGGGAGAGTTCCAGGACGCGTTCGGCATAGACCTGGCCCATGCGCGCGAACTGGACCATGTTGGACGGCTTCGGGTCGGTCACCGCGCCGAGGTCGAGGATGAGGGAGCGCGCCTTCGCCGTGGGCACGTAGGTCGCGATAGCCGGGCGCTCGATCCCGGGAATGCGCCCCACGAGCATGAGGGCCGCCGCCATCACGGCGCCGCTGTTCCCGGCGGAGACCATGCCGGCCGCACGCCCTTCGGCGACCTCCTGGATGGCGAGGTTGATGCTGTTCTTGCGCTTCCGGCGCACGGCCTGGGCCGGGTGCTCGTCCATGCCGATCGTCTCGGTGGCCTCGACGATCGCGATGTCGACATCCTTGCGATCGACCCCCTTCAGGGCGGCCTCGATGTCGGCGGGAATGCCCACGAGCGTCAGGTCGATGTGCTGCTCCTGTGCCCCGGCCACGGCGCCAGGAACGACCACGGACGGACCGTGATCGCCGCCCATCGCATCGACGGCAATGCGCCTCTTCGTGTCAGCCATCGGGAACTGCCTCTCGCGGGAACTCGCCGGTCCGGATTGCGGGTCAACCGAGCGTACATCGGACGAATGTCCCCCGGCGGCTCGTTGACGGCGAACCGCCGGGAGGGAAGCGGGCCTAGACGTCGAGGTTCTGGACGTCGCGGGCGTGGGTCTGGATGAACTTCTTGCGCGGCGGGACGGCGCTGCCCATCAGCATGTCGAAGGTCTCGTCGGCGTCCATCGCGTCATCGATCGTCACCTGCATCAGGGTCCGGTTGGCCGGGTCCATCGTGGTTTCCCACAACTGGCTCGGGTTCATCTCGCCGAGGCCCTTGTAGCGCTGCACATCGACGCGGGCGTCGCCGAATTCCTTCAGCTTCGCGTCGAGCTCGGCATCGGAGTAGACCCAGGTCTCCTCCTTGCCCTTGAGGATGCGGTAGAGCGGCGGCTGCGCGATGTAGATCCGGCCATCCTCGATCAGCTGGCCGAGGTGGCGGTAGAAGAAGGTGAGCAGCAGCGTCCGGATGTGGGCGCCGTCCACGTCCGCGTCCGTCATGATGACGATGCGGTGGTAGCGCAGCTTTTCGGGATCGAACTGGTCGCCGATGGAGGTCCCCAGCGCCGTCACGATGGTGCGGATCTCGTTGTTCTGGAGCATCTTGTCCAGGCGGGACTTCTCGACATTGAGGATCTTGCCGCGCAACGGCAGGATCGCCTGGAAGCGGCGGTCGCGCCCCTGCTTGGCGGAGCCGCCTGCGGAGTCACCCTCCACGATGTAGAGTTCCGACTTCGCCGGGTCTCGCTCGGAGCAGTCCGCCAGCTTGCCCGGCAGGCTGAAGCTGTCCAGGCCGCCCTTGCGCTGCACGAGCTCGCGGGCCTTGCGTGCCGCCTCGCGGGCGCGGGCGGCGTTGAGGCATTTCTCGATCACGCGCTTGGCGACTTGCGGGTTCTCTTCGAGGAAGGCGCCCAGCGCGTCGTTGACGACCGACTGCACGGCGCCGGCCATCTCGGCCGAACCCAGCTTGGCCTTCGTCTGTCCCTCGAACTGCGGGTCCTCCAGCTTCACGGAGATGATCGCGGTGAGACCTTCGCGGACATCGTCCCCGGAGAGCGTCTCGTCGCCCTTCATGAAGCCATTCTTCTTGGCATAGTCGTTGATCGTGCGGGTCAGCGCCGACCGGAAGCCGGAGAGGTGCGTGCCGCCATCGACCGTGTTGATATTGTTCACGTAGGTGCGGATGTTCTCGCCGAAGGTGTCGTTGTACTGCAACGCCACCTCGACCTCGCCGGCCGGAGTATCCCGCTGGACGTAGAACGGCCGATCGTGGAGCACCTGGCGATTGCGGTTCAGGTGCCGCACGAACGAGAGGATGCCGCCTTCGAAGTAGAAGGTCATCTCATCGTCGATGCGCTCGTCGATCACCGTCAGGCGCAGGCCCCGCGTGAGGTAGGCCCACTCCCGGAACCAGGTGGTGAGGTGATCGAAGTCGTAGTCGTAGCCGGCCTTGAAGATCTCGAGGTCGGCCAGGAACCGGGTCGTGGTGCCGTGGGTCTCGGGTTCGGTCGTCCCAACCACGTGCACCTTGCCGGTCGGCTTGCCGCGCTTGTACTCCTGGCGGTAGACGTTCGTGTCCCCGGCTTTCACCACGTCCACCTGGCACCACTCGGAGAGGGCGTTGACGACGGACGCGCCGACGCCGTGGAGGCCACCGGAGACCTTGTATCCCCCGCCGCCGAACTTGCCACCGGCGTGGAGGGTGGTCATGATCACTTCGAGCGCGGAGACCTTGGATTTGGCGTGGGTATCGACCGGGATACCGCGTCCGTTATCGGAGACGGTGACGATATTGTCCTTGCCGATCGTGCAGACGATCGTGTCGCAGACCCCGGCCAGCGCCTCGTCCACCGAGTTGTCCACCAGCTCGCGGATGAGGTGATGCAGCCCGCGTGCGTCCGTGCTGCCGATGTACATGCCAGGGCGCTTGCGGACGGCCTCCAGGCCCTCCAGGACCTGGATCTGGTCCGCGCCGTAGGCGTTCGAGGTTGCGGTGGTCGCGGCTGGCGTGTTGACGGCCATGATGTGCTGTACTCCCTTGTCGTGTGATGCCGACCGTGGCTCGATGAAGCGTGAACGGCGGCCGGATGTCGAGGCAATGACGGGTCGCCTATCGGTGGACCCGGCGCGGCGGGATCGCCCGATGGGGGCGGCGGGCAATGAAGAGCATCGTCGCCGCGACGATGCCTGCCCCGATGAAGGCGTTGACCAGCAGCGAGACCGCGATGCCCGGCGGGCTGCCGACCAGCGGGTGCCAGACCCGCAGCAGGCCGGTCTGGATCACGGCGCAGGCGATGGCGAAGCGTGCGCACTCGCCGAAGCGGCCGCGCACCATCTGGACGCTCGATCGGATGGCATCGATCGGACCGATCCGGTCCAGGAGCGCGATGTCCAGCGCGAAGTAGACGTAGATGGCTCCCATCGTGCCGATGCCGAACAGGCCGAACGCGATGAGAAAGACGAGGCCCGCGCCGAAGACCAGCATCAGGCCGGCGAGGACGACCAGGGGCACGATCAGGGCGCCGACCACGAGCACGCCCAGCCCGAGCAGGCCGATCAGCCGCACCCACGCCATCGGCGCCTCGTGGAGCCCGGTTTCCCGGGCCGGTTCCCCGAATGCGAACCGGACCTGGCGCGCGATCGGGAGCCGGAAGGCGATCACCAGCAGGCTCGCCAGCAGCAGGAGCCCCATCGCCAGCGTGACGACGGAAACCCAGTGCGGGGGAGACCAGATGGCGAACAACCCGCTGCCCCAGGTGCGATACATCTGCTCGCGGTCGATGCCCGCCGTCAGCGGCGGAAAGAGCGCGCTCAACACCCAGTTGAAGGCGTTGTCGCGCGGGAGGCCGGAGAAGACCGAAGGCACGAAGATGCCCGCCAGGTCGTTCAGGCGGACGCTCTCGCCGAGCGCCAGCATCTGCCGGGAAGCCTCCTCGCCGTTCGCTCCTCCTTCCTCGCGGAGAAGCCGTGCGAACGGCGTCGTGAAGGGCTGGATCGAGATCTGGATACCGAGCCAGAGCACGAGATCGAGGAGAACGGGCAGGATCATCAGCCACGGCCGGGCCAGGACGAGCGAGAACCCCTCGGCCAGCGTGGCGAGTGCCCCGGTCTGCTCTGCTGGGATTGACCGGGACGTCCGGCGCGGGATGGGAGGTGTTCGATCGTTCACGCGAGCCCTAGCGCTTCGAGGCCCTCCTCGTCGAGACCGAGGTGATGCCCCAGCTCGTGGAGAATGGTGATGCGGATTTCCTCTCGCAGGTCAGCCTGGTTCGTGAAGGCACGTCCGAGCGGTCCCATGAAGATCGTGATGCGATCGGGCAGGACCATCGAATACCCCGCCCCGCGATCCGTCATCGGAACACCCTGATAGAGGCCAAAGAGATCGTCGTAGGACGATCCGTCGGCTGCCCGCAACTGGTCGCTCGATGGCTCGTCGGCCACGACGATCGCGACATTGTCCAGCAGGTCCTGCACGTGATCCGGCAGGGTGTCGACGACGCGCTGGACGAGCGTCTGGAATCGCCGGTGGCGCGCTCTTCGCGCCGTGTGAAGTGCGTCACGAGCCATGCATCATTCTACCATTTTGGGGCGTGTTTTTCCACTTGCGGAAGCCGGGTAAACCCGCGTACGTACAGGGATTCCGGCGCCTGGGGGCGGGCGACGCCGGGCGCGACGACCGGCGTCGGTCATCCCTGTTCCATCGCCGCCTGGAGCATCGCCTGGCCGATGTTGACCGAGGTCCCGAGCGCGTCGCTCCCTTCCTCCAGCACCACGGCGATCGCGTAGCGAGGGTCGGGCTGGCCGATGTAGCCGATGAACCAGGAATGGATGGAGCCGTCGCCGGTTTCGGCGGTGCCCGTCTTGCCGCCGACCGTGTAGCCGGGGGTGATCGCCGCCTGCACGGCGCCGTTCTGGACCGCGTTCACCATCATCGCGGCCACCTGCTTCGCGGTGGAGTCGCTCACGGGTTTTCGCCAGGCGGCTGGCGCGTTCGTCCGGATCGTCTTGTTGCGGGAGTCCGTCACCCGCGATACGAGATAGGGCGTCGGCATCGTACCGCCGGTGGCGAAGGTCGCGGCCACCAGCGCCATCTGGAGCGGGGTGGTCAGGATCTGGCCCTGGCCGAAGGCGGTGTCCGCCAGCGCGTTCTGGCTATCGAGGAACGCGCGTGACGTGGCGATCTGGCTCTGCGCCACCGGCAGGTCGAACGGCGGGCTGGTCTGGAAGCCGAAGCGGGTCCCGTAGTCCCACAGGCGATCCGCCCCGAGCTGGAGGCCGACCTGCGCGAAGACGACATTCAGCGACCAGCCGAGCCCTTCCTCCAGCGTCCATTCGGACCGGGAGGGATCGGGCCGGTTGTTCTCGATCAGCGTGCGCCCGTCGATCGTCAGCTCGCCGTTGTCCTGGTACACGGTGTCTGGCGTCGCCGTGCCGGTGTCGATGGCGGCGGCGGCGGTGATGGTCTTGAAGGTCGAGCCGGGGGTGTAGAGCCCCAGGTTGGCGCGGAGGACGAAGGGGGCCGCAGGATCGCCGGAAAGCTGTTCCCAATACGCCTTCACATCATTGCTCTCATCCGTGGTGGTGGAGAACAGGCGGTTCGGGTCGAAGTGCGGTTCGCTCGCGAAGGTGAGGACCGCGCCCGAGGCGGCATCCATCAGGACGACCGCGCCCTTGCGCCCGCTGAGCAGGTCCGTGGCCTGTTGCTGGAGCGTCGTGTCGAGCGTGAGGTGCAGGTCGAAGCCGTCCTCGGAACGGTCCAGCAGCTCATTGATCGCCCGATCGACGGCGTTGCGTCCGGCGGACCCGCTGAGCTCGTCGTTCCACGTCGCTTCCAGGCCGCTCGCGCCGTACATCAGCGGCGAGTAGAACCCGGCGACATAAGCTGTGACGGGGTTCGGGTAGGAGCGGACGAAGACGCCATCCCGCTCGGTCGTGTCGGCGATCACCTCGCCCGTGCGATCGAAGATGCGGCCACGGCGGGTGTCGAGGCCGGTGTTGACCGTGCGGGGATTCGCATACGGCTCGCCGTCGGGAGCGATACCGGTCTTGGTGTAGATCGCCTGGCGCTGGACGGCCTGCACGCGTACCAGTTGCGCGACGATCACGGCGAAGACGGTCGAGAACGCCATCGCCGTGCGGATCGTCGTGCGGTTGAACGTCGGCATGTCGTCCGGCAGCGGCATGTACGTGGCGACCAGGAGCAGCAGCCACGCAACGCCGAGGATGGTGAGCCAGTGTGCGTCGGAGGTGCGGTCGCTGGCGAAGAGGCCCCAGCCGATGAGGGCGAGCGCGGCGAGGGCGGCGAGCGCGCGGAGGATTCGGGGCATTGCTGGCACGTCTCCTTTCGCTCAGATCCGCCGGGGCAGGCTGGAGATGTGCAACAGCAGGCCGACGATGGCGAAGTTGACGAGCAGGGAGCTTCCGCCATAGGAGATGAACGGCAGCGTGATGCCGGTGAGCGGGATGAGGCGGATGACGCCGCCGATGATGATGATCGTCTGGATGGCGAGGATCGACGAGAGCCCGAATGCGAGGAGCTGGGCGAATCCGTCGCGCACGCGCAGGGCGATCATGTACCCGCGCATGACGAGGATGAAGTAGAGGGCAATGATCGTGAGCGTGCCGAGCAGGCCGAGTTCCTCGCCGATCGCCGAGAAGATGAAGTCGGAATGCACCTCCGGGATCAGCGTCGGCTGGCCGCGCCCGAAGCCGGTGCCGAGGATGCCGCCGCTGGCGAGGGCGTACTCCGAGTGGATCTGCTGGTAGCCGACGCCATAGGGATCGGCCCAGGGATCGATCCAGTTCTGGACGCGGATGCCGATGCGGGAGAAGGTCTCCCACGCGACCCAGCAGGCGACGCCAAAGGTGAGCAGTCCGACCGCGACGTAGACGGGGCGTCCACTCGCCGCGTAGAGCATCGCCAGGAAGATGCCGAAGAAGAGCAGGGCCGACCCGAGGTCGTTCAACGCGACGAGGGTGAGCAGCGAGCCGGCCCACATCACGCCCATCGGCAGGAGGTAGGGGATGGGTGGCAGCGAGAACGGACCGACCTGCCAGCTGGAGCCGATCAGGTCGCGCTTCTGGTCGAGGTAGCTGGCCATGAAGATGACGAGCGTCACCTTCACGATCTCGGACGGCTGGATCTGGATCGGCCCGACCTGGATCCAGAGTTTCGCCCCGTAGACCTCCGTGCCGACGACGAACGTCGCGGCCTGGAGCGCGAGGCTGATGATCAGCCAGGTGTACTTGTAGCGTCCGAGCCATTCGATCAGGTTCAGCGGACCGGCCAGCATCACGATCCCGGTCAGGATCGCCGAACCCGCGGCGAGGAAGACGAGTTGCTTCTGCGCGAGGCCGAGGTCGGAGAGGTCGGGATTCAGCCGCTGCATCATCAGCAGGCCGATCACGGCAAGGGTCGCCGTCACCGGCAGCAGCACCTGGTCGCCCCGGAATCCCCGGATGCTGAAGGCGAGGCTCATCCCGACGACGACCCCCGCGAACGCGAGGCTCACCCAGATGTCGCGCCACGACCAGTCCAGCTGCGTGCGGGGGACCACGACGATGGTGATCAGGCCGACGACGGCGAGCAGGGCGGGGTAGAGCAGCAGGGAGAGTTCGGTGCCGCGGAAGGTCGGGCGGTAGCGGACGCGCATGGCCTAGTGCTGGTGGGGTTCGGCGAGGGCCGGGGCGCCGAAGAAGGCCAGCCGGTCCCTGGCGGCATCGGAGAGATGCCGTTCCGCCGTGATGACGGCGCCAGCGAGGGCACCCGCGCAACCGGCGTCGCAGGCAGGGAGCCCTGCCGCCGCGATCCGGCGCACGATCTCGCGGCCGGCGGCGATGTTGTCGGCCATAACCCGGCGCACGACCTCCACAGTCACGTCATCCTCGGATTCGTGCCAGACATCGTAGTCCGTGACCATCGCGACCGTGGCGTAGCAGAGTCCGGCTTCCCGCGCGAGCCGGACCTCCGGCATGGCCGTCATGCCGATGATCTGGGCGTTCCAGCTGCGGTAGAGGTTGGACTCGGCGCGGGTCGAGAACTGGGGGCCTTCGATGCAGACATACGTGCCGCCATCGTGCGAGGCGGGCACGACCTCGGCGACGATCGGGGCAAGCGCGGCCCGGAACGCCGGGCAGAAGGGATCGGCCAGCCCGACGTGCGCCACGATCCCATCCTCGAAGAAGGTGCGCGCCCGGCCGCGCGTCATGTCGATCACCTGGTCCGGAAGGACCGCGGTGCGGGGTGGCAGGTGCTCCTGCAAGCTCCCGACCGCGCTGATCGAGAGGACGTGGGTGGCACCGATCGACCGCAACGCCGCGATGTTGGCGCGGTACGGCACCTCGGAGGGGTTCAGGATGTGCCCGCGCCCGTGCCGGGCGAGGAAGGCGACCGGCGTGCCTTCCAGCGTGCCTTCGACGATGGCGGAACTGGGATCGCCCCACGGCGTGGAGACG
>Ga0182740_1002656_pt1 | contig 10692 bp, 13 predicted proteins | sample eDN5th37CKraftBY_FD_128872 | JGI IMG/M metagenome (GOLD analysis project Ga0182740, IMG submission 128872) | Enriched backyard soil microbial communities from Emeryville, California, USA - eDNA 5th pass 37_C Kraft BY (version 2) (version 2) | ecosystem: Environmental > Terrestrial > Soil >...
CTCCGCCAGAAACGCACCCGCGATGCGGGTGCGACCGCGGACGGCTCCTCCGCTCAGCCCGAGGGTAGCGACGTGGTCGAGATAGCCGGCCAGCACCGTATCCGGCGCCGCCACAGTCGTCGATGCGGTGATCATCGCCGTGCCCCCGCCAGGCTGGCCCGGGCCGCGCCGTATTCCGCGGCGAGTTGTTCGATGGACAGGTGCACGTATCCGGCGGTGGTCTCCGGGGACACGTGTCCCATCAGCTCCCGCAACACCATCAGATCGATTCCCGCAGAGGCCAGTTCGGTGCCGTAGGTGTGTCGCAGCCGGTGCGGACGCACCCGACCGGCACCGGAGAGCTCCCGGTGCCGCCGGAACAGCGACCGCAGTCCGGCCTCGGTGACCGGCGACCCGTGGGTGGGACCGCGCAGCACCACGAAACACTCTCGTGTCGCCAACCCCGGCGGCCGTTCGAGGCGCAGATAGGCCGACAGTTCGGTGAAGAACACCGCATCGACCGGCACCACACGCTCCTTCGAGCCTTTGCCGAGCACCCGCAACCGACGTCGACCGAAATCCACGTCCGTCAAGCGCAGGGATCGCACCTCGGCGCTGCGCAGACCCCCGAACAGCATGGCCCACACCATCGCCCGATCCCGATGGGTGCGCAACGACGCCACGAACTGCTCGACCGCGTCGGCATCGAGGGATTCGGGCAGCAACCGCGGTTGGCGCACCAACCGGCCCCCGGCCCGGGGCCGGCCCGGTCCGAGATGTCCGAGCAGTCCCCGCGCCTGCGGTCGCAGGCCCTGCCCGCGCCGCGGTGAGGGCACCGGATTGTCAGTGCGCATCCCGGTCATCACCAGGTACTCGAACAACGCCCGCACCGCCGCGACTCGCCGGTTGATCGTCGACGCCGCCGTGCCCCTGCCGTTCCTTCTCGCCGTGCCGGGGCGGGGTTCGCGGCGCACGTCCTGCAAGTCGATCCACTCGAACACCGTCACCGGCGTCACCGCCGCCAATCGGAGATCGTGGTCGAGCAGAAACCGGGCCAGATTGAGCACATCGAACGCATACGCCCGCACCGTCGCCGCGCTGAACCCGCGCCCGGCCAGATGTTTCAGGAACGCATTCGCCGCAGCGCATCACTCCCACTGGCCGTCGATCGCATAGCCGTCGCTGCTGGTGCACACCCGAACGGTCATCACCTGCCCCTTCTCGATCGAGCCGACACCGCCAGCATGCGCCCCGCATCGCCGTCGGCCGCGGACCTCACGCCGCACTCATGATCGTGTCGTGGGAGGGCCGGTTAACCGATCTGCTGAACAAGGAGATCCGGCGTCGCACCGACGTCGTCGGGATCTTCCCCGACCGCACCGCGCTGATCCGGCTCGTCGGAGCGGTGCTCGCCGAGCAGCACGACGAGTGGATCGAAGGACGTCGCTATCTCGGACTCGACGTGCTTGCCCGTTCTCGCAGCAACAACCGGCCTGCAGAGGCTGTCACCGAACCGACGGAGGAGGTGACACCGGCGTTGACCGCATAACCCGACCACGAGGAATCACGCGAGGACCTCGCACACCACCTCACGGGACTTGACCGCCTGCGGATTCTGCGTGCCTACCGGCGTAACGATCAACGGACCGCGATTCAGTTCATCGACCACGTGTTGTCGAAACTGCCGTTCCAGGTCGAGCAGGTGCAGACGGACAACGGGCAAAAAAATCGGCTCGGCCTTCCACTGTGGCACCTGCTCGACAAGGGTATCGGGCACGTGAGGATCCGGCCCCGAACGTCCCGGTTGAACGGGAAGGTCGAGCGTTCCCACCGTATCGACTCCGGCGAGTTCTATCGCCTCCTCGAAGGTGAGGTTATCGACGACGCCAACCTGTTCACCGAGCGCCTGCGGCAGTGGGAGGACCACTACAATTACGATCGCCCCCACGGCGCGCTGGCCGGCCAAACGCCGTACGAATGTCTCCGACAGAAGGCACGAGACCCACTGTCATAGGCCTGTTTCAGTTGCACAACTAGCTCTTGCCGTTCTACCGACCGTTTGATAGTTTGTTGCGCAGATCACGTGCCGGTTCAGCGGTGATTGGCGACCACGAAGCCGAATCGTTCGTGATTTGGTGAGTCCTTGTCGTACGCAGGTGCTGTTCATCTGGGTTCGGTAGTCGATGCGGCGTACCCCTCCGATAGACACGTATCCCCCAATCTTCGCCACATCATCCACCGCAAGAGTCCTTTGCTGCATTCAGGAGTGATATATGCCTAAGCCGGTAACGTTCGGCCTGATCAACACCTTCGGTAACCCCAGCGAGTGGCGAGAGCCGTGGAAGCAGCGGTACGACTCGATCTTGGAGCAGATCGAGTGGATCGATCGGGATCTGTCGATTGATGGTGTGTATGTCACTGAGCATCACTTTTACGATGACGGCTACATGCCCTCGCCGATGGTGATGTGTGGCGCCATCGCGGCTCGAACCTCGCGGGTGCAGATCGGCACCAACCTCATCCAGCTACCTCTCCATAACCCCGTCCGGCTTGCCGAAGACGCATTGGTAGTGGACGCACTTTCCGGCGGACGCCTGCGACTCGGCCTAGGTATGGGCTATTACCATCAAGAGTTCGACGGCCTCGGACGCAGCCTCAAGCACCGAGTAAGCCGTACGGAGGAAGGAATCGCTATTCTCCGCAAGGCCTTTGCCGGAGAAGCTTTCTCATTTGAAGGGAAACGATACAACTTTGACGAGATTCGCGTGACCCCCGAACCTGTACGCGAGGGTGGCCCCGAGATCTGGATGGGTGGATTTGCCCCACCGGCAGTCGAACGAGCGGCGCGACTCGCCGACGGATTCCTCGAGTTCGACCCCGGAACGTCGGCCAGGTACTTCGACGCGTGCGCGGCTCTGGGCAAGAAACCGGAAAAGCAAAAATTGAACGTCACATACTGGGCAATCATTGCCGAAGACCCGGAACGAGCGTTCTCTCTGGCCGGGAAACACTGGCTGCACCTACTCAACCAATACATCATGCGCGACGCATACGCCGGGCGGACACCCCCCCTGGTCGCCCCCTATGACGACCCAAAGAAGGCCCTCGCTGACGGCTTGATAATGCTGGCTGACGGACCGGAAGCAATCAAGATTTTCAACGCTGACGTCGACAAGGGGGCGATCGATATCAATCTGGTCACCATGATGCCCGGCGAGCCTGTCGATCAAGTCGCCGAAAGGCTGCAATATCTCAATGATCAGGTCATCCCCTACGTCAAACACACAACCCACCCGGCTGGCGGATCCTGACTTCGATCCCAGGGACTCCTAAAGATGTTTCGGTAATTGAATGAGAACTCGTCATAAGGAAAGTCCGGTGTGGTCGAGGAAGCTGTAACACAGGTCGTAGCTCGTGCCGATCCGGGTCAACCCGGACTCGGTCGCGATGCGGACCTCGTCGAGCGTATCGGGGCACAGATTGGCCAGTTCGGTGGATTTCATGTTGCCCCAGACCTGTTCGATGGGATTGAGCTCAGGAGCATAAGCCGGCAGGCGTTCGACGTGGAGCCAGTCGCGTTGGGTGGCCAGCCACGCGGTCATCGCGCGGGACCGGTGGGCCATGAGCCCGTCCCAGATCACGATGACCTTCTCCCCGGCGAAATGGGCGCGTAGTTCGGTGAGGAATTCGATGAGCTTGTCGGTGTTGTAGGCGCCGTCGGTCATGGAGAACACGAATGCGCTGCGACTGCGGTCGTGTCGATAGGCCAGGACTCCGGCCATGGACATGCGTTTCCAGGAGAATCGGTGACGCAGAACCGGTGTCACGCCTTTCGGCGCCCAGGTTGCTCGGACCACCGGGAGCAGCGACACACCGCTTTCGTCCTGGAAGCAGATCCATGCACCTTGGCGCCGCGCTATTTTTTTATCCGCGGCCACTCGTTCTCGCGCCAGGCGACGATGGCGTCCTCGTCGCGTTCGACTGCCCGCCGTGCGGGACGTTGCCGGCTCCAGCCCAGCCTGGTCCGCAGGATCGTCCAGGTCTGGGTGGGTCCGTAGGTCACGCCGGTGAGCCGCTCGATCACGATCGCGACCCTGCCCAGGGTCCACACCCCGGTCGCGAAGCCATGCGCTTGGGGTCCTTTGAGCAGTTCCTCTCGGATCGCGGCGATCTGGGCGTCATCGAGCCGGGGTCGGCGTCCAGCGCGACCGGCACCTTCCAACGCCTCGTTGCCCCCTTCGATCCACTGTCGATGCCAGCGTGAGGCGGTCTGCTGGGAGACCTCCAACTCGACCGCGACATCGATCTGTCGTCGTCCTGCGGCAAACATCTCCGCCGCCCGCATCCGCCGGTCACGCAACGCGTCGAGATCACGGCGACCGCCGCGCTGCTTGACTTTCCGGGCATCCGAGCTCTCGCCCGAACCGGTTTCCTTCCCTGCCATTCATCAATGATCAAGCAGCACGGTGCGAATCACGCGCAACGACACACCCTATTACCGAAACATCTTTAGTTCTTGCTACTGACGAGGCTCAGGGAGAATGGATCTGGCGCATTTTCGGGAAGACACTTGCCACACTGCATCATTCGACCTGACTTGCACAGGTTTAGTGCCCCGGTCAGCGGACCTGTAGTCCAGGGCCGTAAGGATGCGTATCGCGTCAGGATCGAGCGGGTCGGTTGCCGTGTGTGGGTGGCCGGCGATCGTGACGGTGATTTCCTGCAGCGGACGCAGAGTCCGGACCAGAGAGCGGATCGAGGTTCCGGTCTCGGCCTGCAGGTAGCGGGCAACAGCGAGGGCAGTGAAGACGACCGTGAGGTGGGCTTCGATCGCGTCGCGGGTGTGGTGGAACATCGGCCGGGCCCGCAGGTCGGTCTTCGACATCCGGAACGACTGCTCGACATGCCACAGGTCGTGATACTTACCGATGACCTCGCCCGACGCCATCAAGGTCGCGGGCAGGTTGGTGACGTAACCCTTCAACCCGATCAGGGATCGGTCCCGCTCGAGGCCCGCTTCGTCGACGGTGCGGCCGCTGGTGGTGGCCTTGACGAACCGCGTCGCTTTCGGCGCCTTGCCGCCGTCGACGACCGCCCGAGCACGGGCTTCCTGAGCGTTCAGTGTCTGGTTGTCGCGCACGGCTCGACGGGTCGAGTACTGCCAGACCGCCCGCCAGGACTAGGGATGCCCGGCCGCGTCCCAGACAGGTTCGGTCCGCTTCCTGACGTTGTTGACGCTGCTCTTCGCGTGACGAGGAGTGACAGTGTCGATGATCTGACCGTCGACGAAAACGTCTCCGTTCCAATGGAAATGGTTGGCCAAATCGGCCGGAGCCTTGGTGACCCGGGACCCGACGATGAACTTCAGGCCGGCGGCATCGAGGTCTGCGAGGTTGCCGGCGGAGAGCATGCCGGCGTCGGCCGCGACGACCATCTCGACCCCGGCGATGTCGTGCCGGGCCTGGAACTGCCGGATCATCGGCACGATGGTGTGCGTTTGAAGCCTTGTTGCCTTCGAAGCAACCGATCTCCAGTGGGAAACCGGTCCGATCGACGAGCAGGCCGACGACGATCTGCGGGTCGACCCGGCGTTCTTTCGAGTACCCGACCTTGCGGAGATCGTCTTCTTTCTCCGCTTCGAAATACAGGGTGTTGGGTGGACCCGGGGCGCGGTGGCGGCATTGCTGCTGCTCCGTTTCCCCGGGCCTCCCGCCGAACCCGCCGTGCGCCTTTCAACGCAACGGGCTCTCCACGACGATGGTGCCGGTCAGGCAGCCATGATCGGGTCGTAGGGACTGGGGATCTTCGTCCCGCGGTACCAGTAGCGTTCGATCCGCACTCGAGTGGGATCGAACAGGACCGCGTCCGAGGTCGCGATGGGTCTCCAACTGCCGTCGGAACGGCGGAGCCATCGTCTGACCTTGGACCAGTTCCAACGACGCTGCTCGCGCTGCCAGGCCACGAACCTTCGCCAGGTGAAATACCGGAGGAAGGAAAAACGTCGCCCGGCCAGCGCGTGGCGGAAATAGTAGGTCCAGCCACGCAGTGCCGCGTTGACCTCGACGATCACAGCCGTCAGGGGCCGAGGAGACCGGCGTGGGGTCAACTGGCGGATGGTCTGCTTGATCGACCGAAACGCCTTGTCGGCGATGAAGGTCATGCAGTACCACTTTCCGCCTCCTCGTCGTTGCCTCCACTGGAGGTGGAAGCCGAGGAAGTCGATCCCATGCTCGAGGTGCGTGATGCGGGTTTTGGTCTCGGACAAACGGAGTCCGATCCCGCCGAGCACCTCGGTGACTTGTTCTTTCAAGGCGAGTACGTCATCTCTGCTGCCGTTGGTCATGATGACGAAATCGTCCGCGTAGCGCACGATCCGCCAGTTGCCCATCCCGCTACGCACCCGTTTGCGACGAGCCCACTGCGTGGCCTGATCGCCACCGGGTTGCCACGGAGCCATGATCGCCTCGTCCAGAGCGGACAACGCGATGTTGGCCAGCAGCGGTGAAATGATCCCGCCCTGAGGCGTTCCCGCATCGGTGCCGCCCTGGCGGCCGAGCTCATCGAGCACCCCGGCCTTGAGGAACGCCCGCACCAATGCGACGGTCTTCTTGTCCGTGATCCGTGCCCGCACCCGTGCGAGTAGCGCCCGGTGATCGATGTGGTCGAAACAGCCTTCGATGAGTAGTGCCCCATAGAGTGGTGTAACTCGGTGGCCGAGATCGTGTCTGACGCTGTGTCGTTGACCGACGTAAAGCGGCCACCGCGTGATCCTTCGAGTCAACCTTCCACAGAATCCTCGAGGAGTCATCGCGATGACCGCACCCCATATTGTCGACCCTGCCGGCCTACTCGGCCAAGCCCTCGCAGACGCGTCACCGGATCTGATGCGCGAACTGCTGCAGACCATGATCAACGCCCTGCTCTCTGCGGATGCCGACGCCGTATGCGGGGCCGAATGGAACGCACGCTCTGCCGAACGCACCAACCGCCGCAACGGCTACCGTCACCGACCCCTCGACACCCGGGTCGGCACCGTCGACGTCGCGGTTCCGAAGCTACGCTCGGGCAGCTACTTTCCCGAGTGGCTCCTCGAACGCCGCAAGCGGGCCGAGTCAGCGCTGATCACCGTCGTGGCCGACTGCTACCTGGCCGGTGTGTCGACCCGCCGGATGGACAAACTGGTCAAGACACTCGGCATCGACTCACTGTCGAAGTCACAGGTCTCACGCATGGCCGAAGACCTCGACGAGCAGGTCGCCGCATTCCGGCACCGCCGCCTCGACGAAGCCGGACCGTTCACCTTCGTCACCGCCGACGCGTTGACGATCAAGGTTCGTGAGAACAAGCAGGTCGTCAAGGCCGTCGTGCTGCTGGCGACCGGCGTCAACGGCGACGGCCACCGCGAGGTGTTGGGCATGCAGGTGGCCACCAGTGAGACCAAGGCATCGTGGAACACCTTCTTCGCCGACCTGGTGGCCCGCGGCCTGGGCGGGGTGCGCTTGGTTACCTCCGATGCTCATGCCGGGCTCGTCGAGGCAATCGCGGCGAACCTGCCCGGCGCGGTGTGGCAGCGCTGCCGCACCCACTACGCCGCCAACCTCATGGCAGTGTGCCCCAAGTCCATGTGGCCGGCGGTAAAAGCGATGCTGCACAGCGTGTATGACCAGCCCACCGCCACCGCGGTGCACGAGCAGTTCGACCGACTCCTCGAATACACCGACGGCCGATTGTCCGAGGTCGCCGACCACCTCGGCGACGCCCGCGAGGACCTGCTCGCCTTCACCGGGTTCCCCGACGACGTGTGGCGCCAGATCTGGTCCAACAACCCCACCGAGCGACTCAACCGCGAGATTCGCCGCCGCACCGACGTTGTCGGCATCTTCCCCAACCGCGACGCCATCATCCGCCTCGTCGGCGCCGTCTTGGCCGAACAGACCGACGAATGGGCCGAAGGCCGCCGCTACCTCGGCCTCGAAGTCCTCAGCCGCTGCCGACTGACCCTGACCACCGACACCCCCACACCGACGGAGGTAACCACCGATCCACTGATGCAACTACCCGCCTGAACCTCCGAAGGATCAGAAACGAATTACACCACTACTCGGGACTTGACCTGCGATCGCTGCTGCCGCCCTCGTGCTTCTTCACCTACAAGCATCAGCCCGGTGAGAAAACCTCACTGACACGACGTTGGGAACTCCGGCGCAGAAACCCGGAGAATACCTGGCGGCGTTCTTCTCGACCATCCTCAACAGCGCCACGGACACGTCGCGTATTCGGCCGCTTCTCGTGAACATGTGCTGCGGACAGCTCTGAGGCCCGTCCGAATGCCCCCTCCTATGGGCGGCAGATAGCTTTCTCCGCCGCCCATAGGGCGATGTTCCGATGGCGAGGTCTAGATAAGGGAGGGTTCTTTCATCGGATCGGTGCCCTCGGCAACAGGCAATGGTGGGACCAGGAAACCCTCAGTTTCGGCGACTTGACAGAACTGCCGCCATCGCCGGCTGACGGTGGACTTGTCGATCTGCAACCGCTGAGCAACATCGATCTGCCGCAGTTGCGGGGACTTGATCATCATCGATGCCACTACTTGAACGGTTTCGTGGAACTCGGAGTCGGCGAGGAATCGAAGCAACCCCTCCTGGGTCTGCGCATATCCGTTGCGCGTGACGGAGTGCGCAGGTTGTCCCATTGTTGTCGGCTCGCCATCCGAGTTGTAGGCGAAGGTGGTTGTTCCCGAAGCAGTTGCATGGCTCTGTTCGGTCACGGGTACCTCCTGCAACGGTGTGTGCACGGCACGGTGTACGGTTGCGAGGCCGCCGTCGACGGTTGCGTCGTCTCGGGGAGCACCCCGCTCGCGGCGCACCGCGATGTCAGGTGCGGTTGCGGCGAGAGTCGACGCGGGCGCCACGGTGGTGATTGGTGCCGGGGCCCCTGCAGCGGGCTGGGCGCGGTGGATCATCATCACGAACAGGTGGAACAACGCCAGCCACAGCAACGGGAAGATCGCCGCAAACAGTGCCCCGATCCAGGGGGTCTGCGGAACGAACCCGAGGTCCTCCCCCGCCGCAACTCGGGCAAGGTTGCGCTCGGCAATCTGCCACGCATGGAAGGCGTTGCCGACCACGCTCAACAGCACCGTCACCACAGCCAACGTCGCGCAGTACACAAGTGAGTACCGGCCGCGGCCGGAGATGCGGAAGATGACGTAGCCGGCGGTGGCCGCAGCCTGTGCAACGTCGATGGCAACCGGTGCCATCCATGCTCGGCCCGGTTGCACACCGACCTCGATCGCCAGGGCGCGAAGTGCGTCGAAGGACAGGATGAACGACAGCGCCGCGATGAACAGCGTCATCGCGGCCACGGTCACCAACGCCAGTGTCATCTGTCGGCTCATCGGCAACTCGGTTCGCAACGCGGTTGCAGGTTCGGTTGTATCGTCGGGCATGACCGGAGGGTGTCCTTCCTGACAGGTGGGTAGTCCTGGTCCACGGTCCCCGTGCGGTTGCAGCCGCATGAGGGGATCTGCACTGCGTGCGTTGCGGGCATGCAACGCACGCAGTGCTGGGGTCGAGAGCGCTCTTTCAGAGGCCGTGCTTGTCGAGGTACTCCTGCAACGCCTTGTCGGTGATCGAGGCCTCGCTGATGGTTCGATCGCCGGTTTCGTAACGAAGCTTGTCCACTCCCCTACGCAGCCGTGCCTTGATGCTCGGACGGATTCGCGTGTTGTGCGTCGTCGACAGGCCCTCTGCCGCATCGGTGTCGCTTCCCGTCACTGAGGGCGTGACCGAGCGAACGGGCGCCGGAGTCGGCGCGGGCGTCGACGTCTCGATGCGCGCAGGGCGTTCGGGCAGTTCTTCGGCGGGGTGGGTCTTACGGATCGCCGGCTGGCGTTGTGCGGTCACGATGCACCTCCGGTGGTGAGAGACAGTTCGGCAAGCAGGTCGCTGTAAGCGGTTTGCAGGGAAATCGCGCGACCACCTCGGAATTGGTGGATGGGTGTCCGGGCGCTGTGCGCGTCCTGACGCGTGGCCAGTTCGGGGATGATCGTGCGGGCGACGAGATCGCCGTAGCCCTCTCGCAGTTCGTTCTCCCGGAAGTTGTGCTCGGCGGTGCCGCGGCGGCGGCTGAGGACGATCTTGTCGAAGTTGAGGCGAGAGTTGGCGCGTTTGCGCACCGTGCGGATGGTTTCGTCGAGGCGTTCGACGCCGTGCACACTGTCGATCGTCGGTTCGGTGACCGCTACTACTCCGTCGCATGCGATGAGGACGGCGAAGAGGACCTTGCCCAAGCTTGGGGGACAGTCGAATAGCACGACGTCGTAGGGGCTCAGGTCCAAGCCTTCGAAGGCGACATCGAGCCGGAAGACCAGGTCGTTGGAGCCGTCGGACTCGATTTTGCCGAGCTCCTCGTCGGCGGGAATCAGGTCGACCCCGTCCCAGTCGGTCGCGACGACGGCATTTGCGGCGCCACCTTCGACAGTCCGGTTCATCAGGTGGTAGGTGGTGAGCATGTCGCCTTCGAGGGTCACGCCGAGGCCGTTGGTCGCGTTGCCCTGGGAGTCGGCATCGACGACAAGGACCTTGCCGCCTTTCGCTGACACAGCACTTGCCAGGCCGAGTGCTGTTGCAGTCTTGCCCACGCCGCCCTTCTGATTGGCAATGGCGATCTTGCGTGGTTGCATTGCGCACCTTTCAGTCGATGATCCGAGTC
>Ga0182740_1002657_pt1 | contig 10688 bp, 9 predicted proteins | sample eDN5th37CKraftBY_FD_128872 | JGI IMG/M metagenome (GOLD analysis project Ga0182740, IMG submission 128872) | Enriched backyard soil microbial communities from Emeryville, California, USA - eDNA 5th pass 37_C Kraft BY (version 2) (version 2) | ecosystem: Environmental > Terrestrial > Soil >...
CCGCGACGACGACCGGACAGGCCGCGCCCATCGTGCTCGCACAGGCCGGCCGCGCCAACGCCGGCGCCGCCGGACGCGGCGGCTTCGACGCCGCCCAGCGCGCCATCGTGGACAAGGTCAGCGCCTATCTCTCCAGCGTGCAGGTGATGGTCGGCAAGTTCGTCCAGGTCGGCCCGGACGGCGCACGGACCGAGGGCCAACTCTATCTCTCCAAGCCCGGCCGCGTGCGCTTCGAATACAATGCGCCGAGCCCCATCGCCATCATCGCGGACGGCCAGTCCGTCGCGGTGCGCGACCGCAAGCTCGCGACCCAGGACATCTATCCGCTGTCCCAGACGCCGCTGCGCTATCTGCTGGCGGACCGCATCGACCTGATGCGCGACACCAACGTCACCCGCGTCACGGCGGACGACGTGTTCGCGACGGTGGTGATCGAGGAACGTCAGGCGCTGGTCGGCACCAGCAAGCTGATGCTGATGTTCGGCGCGCAGGACATGCAGCTTCGGCAATGGACCGTGACCGACCCGCAGGGCTACGACACCACGGTCGCGGTCTATAACCTCGAAACCAGCAAGCGGCCTGACCCGAGCCTCTTCAGGATCGACTATACCCGCTACAACAACTGAGCGCCGGAACGGACCGCCTGGGGGCGTATTCCGCCGCCAACCTAGGCTTCCATCCGCGACCGTCCCCGCGGCGCTGTGAATCACGGTCGCAATCCGCCCCCCGGAGTGGATATCGCGGCGTCCGGCTGATAAGCCGCGCGTCATGCGCCTCACCGTCACCACCTGGAATATCAACTCGGTGCGTTTCCGCATCGAATCCGTCGTCCGCTTTCTCAAGCAGGTGCGGCCCGATGTGCTGTGCTTGCAGGAGACCAAGTGCCCCAACGACGCTTTCCCGCTGAAGCGTCTCAAGCGGCTCGGCTACGAACACGCGGCCATCCATGGCCAGAAGGGTTATCACGGCGTCGCGGTGATCTCGCGCCTCCCTTTCGTCTCATCAGCCCCGCAGCAGTTCTGCGGCAAGGAGGACTGCCGCCATATCGCCGTCACCCTCGGCGAAGAGGCGGGCCTGAAAGACCCTCTCACGCTGCATAATTTCTACGTTCCGGCCGGCGGCGACATTCCCGACCCGAACCTCAACGAGAAGTTCAGGCACAAGCTCCAGTTTCTCGACGAGATGCGCGACAGCGCGCTGCTCACCGCGGCCGCTTCGGAACGGATGCTGCTGGTCGGCGATCTCAATGTCGCGCCGCTGGAGCATGACGTCTGGAACCACAAGCAGCTCCTGAAGATCGTCTCTCACACGCCCATCGAATGCGAGAAGCTCGTCGCCGCGCAACGGGCCGGACAGTGGGTCGATACGATGCGCGCCTTCATCCCCGAACCGGAGAAACTCTATACGTGGTGGAGCTATCGTTCGCCGGACTGGGAGCGGGCCGACAAGGGCCGCCGGCTCGATCACGTCTGGGCCTCGCCGGCGCTGGCGGACCGCGTCGCCGCGATTCAAGTGCTGAAAGCACCGCGCGGCTGGGAGCAGCCGTCCGACCATGTGCCGGTGACGGCGACGCTGGAGGTCTGAGCGGCCTCACGCCCCGTTCAGGTTCGGCTCTTTGGTTGCGGGTGCTGAGGTTCAGGTCTTGGGGTCGAGCATTGTCCGCACCGCATAGACGTCCCGCCCGGCCCGGTCGGTCCGGGCCATGAGATAGTCCCGCAGCCGCACCGCGGTTTCAGGAAAGCCTTCCAGCATCTTGACGAACAGGCTGCGCGATATCCGCAGCAGCAGCGTCGGCTCCAGCGCGGTCGCCGTCACCGGGCGGCGGGTCTGCGCCAGCAGCGCGAATTCGCCGACCAGCGCATGACGTCCCACGGTCATGTCCGCGGCGCCCGGCTCGTCGGCCGGCATCGCCAACAGAAGCTGGCCGTGATGCACGATATAGCCGCCGTCGCTCACATCTCCCGCCTTGAACAGCACCTCGCCCGTGCGCAATTCGCGTTCCTCAGCGCCGATGGCGAGGATCCGCAGCGCATCCAGGCCGAGCAGGCCGAGAGTCGGAACCTGATCGAGAAAGGCGATATCGTCCTCGATGCTCATCGGCGCGGCCATCCTGGCGCGACGCCACGACCTCCGGTGCCGGCCTGGGGGCCTGCGGCCGCGCCCGCATCGCCGGGCAGCAGATGCGGCAGGGCATCGTGTCGAAGTTGCGGGTATGGCCGCGGGCAGGTCTGCACGTCAGGGCACCAGACGGTAACCGCCGGCTTCCGTCACGAGAATCGCGGGCGTGGTGGCGTCCGCTTCGATTTTCTGACGCAGGCGGTAGATGTGGGTTTCGAGCGTGTGAGTCGTCACGCCCGAATTGTAGCCCCACACTTCTTGCAGCAAGGTTTCCCGCGACATTGGCCGTTCGCCGGCGCGATACAGGAACCGGAGGATCGCCGTTTCCTTCTCGGTCAGGCGGACTTTGGTTCCCCTCTCGGTCACCATCAGTTTCGCGCTGGGGCGGAAGGTGTAGGGGCCGATAGTGAAGGTGGCGTCCTCGCTGGCGTCGTGCTGGCGAAGCTGGGCGCGGATGCGCGCGAGCAGGACGGCAAAGCGGAACGGCTTGATCACATAGTCATTCGCGCCGGATTCAAGCCCGAGAATGGTGTCGGAATCGGTGTCATGGCCCGTCAGCATGATGATCGGCGGCTTGAAGCCGTTGGCGCGCATCATGCGCACCGCCTCCCGGCCGTCGATATCCGGCAGGCCGACATCCATGATCACCAGATCGAACGGGTCCCCCGTCGCGGCGGCCACGGCCTTGGCGCCGGTATCGAGACCGGTCGCGGAAAACTCCTGGTGGAGATCAAGCTGTTCGGCCAGCGCCTCGCGCAGGTCCGTGTCATCGTCGACGATCAGGATTTTACGGACATTGGCCATGCGGGGCGCCCCCTCGCGCCATTGTGCTTTCGGCAGTAGATCATTGGTCCGGGAAACAGCCAAGCGGCACGGCTCCTGGGTGCCTGCTTATCGCATTGGAAAAACGGCGGGAATCAGGAAGGTGAAGGCTCTTCGCACAATTCGCGTCCGCACCCGGCCGGCGGACCGGCGCCGCGGCCTCCTGCTGGCCGGAGGCCACGCCCTGCCGGTAGCGCTGGGCCGTGGCGGAATCCGCGCCGACAAGCGCGAGGGCGACGGCGGCACCCCACGGGGCAGTTTCCGCCTCGTCCGGCTGTGGTGGCGGGCGGACCGCATGAGCCGGCCGGCGACCGGGCTGCCGATGCGGCGCATCACCGCCGATATCGCCTGGAGCGAGGATCCCCGGAGCCGCCACTACAACCGCCCGTTCCGCCGCAGCGCGGACGAGGCCGGCGACCGCCTGCGCCGGGACGATCATCTCTACGATCTCATCATCGAACTCGATCACAATACTCGCCCCCGCGTCGCCGGCCGCGGCAGCGCCGTGTTCGTGCATCTCGCCCGGCCCGGCTTCGCCCCCACGGCGGGCTGCATCGCCCTGACGGGTCCCGACCTCAAGCGCCTGCTGGCGCGGATCGGCCCCGGAACCCGGATTCTCATCGAATGATCCACCGGCCCCGCCAACGCACGGTCGCGGAGGCGAATTCGATCGAATCGTCTGCTTTTGGCAGCGGGACGGATTAACCGAATCTGGACGGGCCCCTGATAGCCTGGATCGAGACGGTCCTGCCGGGTCCCCATTCATGCACGGGGCTGCCCGGTGAAGTGTCGGGTGATCGGGAATGCACACAGGCGAGAATCACAGCGGAGCGCGGCGCATTCTCGGCCGCGTGATCACCTTGAGCGGATCACGCGCCGGCGTCGCTCTGACGGACATTTCCCGCTCGGCCGACGAACAGTCCCACCCCACCGTCGGCAAGTTCCTCGGCATCCTCAACGGCCAGATGCTGACCATCGGCATGATCAGCGATGTCGCCGAATCCGAATTCGGCCAGGCCCATGGGGCGACGGCCCAGCTCGACCTGATCGGCGAGATCCGTCAGGGCCGGTTCCAGCGCGGCGTCGGCCAGTATCCCGGCATCGGCGATCCGGTCGGCATGCTCTCGGATCGGGAGCTGCGTCTCGCCTATGGCGCGGGCGAACAGGGCACCGCCGAGATCGGCACGCTTCAGCAGGACCCGACCGTGCCGGCGTCCGTCCGCATCGACGATCTCATCAGCAAGCATTTCGCGCTGCTCGGCACCACCGGCGTCGGCAAATCGAACGGCGTCACGATCATCCTGCGCCAGATTCTGGCGACGCGGCCGGATCTGCGGGTCTTCCTCATCGATCCTCACAACGAATATGCGCCGAGCTTCGGGGATCGGGCCCAGGTGCTGAACCCGCGCAATCTGCGGCTGCCGTTCTGGCTGTTCAATTTCGACGAGACGCTCGATGTGATTTTCGGCGGCCGCGCCATGATCGACGAGGAAGTCGAGGTGCTGGCGGAGGTCATCCCGCTCGCCAAGGGCGCCTATCTGCAATACCGCAACGCCGACCGCTCCATGATGAAGCGCCGCGACCCCCGGTCCGCCGGCTTCACCGTGGACACGCCGGTGCCGTATCGCATCGAAGACCTCATGACGCTGATCGACGAGCGCATGGGCCGGCTGGAGAACCGCTCCTCGCGCACCGTGTTCAGCAAGCTGCTCGGCCGGCTCCAGACCGTGCGCAACGATCCGCGCTACGGCTTCATGTTCGACAATGCCAATCTCGGCGGCGACACCATGGCGGAGGTCCTCTCGCAACTGTTTCGCCTGCCGGCCAACGGCAAGCCCATGACCATCATGCAGATGGCCGGCTTTCCCACCGAGGTGGTGAATGCGGTGGTCTCGGTGCTGGCGCGCATGGCGTTCGATTTCGGCCTGTGGAGCGAAGGGATTTCGCCGCAGCTCTTCGTCTGCGAGGAAGCCCATCGCTACGCGCCCGCCGACAAGACCGGCGGCTTTGAGCCGAGCGCCCGGGCCCTCGCGCGCATCGCCAAGGAAGGCCGTAAATACGGTGTCTATCTCGGACTCATCACCCAGCGTCCGGCTGAGATCGACCCGACCATCATTTCCCAGTGCAACACGCTGTTCGTGATGCGCATGTCCAATGAGCGCGACCAGGCGCTGATCCGCTCCGCCGTGGCGGATGCCGGCAACTTGCTGAAATTCGTCCCCTCGCTGGGACCGCGGGAGGTCTTCGCCTTCGGCGCGGGCGTTGCCGTGCCGACGCGGCTGACCTTCTCCTATCTACCCCCGGAGCTGAGGCCGAGCAGCGATGCCGGCGGCGCGACCCATGGCGGCATGACGCCGAGCCGGGAACTGATCGGCTCGGTCATCGACCGCTGGCGCAGCGCCACATCGTCCAACCAGCGGCCGGTCGCAACCATGGCCGAGGATATCTTCGATCTCGACGTGCCGAGCTACGAGCCGCCGCGCACAGCCGGTCCCGGACCGGCCCAGGCGCCCGGGGGCGAGGCCTATCGCCGGGATCATGCCGCGCCCCCGCTGGCACCGGCGGCGCCACCGCCCGCCCCTCCCTTGCGATCCAGCATTCTGAAAAAGCCGCTCGATGCCGGTGGCACCTGGCCCGCCCCGACGCCGCCGCGCCGCTGGTGATTCCGCGATCGCCGGCGTCGCGCGACGACGCTTAGTCCCGCGCCCCGAAAATCGCGCTGCCGACCCGAATATGCGTCGCCCCGAAGGCGATGGCGGTCGCGAAATCCGCGCTCATGCCCATGGACAACAGACCAAGGCCATTGCGCGCCGCGATCTTCGCGGTGAGGGCGAAATGCGGTCCCGGCGCTTCGCTCGCCGGGGGAATGCACATCAGGCCGGCGATGACGAGGCCATGGTCGCGGCGGCAGGTTTCGAGAAAGAGGTCCGCCGCTTCCGGCAGGACGCCCGCCTTCTGCGCTTCGGCGCCGGTGTTGATCTGGACAAAAAGCAGCGGCGCGCGGCCCTGCTTCTGGATTTCCCTGGCCAACGCCTCGCACAGGCTTTCACGATCCACGGAATGGATCGCGTCGAACAGGGCAACCGCTTCCTTCGCCTTGTTCGACTGGAGCGGCCCGATGAGATGCAGCTTGGTGTCCGGATACCGCTCTAGCAGCGGCGGCCATTTGGCTCGGGCTTCCTGAACTCGGTTTTCCCCGAACACCCGCTGGCCGGCGTCCAGCACCGGCTCGATGGTCGGCGCTTCGAAGGTCTTGGAAACCGCCATCAATGTGACGGCGTCGGCCGGGCGGCTGGCGGCGGCGCAGGCGGCGGCAACCTCGCGCCGCACACCCGAAAGCCGCTCCACCGCCGCGCCCTGCGCCTGATTCTGCTGCGAAACCATCATTCGAAAGCCCGTGCGAAAGTCTGTGCGAAAATTCGTGATCATGCGGCCGGCGCATCGCCTAGCCGCTCCCGTGCGCAGGGCTATAGCGCTTTCAGGTGAAGCGGGCACCGGCCCGCGCCAACGGTCAGCAATCGATCACGGAGACATCCGGCGCGACGGTAGCCACGCCCGGGTCGGCGCTTTCGGTGTCGAGCGCGCAGAATTCGACCCCGACCTGATCCGACATCCGCCAGATCACGCGGCACCGGCGGCTGGCCTGGCCTTTGCGCGTCAGCAGCATGGTGAATTCCCCCGGCAGGGGCACGGTCGGCGGGACGGTCAAGCCGGCGCCGCCGAGCGAGATGTTGCGCAGCGCTCCGTTCTGCGCGGACCCGCCGAGGTCCAGCCACACCGGAAAAGCCACCACCCGACGAACCGATTTGCGTCGTTCGACCTGCAAGGTTGTCCCCACTCCCGGCTGCGCCGCCGTCAGATTTAACATGATATTATTGGGATGGTTAGGGAATGGTTGATCATCGCGGCGCAGGACGCGGCCGGCCCGGCCGAGATTGACCCTTCCCGCGCTTTCGTGGCCTATAGCGTTCGCGCGAAGCGGCCCCCGCTTCGCCTGAATATGCGCCGAAATGGCAAGGCCAAAGCCCGGTTCGACCTGGCCGCAGCCCGAGGGCTCAAGTCGGCCGCCCGGCCAGCCCGGCCTTCGGCGCCTCACTGGAAGACCCCGTTTCGCGATGGCCATCGACCGTTACAATCCCCACGAAGCCGAACTTCATTGGCAGCAGGTCTGGGACCGGCAGCAGGTTTTCGCCACCGCGAACGACGATCCGCGCCCGAAATACTACGTGCTGGAGATGTTCCCGTATCCGTCCGGGCGCATCCATATGGGCCATGTCCGTAACTATGCCATGGGCGACGTGGTCGCGCGTTACAAACGCGCCAAGGGCTTCAAGGTGCTGCATCCCATGGGCTGGGACGCCTTCGGCATGCCGGCCGAGAATGCCGCCATGGAGCGCAAGGTCCATCCGCGCGACTGGACCTATCAGAACATCGCCACCATGCGCGGGCAGCTCAAGTCCATGGGCCTGTCGCTGGACTGGGCGCGCGAGATCGCGACCTGCGACCCGAAATACTACAAGCACCAGCAACGCATGTTCCTGGATTTCCTCAGCGCCGGCCTCGTCGAGCGCAAGCAGTCGAAGGTGAACTGGGACCCGGTCGACAACACCGTGCTGGCCAACGAGCAGGTGATCGACGGGCGCGGCTGGCGTTCCGGCGCCCTGGTCGAGCAGCGCGAGCTGACCCAGTGGTTCCTGAAGATCACGGATTATGCGGAAGAGCTGCTGACCGCCCTTGACACGCTCGACCGCTGGCCGGAGAAGGTGCGGCTGATGCAGCGCAACTGGATCGGCCGCTCCGAGGGGCTGCTGGTGCGCTTTGCGCTGGACACCGCCACGACACCTGCCGGCGAGAGCGAGCTGGAGATCTTCACGACGCGGCCGGACACGCTGTTCGGCGCGAAGTTCATGGCAATCTCGCCGGATCATCCGCTGGCCCGCGCCGCCGCCGCGCGCGATCCCAAGCTCGCCACCTTTGTCGAGGAGTGCAAGAAGACCGGCACCTCGCAGGAGGCCATCGACACCGCCGAGAAACTCGGCTTCGACACCGGCATCCGCGCCGTGCATCCGTTCGATGCAGGATGGCAGCTCCCGGTCTATGTCGCCAATTTCATCCTGATGGATTACGGCACCGGCGCGATCTTCGGCTGTCCAGCGCACGACCAGCGCGACCTCGACTTCGCCAACAAATACGGCCTCGGCAACACGCCGGTGGTCGCGCCCGCCGGCAGCGATCCGGCTTCCTTCACCGTGGCCGACACCGCCTATGACGGCGACGGCCGGCTCATCAATTCACGCTTCCTCGATGGCATGAGCATCGCCGAGGCAAAGGAAAACGTTGCGAAGCGGCTCGAAGCGGAACAGCGTGGCAACCGTCCGGTCGGCACGCGGCAGGTGAACTATCGCCTGCGCGACTGGGGCATCTCGCGCCAGCGCTACTGGGGCTGCCCAATTCCCATCATCCATTGCGAAAGCTGTGGTGTCGTGCCGGTGCCCGCCGCCGACCTGCCGGTGGAACTGCCGGCGGATGTCTCCTTCGACAAGCCGGGCAATCCGCTCGAACGCCATCCCACATGGAAACATGCGGACTGTCCGCAATGCGGCAAGCCGGCGCGGCGCGAGACCGACACCATGGACACCTTCGTGGATTCGTCCTGGTATTTCGGCCGCTTCACCGATCCCTGGATCGAGACCGCGCCGACCGACCGCGCCCAGGTCGATGGCTGGCTGCCGGTGGACCAGTATATCGGCGGCATCGAACACGCGATTCTGCATCTGCTCTATTCGCGCTTCTTCACCCGGGCGATGCGCAAGACCGGCCATGCCGGCGTCGCCGAGCCTTTCGCCGGCCTGTTCACGCAAGGCATGGTGGTGCACGAGACCTATCGCCGCGCCGACGGTGCATGGGCCGCACCCGCCGAGGTGAAGATCGACATCGTTGATGGCAAGCGCGTCGCCGCGCTGCTCGACGGCGGCGCGCCGATCACCATCGGCCCCATCGAGAAGATGTCCAAGTCCAGGCGCAACACCGTGGACCCGGACGACATCATCGCCAGCTATGGCGCCGACACCGCGCGCTGGTTCATGCTGTCGGATTCGCCGCCCGAGCGCGACGTGACCTGGACCGAGACCGGCGTGCAGGGCGCGTGGCGCTTCACCCAGCGGCTATGGCGGCTGGTGCATGAAGCCGCCGAAGCCGGCAAGGCCGCGCCGTCATCGCAGCCGGCCGAGTTCGGCGCGCCCGCCCTCGCCGTCCGCAAGGCCGCCCATGGCGCGCTCGCCAAGGTATCGGAAGCGATCGAGTCGCTGCATTTCAACGTCGCCGTGGCGCATATCTATGAATGCGCAAATGCGCTGGGCGAGGCCATCGGGACTATCGAAACGCCGGATCAGATCACGCCGGCCTTCGCCTATGCGCTGCGCGAGGCGGCCGAGATTCTCGTCCAGATGTTCCATCCGATGATGCCGCATCTGGCCGAGCAATGCTGGGCGGCGCTGGGACACGACACGCTGGTGTCGCAGCAGCCATGGCCCGCCATCGACGCGGACCTGTTGGTGGAGCGCAGCATCACGCTGCCGGTGCAGATCAACGGCAAGAAGCGCGCGGACATCACCGTGCCGCGCGATGCCGACAAGGCCGATGTGGAAGCCGCCGTGCTCACGCTGGACGCCGTCATCAAGGCGCTGGACGGCAAGCCGGCCAAGAAGGTCATCGTCGTCCCGCAAAGGATCGTCAATGTCGTGGCATGAAGCAGGCGTGCGAACGTCCCTCCAAGCAGCAGCCCGGCCCCGCCGCGCCGGTACAGCCTTGCGCCTGACGGCCGCCCTCGGCCTCGCGGTGCTGACCGCCGGCTGCTTCCAGCCGCTCTATGGCGAGCGCAGCGTAGGGGGCGGACCGTCGGTGGTCACCGCCATGCGCGGCGTCGATGTCGCGCATATCGATGCGCCGAACGGCTCGCCCGAAGCCCGCCTCGCGGTCGAGGTGCGCGACCAACTCCTGTTCGGCCTCACCGGCGGCGCCGCCGCAGGACCGCAGACCCATCGGCTGCGCATCCGCCTCACCTCCAGCAACGCCGCGGTGATCGTCGATCCCGTGACCGGCCGCACCGACGTCGGCAACTACCGCCTGACGGCGACTTACGACCTCGTGGATATTTCGATCAGCAAGCAGGTCTTGCAGGCCAGCACGACCACGCAGGTGTCCTTCGACATTCCCGGCCAGCAGCAGCGCTTCGCGCGCCAGCGCGGCCAGCGCGACGCCGAGAACCGCGCCGCCAAGGTGATCGCGGAAGATATCCGCGCCCGCGTCGCCGCCTTTTTCATCTCGGGAACGTGAGCCGGCGCATCGCGTCCGGATCACGACCCTTACCGGCGTCAAGCTGACGGGAAGACCGTGACTGCGATCAAGGCGTCCGATGTCGATCGTTTCGTCGCCCGGCCGGACCCGGCCAGGCCCGTCGTCCTGATCTATGGTCCCGATGCCGGTCTCGTGCGCGAGCGCGCGGAAAAGCTTGCGCATGCCTCTGTCGATGACCCGGCCGATCCTTTCGCACTGACACGCCTCGAAGGCGACGAGATTGCCGCGACGCCGATGCGCCTCGTCGAGGAAGCCAGTTCGGTGCCGATGTTCGGCGGCCGACGCGCCATCCGCGTGCGGCCGACGTCGCGCAACATCGCCGGCGCGGTCGAGGCCGTGTTGAAGGTCGCGCTGCACGACTGCCGCGTGATCATCGAAGCCGGCGACCTCCG
>Ga0182740_1002658_pt1 | contig 10686 bp, 8 predicted proteins | sample eDN5th37CKraftBY_FD_128872 | JGI IMG/M metagenome (GOLD analysis project Ga0182740, IMG submission 128872) | Enriched backyard soil microbial communities from Emeryville, California, USA - eDNA 5th pass 37_C Kraft BY (version 2) (version 2) | ecosystem: Environmental > Terrestrial > Soil >...
CGCCTCTTCGGCCGCCAGCGCGCCAAAGAGCAAGCGCGACGTGCCGGAATCCGTTGTGCCGATTACCCATGTGCCGGACGATCCGGGGCCCGATCCGGACCTGGAGCGCGAGCCCTTGCCGGACACCTCGTCCACGTCGCCCGGCTGGAAACGCCTGTTCTTTTTCTGATCGGGGCTGCCCGAACCTTGAAATGTGGGGTTCGGACCGCTATCAGGGGCGCCTTGTCACAGTTTGGGCCGGCGTAGCTCAGTGGTAGAGCATCCGCTTCGTAAGCGGGTGGTCGGGGGTTCAAATCCCTCCGCCGGCACCATTTGAATACTCCATCATACAATCATCTCCGGGATTTGCGCTGTTCGCGGATGCGCCGCCTCGCGTCAAACCTGAGGCTGCACCTCAGTCGTTGGCCGGCTGCTCAGGCGAGTTTCACTTTGGCCAGGACGCTCTCAACCGTGGATGTGTTGCCAACAAATTGCGCCCCTGACTTATAAGCGGCGCGTTGAATGAAATCGAAAAGAGAATGCGCATCATGGGAATGAGAAGGACAATTCTTTCTGCAATCATAGTTGTGATGGCTGGACCAGGTTTTGCCCAAACCAGCTTGCTCCCGGAAGACCTCCAGAAAACTCTGAGAGAGACTAACGCGATCTGGCAAACGGGAAACCTCCTCGCGAATGTGAAGAAGATGGAGGAGTCTTTCACACCGCTACTGCTCGCCAAGCCGAAAGGCGATGTGATCGTTGAGTCAGATATCAGCTATGGATCTGACCCAAAGCAGAAGCTCGATATTTATCGGCCGAAGGCTGTCATCAAGGAAGCGCCGGTTGTCATCTTCGTGCATGGGGGCGCCTATGTCATGGGCGACCGAAACGTAAACCAGGCAATCTACGGAAACATCCCCACCTGGTTCGCGCGTCAAGGTGTTCTGGCGCTCAGCATGAGCTATCGCCTGGCGCCGGCTGCGACCTATCCGTCAGGCGCCGATGACGTTTCGGCGGTCGTTGCCTGGGCGAAAAAGAACGCGGCACGATACGGGGCCGATCCAGACAAGATATTCTTGGTCGGTCATTCGGCAGGCGCCACTCATGTCGCAACATATGCCTTCAATAAAAAAGTTCAGCCTGCGTCAGGACCCGGTATTGCGGGAATGGTGCTGATGAGCGGCCGTTACCGCCTCAACTTTGATCCCAAAGATCCGTCTGGCAAATTCATGCAAGCCTACTTCGGGACCGATCCGGCAGAATATCCTGACCGATCGGTGATCAACCATATTGCTGGCTCTACGGTTCCGACGTTTGTTGTCATCGCCGAGTACGACAATCCAGGGCTCGATGTCAGCGGTGCGGAAATTTACGCAGCACTATGCATTGATGGCAAAAAATGTCCGCGCTTCACGAGACTTAAGGATCACAATCATCTTTCGATGGTGCACTCCTTTGATACGGCGGACGAAGCGTTGGGACGGGAAATTCTGGAATTTGTGACGACAAAGAAGTAGGCGTGTTTCGCGAGAAGTCTTTCTGAGCCGCAGCGCTCATACGATCGTCCAAAAGGGCTGGCCTCATCGACAGCCCTTTTGTTCGATTGTTGCCCTTGCCGTCCGCGGCCTTGTCGTCGCCGTCTCGCGTGTTGATCGCAGAATTTCCGGTCGCCGCGGAGAAGTCGAGATTGTCGACGGATTTGCTACCAATGACGGTGGCTTCCATATTGCCCGTCATCGTGGCCAATAACGGCGCATCGCTCTGTTGGTAACGGCAGCGTCGAAAGGTCAGCTTACCAATACAAAATGAGCAGCCCCGACCTGCTGTGCCGCCCCAAACCTGTCCGCATCACATATGAGATAAATCGACGCGCTGCCCGCGTCGGCGCCGCATCGCGTTGACGGTCGAAGTCTCCTCCATACTGTGCTCCTGCGCCTTAAGAGCGCTAACCAGCATCGAGGAGCCGGATGAGACGCGCGCTGCCCTTTCTTTGGATTCTTGGAATTCTTGGTCTGATTGCTTTCGCTCCGGCGCAGGCATCCGCCCAGACCTACCCGAGCGGACCGGTCACGATCATCGTTCCGTATCCTCCCGGCGGGCAGATCGATGCTCTGGCGCGCATGATGCAGCAGAAGCTCCAGCCAATTCTGGGGCAGCCGGTCGTGGTCGAGAACAAGCCCGGTGCGGGCGGCAATATAGGCACCGCCTACGCGATGCGTGCTGCGCCTGACGGACACACCATCGTCCTCACCACGGATGGTGTGATGGTCGTTGCTCCTCACGTGTTTGCAAACCTGGGATTCGATCCGACGCTCGCTACCCCGATCACCATCGCCAGCGAGACGATGGTCGGGATTGCGGTGAATCAATCCATTCCCGCGAAGAATATCCCTGAGCTGATCGCCTATGCCAAAGCCAATCCCGGCAAGGTGACCTATGCGGCGCCCGGCCTGCCGCAGCACATCGTCGCGGAGCTGATCAAGAAGCGGGGGGAAGCCGATATCCAGTATGTCCCGTACAAGGGCGGGGCGCCCGCTTTGTCCGATCTCATGGGCGGTCACATTCAGGCGGTGGCGATCACGGTGCCTTCGATCCTGCCGCATCTTTCGACCGGTTCGCTTCGCGTGATCGCGGTTTCAGGCAAGGAGCGCTTCCCGCAATTGCCGGACGTGCAGACGATCTCCGAAACCTATCCGGGCATCGAACACATCTCGTGGACGGGATTCTTCGCGCCGCCCGGAACTCCCAAGCACATCATCGACACGCTGAACGCAGCGTTGACCAAGTCGATGAAGGAGCCGGATGTCGCCGAAAAGCTGGCCCGCAACGCCGAGAAGGTGATTGCGACCGATGCCGCCTACGCGAGCTCACTGGTCAAAAGCGATCTTGCCAAGTGGGGCGAATATCTGAAGCAGGTGAAAATCAACGTCGAGCGTTGATCCGGCCTACCGTTCATTCGGCTCCGTCCATGGAGCCGAATGAACGAGATGCATTATGCCGTTGGCCAGTCCTTCAGCGAGGCGTCGATCCCAGCGGCGAGCACATCCGGCATGAACAGCATCACGCTGTTGCCGCCTGCGTCGAGAACCGGCTGCATCCCATACTTGTTCACGGGGCAGCCTGCCGATTTTCCAATCTGGCGCGCCACGTCAAGAATACCGAATGTGATGTCGCGTATCTGCGCATGATCGCCACGGCGCGGAAGTCCGTATGATACCGCGAGATCGGATGTGCCGACGTTGGTGACGTCGCAACCTTCGGCCAGCATGATCTCTTTTACGCGTTCGACGCCCTTCACGGTTTCGATCAGCGCTGCGTAGATCATCGTGTCCCCGGTGTCGGGGTAGATCTCTCTCATGAGCCCCCGCACCGCCGCGATTTCATCGGGACTTTCCACGTCGGGCATCATGAAGCCATCGATGCCACATCCGAGATGCCGGCGTAGCAGGCCCATGTCCTTCGACCACGGACGAACTACGACGCACGCGCCACCCAGATGCGCCGCGCGCACCAGATGCGGAATGCTTTCGATGTCCGGTCCGGCGGTCTCGCAATCGAGGAAGATGTAGTCGAAGCGCGGCGCGAGTGCAGCGACAAGGTCCGCGGACGCGAATTTGGGGGCGATGCCGATGACGTGGTCGCGTTTTGCGAGGCGGGATTTCAGTTTTTCGCGGAGCGGTATCATGCCGGCCATCTAGCGATCCGTCGCGAGGGCGGTCAAGACGCGCGAGCCTGGTAGCGAGCCGCGCAAGCGACGTGTTGCATCACAAGCGTGATATCGGCGTGCCGGCGTTGCCGCATCTGTTGTCCCGATATTCAATCGGCGGAGCCTGAGAATTAACAGAGTGCGAGGGATGCGCAGCGTCGACGCCGACGTTGCCCGAGGGAAGGTGAGTATGAATCGTCGAAGCATGATGCTGGCAATGATCGGCGCGCTGACGAGTGCTGCCGCGGGAAGTAAAGCCCGCGCACAGGCCCTGGATCTGTCGCGGCCGTTTACGATTCTGGTCGGATTTCCCGCTGGCGGATCGGTGGACATCTCCGCCCGGCTGGTGGCCGAGGAACTTCGGACGTCGCTGGGCGCGACAGTGGTTGTTGAGAATGTCACCGGTGCCGGTGGCAAGATCGCGGTTGAGCGGGCGAAGAACGCGCCTGCCGATGGAAAGACGATCCTCGTAACGCCAGCCGCGACGATGACGCTCTATCCGCTGATCTACAACAAGCTCAGCTACGAGCCCGTCAAGGATTTCATACCGGTCGCGCAGGTCTGCGCGCTCGATTACATGCTCGTGATTTCGCCAAAGGTCGTCACCGGCAATGTCAATACGATTGCGGATCTTGCCGCATGGTACCTGGCCAACCCCACGAACAGGGTTTACGGGCATGGCGCAGCTGGCTCGCCCATGCATTTCGTCGGAGCGATGTACGGCAAGCACGCGAAACTCGATCTGACCCATGTTCCGTATCGCGGCGCGACCCTGATGATCCAGGACCTGCTGGGCGGACAGATCGGCGTCGCCGTGACCACCATTGCCGACTCCTTGCCGCATCTGAAGTCCGGCGCGCTCAAGGCAATCGCCGTCACCGGTTCGAAGCGGTCCGAGTTTCTCCCGGACGTGCCGACATTCATCGAGCAGGGCGCGGACATTGTCGCAGAAGACTGGTTCGGGGCCTTCGTCCGTTCGGGAACGCCGAAGCCGATCGTAGACCAGCTGAATTCCGTCATCGCGGCAGGCGTCGCGAAACCGGCCGTGCGATCGCGCTTGTCGAACCTCGCCTTTGGTTCACGCGCGATGCCGCAGCCGGAATTCGCAAAGGTCTTCAGCGCCGAAATCGAAAAGTGGACGCCGGTCGTACAGGCAACGGGCTTCAAGATCGAGGAATAGCGCTGCGCCATCTCGCGTCCGCGCGCGATCAGTCAACGATGCGTGCGGTTCCGGTGGCGCTCAGGTGCGCCGCCGCACGCGCTTGTGCAGGTCGTAAAGATTATTGCTGCCAAGCAGGGCCATGTTCCGATGAAGCTCGGCATGCAGCAGCTTGATGGCGTGCCGAACGCCCTGTTCTTCGCCGAGCGCGGCCGCGTACAGGAACGGACGCCCGATGAACACCATCTTTGCGCCCTGGGACATGGCCTTAATGACATCGGTGCCGCGACGAATGCCGCTGTCATAAAGCACGGGCATGTCGCGCGCGGCTTCAACGATTTGCGGCAACGCATGAAGCGGAGAGATGGCGCAATCGAGCTGGCGTCCGCCGTGGTTTGAGGCGATCACGGCATCGGCGCCGATCTCGCGGGCCTTTGCCGCGTCGGACGGTGAAAGAATTCCCTTGACGATAAGGCGCCCGGTCCACTTCTTGCGGATCCATTCGAAATCCGCCCAGCTGAGTGCGTCGCGCACATGCGCGCGCGTTGCCGTCGCCGAAAACACCGGCGCGCCGCCGGCTGCGCTTGCATTTTCGTAGCGCGGCATGCCGTGCTGCAGATACGTGCGCATGGCGGTCTTGAACAGCCAGCGCGGACGCCGCGCAACTTCCAGTGCCAGCCTGACGGTCGGCCTCATCGGCGTCGTGAAACCCGCACGAATGAGGTTCTCGCGGTTGCCGCTCACGGAAACGTCGGCTGTTATGACAAGGGTTCGAAAGGCGGCGGCGGAGACCCTGTCGATCAGCGCTCCGATCTCATCGCGATCGACCGACAGGTAGGCCTGAAACCACGCATCCGGGTTGATCCTGGCGATTTCTTCAAGCCGGACCAGCGAAGACCCGCTGAGGATGAACGGCACGCGTTCCTCGCGCGCCGCCTTTGCGAGCGCGCAATCCGCGCGAAAGCCGGCAAGGCCCGCCCCGCCCATGGGCGCGATGCCGAACGGCGCTCTCCACTGTTCTCCAAACAACGAAACTTCGGTCGTGCGCTTGGACGTATCGACCAGCACCTCAGGGACGAGGTCGAAGCTTTGAAACGCGGCGCGGTTTCCATTCATCGCGCTATTCGTTTCGGCTCCGCCGGAGATAAAGCTGAAGATGCCGTTCGGAAGGATACGGCGGGCGAGCGGCTCGAGGTCCTCAAGCGCCAGCACTTGGTCGATGCTACTCATGGTCTCCGATCGTCAATTGTCCGGATTTTGCGCGGACATTATCGTCCAACACACCCCTTCGGCTAGGCGATTCGATATATCGCATACGTGATATCGCCATCAGCGGGGGCGTGCGGTTCCGTTCACCTATCAACAAGGTCTGCGCGTTTCGTTATCGTTGGTCGCCAGATCTACAAGGATCAGGCGACCGAGCGGATGAATTCGAGCGTCTTGTTTGCGCACAGATCCGGACTGGATGCAGCGACATGGTACGACTTTCCGGGCAGAACCAGCAAGCTCGATCGCGATATTCTTTGCTGCCAGGCGGCAGTCTCCGCCACCGATCCGATGCCGCTGCCTTCGGTCGTGATGACCAATGTCGGCGCGACGATCTTCTCAAGCTGGTCGAATATGTCGAAGACCGCGACGTCGCGCACGAATCCGATCTGCGTTGATGAAGCCGTTCGGCCCATGAATTGCGTCCACCACGTCACCGCTTCGGCCGGCATCGATTCCCCAAGCCTGGCTGCCATGTTGACCTTCGCCCACGCTTCGACGCCGCCCTTTTCGATCAGGTCCGGAGACGGCCCGCCGGTGGTCAGCTTCGATATGGAGGCCGGCACACCTGCGACGGTCAGCGTCGCAACGCGGTCCGGATGCTGTGCGGCAAGCCGCATGGCGGCGAGGCTGCCAAGCTTTGCCGCAACAACATGAACGCGTGCGACGCCGAGATGATCGAGCAAGGCCAGGTAATCATCGACGATGCGCGTCGCGGACCAGTTGTAGTCAGCCGGCATCGGCGAAGAATCGCCGAAGCCTCGCATGTCAGGTCTGATGACTTTGAAATGGCGCGCAAAATGGGGCACCCAGCCGTACCACGCAAGTCCGCTCTCCGCATTGCCGTGCAGGAAAACAACGGCCTCAGGCCTCGTCCATGGATCGGTGTAGTCGTCGAGGCGGAAGTGAATGTTGCAACCATCAGGCATTCGAAGCGAAGGCATCACGTCATCCCGGTACAAGATGTTTGTTGATCTAGCCGTGTCGCGCGTACGGTTCAACCGACGCCGGCGCAGCGGAAGGGTTCAGGAGGAAAGCATGTTCGCATTGTCATCGATTAAAGCGCGTTGTGTCACGGCTCTTGCGGTCGCGACGACAGCTCTTGTGACGTCACACGGCGCGGTCGCGCAGCAGCCCAAGAAGTTGATCGTGGCGCAAAGCAGCCTGAGCATGAATTTCGTACCGATGTACATCGCCGAACAGGCCGGCTTCTTCCGCGACGAAGGGCTGACTCTCGACATCACGCTGGTCGGCGGCGGTCCGAAGGCCATGTCCGCACTGATCAGCGGCAGCGCCGAACTTGCTATCGCTGTCTTGTCCGATGGCATCAATGTGCATCGCAAGGGCCTGAAAGACGTCAAAGCCATTGCCGCGCTTCTTAACGGCTACCCGTCTGGCATCACCGTCAACTCGGCAATTGTGAAGAAGAAGGGTGTCGATCTGAACGCGCCGCTTGCCGAGCGCGCCGCCGCACTGAAAGGACTGAAGATCGGGATCACAACGCCAGGCTCGTTCTCGGACTTCATGGCAAGGCAGGCCGTGACACAACACGGCATGAATCCTGATCGCGATATCGAACTCGTCCCCGTCGGCGGCTACGACACCATGCTGGCTGCTTTCCGCGCAGGGCGAATCGATGCCTGCGTTTGCATACCGCCGGCCGATCAGCTTCTGATCCAGGAAGGCGCAGCAGTCGATCTCATCGAGGCGAAGCGGGATTTCGCCGGAATGCGCGATGTTCCGGTCGGGATTGCCTACACGACCGGCACGATAATCGGAAAGAAGCGAGACGAGATCGAACGGTTCATGCGTGCCATTGCGCGCGCGGAAGCGTTGATGGCGCGGGACCCGGCGGCCGCCGAGCGCGCCACGAAAGCCGTCATGTCGAAGATGTCTCCCGAAACATTCGCGATGATGTGGCCGGTCTTCAAGCCGCTTGTCGCGACGGATCCGGAGATCTCGGCGTCCGGATATGAGAAAGAACTCGCCCTGCAGAAGATCGTTCTTCCGCCGGAACAGAGTGCGCCCGTCCAGTTCGAGGATCTTGTCGACACGTCGCTGGCGCGTGCCGCCAAGGCTGCGGTCGGTTCGAAATAGCGCTCCGCGAGCTACTTCAGCGCGTCTTGCCGCTGCTATTCGGCAGCGGCAAGCTGTCGGTCATATTCCAGCACGCTGAGCAACAGCACTTGTGCGGCCTTGCCGCACTGATCGAGCGAGGAGAATTCCGCCTCGTTGTGGCTGATGCCATCCTTGCAGGGCGCAAAGATCATCGCCGACGGCGCGACGCGTGACACATAAACCGCGTCGTGGCCGGCGCCCGATACGATATCGCGCCGGGTGAATGGTGTGCGCGCCGTGGCCCTGCGGATCGCGTCGAGGCATCCCTTGTCGAATGCGACCGGCGGCTGTTCCCAGATCCGCGTGAGTGTTCCGGAAAGATCGAGATCGCGCAGCGTCGCGTCCCATGCCGTCCGGATTTCCACTTCCATGGTTTCGAGGGTTGCGTGGTCGGGATGGCGCAGGTCGATGGTGAAGAAGGTTTCGCCCGGCACGACGTTGCGTGAATTGGGTTTAGATTCGATCGAGCCGACAGTCCCCACAGCATGTGGAGGATGGCGCTTCGCGATCTGATCGATCGCATCGATCATGCGCGCTGTGCCGACCAGCGCATTCTTGCGCATCGTCATGGGTGTCGCGCCGGTATGCGCATCCTGTCCTATGATTGTTGCATCGAACCAGCGCACGCCCTGCGCGCCGGTGACGATGCCGATGTCGCAATTCTCACGTTCGAGGATCGGGCCCTGTTCGATATGCAATTCGAAATAAGCCGAGAGCGGATGATCGCCGCAGCGCTCCGGTCCGCGATAGCCGATTGTGTCGAGCGCATCGCCGAAGGTCACGCCGCTGCGGTCCTTCTGTGCCACCGCGTAGGCGCGATCGAACACGCCCCCGAATACACCTGACGCAATCAACGCCGGTGCAAAGCGTGAGCCTTCTTCGTTGGTGAAGTTGATCGCTTCGATCGGCGCGTAGGTTTCGTAGCCGGCTTCGCGCAGCGTGCGCAGCACTTCGAGTGCGGACAGCACGCCCAGCACACCGTCGAATTTGCCGCCCGTCGGTTGGGTATCGAGATGGCTCCCCATCGCAATCGGCGGAATATCCGTCCGGCTTCCCTCCATCCGCGCGAACATGTTGCCCATGTTATCCACCGTCACACGGCAGCCGAGACTTTCCGCGCGCGCCTTGAACCAGTCGCGGACTTTGCGATCCTCCTCGCTCAGGGTGAGGCGGCAGATGCCGCCCTTTGCAGTCGCGCCGAATTCGGCCGTCTCCATGATGTCGTCCCAGAGCCGGCCGGGATTGATCGCGAGATTGCCGAGATTGTGCTGGGTTGGCGCTTGTTCGGTCATGACACGGGATTGTCGAGCTGCGGTGTGAGGCGAACCGAACACGACATCACGCGGCGCGCAAGGGCGAGAGTGGGCCTTATGCCGCATCAGGCCGGGGCCCGGAGGTAACGGTGCGGCACGGTGACCCGCATAAATGCCGGCCGATCCATCTTGTTGTCGGCCGCGCTTTCTCTACACTCTGCTCAATCGATAGGCATGTCCTGCTTGGACTCGCGTCCAAAGGGCTCATTTGCCGCGCCAGACCGGGGTTTTCCGACTGGCACATTCCTTGATGCTTCGACTTGTTGGCCTTTCCAGACGTTCGCGTTCCCAGGGGAGAAACAATGTTGAAATCGATCTCTGTTCTGAAATTTGGCCCGGCCTTCGCTGTTGCGAGCGCGATCGCAATGTTTGCGAGCCCGGCCTCGGCGCAGTCCACGGTGCGGATCGGCATGACCGCGGCGGATATTCCGCGGACACTTGGCCAGCCCGATCAAGGGTTTGAAGGCAATCGCTTCACCGGCAACACGATGTACGAGGGTTTGACCCTGTGGGATCTGTCGTCCGCCGACAAGGCGAGTGTCATCATTCCCGGCCTCGCGACCGAGTGGGCGGTGTCGCCTGCCGACAATACGAAATGGATTTTCAAGCTGCGGCCCGGCGTAAAATTTCACGATGGCTCCGATTTCAACGCCGATGCCGTCGTCTGGAACGTCGAGAAGGTGCTGAAGCAGGACGCACCGCATTTCGATGCCAGCCAGGTCGGTGTCACGGCTTCGCGCATGCCGACGCTACGTAGCGCCCGCAAGATCGACGACATGACCGTCGAATTGACGACGTCGGCCCCGGAATCATTGCTCCCGATCAATCTGACCAACCTGTTCATGGTGTCGCCGGCGCACTGGAAGAAACTCTATGACGCCACGACCGCGACCGACCCGAAGGAAAAGGCGAAACAGGCCTGGGACTCCTTCTCGCGCAATTCGTCGGGAACCGGCCCGTGGAAGATGGAGCGTTTCGTGCCGCGCGAGCGGCTCGAGCTCGTGAAGAACGACAATTACTGGAATCCGGTGCGCCGGCCGAAGGTCGACAAGCTCGTCCTCCTGCCGATGCCTGAAGCCAATGCGCGCACCGCTGCGCTGCTTTCGGGGCAGGTCGACTGGATCGAGAACCCGGCGCCCGACGCG
>Ga0182740_1002661_pt1 | contig 10682 bp, 11 predicted proteins | sample eDN5th37CKraftBY_FD_128872 | JGI IMG/M metagenome (GOLD analysis project Ga0182740, IMG submission 128872) | Enriched backyard soil microbial communities from Emeryville, California, USA - eDNA 5th pass 37_C Kraft BY (version 2) (version 2) | ecosystem: Environmental > Terrestrial > Soil >...
ACGTCGATGGGAATGCCGCCGCGCGGATACCAGTAGCCGCCGATGCGAAGCCACTTCGGCTCGATAAGCTTGGCGATGCGCTTGCCGATCTTGAGCGTGCAGTCCTCGTGGAAGGCGCCGGTGTTGCGGAAGCTCGCCAGGTAAAGCTTCAGCGACTTCGACTCCAGCAGCCATTTGCCGGGTGCGTAGTCGATCACGAAATGCGCGAAGTCAGGCTGGCCGGTGATCGGGCAGAGGCATGTGAACTCGGGGCAGGTGAAGCGCGCCAGATAATCGGTGTCGCGATGCGGATTCGGCACGCGGTCGAGTACCGCCTGTTCGGGTGTGGCGGGGATCCGCGCGGGCTTGCCCAGTTGCAGCGTATTCCTGGTCGTATTTCTGGCCATTCCGGTTCTCTCATTCCGGTCTTCTGGCGCCTCCTTAAACCATTCCGTCACACGATGCACATTCCTCCTTTGCGGAACATCCGGCATCGTATAGAAGGCGCGAAAACAGAGAGCCATCATGACCGCCATCATCGACATCATCGCCCGCGAAGTTCTCGACAGCCGGGGCAACCCGACCGTGGAGGTGGACGTAATCCTGGAGGACGGCTCGAAGGGCCGCGCCATCGTGCCTTCGGGCGCTTCGACAGGCGCACATGAGGCGGTCGAGCTTCGCGACGGCGACAAGCAGCGCTATCTCGGCAAGGGTGTACAAAAAGCCGTTGCCGCGGCGGAAGGCGAAATCTTCGAAGCGCTGGGCGGGATGGATGCCGAGCAGCAGGCCAAGATCGACGCGACGATGATCGCGCTCGACGGCACGCCCAACAAGGGCCGCCTCGGGGCCAACGCCATTCTGGGCGTTTCGCTCGCGGTCGCCAAAGCGGCGGCCGAAGCGCACGACATGCCGCTCTATCGCTATGTCGGCGGATCGAACGCGCGCACATTGCCGGTGCCGATGATGAACATCATCAACGGCGGCGTGCATGCCGACAACCCGATCGACTTTCAGGAATTCATGATCATGCCGGTCGGCGCGCCGAGCTTCAAGGAAGGTCTGCGCATGGGCGTCGAGGTTTTCCAGACGCTCAAGAAAGGTTTGAAGGACGCCGGGCACAACACCAATGTCGGCGACGAGGGCGGCTTCGCGCCGAACCTGAAGGACGCCGACGCTGCGCTTGGCTTCATCATGAAGTCGATCGAGCAGGCCGGCTACAAGCCGGGACACGATGTCATGATCGGGCTCGATTGCGCCTCGACCGAATTCTACAAGAACGGCAAATATGCTTACGAAGGCGAGGGCAAGACGCGCGACGCTTCAGCTCAAGTCGATTATCTCGCGGATCTCTGCGCGCGCTATCCGATCGTGTCGATCGAAGATGGCATGGCGGAGGATGACTGGGACGGCTGGAAACTCCTCACCGACAAGATCGGCGCGAAGGTGCAGCTTGTCGGCGACGATCTCTTTGTCACCAACGAGAAGCGCCTGAAGCAGGGCATCGACAAGGGGATCGGCAACGCCATCCTCGTCAAGGTCAACCAGATCGGCACGCTCACCGAGACGCTCGCCGCCGTCGAGATGGCGCAGCGCGCGGCCTATCGCGCGGTGATGTCGCACCGCTCGGGCGAGACGGAAGATTCGACGATTGCTGATCTCGCGGTCGCCACGCAATGCGGGCAGATCAAGACCGGCTCGCTCGCGCGCTCCGACCGGACGGCGAAATACAATCAGCTGCTGCGCATCGAGCAGGAGCTTGGCAAGGAAGCGCGTTATGCGGGGCGGGCGGCGCTGAAGGCGTTGGGCTAGTACTGCGACGGCTGATTTTGGACCTACTGATTAAGAGTCAGCTGCTTGACCAACTGAGCTATGCGCCCAATGGCAGGCTACTTCCGTGGTAAGGGAGTGGCGCGGGCATTAACCCCCGCGCAACCCTTGCGCGCTCATAAAGGCGCATGATCGCGCGCACCCGATTCCGTCAGGTATCTCAGGGCCTGCTGCTGCACCTCGCGGCGCTCGCCTTGATCGGGTATTTTGCGTTCCACGCCTATCACGGCAATTACGGCCTCAACGCCCGCAAGGGTTATGAGGCCGACATCGAGCGGCTGACACGCCAGCGTGACGACCTGCGCAACGAGCGCGAGGAATGGAGTCGCCGTGTCGCGTTGCTTCGTCCGCAAAGCATCGACCCCGATACGGTCGAAGAGCTTGCGCGCCGAGACCTCGGCTTCGCTTACCCGAACGATTTGGTAAAGCTGAACCCCGGCCGTTGAAACGGCATTGCGCGGCCGCCGGTTCCTGCGAAACTCTGTTGCTTCATACACAGCGCCGCGCCGGTAGCGCGCGGATATGGCGCGAAATAAAATTTTGCGCTAAGCCCAAAGTATGGCGGCACAGGCAAAATCCCAAGAAAAACCCAAGGCAGGCGGCAAAGCGGCCGAATGGTCGCGCGAGGATGAGGTCAGCGCTTATCGCGCGATGCTCACCATCCGCCGTTTCGAAGAAAAGGCCGGCCAGCTTTATGGCATGGGCCTGATCGGTGGCTTCTGCCACCTCTACATCGGCCAGGAAGCGGTCGTTATCGGCATGCAGATGGCGATGCGCGACGGCGATCAGATGATCACCGGCTATCGCGATCACGGCCACATGCTCGCTTGCGGCATGGACCCGAAAGGCGTGATGGCGGAGCTGACCGGCCGCAGGGGCGGTTACTCCAAGGGCAAGGGCGGCTCGATGCACATGTTCAGCATCGAGAAGAATTTTTACGGCGGCCACGGCATCGTCGGCGCCCAGTGCTCGCTCGGTACCGGCATCGCCTTCGCCAACAAATATCGCGAAGACGGCCGGGTCTGCATGACCTATTTCGGCGACGGCGCCGCCAACCAGGGCCAGGTCTACGAGAGCTTCAACATGGCGCAGCTCTGGAAGCTGCCCGTGGTGTTCGTCATCGAGAACAACAAATATGCGATGGGCACAGCGGTGCATCGCTCGTCGGCGCAGACGGATTTTTCGAAGCGCGGCGCTTCATTCGAAATTCCCGGCGAGAAGGTCGACGGCATGGATGTGCGCGCGGTGCGCGCGGCCGGCGCCCGCGCAATGGAATATGCCCGCACCGGCAAGGGCCCGTACATTCTCGACATGGAAACCTATCGCTATCGCGGCCATTCGATGTCGGATCCCGCGAAATACCGCTCGAAGGACGAAGTGCAAAAAGTGCGCACCGACCACGATCCGATCGAGCAGGTGCGTGCGCGCATTCTCGAGCAGAAGATCCTGAGCGAGGACGAACTCAAGAAGATCGACGGTGAAGTGCGTAATTTCGTGAACGAAGCCGCGGAATTCGCCACGCACGACGCCGAACCCGACGTATCCGAACTTACCACCGACGTATTGCGCTGAGCGGAGAGTAACGTGCCCATCGAAGTCCTCATGCCCGCGCTTTCACCCACGATGGAGAAGGGCAACCTCGCCAAATGGGTGAAGAACGAAGGGGACACGGTAAAGGCCGGCGACGTGATCGCCGAAATCGAAACCGACAAAGCGACGATGGAAGTCGAAGCCGTCGATGAAGGTACGCTCGGCAAAATCCTCGTGCCTGCCGGCACCGCCGACGTTGCGGTCAATACACCGATCGCGCTGATCCTTGGCGAAGGCGAGGACAAGAGCAATCTCAACGGCGCGCCGAGCGCCGCCACCAGCAACAAGGCAAAACCGGCACCGAGCGCCGAGGAAGCGGAGTCCGAGCCGCCGGTCGGCGAGAAGACGGCGGAGGGCGAATATGAAATGCCGGTGCCGGCCGCGCCGCGTAGCGCGCCGATACCGGTCGAGGCCGCCGAGCCGGAAGTGCCTGCAGGCACCGAGATGGTCGATCTCTCGATGCGCGAAGCGCTGCGCGACGCGATGGCCGAAGAGATGCGCCGCGATCCGGATGTCTTCGTGATGGGCGAAGAGGTCGCGGAGTATCAGGGCGCTTACAAGGTCACACAGGGCCTGTTGCAGGAATTCACCGCGAAGCGCGTGATCGACACGCCGATCACCGAGCATGGTTTTGCCGGCCTGGGTGTGGGTGCTGCATTTGCGGGATTGAAGCCGGTCGTCGAATTCATGACCTTCAACTTCGCCATGCAGGCGATGGATCAGATCATCAACTCGGCAGCGAAGACGCTTTACATGTCGGGCGGGCAGATCAAATGCTCGATCGTCTTCCGCGGGCCGAACGGCCCGGCGTCGCGCGTCGCGGCCCAGCACAGCCAGGATTTCACCGCCTGGTATTCGCATATTCCCGGCTTGAAAGTCGTCGCGCCCTATTCGTCGGCCGACGCCAAAGGCCTGCTCAAGTCCGCGATCCGCGATCCGAACCCGGTGATCTTCCTCGAAAACGAATTGCTTTACGGCAAGAGCTCGCCGGTGCCCAAGCTCGATGACTTCACCGTGCCGATCGGCAAGGCGAAGATCGCGCGGCCCGGCAAGGACGTCACGATCGTCTCGTGGTCGATGGGCATGCGCTATGCGCTGGAAGCGGCCGAAGAACTCGCCAAGAAACATATCTTCGCGGAAGTCATCGACCTGCGCACCATCCGGCCGATGGATGTCGCGACCATCGTCGAGTCCGTGAAAAAGACGGGCCGCTGCGTGACGGTCGAAGAAGGCTGGCCGCAATCGGGCGTCGGCTCCGAAATCGCCGCGCAGATCATGGACAACGCGTTCGATTATCTCGACGCGCCGGTGAAGCGCGTGACGGGTAGAGACGTGCCGATGCCTTATGCCGCGAATCTCGAGAAGCTCGCGCTGCCGACGGTCGCCGATGTCATCGCCGCGGCGCGCGCCGTCACGTACAGGTGAGGCGATGCTGCTGCACGGAGCATGCCATTGCGGCCGGGTCGAGGTCTCGTTCGAGACCGCGCTTGCTCCCGCGACGATGGAAATCCGTGCCTGCCAGTGTTCGTTCTGCCGCCGCCACGGCGCAAAAACCGTCACCGATCCCAACGGGCGCGTGACGATTGCCGCGCCTGCCGGCGGCTTGTCGCGCTATCGCTTCGGCTTGCGCACCGCCGACTATCTTTTGTGCGCGAATTGCGGCGTCTATATCGCGGCCGTCATCAACGACGGGCCTGGAAAACGCGCAACGCTCAATGCCGCGGGGCTGATGATCGAGGGACTGTATGAGCGAACGGCCGAGCCGGTCGATCTCGATCACGAGGATGCAACCGGTCGGCGCGAGAGACGCCATCGCAATTGGACACCGACGCATTTTATAACAAGCGCGGCAAGGAGGAGCGGGTGAGCAAGTCGAGTCAAGTCCGGCGTTTTGAAGCGCTGGTCATTCCGAACGACGCACTGGAGCGCGGCGGCGTTGAAGTGCTGCGCGCCGCGATCATCGACAGCGAGTTGCACGTCACGCTGCGCCCGACATTCGAGGAGCCGCATCACTGGGGCGAACTCCTGTCGGAAGTCGTCGAACGGATCGCTCGCAGTTATGCCGAGCAAACCAAGCTGAAGGAGAAGGACGTCGTCCTTCGCATTCGTTCGGCGTTTATCGCCGATGATGCGGCCGCTGCCGAGCAGCCGGCGAAGAAGAATGCGGGCGGCGGAAAGAAAGCAGCCAAGCAAGCCGAGAAGAAGCCGAACAAAGCAAGCGGCAAAAAATCCGGAAGGAAATCCGGCAAGAAATCTGGCAAGAAGTCCGGAAAGAAACGCTGAGGCGAAAATGCCCGTCAACATCCTCATGCCTGCGCTCTCGCCCACGATGGAAAAGGGCAACCTTGCCAAGTGGCTCAAGAAAGAGGGCGACAAGGTCAAGGCGGGCGACGTAATCGCCGAAATCGAGACCGACAAGGCGACGATGGAAGTCGAAGCCGTCGATGAAGGCACGCTCGGCAAGATCGTTGTCGCGGCAGGCACGGCCGATGTGCCGGTCAATGAAGTGATTGCCGTGCTGCTCGAAGAGGGTGAGGACAAGTCCGCGATCGGCGACGTCAAGGCGCCGCCGAAAGTGACTGCGCAACCGGCGGCAAAACCCGAAGAGAAGCCCGCGCCGAAACCGGCTCCCGCCGCGCAGCAGCCCGCGCCTGCGGCTACCCCCGCGCCGCGGCCTGCGGCCGCCGCGCCCGAAGGCGGCAAGGGGCCTGGTGGCGTATTCGCGTCGCCACTTGCGCGGCGGCTTGCCAGGCAGAATGGCATCGATCTTTCGCGCATTCAGGGCTCAGGCCCGCATGGCCGCATCATCGCGCGCGACGTCGAGGGCGCGCCGAAAGGTGCGGCAGCGGCCCGTGCGCCGTCGGCGCCGGGTGCCGCGCCGTCGCAAGGCTTCGTGCTTCCCGGCGCGATGCCGGACGACAAAATCAAGGCGCTGTTCGAGGACGGCAGCTACGATTTTATCCCGCACGACTCGATGCGGCGGACGATCGCGACGCGGCTGACCGCGGCGCGCATCCAGATCCCGCAGTTTTACGTGACGATGGATTGCGAGATCGACGAACTCCTCAAAGCCCGCGAAGAAATCAACGCCTCGGCACCGAAGGGTACGGACGGCAAGGCGCGCTACAAGCTTTCGGTCAATGACTTTGTCATCAAGGCCTTCGCGCTGGCGCTGATCAAGATTCCGGCGGCGAACGTAACGTGGCTCGAGAGCGGCATGATCCGCCATAAGCACGCCGACATCGGCGTGGCTGTCGCACTCGACGGCGGGCTGATCACGCCGATCGTCCGCCATGCCGAGGAAAAGACGCTCGGCGTCATCTCGAACGAGATGCGCGACCTCGGCCTGCGGGCACGCAACCGCAAGCTCAAGCCGACCGAATACGAGGGCGGCTCGTCCGCGGTGTCCAATCTCGGCATGTATGGCGTGAAGAACTTCACCGCGATTATCAACCCTCCGCACTCGACGATCCTTGCGGTCGGCGCGGGCGAGCAGCGTGTTGTCGTGAAGAACGGCAAGCCCGCGGTCGCGACGATCATGTCAGCGACGCTCTCATGCGATCACCGTTCGATCGACGGCGCGCTCGGTGCCGAACTCCTGCGGGCATTCAAGGAATACGTCGAGAAGCCGCTTTCGCTTCTCGCTTGAAAGGCGGCTTTTCGTGGCTGACACCAGTTTCGACGTTCTTATCATCGGCTCGGGGCCCGGCGGTTACGTCACCGCGATCCGCGCCGCTCAACTTGGCTTCAGGACGGCGATCGTCGAGAAGCAGTATCTCGGCGGCATCTGCCTCAACTGGGGCTGCATTCCGACCAAGGCGCTGCTGCGCTCGGCGGAAATCTACCGCTACATGTCGCATGCCAAGGAATACGGCCTTTCGGCCGAGAAGATCGGCTTTGACCCGCAGGCGGTCGTGAAACGCTCGCGCGGCGTCGCGAATCGGCTCTCGACCGGCGTCGCGTTCCTGATGAAGAAGAACAAGGTTGAGGTGATCTGGGGCGAGGCGACGATCGACGCGCCCGGCAGGGTCACGGTGAAGGCGAGCGATAGCCGCCTCAAGAGCGAGCCGCCGAAGGGCGCGCTCGGGCCAGGGAGCTACCAGGCCAAGCACATCATTCTGGCGACGGGCGCGCGGCCGCGTGTGCTGCCGGGCATCGAGCCGGACGGCTCGCTCATCTGGACCTATTTCGAGGCCATGGTGGCGCCGAAGATTCCGAAATCGCTGCTGGTCATCGGCTCGGGCGCGATCGGCATTGAGTTCGCGAGCTTCTTCCGCACGATGGGCTCGGAAGTGACGGTTGTTGAAGTCCTGCCGCAAATCCTGCCGGTAGAAGACGAGGAGATCGCGTTAAATGCCCGGAAACGCTTCGAAAAGCAGGGTATCAAGATCCTGACCGACACCAAGGTCGTGGCGGTCGAGAAGAAAAAGGATGAAGTCGTTGCCACGCTGCAGGACGGCAAAGGCCAGAAGCAAACCATTACAGCGGAACGAGTTATCTCGGCTGCCGGCGTCGTCGGCAATGTCGAGAACCTTGGGCTTGAGAAGCTTGGCGTAAAGCTCGAGCGCAGCACGATCCAGACCGACGGCTACGGCCGCACCAATGTGCCGGGCATCTATGCCATCGGCGACGTTGCCGGGCCGCCGATGCTCGCCCACAAGGCCGAGCATGAGGGCGTAATCTGCGTCGAGGCGATCAAGGGGCTGAAGCCGCACGCCATGGACAAGAACATGATCCCGGGCTGCACCTATTGCGACCCGCAGATCGCTTCGGTGGGCCTCACCGAGAAGAAAGCGAAGGCCGAGGGGCGCGAAATCCGCGTCGGCCGCTTCCCGTTTGTCGGCAACGGCAAGGCCATCGCGCTCGGCGAGGATCAGGGCCTCATCAAGACGATCTTCGACAAGAAAACCGGCCAGCTGCTCGGCGCGCATATGGTCGGCGCGGAAGTCACCGAGCTCATCCAGGGCTTCGTCATCGCGATGAATTGCGAGACGACCGAGGAAGAACTGATGCACACGGTATTTCCGCATCCGACGCTGTCCGAAATGATGCACGAAAGCGTGCTCGACGCTTACGGCCGCGCGCTGAACATGTAGCTCTTAGGAAAACAGGAGCCTGGGATGAATAACGTGCAAACCTTCATGGGCGATCCGACGGTCGGCTTTTTCACGATGCTGCTGATCGGCGTCCTCGCCGGCTGGATCGCCGAGAAGGTGACGGCCTCCAGCCATGGCATCTTCACCAATTTGCTGGTCGGCATCGCCGGATCGTTCGTCGGCGCCAAGCTCGCGGAAGTGCTGCAAATCCCGGTTTTCGGCTTCTGGCGCAATCTGGGCGCCGCTGCCGCCGGCGCCGTCATTCTTTTGTGGGTCTGGCGGGCCATTCAACGCCGCTAGAAATCGGCCTATATATCCAACATGGTTGTCGTTCTCGACACGCTCAAAAAGGCGCGCCACCCCGAAAAGGCGCACAAGCCGGACCAGCCCTCGGGCAAGAAGCCTGACTGGATTCGCGTGCGCGCGCCGGGACCGGGGGCGTTCGCCGAGACGAGCAGGATCGTCCGCGAGCACAAGCTGAATACGGTCTGCGCCGAGGCGGCATGCCCCAACATCGGCGAATGCTGGGCGCAGCGCCACGCGACCTTCATGATCATGGGCGACACCTGCACGCGGGCTTGCGCCTTCTGCAACGTCAAGACCGGGTTGCCGAACGCGCTCGATGCCGATGAGCCGGTGCATGTCGCGGAGGCGACGGCCAAGCTCGGTCTCAAGCATGTCGTGGTGACATCGGTTGACCGCGACGACCTCGAGGACGGCGGTGCCAATCACTTCGCGAAAACGATCCGCGCTATCCGCGAAAGGAGCGCGGGCACGACAATCGAAGTACTGACGCCGGATTTCCTGCGCAAGCAGGGCGCGCTCGAACAGGTCGTGGCGGCAAAGCCTGACGTCTTCAACCACAATCTGGAAACCGTGCCCTCGCTCTATCTCTCGGTGCGGCCGGGCGCCCGCTATTTCCATTCGGTGCGCTTGCTCGAGCGCGTGAAGGAGCTTGATCCTTCGATCTTCACCAAGTCGGGCATCATGGTGGGGCTTGGCGAGACGCGAAACGAAATCCTGCAGGTGATGGACGATCTCCGCAGCGCCAACGTCGATTTCATCACCATCGGGCAATATTTGCAGCCGACGATCAAACATCATCCGGTGATCCGCTACGTCGAGCCGGAGGAGTTCGACTCGCTGAAATCGATCGCCTACGCCAAGGGCTTCCTGATGGTGTCGTCGTCGCCGTTCACGCGTTCGTCGCACCATGCCGGCGACGACTTCGCGCAATTACAGAAGGCGCGCGCCGCGCAGCTCGCGCGCGGCTAAACCCATGCCAACGTTTCGCACGACACGGCGCGTCCAGCACACCGCCGAGGAGATGTTCGCGCTCGTCGCGGATGTCGAGCGCTATCCGGAATTCGTTCCGCTCTGCCAGTCGCTGCGCATCCGCCGCGCCACACAGGCGGGCGAGGGGGCGGAAGTCATCGTCGCCGACATGACGGTTGCTTTCGGCCCGGTGAAGGAAACTTTCACGAGCCAGGTGACGCTCGACCGCCCGAACCTTGCGATCCTCGTCGAATATATCGACGGACCTTTCAAGCAGCTCGAGAACCGCTGGCGCTTCCGGCCCGACGGCGACACGCATTGCAACGTCGATTTCTATATCAGCTACGAATTCCGCTCGCACACGCTCGGCATGCTGATGGGCAGCGTATTCGACAAAGCCTTTCATAAATTGTCGGAAGCTTTCGAGCAGCGTGCCGATGTCGTCTATGGCGCGCCGCGCCCGGTTTAAAATTGCAGCAGCAATTCCTTGGCGAGCGCCAGCGCCGCCATCGACGAGAGCTTGCGGATTTCTCCGCGGCCGATGGAGCCGAAGCGGCATTCGCGATGCAGGATTTTGCCGCCGCGATGACCGGCGGCGATATGGACGAGGCCGACGGGCTTTTCGGGCGTACCGCCGGTCGGTCCTGCAACGCCGGTGACGGCAATCGAAATATCCGCATTTGATGCCTGCAAGGCGCCTTTGGCCATCGCGCGCGCAACCTGTTCGCTGACCGCGCCATGCTGGGCGATGAGCTCGGCGGGCACATGGATGTCCTCGACCTTGGCGTTGTTCGAATAGGTGACGTAGCCGCGTTCGAATACCGTTGAAGAGCCCGATGTCGCCGTGAAGGCCGTGGCGATCATGCCGCCGGTGCAGGATTCGGCGGTGACGAGGCGAAAGCGGTGCCGGGCGCA
>Ga0182740_1002663_pt1 | contig 10678 bp, 8 predicted proteins | sample eDN5th37CKraftBY_FD_128872 | JGI IMG/M metagenome (GOLD analysis project Ga0182740, IMG submission 128872) | Enriched backyard soil microbial communities from Emeryville, California, USA - eDNA 5th pass 37_C Kraft BY (version 2) (version 2) | ecosystem: Environmental > Terrestrial > Soil >...
CACATAGATGAAATCCCCAGGCCCGGCCTCTGCGACGAATTCCAGCCGCTCGCCCCAGCGCATCCGGGCCTTGCCTCGCACCACGTAGATGACGCTTTCCAGTTCGCCATGGTGATGCACCCCGGTCTTGGCATTGGGCTGGATTGAAACCGTTCCCGCCCAGATCTTCTGGGCTCCCACCCGGGCATGATTGATCGCGGCCTGGCGAAACATGCCCGGGGTCTGGGCCGTGTTCGGATCGAGGCGGTCGCCCTTGATCACCTGGACGCCGTGGTGCTTCCAGTGTTCGTGCGTATCGTGGTGGCTGTCATGGTGCTGGTCTGTCATGGCGCTCTCCGAGACGGTTTGGCTTTTGGTCCTTGCGAATGATCAGCAAGGAGTAGAGAGGGGAAGCCCGGCTCAGGCCTCCGGTACGGTGTTGTACTGCTTATCGGTCACATGCTCCATCCAGGTGACATGGACGAGTGAACCTTGGGCTCCCATCTTAATGGGATGACCGCTTCCGTGTTCCCCGCCAGCCGCTCCCTGCGTGAGCGGATCGGTGCCTTGCGTCACCTCCCGTCCCTGTTCCGTCTGGTCTGGCAGGCCAGTCCGGGGCTCACGATCGCCAGCTTCGGGCTGCGGCTGACCCGCTCGGCCCTGCCGATTCTGGTCCTTTTTGTCGGCAAGCTCATCATCGACGAGGTCGTGGCCCAGACCCGGCTTCCCTCGCCAGGCGCAAGCCTCGGCGATTGGATCGGGAGCAGCCGCCTTGACACGCTCGGCGGGCTCCTCCTTCTGGAGCTCAGTCTCGCCATCTTGTCCGATCTCCTGGGGCGGGCCAGTTCCCTCGTCGACTCTCTCCTGTCGGAGCGATACAGCAACTTTGCCAGCGTGCGCCTGATGGAGCATGCGACGACTCTGGACCTCGAGCAGTTCGAGAGCAGTGACCAGCAGGACCGGCTGGAGCGGGCCCGTCGTCAGGTCACCGGGAGAACCACCCTCCTGACCCAGATCTTCGGACAGATCCAGGACCTGCTCACGGCCCTGTCGCTCGCCGCCGGCCTGCTCGCTTATGCGCCCTGGCTCATCGTCCTGATCATCCTTGCGCTCTTCCCAGCCTTCGTCGGCGAGATGCATTTCAATGCGCAAGGCTATCGGCTCAACTACTTCCGTACCCCGGAACGGCGTCAGCTCGATTACATCCGCTATCTCGGTTCGAGCGTCGAAACCGCGAAGGAGGTCAAGCTCTTTGGCCTCAACACCTTCCTGGTCGAGCGCTTCAGGGGCTTCGCAGATCGCATGTATACGGACAACCGGCGGCTTGCGATCCGTCGGGCCGCATGGGGTACGCTCTTTGCCGCCCTCGCGTCCTGCGCCTATTACCTCGCCTATGCTCTGATCGTATGGCGGACTGTCCAGGGCGAGTTCAGCCTCGGCGACCTGACGTTCCTGTCCGGTTCCTTCCTTCGCCTGCGCGGCCTGCTCGAGGGGCTGCTTCTGGGGTTTTCCCAGATCGCCGGGCAGGCGCTGTACCTGGAGGATCTGTTCTCATTCTTCGATGTCCGCCCAAGCATCGCATCGCCTCCGAATCCGCGCCCGTTCCCGCAGCCCCTGCGCTCAGGGATTGAATTCGAGAACGTGGGTTTCCGTTATCCGGATTCCGATCATTGGGCGATCCGGCACCTGAGCCTGACGCTGAAGGCCGGTGAGGTCGTGGCACTGGTCGGAGAGAACGGTGCCGGCAAGACGACGATCGTGAAGCTCCTCGCCCGTCTCTACGACCCGACGGAGGGACGGATTCTTCTCGATGGCCATGATCTGCGCGAATATGATCTGGCCGACCTGCGGCGCCACATCGGTGTGATCTTTCAGGATTTCGTGCGGTTTCACTTCACGGCCGGCGAGAATATCGGGACGGGCCATATCGAGGCCACCGATGATCACGCCCGGATCCGACAGGCGGCGGAGCGCAGCCTCGCCGATCGCATCATCCAACGCCTGCCCCGGGGCTATGACCATCCGCTCGGAAAGCGGTTCCATGAGGGGGCAGACCTCTCCGGAGGCGAATGGCAGAAGATCGCCATCGCGCGCGCCTACATGCGGGATGCCGAGGTGCTTATCCTGGACGAGCCGACCGCCGCTCTCGACGCCCGCTCGGAATACGAGGTCTTCCAGCGATTCCGGGATCTGAGCTTGGGAAAGACTGCCATTCTGATCTCGCACCGATTCTCGACGGTGCGGATGGCGGATCGCATCCTCGTACTGGAGAACGGACAGGTCGTGGAGTGCGGTTCGCACGAACAGCTTGTCGCCGCGAGTGGGCGTTACGCGGAGTTATTCGAATTGCAGGCCTCCGGCTATCGCTGAGGGCACGGTGGTTCCTGACGTCCGGACGGCTTGGCCCGTCATTTGACCAGAGCTGTTTCCACGCCCGTGGAAACAGTTCTCTTCTTTGTTGTGTCGTGTTCTCTGACGGTGAACCGGATCCACTTCACCGAAACATGCTCTGATGCGATGAGAGGACTTTTGGGAGGCAGGCCAACAGCAGGAAGGGAGCGCCATCGCCTGCGAGCGGATGGCGCTCCAAGGGAGAATGGTTAGCTTTGGAAGTTAAACAGGTCGGCGTCCTGGTACGTGACCGCGACAGCGTCACCGCCATCACCACAGAAGAGGCCAGGGCCGCCAACCGCCGTGGTGTGGGCCGCCTGGGTGATCGGGCTGGCATTCACGTTAAGATCAGAGCCGTGGTCACCCCAGGGGAAGCAGTTGTAGTCCTGTAGCTGGATGTTCGAGCTGTGGGCATTCTGGTCGGTCACAGCAAGGGCATCGCCACCATGACCGCCGACGCCGGCGCCGCCCACAGCAGTCGTGGCAGCAGCTTGAGTGATCGGGCTGGCATTCAGATTGATAGACATGGTTTAATCCTCCGCAAGTAGGTATTGGGCTTCATACCGCCTGAGGTGCGATCCCTATTGGCGATGACTGGACTTTGAGCCAGTTTGCAGAGGGGAACTGTGAACTGCGTCACACTGGTGAAACTGGTCCACTATAGGGGTACTGATAGCCATTAGAGAGTACCATGAGCGAGATGACGCCCCACTCAGGCGATTTGCAGAACCTTCACCACACTACTTACAGAGATCGTACCCGAGATAGGGTTCGCACCAATCTTTTGGCACCCGCACGAACGGCTTTTTCCGATGTGCTCTTCGACCAGGTCTTCGGGCAGGTAAGCCAGCCCGAGCCCATCCAGGGCCGCGCTCCGTCCCGGCTCCAAGCTGTCGACGGCGGGTTGGCTTAGCAGTCGGGGCGCTGTGGGACCCAAATGGGAAAGGCCGCCCACGAATGAGCGGCCTTTCCTTCTTCAATCAAGAGCTTGAGTGTGAAGCCTTACTTAATCTTGGCTTCCTTGAACTCGACGTGCTTCTTCGCGACCGGATCGTACTTCTTCAGGTTGAGCTTCTCGGTCATCGTGCGCGAGTTCTTCTTCGTCACGTAGAAATAGCCCGTGTCGGCGGTGGAGACGAGCTTCACTTTGATCGTTGCGGCCTTAGCCATGGTCAGGACCTCTTGTTCGGTTCATCAGGCGCTCGGTTGGCCCACGGCATGGCCGAAACGCAAAAGCCGGGCGAACCCGGCCGGAAAATCGTAGGGTTCCCATGCCTGATTATTGCAGGTCAGTCAAGGGAGGAGGGTGGTTTCTTCGACGCTTCCGGCGCCATCCCGTCCCTGCTCTTGGGCCGGGAACGACGAGAATCTCGCTATAGCAGCTCCCGCACGAAACGGCCACGCTGCTGATGATAGAAGGGGACCGGAAGCTGATGGCCGAATCCGGCGGCGATCCGGGCCTCCAGCTCATCCAGTATCACCGTCGTGATCGGGGGCAGGTCCAGAGCCTTGGCTTGGGCAATGGTGACCCAGGCGAGCTCGACGAGTTCCGCCTCCGGCCCGACCACGCCCCCGACCTCCTCGGCGATGGCGGTGCGGTCGACGGCGAAGAATCGGGTATCGAAGCGCCGGACGCGCTTCGGCGGTGTAACGGCCCGGCCGATGAAGTGCAGCGCTTCCAGATCGGGGAAGACCCCCCGTTCCTGAAATGCCGTCCAGGCTGTGCCCGTCGGGGCGCTGTCCGGGCCGCCATAATCCTTGGTTCCGAGCAGAAGGCCGGTTTCCTCGAAGGTTTCGCGGATCGCCGCGAGCGCCAGCGCCCGGCTGCGCTGCGTCGACGGACGGGACACCCGGGCCATCAGGGCCTGCTCGGCGCGAGGGTGGAGGGCCCCCGTCACCGTCATGGAGCGGTCGCCGGCCTCGATCCGCCCGCCGGGAAAGACGAACTTGCCGGGCATGAATTTCAGCCCCTCATGGCGCCTGCCCATGAGCACCTTGGGGCTCTTGGCCTTGCGGTCGATGATGATGAGGGTCGCGGCGTCGACGGGACGAAGGGTCGGAAGTTTGGGATTGGTCTCAGAGGAAACGAGGCGATCCATCCTCGCCAGGGTCTCGGTGTCCGTCACGGGCATTGTCCTCGTCGGCGTTCTTCTTGGTTCGGGCGGCGCCGAAGCCATGCATACCTAGCGCGTATTGCAGCCCCACGACAGCGCCTTTCACGGGCTGGAGCAGGGCGAGACACAGGATGAGCGTCAGGGCCGGCCAGAGCGCCAGATGGATCCACATGGGCATCTCGAGCTTCGTCTCGGTCATGAGGATCCCGTAACCGACGAGATGGCCGACGATGAAGATCACGATGTAGGGCGGCAGGTCGTCGGCCCGGTGATGGTGGAACTCCGTCCCGCAGGCTTCGCAACGATCCACGACCTTGAGGAAACGGCCGAAGAGCCTGCCTTTGTCGCAGGCCGGGCAGTGGCCCAGAAAGCCGCGCTTCATGGCGGGAACGGCTTTCACCTCTTCCGCCATGGCCGTGGATGTCGTCTCGATCGTCAAAGACATTCTCAATTCCTAAAACGTCAGGCGCGGCCGCGCCGCTTGACCTTCACGCGGGTCGGCGCGCGCCCCTTCGGGGGAGGCGCCTTGCCCATCTTGAAACCGCGAGGCGGACGCTTCGCGCCACTTCTGGACGGTCCGGCCCTGCCGGTGACGCGCCCCTTGGTCAGAATCTCGAAGCGCAGCGCGCCCGCGACAGGGGCTGCCTCGACCAGCTTCACCTCCACCTTGTCGCCGAGCCGATAGGTTTCGCCCGTATCGTCGCCGCGCATGGAATGGGTCCGCTCGTCGTAGCGGTAGTAATCGTCGCCGATGGTGGCCGCCGGAACGAAGCCGTCCGCGCCGGTCTCGTTCAGCTTGATGAACAGGCCCGCCTTCGACACGCCCGAGATCTGCCCCTCGAATGTGGCCCCGATCCGGTCGGCTAGGAAGTGCGCGATCAGGCGGTCGATTGTCTCACGTTCCGCCGCCATAGCCCGGCGCTCCGCGGCCGAGATCTTGGCGCTGATCTCGATCAGCTCGGCCCGGGTGGTGTCCGGCGGAAGGCCATCCTTGCCGAGCTTGAGGCCTGCGATCAGCGCGCGATGCACGATGAGGTCGGCGTAGCGGCGAATGGGAGAGGTGAAATGGGCGTAGCGCCGGAGGTTCAGGCCGAAATGGCCGTAATTCTCCGCCGAATATTCGGCTTGGGACTGGGAGCGCAGCACCACCTCGTTGATGAAGAGCTGATGCTCCGTGTCCTCGACGGTGCGCAGGATGCGGTTGAACAGTTCGGGCTTCAGCGCCCCCTGGGTTGGAACCTTCAGGCCGATGGAGGCCAGCACTTCGCTCAGGGCTCTCATCTTTTCGAGCGAGGGCTCGTCGTGGACGCGGTAGATCAGGTCGGATTCCACCTTCTCCAGACTCTCCGCCGCGGCCACGTTGGCGAGGATCATGAACTCCTCGATGAGCTTGTGCGCCTCCAGCCGCTCAGGCACGAAGATCCGGTCCACGGTGCCGTCGGGCGTGAGCACGATCTTGCGCTCGGGCAGGTCGAGGAACAGCGGCTCGCGGACGTCGCGGGCTTTTTTCACCAGCCCGTACCCGGCCCAGAGCGGCCTCAGGATCGTGTCGAGAATCGGCCTCGTCACGTCGTCCGGCCTGCCGTCGATGGCAGCCTGGGCCTGTTGGTAGGAGAGCTTTTCCGCCGAACGCATCATGATCCGGTGGAAGCTGTGGCGTAGTTTCCGCCCGTCGGGGCCGATCACCATGCGGACCGCCAGGGCAGGGCGGTCTTCGCGCGGCCTCAAGGAGCACAGGTCGTTGGAGATCCGCTCCGGCAGCATCGGGACCACCCGGTCGGGGAAATAGACCGAGTTGCCGCGTTCCTGCGCCTCCCGGTCCATGGGAGAGCCGGGGCGCACATAGGCCGCCACGTCGGCAATCGCCACGGTGACGATGAAGCCGCCCGCGTTGTTCGGATCCTCGTCAGGCACGGCATGTACGGCGTCGTCATGGTCCTTGGCATCCGGCGGGTCGATGGTGACGAGAGGGAGATCGCGCCAGTCCTCGCGGCCCTCCAGGGAGACGGGCTTCGCCTTCTCGGCCTCTTCGAGCACGGCCTTCGGGAACTCGTTCGGGATGTTGTGGGCGTAGATCGCGATCAGGCTGACGGCCTTCTCCGATTTGATCGTGCCGAGCCGTTCCTTCACCTTGGCGGTCGGCAAGCCGAAGCGGCCATGCTTCACCACCGACACGGAGACCAGGTCCCCGTCCAGGGCTTCGCCCTCGTCTCCCGGCCTGATCTGGAGTTCCTGGTCGCGGGCCTTCTTGTCCACGGGAACGAGCCGTCCGCCGCCTTCGGGCAGGGCCCGGAAGAGGCCGAGCACCTGCGCCTGCTTCTTGGCGATGATCTTGGTCACGCGGCCGGAATAGCGGTGGATGTCGCCGGGCTGGAGCGGATCGACCCGCAGCAGCGCCCGGTCGCCGACGCCTGCCACCGGCGCGCCGGGCCGCGGTTTGCGGGGCGCCACCAGGATGATCGTCGGGATGGGGCCGTGCTCCTCCTCGTCCCACTCGGTCGGAACGGCGATCAGCTCTCCGTCCCTGTCCCTCTTGGTGATGTCCGCCAGGACGACCGGCGGCAATTGGCCTGCCTTGTGGACCGTCTTGCCGCGCCGGTCGACAATCCCCTCGATCTCGAGCTCCTTGAGGAGCTGCTTCAGCCAGATCCGGTCGCTGCCCTTGATGCCGAAGTGCTGCGCGATCTCCCGCTTGCCCACCTTGCCTTGGGCATGGGTGATGAAGGACATGACCTCCTCACGGGAAGGCAGGGTGGCCGATGGGGCAAGTTTCGAAGGTTTGACCAAGAGATAAGCTCGTCGAATTTACAGGGTCTTGTCGCATGCGAGCATCGTCGCGGCTAGAGCATCGGACCCAAAAGTGGAATCCACTTTTGGGTCCGATGCTCTAGTCTTGAGCTGGCGCATCGTTCGAGCGGAAAACCGGGTCCACTTTTCCGCACGATGCGCTGGTCCGGCCCGCTCGACATCCCTGATGACGCTTGAAGGGACCGGGAGATCCATGCCGGACGGAACCATGCGGCCAAAAAAATAAGGCCCCGATGTCGGAGCCTTGAGGGACCGGCCCGTGGGGGCAGAATGAGCCGGTGAGCTCATAAAACGTATGGCATCAAGGAAGGTTCCGCAGGTTCCGAAAATTTTTTGAAAAAATTTAAGGGCCGGGAAATTGCACTCGCGCCGTCGCTGGGTTTGACCCGGGGCAAGTCCTACGCCGCCATGAAACCCTCTCACGTCATGGCCGGCACAAGGCCGGCCATCCCGATACTTTGAAACGCCCTGCCTCCCGAATCGAGATCACCGGCACGAGGCCGGTGATGACGAGGCGGGGAGGAGCGGTCGGTCCCGGCTCGCTCGGCTCAGATATCCAGGGCCGCTTCATCCGCGAAGGCCGCACGCTCCTGGATGAAGGCGAAGCGGGCTTCGGGCTTGTTGCCCATCAGGCGCTCCACGGCGTCGCTCGCTTCGGGCTTGTCCTCAGCCTCCACGACGACCTTCAGAAGCAGGCGCTTCTTCGGGTCCATGGTGGTTTCCTTCAGCTGGGCCGGGAGCATCTCGCCAAGGCCCTTGAAGCGTCCGATCTCGACCTTTCCGCTGCCCTTGAACACCGTCTTCATCAGCCTTTCCCGGTCGGCATCGTCACGGGCATAGGCCGATTTCGAGCCCTGGGTCAGCCTGTAGAGGGGCGGGACCGCGAGGTAGAGATGGCCGCCGTCGATGAGACGGGGCATCTGCCGGTAGAAGAAGGTGATGAGCAGCGAGGCGATGTGGGCGCCGTCCACGTCCGCGTCGGTCATGATGACGACCTTCTCGTAGCGCAGGTCGGAATCCTTGTAGTGGGAGCCTGTCCCGCAGCCCAGCGCCTGGACGAGGTCGGAGAGCTGCTGGTTCTGGTGCAGCTTCTCCCTGCCGGCCGATGCCACGTTCAGGATCTTGCCTCGCAGGGGCAGGACCGCCTGGGTGGCGCGGTCGCGGGCCTGCTTGGCGGAGCCGCCGGCCGAGTCGCCCTCGACGATGAAGAGCTCGGACCCCTTGGCGCCGGCATTGGAGCAGTCCGCGAGCTTGCCGGGCAGGCGCAGCTTACGGGTCGCGGTCTTGCGGGCGACCTCCTTCTCCTGGCGGCGGCGCAGGCGCTCCTCCGCCCGGTCGATGACCCAGTCCAGGAGCTTGTTGGCCTGCTGGGGCGCCGCCGCGAGCCAGTGGTCGAAGGTGTCGCGGATCGCGTTCTCGACGATTCGGCCGGCTTCCACCGTGGCCAGCTTGTCCTTGGTCTGACCCTGGAATTCCGGCTCGCGAATGAAGACCGAGAGCATGGACGCGCAGGTCGCCATCACGTCGTCGGTGGTCACGGCCGCCATGCGCTTCGACTGGCCGACACGCTCGGCATGCTCGCGCAGGGCGCGCAGGAGCGCGATGCGCAGGCCGTTCTCGTGGGTGCCGCCCTCAGGGGTCGGCACGGTGTTGCAGTACGAGATGGAGAACCCGTCCTCGTTGGTCATCCAGGCGACCGCCCATTCCAGCGAGCCGTGGCTGCCGGGCTTGGTGATCTTGCCGGAGAAGATCTGGTCCGTGACCAGTTCCTTCCCCTCGATGTCGTGGAGCAGGTAATCCTTCAGGCCGTTCGGGAACTTGAAGGTCGCCTCGGCCGGGACGTTCTCGACACCCTCGATCAGGGACGGGGCGCATTTCCAGCGGATCTCGACGCCGCCGAAGAGATAGGCCTTGGAGCGGGCCATCTTGAACAGGCGGCGCGGCTGAAAATGGGCGTCCTTGCCGAAGATCTGCCAGTCGGGCTTGAAGCGGACCTTGGTGCCCCGCCGGTTGAGGACGCGGCCCACGGTCTCCAGCTTGCCCTGCGGGATGCCGCGGGAGAAGACCTGGCGGTAAAGCTGCTGGCCGCGAGCCACCTCGACCTCGAGGATCTCGGAGAGGGCGTTCACGACCGACACGCCGACGCCGTGGAGGCCGCCGGAGGTCTCATAGACCTTCGAATCGAACTTACCGCCCGCGTGGAGCGTGGTCATGATGACCTCGAGGGCCGACTTTTTCGGGAATTTCGGGTGCGGGTCGACCGGAATGCCGCGGCCGTTGTCGGTCACGGACAGCCAGCCGCCTTCCTCCAGCTCCACCTCGATGAAGGTCGCGTGTCCGGCGACCGCCTCGTCCATGGAGTTGTCGATCACCTCGGCGAAGAGGTGGTGCAGGGCCTTCTCGTCCGTGCCGCCGATATACATGCCGGGGCGGCGGCGGACGGGCTCGAGCCCCTCCAGCACCTCGATGGCGGACGCGTCATAGCCGGCTTCCCCCGGCGTGCCCTGTGGGGGCGCGGTGCGGGACACCTTGACGGCGGCGGTGCGGGCCGAGGCGGGCGCGGCGCGCTTAGGCCCGGCGCCCCCGAAGAGATCGTCATTGTCTGTCATTGGGACCTTGGTCCGGGATGATGATTCGCGTTTCTTTACACTATTTCTCATTCCGTTTTTATACGAGAACAAAACGGAAACTTAAAGGGTGCTCTGTCGTCTCTGTCCATAAATTCGAGATCAGGCTAGGCCGTAAAGGTTACCAGCCGTTTGCCTCTAAAGGATGTCTTCCGACTGTCACGGGGAACTGTTTAAATTGTATTCACGTTGGAAGTGTTAAGCATGAGCTTAACGGGAGAGACGGGCGTGACGACGCGGACGACCTTGAGACCGGCACAGAAGCTTCACCTGGACCGCGCCGCGCGCAACGCCGGCGAGGCGTTCGCCTTCGACGAGCCGGACACCGCGCCCGTAACTCAGCGATCCTACGGATCGACCCTGATCTGGCTCGCCATGGCGGCCGTGGCCGTCCTGGGCCTCAGCTTCCTCTTCTAATCATCGTCGGAATTTTTGTTTCCGCCGAAGATCGTGACGATCCAATCCTCGAATTTCTTGCCGAATGTCAGCAGGACCAGCGTGACGAGTGTGCCGGCGAGGGTGATGAACCACGCGCCCAGGCCGGCCGTTACGCCGAGACCCGCCGCGATCCACACGGTCGCGGCGGTCGTCAGCCCCTGAACCTGCATCTTGTCCCGGCCGCGCAGGATCGCTCCGGCCCCCAGGAATCCCAGGCCGGTCATGATGCCTTGCACGACACGGCTGACCGCCTCCTGATCGAAATGCAGGCCCTGGTAGACCGAACCCGACAGGATCACGATGGCCGAACCCAGGGCGACG
>Ga0182740_1002664_pt1 | contig 10672 bp, 12 predicted proteins | sample eDN5th37CKraftBY_FD_128872 | JGI IMG/M metagenome (GOLD analysis project Ga0182740, IMG submission 128872) | Enriched backyard soil microbial communities from Emeryville, California, USA - eDNA 5th pass 37_C Kraft BY (version 2) (version 2) | ecosystem: Environmental > Terrestrial > Soil >...
CGACGCCATCGCCAACGGCATCGCCTATCTTCCGGCGGACCGCAAGCATCAGGGGCTCGTGCTTGCCATGTCCGGCGCCGAGAACGTAATGATGGCCTCGCTCGATCAGGCCTGTGTCGCGGGCTTCGTGTCGGAACCGGCGGTTCGCAAGACCGCACGCCGGATCGCGGACCTGCTTCAGTTCAAAGGGCAGCTCGACGCGCCGGCGGGGACGGCATCGGGCGGCAACCAGCAGAAACTCGTCATCGGCAAGTCGATCCTCACGGGCGCCAAGGTTGTCATCTTTGACGAGCCGACGCGCGGCATCGATGTTGGTGCCAAGGCGGAAATCTATCGGCTGATCCATGAAATGGCGGCACAAGGCGCCGCCGTGATCATGGTGTCGTCCGAACTGCCGGAACTGATGGGCACATGCCACCGCATCTACGCGATGTCCGGCGGTCGAATTCGCGACGAGCTGTCGCTCGCCGAGTTCGATGAGAAACGCATCCTGGCCGGGGCCTTTGCCGCGCACATGGCGCCGCAGGCCAGCCTTCGCGCGGTGGGAGCATTATGACAATGACGATCTCGGAGGGGACACAGGTCCGAAGTGATGGCCGGGTCAAGCCGCTGGCGTTCCTGCAGCGCTATGGCCGCGAGATCGGCCTGCCGATCATCGTCGCGGCGATGATTCTCGTATTCTCCCTGAACTCGGCCGTGTTCATGTCGCTGCCGAATTTCCGCAACATCGGCGTGTCGGCGGCGGCGCTGGCCGCGGTGTCCTTCGGACAGACCTTTGCGATCCTGACCGCCGGCCTCGACCTGTCGGTCGGTGCCATCGTGGCGCTGGTCAGCATTGTCGGCGCCCTGGTGATGCGCGACCACGGCGTCGCGGCGGGCCTGGGGGCGGCGCTCGCCACCGGCGCCGCCGTGGGGCTGGTCAACGGCCTCGTCATCACTCGCTTCAAGGTGTTTCCGTTTATCGCCACGCTCGCGATGATGTCGATCGTCTCCGGGCTGGCGCTGAGCCTCAGCGGCGGCGTCGCGGTCACCGGCGTGCCGGAAGCCTTTTCCAGCCTGGCCTATGCCCGCACCTTCGGCGTGCCGGTGCCGGTCGTCATTGCGGTCGGTGTGCTGGCGGTGTGCATCGTCGTCCTGCGCTTTACCAAGCTTGGCCGCCGCATCTATGCCGCCGGCGGCAACGAGGAGGCGGCGCGACTGTCGGGCATATCGGTCGGCAGCGTCAAGATCGCCGCCTACGTGTTCAGCGGCCTCTGCGCTTCGGTCGGCTCGCTCATTCTCACCGCGCGCGTCGCCTCGGGCCAGCCCTCGCTGGGCGCGACGCTGCCATTGGAGTCCGTCGCGGCGGTCGTACTCGGCGGCGTCTCCCTGTTCGGTGGACGCGGCTCGGTGGTCGGCGTCGCCTTCGGCGTGCTGTTCATCAGCATCCTCTCGAATGGTCTCAACCTTCTCAACGTTCCTTCCTACACGCAGATGATGGTCATCGGCGGAGCGCTGATCCTCGCGGTCTCGCTCGACCAGATCTTCATCGGCGCCAAAGCCGGCAACAGAAACTGAGCATCAGCATCAACACGAACAGGAGAGATCCGATGAAGTCTCGCGTCGTTCACAAGATCTGTTTGGCCGCGCTGGTGGCCACCGGCCTCGCCGTCATAGCCGCCAATCCGGCTTCGGCCGCCGACAAGATCGGCGTGACCATGCCGAACATCAAGGGACCGTGGTTCACGCCCGTGCTCTACGGCATTTCGGACGAAGCCAAGAAGCTCGGCTACGAGGTGACCATCCAGGACGCCGGCGGCTACGCCAATGTCGACAAGCAGGTGAGCCAGTTCTCCAACCTCGTGGTGCAGAGGGTCTCCGCCATTCTCATCGATCCGGCGAACCCGTCGTCCTTCAACGGCGTCGTCCGGGAGGCGAAAGGCGAGAAGATCCCCGTGATCGGCGCGGGCAGTCCTATCGTCGCCAGCGACGTCGAGGCCGACGCCGCCGCGTCGTCGAGCCATTGCAACATCGGCCACGAGCTGGCCAAGGGCGCGAAGACGCTGTTGCCGAACGGCGGCACCATCGCCGTGCTGGCCGGGCCGCCGGGCGCATTCTGGGCCTCCGACCGCCTGCGCTGCTTCAAGGAGGATCTGGCCGGCGGCAACATCAAGATCGTCGCCGAGCAGACCAGCGAGCAGGACCCGGCGATCGCGCTGTCGCTCGCCAACGACTTCCTGCAGCGCTTCCCGGACGTCAACGTGCTCTACGGCGCCGATGACACTTACGGCGTCGGCGCGGCGCGCGCTGCGCAGGGCGCCCAGAAGTGCGGCAAGGTCAAGATCCTGTTCGCCGTGCTCGGCGAGGCGGCCGAAGAGATGATGCGGGCAGGTTGCGCCGACTACGTCGTGGCGCAGCAGCCGGTCGTCATCGGCCGCACCGCCGTCCAGCTCATGGATGCGGTGGTGAAGGGCAAGCCGCTGCCGTCGAAGAAGGTCGAGGTGCCGCTCATCCCGGTTACCATGGCGAACCTGAACAGTATCAACAAGACCGGCATGCAGGCCCCCAAGGGCTGGACGCCGTAACCGACGCCGGCCCGTCCGCCCCACGCCGTTCGCGGCGTGGGGCGACACCGAGGGAGTAAGGCACCATGGCCACGACGAAGATCAAGCTGCGCCTCAATCAGCAGCAGCTCGAATTGATCGACAACACCATCAAGTCCGGCGAAAGCAACAGCCGCGACGACCTCATCCGGCGTGCCTTGCGTGAATTCGCGAAGGCCCGGCTTCCGGCAGCGGAACAGGACAAATGACGACCGACCGCAAACTGCTTCAGGAACTCATCATCCAGCCGGGCACCGGCAAGGCGCTGGAACTGCGCCGTGGCCAGGTTCTGCGCATCGCGCAGACGGCCGGCCGGCAGTGTGCGGATTTCAATTGCTTCAATCTCCACGACTACAAGGAGTTCTTCCACACCGGCCGTACCCGCCATCTCCACGGCATGCATCCGACCAAGGGCGATTTCCTGTGGTCCGCGCCGCCGCGCGAACGGCCGATGATGGCGATTATCGAGGACACTGTCGGCACCAATGATGTGCTCTATCCGCGTTGCAGCGGGTTCCTGTTCGAGCACCATTACGGGCTGGCCGTGCATACGAACTGCCACGACATCCAGGCCGAAGCGCAGCGCGAGTACGGCCTGACCCCCGATGATGTGCATGACTCATTCAATTTCTTTATGCACACCGGCGTCTCGCCGGACGGTCACCCCTACATCGCGAAGAATACGGCCAAGGCTGGCGATTATGTCGAACTGCAGGCACTGATGGACGTTCTGGCGGTTCCGAATGTCTGCGGCGCCGATGTCATGATGACGAGCGATTTCGAGCTCAAGCCGCTCAAGCTGACCATATTCGAGGCGTCCGATACCGATTGGGCGAAGGTCACTGAGCCGCCGCGAATGAAGAATCAGCGCAGTCCGGACATGTTCAAGATCAGGAGCATCAAGGCCGATCGCGAGCTGTACAAGGATGCTGCCTACCAGCCCGATTTTACCAACGTGCCGCTCGAGATCTCCGAGGTGGAAATCGACCTCAACGACGAAGAAATGGCGTTGCTGTCGCGGCTGGCCGGCACCGGCAAGTACGGCGAAACCGATGCCGAGGTGCTGCGCTATGTCTTCCATACCTGGTGGATCGACAAATTCATGCGCGGGCCAAAGCATGTACCCAAGGACTGAGGTGTGGCCAACTCCTTGGGGACCGCAGGCGACACGTGTGGGCATCGTGGCGGTTTGAACCTATAAACCAGCCCCGGACGACCGGCGCCGCCGGCGAGGCGCCGGCCGTCCGGTGCATGAACGGTCTTTGTGGGAATCGACGAATGAAGGCTGCGGCTCGACTAAAGACGAACGGTGGCAAGACACCTGAAGGCCGGGTCGGCTTGAAGATGAAGCATCTGCGCCTGCTCAAGGGCCTGACGCTGAAGGAATTGGCGGGCCTTGCGCATTGCTCGGAATCGATGCTGTCCCGCGTCGAAAACGGCAGCGCCAATCCATCGGTCAAGACCATGCACCGGGTCGCACTGGCGCTGAACGTGCCGGTTTCCGGTTTGTTTCAGGGAGGCGATGACGACGACGACCACATCGTCTTGCGGCAGGGCGAACGCCCGACGGTCCAGGCCGGGCAGGGCAAGGGACACAAGCTCGAAGCGCTGATTCCGAACCGTCGCGGCAATCTCCTGTCCGGCTACATCAACGACATTGAGCCCGGTGGCGGCAGCGAAGGCATCATCAAGCACGAGGGCGAAGAGTTCGGCTACGTGCTCGAGGGTGAACTCGATCTGATCGTGGACAAGAAGAAATATCGGCTGCGCGCCGGCGACAGTTTCCATTTCCGCTCGGAGCGGCCGCATTCCTACACCAACAGTCGGAAGAAGACGGCGCGCATCCTGTGGCTCAACACGCCGCCGTCGTTTTGATTCAGTAGGGAGACCCTGACGTGGACAAGAAGTATATTCATCCGCCGGAGCTGTTCAAGCATCCGGCCTACAGCCGCGTCATCACGGTCTCCGGCCCCAGCAAGATGATTTATATCGCGGGCCAGACGGCGTCGGACGAGAACTACAAGCCGATGTTCGTCGGCGACATGCGCGGGCAGTATCTCCGCGTCATGGAGGCCCTGACGATCCAGTTGAACGCCGCCGGCGCGACCTGGGACGATGTGGTGTTCCGGCGCCTGTTCGTGCTCGACATGGATACTTTCATCGAGATCCAGACCGATCCTGCCATGACCTTCCCGTGGCATCCCGATCGGCCGCCGCCCAGCACGCTGGTCGGCGTGACGCGGCTGTCGCATCCGGACTTCCTGATCGAGATCGACCTGATGGCCGTCACCAACGGCTGAGTACCCGTCCGGTCGCCGGGTGGTCCTAGCCGATGCGGAACAGCCGCGCGGCGTTGCCGTAGACGATGCGCTGGCGGTCGGCGCCGGTGATTCCGGCCTTGTCGAAGGTGCCGACCGGATCGTCGTCGCCCATGTCGAACGGGTAGTCCGACCCCAGCATCACGCGGTCGGCGCCGACGGTCTCGACCAGCCGCGCGACGAGCACCGGATCGAAGACGCAGGTGTCGAACCAGAACCGCTTGAGGTAGGTCGAAGGCGGCTGCGGGCACAGCTTGCGCACTTCGGGCCGCGCCTTCCAGGCATGATCGAAGCGGCCGGCATAGAATGGATAGAAGCCGCCGCCGTGGGCGATGATGACGTCGAGCTCGGGATGACGGTCGAGCACGCCGCCGAGGATGAAATGTGAGATGGCGATAGTCTCTTCGAGCGGCTGCGCCACGGTGTTGACCATGAAGAACGGCCCGAGCCGCTGGCCGTGCGAGAAGCCGAGCGGGTGGACGAACAGCGGTGCGCGCAGCTCCGCCAGCCGCTTGTACAGCGGATCGAACGACGGATCTGACAGTTCGAGCGCCTCGACCCGGCTGTCGATCTGGAAGGCGCGCAGGCCGAGCGTCTCGACGGCGTGAACAGCCTCGTCGATGGCGCGCTTGGGGAAGCGCATCGGCAGCGTGCCCATGGCGACGAAGCGGGTCGGATCCTGCGCGGCGAGCGCCGAGAGGTCCTCGTTCTGGACGCGGGACAGCGCCACCTGCCGCTCCTCGTCGGCCCAGTAATGCTGCTGCGCCGGCGCCGGCGCGATGACCTGAACATCGACGCCCATGCGCTTCATGGTCGCGCGCCGTTCGTCGAGGTTGAGCATCCGCTCGGGAACGATCTTGCCCTGTTCGACATCGGTTGCCGCGCTCTCCGGCGACATGTCGCGGATATACGGATTCGACTTCGGATCGAACACATCCGCGATCAGCGGATTGACGCGGCGGCTGAGCGCATGGGTGTGCATGTCGATGACAGGCATGGGTCAGTTCCAGTTCAGGTCTGCGGCAGGTGGGATGCGGTTGTGCCAATCGGTGGCGTCCTGATAGGCGGCGGCCGCGTTCAGGATCATCGTTTCCGTGAAAGGACGGCCGACGAGTTGAAAGCCGATCGGCAGGCCGGCGCCGTCGAAGCCGCAAGGCACCGAGGTGGCCGGTAGGCCGAGATAATTGATGCCACGGGTGCAATGCGTCACCGCGGCAATCGCGCGCGCAACGTCTGCCGGCGTGCCTTCGGTCGTCGCGGCAATGGTCGGCACCGGCACCGGGATCGCGGGAATGAGAGCGACATCGGCGCTGCCCATGCAGGCGCCGATCCATTCCCGGGTGAGCGAGGCGCGCATCGCCAACGCCTCGACATACCGCGTCGCCGGATAGAACAGCCCCGGCTCGATGCGGGAGCGAACCTGATCGGCATAGTCACCGGGGCGCTCGATCAGCCAGCGGCGATGGATGGTCGCCGCTTCGACGCTCATCAAGAGATGCATCAACGCGTTGATCAGCGCCATGTCGGGCGGCGCCGTCTCGATCATCGTCGCGCCGCGATCGCGAAACACGGCCGCCGCTTCTTCGAGCGCTTTCGCGATCGCTGGATGCAAGGTCTCGCGATAATAGCCGCCGGGCAGGGCGATCGTCATGCCGTGCACGTCGCCGGACAGAGTGTGATTCCGCTGCGTCATCACGGACATCATCAACGCGGCGTCGCGCGCGGTTCGGGTCAGCGGCCCGGGACAATCGAGCGATGCCGACAGCGGCATGACGCCGTCGCCGGGGACCAGGCCCCAGGTCGGTTTCAGCCCCACAAGCCCGCACATCGCGCCGGGATGGCGCAGCGAACCGCCGGTATCGGTGCCCAGCGAGGCGGCCACGCAACGCGCCGCGACCGCGATGCCCGAGCCGGAAGACGAGCCGCCCGGCACATGCGCCGCATTCCAGGGATTGAGCGGGTGGCCTTCGTGCTCATTGTAACCTGTCGGGCTGAGCGCGAATTCGGCCAGTTGCAGCCGGCCGATGTCGAGCGCGCCGGCGGCATCGAGCCGTTCGATGACGGTCGCGGTCGCTTCGGCGCGGAATCCGGCACGGATCTTGGCGCCGCCTTCGGACAGTTCGCCCTTGCGATAGAACAAGTCCTTGTGAGCCAGCGGTACGCCGTGCAGCGGGCCGAGCCTGGCGCCGGACGCGCGGGCCTTGTCGGCGGCGCGCGCGCTTTCGAGCGCGCCAGCGCGGTCGAGCCGTTTGACCGCCTTGAGCTTGCGACCGACCGTTTCGAGGCGGTCGAGCGCCGCGGTCGTCGCGGCTTCCGACGACACCTCGCCGGATGCGATGGCGGCGGCGAGTGCGGTGAGATCGAGAGACGCGATGGCCGCGGTCATGGCGATCGCCGGGATTTTTCGAGCGCCGCAAGCCATTGCGGGAAGGCATAAGGCGTGCTGTCGAACGGTAGGGCCTTCGCCGCTTCAGCGATGCGCCCGTTGGTGTCGGCGACCAGGGGCGTCGAGCGCGCTGCACGGGCGGCGGTGCCCGGAACGTCGTTCAACTCGGCCGCAATCCGTCGCAGCAGGTCGTCGTCCATGGCCGTCCTCAATGCACGCCGAGATGCTTGAGCAGCGTCTCGGTCTGCTGTGCCAGCACCTTGGCATCGCCCTCGTGAACGACCTTGCCGGTCTCGAGGATGTAGACGCGGTCGGCCACGGCCAGCGCGCTGTAGAGGTTCTGCTCGACAAGAAGGATCGCCAGGCCTTCACGCTTGAGGTCGAGCACGATGTTTTCCAGATGCTGCACCATCACCGGCGCGAGCCCCTCCGACGGCTCGTCCATCAGGATGAGCTCGGGATCGATCATCAGGGCGCGGCCGACCGCGAGCATCTGGCGCTCGCCGCCCGACAACTGTCCGCCGCGATGATGGCGGCGTTCGGCCAGCCGCGGGAAGATGCCGAACACACGGTCCACGGTCCAGCCGGTCTTGACCCGCGCGCCCTTGAGCATGGTCAGATGTTCGGTGACGCTGAGCGAGGGGAACAGGCGGCGGCCCTGCGGCACGATCGCGATCTTGCGCCCGGCAATCTCGTGCGGCGTCAGGCCGACGAGATCCTGGCCGCGCCAGCGCACGCTGCCGCCGGTGACGCGGGGCGGCGTCAGGCCCATGATCGAGCGGATGAGCGTGGTCTTGCCCATGCCGTTGCGGCCGAGCAGGGCGACGACTTCCGCCGCGCCGACGTCGAGCGACACGCCGCGAACGACCTGCGCCTCGCCATAACCGCTATGCAGATCGCGGACCTCAAGCATGGTGCGGCTTCCCGAGATAGACTTCCTGCACCCGCTGGTCGTTGCGGATCTCCGACGGGGGTTCCTCGACCAGGACTTGCCCCTCATGCAGGCAGGTGACGAAATCGACCAGACCCAGCGCCAGGTCCATGTCGTGTTCGATCAGGATGACGGTGAGTTCGCGGCCGAGCGAGCGGATGATCTCGGCGACAATGGAGCGCTCGGCCGGCGACAGGCCGGCCGCCGGTTCGTCAAGCAGCAGCAGGCGCGGCTCGGTCACGAGCGCAAGCGCGATCTCGAGCTGACGCTGCTCGCCATAGGACAATTCCTTGACCGGCACGCTTGCCCGCTGATGCATACGGGAGGCACCGAGTGCGGCGTCGATCCGACGCGTCTCCTCGGCGGCGGCATCTGGCGAGCCGAACAGCGAGAATTTGCGCGGCGATAGGCCGCGCAGCGCCAGGATCATGTTGTCGGCGACGGTCAGGGTCGGGAACAGGTTGGTGATCTGGAAGGTGCGCGAAATGCCGAGCCGCGCCCGCTTGTGCGGCGGCAGCCGCGTGATGGTGTGACCGTCGAAAGCGATCTGGCCGGCCGTCGGCGGGATGACTCCGGTGATGGCATTGAACAGGGTGGTCTTGCCGGCGCCGTTCGGGCCGATGATAGCGCGGCGCTCGCCCTTGGGAACGGCGATGGTCACACCGTTGACGGCCTTCAGCGCGTCAAAAGCGACCTCGACGTCGGTCAATGTCAGGATGATGTTGCTCACGGCGTGCTTTCGTTGTGCCGGGCGCGGCGCTGCCGCCGCGCCCGGCCGCGATGGGCTCAGCCCTTCTTGATGCCCTGGAAGTTGCGCGAGTAGGGCGGCTGCTTCATGTAGGTGGCCGGGTCGTATTTCCAGAACTGCGACACCGAGGAATAGGTCTCGATCGGCACGTTCCAGAACTTGCCGTTCGGCGCCTTTTTCACCTGACGGATATAAACGTCGTAGATCGGATTGCCGTACTCATCGAGCTTGACGGTCTTGCCGAGCGGCGAGTTTTCGAGCTGGGTCTTGAGCACGGTGTCGATGAAGGCGTCGCGGTTGTCGAGCTTGCCGTTGAGAGCCTCGATCGCCTTCGACACCCACATGGCGCCGGAATACATCGAGAAGCCGTAGAGCGATGGCGTCTTACCGTATTTGGCGGTGTATTCCTTGACGAAGGCGGCGGTCGCGGGGTTGTCCGAGCCCTCGGCGAAATGCGCGGCCGAGACGATGCCTTCGCATTCTTCGCCCAATGTACGGATCACCGACTGATCGGTTGCGTTCATGGCGCCGAGGAGCGGAATCTTGCTCTTGAGGCCGAAGCTCGAATATTGGGTGATAAAGCGCGTTGCATCGGCGCCGGTTTCCATCGCGAACACGGCGTCGGCCTGCATGTTGGCAATCTGGCCGAGATAGGGACTGAAGTCTGCCGTGTTCAGCGGGTGCCAGAATTGCTGGACGATCTGGCCGCCGCCTTCGGTAAACACCTGGGCGAGACCGCCGCATTGCTCATGGCCGAAAGTGTAGTCCTGACCGACTGTGATGATCTTCTTGTATCCCTTCTTGAGCGCCCAGTCGCCGAGCGGATGGGCGAATTGGCTCGCCGAATAGCCGGCCACGCGCACGACATTCTTGATACGGTCGCGCTGGGTCAGATCGTCGGCGGCGATGATCGGGATGAAGTAGGGCGTGCCAGTGCCCTTGACGTAGTTGGCGACAGCGAGGCCGGTATTGGCGAGCAGGTTGCCGATGAGGAAATCGACCTTGCCCTGTTCGACAAGCTTGCGCGCCTTCTGGATCGAAGTGTCGGGGTTGGAGCCGTCGTCCTCGATCAGGAGTTCGACCGGCCGGCCGGCAACCTTGTTGCCCTGCTTCTCGAAGAAGAATTGCACGCCTTCGACCATTTCCTTGCCGCCGGAAGCGACAACGCCGGTCAGCGGCGCCAGCACGCCGACCTTGATGGGGGCATCGGCGGCGCGCGCCGCCCACGGAGCCATGCCGAAGCCGGCCGCTGCGATCGTCAGGCCGGAAGTCTGCAGAAACTGTCTACGATCCATTGTCTATCCTTTCTGGGTGTCAACGCTTGAGGCGTGCCACAAGGGCACGGATCGTCCCGACGATGCCTTCCGGTGCGAAGATCATGATCAGGATGAAGGTCACGCCGAGGACGGTCTGCCAGCGTTCCGTGTAGGAGCTGACGATGTTCTCGAGCGCTATGATCGCCGCCGACCCGACAAAGGCGCCGAACAGGGTCCCCACGCCGCCGGCAATCGTCATCAGCAGGGCTTCCACCGATTGCGACAGGGCGACGGTGGAAGGGCTGACGAAGCTGTTGAACAGCGCGTACATCGCGCCCGCCGCGCCGGCGAAGAAGCCGGACACGGTGAAGCCGATGAAGAGATGAAGCGACACGTCGTAGCCGAGGCTGCGCATGCGGCTGTCGCTGTCGCGGATGCCGCGCAGCGTCAG
>Ga0182740_1002665_pt1 | contig 10669 bp, 8 predicted proteins | sample eDN5th37CKraftBY_FD_128872 | JGI IMG/M metagenome (GOLD analysis project Ga0182740, IMG submission 128872) | Enriched backyard soil microbial communities from Emeryville, California, USA - eDNA 5th pass 37_C Kraft BY (version 2) (version 2) | ecosystem: Environmental > Terrestrial > Soil >...
GCGCTTGAAATCCATTGCGATCGCAATCCTGATCCTGGGCGGCTCGTTTTACGCGAGCCTCACAGCGATGGACTGGCTATGGCCGCCGCGCGCGAGCAGACCCGCCCTTGAAAAATTGCCGCCGCTGCCGCCGATCGCGCGGCGTTCGGAATTCATCACACCGATCGTTGTCCCGCTCACCGTGATCGCCTCGACGCTTGAGCGCGCCGCACCGCGCGATTTCGGCGGCAAGGCTGACAATCCCGCAAGCCAGCTTCTCACCGATTCCGACATCGACTGGCACGTCAGCCGCGGCACCATGACGGCAACCGGCGCGCAGAATGCGCTCAACGTCTCGACACCGCTCGCAGGCAAGCTCATCGTCACCGGCTCGCTCTCCACAGCTTCCGGCACGCCGCTCAACAACGCACTCGGCAATCTTCTCGGCGCGAAAGCGGCCCAGCAGCTCGGCAACATCTCGATCAAGTCGCTCGATGCGAATGCGGCAATCAACGGCACCGCGCCCGCAACCGCGCGGCCGCGCCTCACCACCGACTGGCATCTCGATCCGCAATTGTCCGCGCAGGTGACGCTCGCCAACAACAGCCTCTCGGTCGCCGGTGCGAAAGTCGCCGTGCCCGCGCAGGTGAAGCCCGTCATCGACAGAACGGTGAACGAACAGGTCGATCGCCTGCAGCAGCGGCTGCGCGCCGACGACAGTTTCCGCCGCGCCATGCGCGAGCAATGGGCCAGCATCTGCCGCTCGATCCCATTGCCCTCGCCGGCGTCCGGTGCACCGCCGCTCTATCTCGAGATGCGGCCGGTGAAGGCGCTCGCCGCACAACCGCAGATCGACAACGCCGCCGTGACGCTCACGGTCGGGCTGCAGGCCGAGACGCGCATCGTCAATCACGCGACGACGCCGCGCTGCCCGTTCCCCGAAGTTCTCGATATTCAGTCCGGGCTCGGCGGTGGCCGCATCAATGTCGGCGTGCCGATCGATCTGCCGTTCGCGCAGCTTGGCCAGATCGCGGAAGCCGAACTTAAGGATCGCGTCTTTCCCGAAGACGGCAGCGGCGCCATCGAGGCGCGGATCAAAAGTGTCGATGTCGATGCGAGCGGCGACCGGCTGCTGGTGTCGCTGCTCGTGCACGCAACGGAAACGACGAGTTGGTTCGGCCTCGGTGCCGACGCCGTCGTGCGGATCTGGTGCAAGCCGGTGCTCGATGCGAACGCGCAGGTTTTGCGCCTCACCGATCTTTCGGTTGCCGTCACATCGGACACTGCCTTCGGTTTGTTCGGCGCGCTCGCCCAGCGCGCCGCACCTTATCTCGCGCAAGCCCTCGAACAGCACGCGACGATCGATCTGAAACAGCTCTCATCCGGCGTGCAGCAAAAACTCGCAGGCCTGATCGGCGATCTGCAGGCGGATCAGAGCGGCGTGAGGGTCAAGGCCAATGTCACCGACGTGCGCCTCGGCGAAATCTCATTCGACTCGACGACGCTGCGCGTGATCGCTGAAGCAAACGGCACGGTCCACGTCACAGTGACGCAACTGCCTGCGCTCTGAGCGCGGTTCCCGGCGGGTCCAGCGCAGTTCCGATAGCTCCGTCGGAAAATGCACTATGTCGCCGCGCCGCTCCAAATGACATGATTTTTCCACATTATCGGCTCATCAGCCGAGCTTGAATGTATTGCCCTTTTTCGGGCACCGCCGTTCGTGAATCGGCCCCGGTCCGCCGGGTTCAAAACTCACGTCATTTCAAGGACCTTCACATGAAAAGCTTTGCGCTCGCAGCCGTTGCGTTGTTGTCGGTCATTCCGGGTGCACAGGCAGAGGGCGAAGCTTATCGCGCCATGGTGGAGCGCCATGCCGCTGCCCAAGGCGTGCCGCCCGAACTCGTCCATCGCGTCATCATGCGCGAGAGCCGATATAATCCGCGCGCCGTTCACGCCGGCAACTACGGCATGATGCAGATCAAGCTGCAGACCGCACGCGGCCTCGGCTATACCGGCACGGCGCAAGGCCTGCTCGATCCCGAAACCAATCTCACTTATGCCGTGAAATATCTTGCCGGTGCCTATCGCACCGCCGGTGGCAATCATGATCGCGCGGTTTCGTACTATGCCGGCGGCTATTACTACGCTGCGAAGCGGCAGCGCCTGCGGCAGGCCAACGCCACCATGACGGCAAGCACCGAGGCCATGCCTCTCGATCTCACACCGGTCTTCGAGACCAAGCCGGTGCGGCGCCGTCATCACCGGCGCTGAGAGACTTCGCTTTTAAACTGAAGTCGTCGACTGCACCGAAATCGGCTGCGGCTTGCCGCTATCGTCGATCGCGACGTAAGTGAAGTTACCGTCGGTCACGAGAATGATGTCCGTCTCGTTGCGCCGCTGCACCCACGCCTCGACACGCACCGTGATCGATGTGCGCCCGACACGCACCTGCGTGCCATAGACGGACACAAGATCGCCCACAAACACCGGCTTGCGGAAGGTCATCGCCTCGATCGCGACAGTGACGTTGCGCGCGAGCGTCGTCTTGTAGGCGAATACGCTGCCCGCAAGATCCATCTGGCTCAACAGCCAGCCGCCGAAAATATCGCCGTTCTGGTTGGTGTCGGCCGGCATGGCGATGGTGCGCACGCACAACTCGCCTTGCGGGCCGCAACCTTGTCCGGGATGAGCGACTTCATGTCCGGTGACGGGCGCATCAGTCATTGCAGCAACCTGTAATCGATTTCAGCGAAACGTCGCCCAGCCGGCATCCGGCTTGAAGCGCTCACCGTATTTCTTCGCCAGCACGGAGAGTGCATTGGCGACATTCTCCGGCCCACGCTCGCGCGCGTAGTTGAGCGGCCCGCCGCGGAACGGCGCATAGCCGGTACCGAAGATCATCGCGCCGTCCACCGTATCGGGATTGTCGACGATGCCTTCACGGAGACACGCGACGCAGACGTTCGACATCGGCAGCACAAGGCGATCGGTCATTTCCGGCGTGGCGTGAACATGGGCATGGCCCTTCTGCACGCGGCCGTCCTTCCATTCGTAGAATCCGCGTCCGGTCTTGCGGCCGAGTTCGCCCTTCGCGACCTTGTCGCGCAACCAATCAGGCGCAACCGGAATGGAATCGCCAAGCTTGGCGCGCAACTCATCGCCGACCGCAAGACAGATATCGAGGCCGACCTGATCGGCGAGTTCGATCGGGCCCATCGGCATGCCGAACTTTTCCGCTGCCTCGTCGATGGTGAGTTTGTCCACCTTCTCGTCGAGCATCAGCAGCGCTTCCATCAGATACGGCATCAGCGCGCGATTGACGAGGAAGCCCGGCGAACTCTTCACCGGCAGCGGCAGACGATCGATGCCGCCGACGAACTTCATCGCGGTCGCAAGCGCCTCCTGATCGACCTGATCGTGGCTGATCACTTCAACCAGTTGCAGCCGCGACACCGGATTGAAGAAATGGATGCCGAGCAATCGCTCCGGCCGCTCCAGCGAGGCACGCAACTCCTCGAGCGGAATGCTGGACGTGTTGGTCGCGAGGATGGCGTCCGGCCGCATCACTTTTTCAAGGCCGGCATAGATCGATTGCTTCAGCTGCAGCTTCTCCGGCACGGCCTCGATGATGAGGTCTGCCTGCTTTGCGCCCTCGCCTGTCATGTCCGGGATCAAACGGTCGAGTGTGTCGCGCTGGGCGATGCGCCCGCGGGCGATCTTCGCAAACAGATCCGCCGCGCGCTTCATCGCATTCGCAATCGCCGCCGGCTGCATGTCGGCGAGCGTCACGCGCAGGCCCTGATGCACGCACCACGACGCAATGTCGCCGCCCATCGCACCGGCGCCGATCACATGGACATGCCTGATCTTGCTCCTGCCGCCCGCGAGCTTCTTCATCTCGTCGCGCAGGAAGAACACACGAATGAGATTCTGCGCGGTCGACGTCACCATCAGTTTGGCGAAGGACGGCTTCTCCGCCGCCAGCATGTCGGCGCGGTTGCCGCCGTGCTTCTCCCACAGATCGATCAGCGCGTAGGGCGCGGGGTAATTCTCCTGTGGCGCTTTATTGGCAGCCTCCTTACGCATACGCGAAGCCAGCAGCTTGCGGGCCGGGCCGAGGTTCATCAACGTCGTCAGCTTCGAGCGCTTGCGCTTCAGGCGACCGAAGATCGCATCCTTCACTGCATTGCGAACGTGACGCTCCTGCGTCACAGCATCGACAAGGCCGAGCGCCTTCGCCTTGCGCGCCTCGACGGTCTTGCCCGTCAGCATCATGGTCATCGCTTCGAGCGGATTGAACAGATGCGTCGCGCGCGCCGTGCCGCCAAAGCCCGGATGCAGGCCGAGCAATATTTCCGGGAATCCGAACCGTGCACCTTCGATCGCAATCCGCATGTTGCAGGCGAGCACGACCTCGAGCCCGCCGCCGAGGCAGAAGCCATGGATCACCGCAACCGTCGGCAGCTTGATGTTCTCGAGCCGGTTGAGAATGTCATGCCCGCGACCGAGCTGCTGCTCCACGACGCTGATATCGGAGAGACCGCGGAATTCATTAATGTCCGCGCCCGCGATGAAGCCGGAGCGCTTGGCCGAGCGCAGCACAAGCCCGCTCGGGCGCTCGCTCTCCAACACCGACAGGATCTGCGAGAATTCTTCCAGCACTTCGCTCGACAGCGTATTGGCGCTTGCGCCTTCGCGGTCGAACAGCAGCCAGGCGATTCCGTCTTCGTCGCGCGTCAACTTGAAATGGCGATAAGGCCCGGACGACGGCTCAGGCCCGAGTTCAAGGACGTGGTCCTTCATCGCATTGAGGATTTTGCTGTCCATCGCCGTTTCCTAAACCGTCTCGATCAACATGGCGCCGCCGAGGCCGCCGCCGATGCATTCCGTCGCAACGCCCCGCCTGGTGCCGAGGCGCTGCATCGCGTTGACAAGATGCAGCACGATACGATTGCCGCTGGTGCCGACCGGGTGGCCGAGGCTGATCGCGCCGCCATCGACATTGAGTTTGGCTCGGTCGATCTCACCGGCCGCGCCATCAAGCCCCAGAACTTCGCGACAGAACTTGTCGTCCTTCCACGCAGCAAGGCAGGCCAGCACCTGCGAAGCGAACGCTTCGTTGATCTCCCACGTCTCGATATCGTGGATCGTCATATTGTTGCGCTTGAGCAGCCGGTTCGACGACAGTACCGGGCCAAAGCCCATCACCGTCGGATCGAGTCCCGACCATGCGCTATCGATGATGCGGGCTTTTGGCTTCAGGTCGTATTTGTTGACCGCATCTTCCGACGCCAGAATGGTCCAGCATGCGCCGTCAGTAATCTGCGAGGAATTGCCCGGCGTCACCTGCCCCCATGGCCGCTCGAAAGCGGGCTTGAGCTTCGCAAGCTTCTCCATCGAGGAATCGGGGCGCACGCCGTCGTCGTGATCGTAATACTTGCCCTTGCGGTCGAAGGCGGTTTCGACTTCGCCCTTGAGGAAGCCTTGCGCCTGTGCGTTCGCCAGCCGTTGATGGCTTTCCACGGCATAGGCGTCAGCCTGTTCGCGCGTGATGCCCATCAGATGCGCGATCACCTCCGCCGTCTGCCCCATGTTGAGGTCGGTGACGGGGTCCGTCAGTCCACGTTCGAGCCCGATGATCGGCTTGAAGTAAGACGGGCGCAGCTTGAAGAACGCCGCGAGCTTCGCAAGCGTGGTCCGCGCCGTCGCAAGGCCGGCGAACCAGCGCACGCCAGATTGCGGAAACACCAGCGGCGAATAGCTCAACGCCTCCGCACCGCCGGCAAGGATCATGTCCGCCTGCCCGGCCTGAATGTAACGATAGGCGGTGTCGATCGACTGCATGCCGGAGCCGCAGTTGATCTGCACGCCGAAAGCGACCATGTCCTCGCCCATACCAAGCCGCAGCGCGGCGACGCGGGCGGGATTGACCTCATCGGCAATCACGTTGACGCAGCCGAGAATGACCTGATCGAAGTCGGAAGATTTGAACGGCTGTCGCGCCAGCAGCGGACGGCCCGCCTGCACGGCAAGATCGACCGGCGTGAACGGACCCGGACCGCCTTGCGCCTTCAGAAACGGCGTGCGGCTACCATCGATAATATAGACAGGACGGGACATCAGTTTGCGGCCCTTTCCGCCGTTGCGGGCGCAGGATGGTGCTGGCTGGCAATCGGGGACAGCGCTTCCGGTGCGAAGTCGTCGACTTCGATCACCTTCGCCACCGCCTCCTTCGCCGCCGTCAGCGCCTCGACATCCGCTGCCGTGATGATGCTACGCGAAGCCGCCTCCTGCCAGTCGCGAATATGAGCGGCGCGCAACCGCTTTTCAATCGGTTCGTTCGCCACGACAAGACGGAAGGCGCGCTCGAGCCGGGCCAGCGGCCCGTCGTCGTTCGCACCCGCATGGTAGAGCCCGGCGGTAAGGCGGTCGCGTTCGGCCGAAGGCGACAGGATCATCTGCGCGCACTGATGCACGACCTTGTCGGATGGCCCGAGCGCCCGCGGCCCGAACGGCTGCACGACGAATTTCAACAGCCACGCGATCGGCCGGTTCGGCAGATTGGCGAGCACCTCGGCAAAGCGCAATTCCATGGTTCGGATGCCGTTTGCCATCACCCAGCGCAGCGCCGGCAGATCGGCCTGCTGACGGCCCTCGTCCTCCCAGCGCTTCAGCGCTGCCGACAGAAGATAAAGCTCGGAGAGAATGTCGCCGAAGCGCGCCGAGAGCATTTCCTTGCGCTTCAATGCACCGCCGAGCGTCAGCAGCGCCATGTCGGCGCAGAGCGCAAACGCGGACGCATAACGCGAGAGCTGACGATAATAGCCGATGACCGGGCCGGCATCCGGCGCGGGTGCGAACAGCCCGCCGGTCCAGCTTCGTCCCCACGCGCGAAACAGGTTCGCGAAGGCGTGGCCGACATGTTTCCAGAATGCGGTGTCGAATGCGTCGAGCCCGGCCGCCTTGTCCGGATTGCCGATCGCGTTGATTTCCTGCAGCAGATAAGGGTGCGCGCGCGTCGCGCCCTGTCCGAACACGATCAAGTTGCGCGTGAGAATGTTCGCGCCTTCGACCGTGATCGCGACCGGCACCGAGCGATAAAGATTGCCCATGTAGTTCTGTGGGCCTTCTATGATCGCCTTCCCGCCGTGAATATCCATTGCATCGTCAACAACGATGCGCAGCCGCTCGGTGGCGTGCAGCTTCATGATGCCGGAGATCACAGCCGGATGCTTGCCCTGATTGAGCGCAGCACAAGTCAGCCGCCGCGCGGCGTCGAGCTGATAGGCCGTACCTGCAATGCGCGCCAGCGGCTCCTCGATGCCTTCGAACTTGCCGATCGGCACCTTGAACTGTTCGCGCACCCGCGCGTAGGCACCAGCGGTGCGCGCGCAATAGGCGGCACCCGAGGCGGATTGCGAAGGCAATGAAATGCCGCGACCGGCCGCAAGCGCGCTCATCAGCATCTTCCAGCCCTGGCCGATCCGTGCCTGACCGCCGATGATGTAATCCATCGGGATGAAAACGTCCTTGCCCCAGTTCGGTCCGTTCTGAAACACCTGCATCGCCGGCAGATGCCGCTGGCCGATGGTGACGCCGGGAAGATCGGTCGGGATCAGCGCAACCGTGATGCCGAGGTCTTCCTGACTGCCGATGAGATGATCGGGGTCGCGCGCCTTGAAGGCAAGACCGAGCAGCGTGGCGACCGGCCCGAGCGTGATGTAGCGCTTGTGCCAGTTCAAACGAAGACCGAGCACCTCCTGCCCCTCGAACACGCCTTTGCAGATCACACCGGTGTCGGTCATCGAAGCCGCATCGGAGCCTGCATCGGGACTGGTGAGACCGAAGCAAGGAATCTCACGCCCGCTTGCCAAACCCGGCAGCCATTTATCTTGTTGCTCTTTTGTGCCGAATTTCATCAAGAGTTCGCCCGGCCCAAGCGAGTTCGGGACCATCACCGTGACCGCCGCGGTGATCGAGCGCGACGACAGTTTGCGGATCACTTCCGAATGCGCGAACGGCGAGAAACCGAGGCCACCGAATTCCTTCGGAATGATCATGCCCAAGAATTTCTTCGCCTTGATGAAGTCCCAGACGTCCGGCGGCAGGTCGCGCCATTCCCAATTGACCTTCCAGTCGTCGATCATTGCGCAGAGTTCGTCGACGGGCCCGGCGAGAAACGCCTGCTCTTCCTCGGTGAGCGTCGCCGGTGCAGTGGCAAGCAGCTTCGGCCAATCCGGATTGCCGGTGAAGAGATCGGCATCCCACCACACATCGCCCGCCTCCAGCGCCTCGCGCTCGGTGTCGGACATCGCCGGCAGCGCCTTATGCGCCCAGGCAAAGATCGGGCGCGTGAGGACATCACGGCGGAAAGAGAAACTCATTGAGGTGTCCTTTTCAGTGCGGGCGAAATGGCCCCTCGACAGAGAATGATGAAGGCGGGACTTCCAAATATCGGCGCGAGTCTGGACCGCGCGTCCTTATAAATTCTGACTATCAAGCCTGACGTTGCGTCGAATCTCATCATCGTGAACAAGGATATACGAACTCCCCATAACCTCCCCATGGCTTTCAGCGGTTCGCCCGGCGGTGGCCTTTTGACGCGTTCCAAATGGCTTCCTCGCTTATACGCATGACGTTCTCATGACTGGTAAAATCGTGCATGCAAAAGTTCGCGTGCAGTTTTTCCGTTCCCTTATTTTTCATTTATTTCAGGCCGTTAGGACGGAACATGAGCATGCCCGCGCTGTTTGCCCCGCGAACGTCAACCAAAACCAACAGGAGTTTTGCAATGGGCAGCCTCAGCGACAAGATTAAAGGCAACGCGAACGAAGCGATCGGCAAGGCAAAGCAGAACGTCGGTGAAGCCACCGGCTCGGATCGTCTGCGCGGCGAAGGCGCACTGCAGGAGGCCAAGGGCCATGCTCAGCAGGCCGTCGGCCACGCCAAGGACGCCGCGAAGGAGACGATCGAGAAGGCAGCCGACGCGGCGAAGCGTAATCTCTGATCGTTTCACTCCCTCTTATATTTCATCGCACATTATAAAGCCGGCCTTCGGGCCGGCTTTGATGCGCGTCAGAACGTGTCAAACAGACGCCGTATCCGGCGGGCTTTTTGTCGCGGGAAGCGCACCGACTTCCACCAGCACCGCATGCGCGGTCTTGAACGCTTCGAGTCCCGCCGGCACGCCGCAATAGGTCGTGGCGTGGATCAGGATTTCCTTGATTTCGTCGACAGTGACGCCATTCGTCAGCGCGCCCTTGACATGCAGACGCAGTTCGGCAGGCTTGTTGAGCGCGGTCAGCATCGCGATGTTGATCATGCTGCGCGTCTTGCGGGAAAGACCCTCGCGCGCCCAGGCATGACCCCAACACCATTCCGTGGTGATGGTCTGAAACGCCATCATGAAATCGTCGGCGCGTGCAATACTGCCGTCGACATAATCCGCACCCAGCACCTCGCGCCGGACTTTCAGCCCGCGCTCGAACTTCTCACTCTGTGTCATTCCTGCGTCTCCCGATTGATTATGGCGTTTCATAAAGTGCGGCGACGAGATCTTCATCGAGGCACGAAGGAAGCTTTCTGTCCTCTATCTCGATGATCTCGTAACATCCGAGGCTGTTGCTGATGAACGCGGCCTCGGCAGAGCGCAGATCAGCCTCGGTCAGCGAAACCTCTCTCACCTTCATCCGTGCGAGGATTTTCGCGCGCGCGACGCCGGGAAGAAGTCCATCATCGACCGGCGGCGTGATCCACACGCCAGCGATCCGCACAAACAGATTGCCGACCGTGGCGCAGGCAACATGACCTTTCGTGTTCAGCATCAGCGCATCTGTTGCACCGCGTACCAACGCCTCGCGCCGCGCCAGAATGTTATCGCCGTAATTGAGCGATTTGATCCGCGACAAGGGCGAGTACTCGTTACGCCGGGTCGATCGCGCGATGATCACCCGTTGCGGCGCACCGAGCGTCGCCGTGGGCGCGCAGGTCATCAGCAGCGTCGGCGTCGCCTTCCCTTCAACCCAGAGCCCGCGCTTGATCGCCGGGCCGCGCGTCAGGGTGATACGGACTGCACTTCGCGGAAACCCATTCTTGCGCAACAGTTCGGTGACCGCCGATTCAAGCACCTGATCGTCAAAGTCGACAGGCAGGGCCAACACGGCCGCACCTTCACGCAGACGCTGCAGATGTTCTGCGAGCCAGATGGCTTTTTCACCCACGCCGAGCACGGTTTCAAAAATGCCGTCCGCAAGCGTGAAGCCGCGGTCGGCGATCGACAGCCGCGCATCCGCCTCGTCGAGAAACGCGCCGTTGCACCAGACCTGCGTCACGACGCGCGCTCCTTGAGTTGAGCGGATACACGATCCGACATCTGGTAGAGATCATCATCGAAACGACCGAACGCAGTGGTGACCAGCGCCGTGATCGAGGCCTGAGCCTTCAAAAGCATTTCGGCATATTCGGCCTCCGGCGTCGAAGCCGCCACCACGCCGCCACCGGCGCCAATGGTGAAGTGCCCCTCTTGCGCAACGATGGTGCGGATCACGATCGACAGATCGGCTGCACCATCCGCCCCGATCCAACCGAGCGCACCCGAATAGATGCCGCGCGCGCGGCCTTCCAGACGATCGATGATCTCGAGCGTGCGCAGCTTCGGCGCGCCAGTCATCGATCCGCCGGGAAACGCCGC
>Ga0182740_1002666_pt1 | contig 10668 bp, 6 predicted proteins | sample eDN5th37CKraftBY_FD_128872 | JGI IMG/M metagenome (GOLD analysis project Ga0182740, IMG submission 128872) | Enriched backyard soil microbial communities from Emeryville, California, USA - eDNA 5th pass 37_C Kraft BY (version 2) (version 2) | ecosystem: Environmental > Terrestrial > Soil >...
GGCGTTGACGGTCAACAAGGTGTGTCTGTCCGGGATCGACGCGATCGCGCTGGCCGATCAGCTGATCCGGGCCGGGGAGTTCGAGATCGTCGTCGCCGGTGGTCAGGAGTCGATGTCGCAGGCGCCGCATCTGCTGGAGAAGTCGCGGGCCGGGTTCAAGTACGGGGATGTGACGCTGCGTGATCACATGGCCTTCGACGGGTTGCACGACATCTTCACCGATCAGGCGATGGGGAATCTGACCGAGTCCGCGAACAGCGGGGAGCGGTTCGTCTCGCGGGAGGAGCAGGACGCGTTCGCGGCGGCCTCGCATCAGAAGGCGGCCCGGGCGTGGAAGGACGGGGTCTTCGACGACGAGGTGGTGCCGGTGTCGATCCCGCAGCGCAAGGGTGATCCGGTCGAGTTCGCCGCCGACGAGGGGATCCGGGCCGAGACGACGGTCGAGTCGCTGGCCAGGCTGCGGCCGGCGTTCGCGAAGGACGGGACGGTGACGGCGGGCTCGGCCTCGCAGATCTCGGACGGGGCGGCGGCGGTGGTGGTGATGAGCCGGGCCAGGGCCGAGGAACTCGGATTGTCGTGGGTCGCGGAGATCGGGGCGCACGGGGTGGTGGCCGGTCCGGATTCGACGTTGCAGTCGCAGCCGGCGCGGGCGATCGCCAAGGCCTGTGCCCGGGAGGGGATCGATCCGGCCGAGCTGGATCTGGTGGAGATCAACGAGGCGTTCGCGGCGGTGGGGATCGTCTCGGCGCGGGAGTTGGGGATCGATGCGGAGAAGGTGAACGTCAACGGTGGGGCGATCGCGATGGGGCATCCGTTGGGGATGTCCGGGGCGCGGATCGCGTTGCACCTGGCGTTGGAGCTGAAGCGTCGCGGTGGTGGGGTCGGGGCGGCCGCGTTGTGTGGTGGTGGCGGTCAGGGTGACGCCCTGATCGTGCGCGTGCCCAAGGCGTAGTTCCCGGCTTCCACAAGGCTGCGGAGGGCACACGACGTGCGCTCCGGATGAGGACCTTCGGCGTGACGAGTCTCACGGCTCCGACCGCCGGAGGTCCTCCGCCGTTCCGGGCTGTCGAAGGCCCGTGGCGGACCAGCACGTGGCTATATCCTGAAGAGCACGCCTCGGGAGGTGGCGTCACGGAGGGAACGTGCGCCGGTCGAGCCGTCGGGACCGGCACGCGGGAACTGCGAGTCGGCGGAGTGAGTAGCACGTTCCGATGAGTGACGCGGATCCGGTCGACACACAGAGGTTCCCGGCCGACCCGGCAGGGGAGCTGGCCGGCGCCGGTTTCGATGATGTCGAGGTGATCGGACGCGGCGGGTTCGGGGCGGTCTACCGCTGCACCCAGACGGATCTGGATCGCACGGTGGCGGTCAAGGTGCTCACCGTCGATCTCGACGAGGAGAACCGGGCGCGGTTCTTCCGGGAGCAACAGGCGATGGGCCGGCTGACCGGGCATCCGAACATCGTCCACATCCTGCAGGTCGGCACCACCGGCAGCGGCCGCCCCTATCTCGTGATGCCGTACCACCGGCACGGGTCCCTGGAAGCGCGGATCCGCCTCGGGGGTCCGCTGCGGTTGGATCAGGCCCTGCGGCTCGGGGTGAAGATGGCCGGTGCGATCGAGTCGGCGCACCGCCTCGGGATCGTGCACCGCGACGTCAAACCCGCGAACATTCTGCTCACCGACTACGACGAACCCCAGCTGGCCGACTTCGGTATCGCGCAGGTCGCCGGCGGTTTCCGCACCGCCACCGGCACCGTGACCGGGTCGCCGGCCTATACCGCGCCGGAGGTGCTGGCCGGGGATCCGCCCGGCCCGGCGGCCGACGTCTACGGTCTCGGCGCCACCGTGTTCAGTGCGCTGACCGGCCACGCCGCGTTCGAACGGCTCAGCGGCGAACAGGTGGTCGCGCAGTTCCTGCGGATCACCTCGCAACCGGTACCCGACCTGCGGGAGCACGGGATCCCCGAGGACGTGTCCGCCCTGATTGCGCGGGCGATGGCCCGGACCCCGGACCAGCGTCCGGCCACGGCCGCCGAGTTCGGCGAGGAGCTGCGGCTGCTGCAGCGCCACCACGGTTTCCCGGTCGACGAGATGGCCCTGCCCACCGAGAGCGAGGGCGGGGTCGGAGGACCCGGGTCACTCGGGGATGCCGAGCGAGTACCGCCGGGCCGTGGGTTCGCGGTGTCCGTTCCGGCGGGCGCGACCGGTGATCTGCCGCTGGATCTGACCAGTTTCGTCGGCCGCCGGGACGAGCTCACCGCGGCGAAGAACCTGCTGACCGGTTCGCGGCTGGTGACGTTGACCGGGATCGGCGGGGTGGGCAAGACGCGGCTGGCCGTGCGGGTGGCGTCGGCGGTGCAGCGCGACTACGCCGACGGGGTGCGGCTGGTCGAGCTCGGTGAGCTGAACGACGGGGCGGCGGTGGTGGACGCGGTGGCCGCGGCGGTGGGGCTGCGGGATCAGTCGGGCAGGCAGAGGTGGGAGGTGCTGGTCGAGTTCCTGATCCCGCGGCAGGTGCTGGTGGTGCTCGACAACTGCGAGCACGTGGTCGACGCGGTCGCCGATCTGGTGGAGTTGCTGCTGCGACGGTGTCCGGGAGTGCGGGTTCTCGCCACCAGCCGTGAGCCGTTGGGGCTCGGCGGGGAGGCGGTGCTGGCTATTCCTCCGCTGGCGGTGCCGGACCCGGAGCAGGGGCCGTCCTCGGTACGGGCGCTGTCCCGCTTCGATGCGGTGAAGTTGTTCGTCGACCGGGCTGCAGCCGCCGTGCCGGGTTTTTCGCTCACCGAGGAGAACGCGGCGACGGTTGCACGGATCTGTCACCGGCTCGACGGGTTACCGCTGCCGATCGAGCTGGCCGCGGCCCGATTGCGGGCGCTGTCGCCCGAGCAGATCCTCGAGCGATTGACCGACCGCTACGTCCTGCTGACCCGCGGCAGCCGGGGTGTGCCGACGCGGCAGCAGACCCTGCGGTGGTGCATCGACTGGAGTTTCGAGTTGTGCACCCCAACCGAACAACTGGTGTGGGGCCGGATGTCGGTGTTCGCGGGCAGTTTCGACCTCGACGCGGCCGAGCAGGTGTGCGGCGAGGGTCTGGCGGCGGGGGAGGTCCTCGACACGCTGACCTCCCTGGTGGACAAGTCGATCCTGATCCGGGAGGAAACCGGGTCGGTGGTGCGATTCCGGATGCTCGAGACGCTGCGGGACTACGGCGCCGAGAAGCTCGAGCAGTCCGGTGAGGCCGTGGCCGTGCGTCGCCGGCACCGGGACCGGTTCGAGGCGATGGCGCTGGAGGCGGAAGCCGACTGGATCAGCGCCCGTCAGCTCGACTGGATCGCCCGCCTGAAACAGGAACAACCGAACCTGCGCGAGGCCCTCGAATTCAGTCTCGAGGACGATCCTGCCGCGGGGCTGCGGATCGCCGCCGCGCTGTTCAGGTTCTGGACCTCCCAGGGCCTCTACAGCGAGGCGTGGCGCTGGTACGACCGGCTGCTGGCTCGTTACAGCGGCCCACTCACCTTCGAATGGGTCAAGGCGATCTACACGGCGAGCGTGGTGGTGGGCTTCCTGGGGGACTTCCCCGTCGGGGCAGCGCTCGTCGAGCAAGGACGCATGCTCGCCGCGCAGACCACCGACCCCCTGATCCGCGCGTACGTGTCCTTCGCCGAAGGCACGCTCGGTCTCCTCAGCGGTGATCTCGAACATGTGTGTTCCCAGTTCGAATCCGCCCGTGCAGGGTTCAGCGCATGCGGAGAACGGGCGTCCGAGATCTCCGCCCTGGTCGCACTCGCGACGGCCTACGGGCTGTCCGGACTGACCGAGCAGGCGATCGAATGCCACGAGCGGGCCCTCGAGATCACCGGAATGCACGGGGAGAAGATCTACAGAACGTATTCGCTGTTCGCCTTCGGAGTTGTTCTGTGGCAGCAGGGTGACGCAGATCGAGCGGTCCCGATCCTCGAAGAATCACTGCAGATTTCCCGGCAGGTCCGCAATCCCCACAACGTGGCAGCCTGCCTCGAGGCGCTGGCCTGGATCAGCTTCGACCGACGCGATGCGCGTCGGGCCGCCGTTCTCATGGGCGCCGCGGACGGGTTGGCGCAGGAGGTCGGCATCTCTCCGATCATTCACTCGACACTGGTTGTCCACCACGACGAATGTGCCCGCAGGACCCGGGAGACACTCGGCGACAGGGCCTTCGAGGCCGCCCATCGGGAAGGGGAGCAACTCGGGTTCGACGCGGCCATCGCCTACGCCCTCCACGAGCGACCACCGGCCGCCTCCCCGTCGAGAACCGATGCGCCGGCGCGATTGACCAAGAGGGAACGCCAGGTCGCGGACCTCATCGGGGAAGGCCTGACGAATCAGGCCATCGCCCGTCGCCTGGTGATCTCCCCGCGCACCGCACAGGGTCACGTGGAGCACATCCTGGCCAAACTCGGATTCACCTCCCGGGCACAGGTCGCGGCCTGGGTTGCGGAGCAGTCGCACGACTAGGCACCGGGAACCTGCAGATACAGGTATGTCTCCAGGTATTTCGGCCGTCGCTTCCGCGCGGCGGTGACGGCATCGTGTGACTCGCCTCACCGTTTCGATCGAAGGCCGACCCGATGCAGCACCGACACCTCTCGCCGATCACCCCAGCCGCCGATCACCCTGCGGCGATGCCCTGGACAACTGTTCGACTCGACGCCGGGACGGGGGTGTGTGGCGTGCTCGGACAAGGATCTCCCTTGGTCTTCGTTCCGGGTGGGGGATCGACACCTTTGACGTACCGTCACGCCCTCGAACGGCTTGCCCGCCGTTTCCGTGTCTACGCCCCGCTGATACCGGGCTTCGCTGGAGTGGCGGGCCGTCCACTCGATCGACGGACGTTGCGGGACTGCTCTGCCTGGCTCGGTCGGTTCCTGGGCGCCGCCGATCTCGGTCCCGTGACTCTCGTCGGGCACTCGTTCGGGGGAGCGATCGCCATCCAGACCGCCGACGCGGATCCGGATCGCGTTGCACGCCTCGTCCTGGTGAACTCGGTGGGCGGAGGGCCGTGGCCGGAGATCAGGAGTGCCGGGTCCCAGGTCGGTGACAGGAAGTCCCTGCCGCTCCGGATGCGTGCCACGACCGTCCTGCCACGTCACACGGCCACCATCTGCAACAGCGTCCGAGATCCCCGGCCGATCCGGCCCAGCGCTCCGCTCACTTCGGGCGGGTACCTGGTACCCGAGCTGAACCGGATCGCCGCACGACCCCTGCCGGTGTCACTGGTGTGGAGCCGCGGCGACCGCTTGATCACGCGTGCACGTCTCGAAGCGCTCCGGGATTCCCTGGGCAGACCACCGGTCTTCACGGTCGCGGGAGGCCACGACTGGCCGATCACCGCACCGGACTATTTCGGTAACGCGATGCGGACCGTCCTCGACTGGCTGCCGCCCAGGGGCGAGCAATGAGTACCGGTCTCGCCGCTCGCCGGGCCTGAGACCACGCGTCCCGGGCGACCTGTCATCCGACACGCGGGCGCTGCGCTGCCCGCACTGCCTCGCGGTCACGAATCGAAGGAGTCACCCGGACGCCCCGCGTCGAACTGTCCGTCCGGGACCGCATGCCGGATGAACAGGCCGATTTCGGTGATCGCGCGCCTGGACTCGGGCAGGAGATCTGCCGCCGACTGGAACCCGTGCAGTTGCTGCTCCCAGATCTGCAGGTCGCATTCGCTGCCGGCCTCGGCCAGCCGCTCTGCCATCACTTCGGCATCCGGCAGCAACAGTTCGTCCGAACCCACCTGGATCAGCGTGCGGGGCATGCCGCGAAGATCGTGATCCACCGGGCACATCCGGGCCTGCGCGCCCGGGTCCGTGGCTTTCCGTGCCTCGATGTTCCGGGCCAGCCTGAAGAGTTCCGCCGCGGCGCTGACCGGCAGGAGCGCGCATCGATCCGCGTTGGGGTGAGCCAGCTTGCGACCCGGATCCAACTCCGTGAGCGGCGACAGTGCCACGACCGCGGCCGGCGCGGGGAGACCCTCGTCGCGGAGGCGCAGCGGCACCATGAACGACAGGTAGCCTCCCGCGGAGTCGCCTGCGATCACGATCTGCTCGGGACGCCAGCCCGCGGCCAGCAGCGCGCGGTAACCGTCGACACTGTCGTCGATAGCGTCGTCGATCGAGTGCGCGGGCAGCATGCGGTAGTCGACCATCAGCACGGGCGCCTGCGCCTCGGCGGAAATTCGCGAGACGAGCCGCCGGTGGGTGCGGACTCCGCAGCACAGGAAAGCGCCGCCGTGCAGGTAGAGGACGACGCGGTCGGAACCGACGTCGGGGGCTTCGACCCAGAGTCCCTCGCAGTTCGGGAGCTGCGCGGGCCGGCATCGGGTGCCGTCGATCGGCGGCAACAGATTTCCCACCGAGTCGATCAAGTCGGCAGGCCACGGCAGGGCGGATGCGCGCGCCCACAGTGACAGCACGGGACGCAGGGTCATCCGGACCGATCGGGACAGGAGTCGCGCCTGCACGCTGGTACCCGGGAAATGCCGCCGATGCACGAGTGTCGGCCGGTGGTGGACTCCTGGCCCCTCCTGCGCGCCACCGCCGCCCACATCGTGGGGCTCCAGGAGCCGGCCGGTCGTCGCGATCGTCGTCATCGGTGCAGGTCCCTTCCGTGCGGTCATGCGAAGGGCCGGTCCGAAGTGCGTCGGCGAGCGGTGTCGGAGCAGTGGAGAACCCGGATTTCGCGATGGGTGGCAGCGCATTGGCAGGACATATGGTCGCGTGGGGCGAAAGGTCCCGCACCGGTCGAATGACCCGCGTGAGGTACCTGTTTCTCGCCCACGGGGATGCGCCGGCCGGTGCAGCGTCCTTTACAGGTGCAGTGGCCTTACACCCGTCACCGTCCCGGCGCACCGGGGCGGGACGGTGATGTCTCTCACGGCAACGACGGGTCGTCGTAGGACTCGGGCACAATGGCGACCATGACGAACCTCCTCGACCTGTCCACCCCCGCGAAGCGATTCCGGCTCGTAGCGATCTGGGAAGCGATCACCTGGCTGGCCCTGCTGATCGCGATGTTCTTCAAGTGGGTGCTCGGACACGAGGAGGCCATCCGGATCCCGGGCATGGTGCACGGGGTCGCCGGATTCACGCTGTTCGTCGTCGTCGCGCTCGCAACCGCGTGGTCGCTCAAGTGGGACCTGAAGACGACCTTCCTCGCGCTGGTCTCGAGTGTCCCGCCGTTCGGCACCGTCGTCTTCGAGCGTTGGGCGGTGCGCACAGGCCGCCTCGGCGAGCTTTCCGATTCCGCGGCGCGCGAAACCGAGCCCGCACTGTCCTGACCGGGCGGCGAGCTACCCCCGAAACGTGACAGACTGGACGGCGTGACTCGACCCGGTTCCCGTCCAGCACGTTCCGCCGCGGCAGCAGCGGCGATCTCCGGCGCGGTGGATCTCGCACCGCTGAAGGAAAGGGCGTCCGCGCCCCCACCCCCGCCCCCGTCCGGCGACGGCGCCGCCCCCGGTGGGCTCGCGCCCGTCATCGACGTCACCGAGGCCACGTTCGAGGCCGAGGTGCTGCAGCGTTCCATGCAGGTCCCGGTCATCGTGGATCTGTGGGCGACCTGGTGCCAGCCGTGCAAGCAGCTGTCCCCGGTCCTCGAGAAGCTCGCGCACGAGGGCGGCGGCACCTGGGTGCTCGCGAAGGTGGACGTCGACGCCAACCCGCGCATCGCCCAGGCGTTCGGCGTCCAATCGGTGCCGACGGTCGTCGCGATCGCCGCCGGCCAGCCGCTCGCCGACTTCCAGGGGGTGCAGCCCGAGTCGGCGCTGCGTGAATGGATCGGCGCGATCCAGAACGCGGTTGCCGGGAAGCTGTCGGGTCCGCCGACGGGCGAACCGCAGGAGACCCCGCCCGACCCGCGGTTCGTCGCGGCGGAGCAGGCGCTCGACGCCGGCGACCTGGCCGGTGCCGAAGCCGCCTACAACCTGATCCTCAATTCCGAGCCCAACAACACCGAGGCGCTCGCCGCGGTGCGCCAGGTGCGGTTCCTCGCGCGCGCCCAGGAGGTGCCCGCCGACGCGATCGAGCGTGCCGACGCCGCGCCGGCCGACCTGGACGCCCAGCTCGCCGCCGCCGACGCCGAGCTGTTCGCGCAGGACCCGGAGAAGGCCTTCGCCCGGCTGATCGCATTCGTCGCCCGCAGCGCCGGGGACGAGAAGACGGCCGCGCGCACCCGGCTGCTGGAGCTGTTCGAGCTCTTCGATCCCGCCGAGCCGTTCGTCGTCGCCGCGCGACGGAAGCTGGCGTCCGCGCTGTACTGAACACCGGCACTCAGGCGAACGGCCTGGCCACGGCACTGCCGTGGCCAGGCCGTTCGCCTGTTGTCACTGCCGTCAGTGGTAGCGGCCGGTGCAGCCCGCCTCACCGCGGAGCACACCGGTGCGGAAGGCGTCGACGCGGGCGAAGCCGCTGGGAATGGTGTTGCCGTTGACGTCGCTCGCGGCGAGACCGTCGCTGAGCAGACCGGACACGGCCTCGTCGAGATCCCCGGGTGACAACCACACCAGGTCCTCGTCCGGGTTGTTCGTCAGGTCGGTGTTCGTCGGGCTCAGCGCGGCACTGATCGCGCCGGCCAGGCACGCCGTCCGCAGCGCGGTCTGCGGGTCGGTCAACGAGGCCCCGGCCTCCCGCTGCACCGCGAGCGCGTATCGCGAGGCGAGCAGCACATAGGCGTTGTAGTCGCCGCGGACGTCCGCCTCGAACGGACCCGACCCGGATTCGGGAGCAGCCCCGCGTTCGGCGAGCTCCTCCAGATCGACGCCGATCGTGTTCGTCGCCGGGCAGTAGGACACCGGTGCGGTCGCCTTTGCGTCGGGGCAGCCGAGATCGGAACCGGACAGATCCAGCTCGGGCGGCGACGACAAATCGAACACGTAGTCGAACGAGCGCAGAATCTGCTGGACGGAGTCGGCGGTGACGGGAAGCTCCCCGTCGTCGCTGCTGTCGAAGAACTGCGGAAGATCGGCGCGGCGGGACTCGATCTCGGCGGCGTCGATGCGGGTGCAGGAGCGGGCGCCGTCGGAGAACCCGATCTGCATGGCGGTGACGCGCTCGAACGCCGAACCGTGAACGGCATCGGGATCGTTGGGATCGATGTCGCGGAACAGCACCATCGACGCGAGCACCGAGTTGAGCCCGTCCGAGGTGTTGAGCTGGAAGTGCTCCGCGTTGCCCTCGGCGACGTGGCGGATGAACGCGCCGGCGAAACAGTCCGCCTGCTGCTCGAACACGATGCCCGGGTCGTCGTCGGAGACGATGCCGGACTTGTACTGGATGGCGTGCCCGTACTCGTGGGCCAGCACCATCACCACCGACATCGGACCGAACGTGTCGATCAGTTCGGGCAGCAGGAACTCCCGGTCCCAGCCGATCACGTCGTCGCCGGCGCAGTACGCGGCATTGATGAAGTCGAAGGTGGATTCGCCACAGAAATCGGGTCCGCGCCGTTCGGACGGATCCCAGGACAGCAGCGTCGAGACGGGTTCGAACGACCCCTTCGCGATCGACCCGAAGGTGCGTTCCCAGTACGCCTCGATGTCGGTGATCGCGTTGCCCACCAGGGCGTCGACCTCGCCGCCGTCGCCGTTAACGATGGTGACCTCCGCGTCCGGAACCCCACCTCGGGGACCGGACGGGCCGGACGACACGGGCAGACCGGCGACGGTGAAGGGGTTGTCGTAGATCGAGACGGCAGTGCCCTCGACCTTGCCCGCACACCCCGCCAGCAGGGCAGTCGCCAGCGCTCCGAGCGCCAACCGCGCAGCCCAGCCCGTCCTTGTCACGATCGCTCCTGTCGTCGGAGGACCGCGGTCACCGGTGCAGTGCCAGCCAGATCGCACCGTGGGCGGGCAGGGTCACCCGAGCCGATGCCGGGCGCCCGTGCCAGGAGTGCGCCGTCGCCGTCACGGCACCGAGATTTCCGGTCCCGTTGCCGCAGTAGGCGGTCGCATCCGTGTTGAGGATTTCCACCCACCGACCCGTTTCGGGTAATCCGACACGATAGTCGGCGTGAGTGCTCCCGGAAAAGTTGTACAGGCACGCGACGATCGAGCCGTCGCTGCCGTACCGGAGGAAACTGAGCACGTTGTTCACCGCGTCGTTCGCGTCGATCCACGAGTACCCGCCGGGGGAGGTGTCCAGCGTCCACAGCGCGGGATGGTCGCGATAGGTGCGGTTGAGGTCGCCGACCAGTTGCCGGATCCCGCCGTGCAGAGCACCGGTGTGTTCGTCGTCGAGCTGCCACCAGTCCAGGCCCCGTTCCTCCGACCACTCCGCGACCTGCCCGAATTCCTGCCCCATGAACAGCAACTGCTTGCCTGGGTGCGCCCACATGTACGCCAGCAGGGTGCGCAGTCCCGCTGCCTTCGTGAAGTCGTCGCCGGGTAGCCGGGTCCACAGCGTGCCCTTGCCGTGTACGACCTCGTCGTGGCTGATCGGCAGCATGAAGTTCTCGCTCCACGCGTACATCAGCGAGAAGGTGATCTCGTGATGGTGGTAGGTGCGGTGCACGGGATCGCGGGAGACGAAGCCGAGCGTGTCGTGCATCCAGCCCATGTTCCACTTCATGTCGAACCCGAGCCCGCCCACGTTGGTCGGGCGCGTCACCCCGGGCCACGCCGTGGACTCCTCGGCGA
>Ga0182740_1002667_pt1 | contig 10664 bp, 8 predicted proteins | sample eDN5th37CKraftBY_FD_128872 | JGI IMG/M metagenome (GOLD analysis project Ga0182740, IMG submission 128872) | Enriched backyard soil microbial communities from Emeryville, California, USA - eDNA 5th pass 37_C Kraft BY (version 2) (version 2) | ecosystem: Environmental > Terrestrial > Soil >...
ATGCGTTCTTGATGCGGATATTGGCAAAGGTGGCGCAGGTCATCACATGGTGATTGCAGCGTCGCGCCACATAAGTGTTGAAGTCGCGCGGCGCCACGCCGTTGCCAATCAGGTACATGCCGGCGGGCGTGTCGGCCGGAATCTCGCCGCTGGGCGAGATATGGTCGGTCGTCAGCGAGTCGCCGAACGCCGCCAGCACGCGCCCGCGCGTCAGGCTGGCTTCCAGATCCGCCAACGCATCGCGGCCCGGCTCGGTCTTGAAGAACGGCGGCTCGACCAGGTACTGCGACTGCGGATCCCAGGGAAAGCGCAGGCCGGAAGGCGCTTTCAGATCGCGCCAGATGGTGCTGTCCAGACTGGCGGGGTCATACACGTCGGCGAACAATCCGGGGGCCGCGGCCAATGGCAGCAACGCGGCGATCTCTTCCTGGCTGGGCCACACATCCCGCAGATAGACGGGCGCGCCGTCGGCGCCCGGCCCCAATGGCTCATGCTCGAAGTCCAGATCGATTCTGCCCGCCAATGCGTATAGGACCACCATCGCGGGCGACCCGATGTAGTTGGCGCGCAGCAGCTTATGGATACGTCCTTCGAAATTGCGATTGCCCGACAGCACCGCGGCCGCCACCAGCCCGCCTTGCGTGATGGCATCCGCGGCAGCCGTATCCAGAGGACCGGATTTACCGCCGCAAGTGGTGCATCCGTACCCGATGACATGAAAGCCCTGCGCCTGCAAAGCCTGCAGCAGGCCCGCCGATTCCAGGTAACGCGTGACCGCGCGCGAACCGGGTGCCAGCGACCGCTTGACCCAGGCGGGCGGTGTCAGGCCTCGCGCCAGCGCCTTCTGCGCAACCAGGCCGGCGGCCAGCATCACGCTGGGGTTGGAGGTGTTGGTGCAAGAGGTAATGGCGGCCAGCGCCACGGATCCGTGGCCCAGGACTTCGCGGCTGGGCGGACGCGCGGTCCCGTCCACGCCGAATCCGCCGTCGGGCAAGGACATGGTCAGGCGCCGGCGGAAATCCGCTGCGACCTCAGCGACGTCCATCCGATCCTGCGGTCGGCGAGGGCCGGCCATGCTGGGCCTCGCCGCCGACAGATCGATTTCTATCACGCGGCTGTAAGCCGGCGCGGTTTCACCGGCTGCGCGCCACAGGCTGTTGCTCCGCGCATAGGCTTCGATCAGCGCAAGTTGCTCGGCATCGCGCCCGGTCATCCGGGCATAGTCCAACGTACGTTCGTCGATGGGGAAAAAGCCGCAAGTGGCGCCGTACTCGGGCGCCATGTTGGCGATGGTGGCGCGTTCCGGCACGCTGAGCGTTTCGGCGGCCGGTCCAAAGAACTCCACCATGCAGCCCACCACGCCTTCCCCGCGCAGCCGTTGCGTAATCAGCAAGGCGGCATCGGTGGTGAGCGCGGGAGCCGTGATGGCGCCATGCAAGCGCACCCCTACGACTTCCGGTATCGGGAACGTGTAGGCATGGCCCAGCAGCGCCGCTTCGGCATCGATGCCGCCCACTCCCCAGCCCAGGACGCCCAGCGCGTTGATCATGGGCGTATGGGAATCGCCGCCGATGACGAAATCGGGATAGGCCCATTCGGCGTCCGCCCGTGATTGGCGCGCGACCACGGGCGCCAGGTATTCCAGGTTGACCTGATGGATGATGCCTATGCCGGGCGTAATCACGCGCAGGCCCTTGAAAGCCTGCTGCGCCCATTTCAGGAATCGGTAGCGCTCGTCGTTCCGTTCGAATTCACGGCGCAGGTTGCGCTGCACCGCCCCCGTGTCGCCCCAATAATCGACCTGCAGGGAGTGATCGACGATCAGGTCCACGGGAATCCTGGTATCCACCCGCGCGGCATCTCCCCGGGCCTGCGCCACGGCGTCGCGCAGCGCCGCCAGGTCCTGAAGCACCGGCAGGCCGCTGGAATCAGGCAGGATCACCCGGGCCACATGCAAAGGCAGATCAGCGCCGGGGTGCTCACGCCACGCCCAGAGCCTGCCGATTTCCTCAGCCGTAACGGCAGCCCCCCATGCGCGGTGCCGCAAGAGGTTCTCCAGCAGCACGCGGATGACATAGGGATAGTCGCGGATGTCCCGGCCAGCGGCATGGGCCGCGGCGGACAGGTCCGCGTAGCGTAGCGTCCTGCCGCAACAGGGGAAAGACTGGATCATGGCAGCGGTAATAAGGAAAATCTCAACTGAGGCCATCTTACGGCTTACAAAACAATAGTGTCAACACTATCGCCAAGACCGCCAGAGGCTCCATAGGGCAAAAATACAGATTACCGCCACCGCATTGAAAGTGTAGATAGATGGGTCCGCCCTATAGCGCTAGGGAATACCCCGATAACCGTCTGTAAAATAGACAAAATATCCATGCAACTGCCCGCAGGCAGGCATCCAGACCCAAACAATGTCATCTTCAAAAGAGTTGACACTTTTAATATCCCTTTGATAGGCTGTCAACACTATGAACACCGCCACGACCTCCATCGCCACCAAGGAAGACGCCTCCGGCCCCCTGGCCGACGTGGTGTTCGACCAGGTGCTGGATGCGATCTACCAAGGCCGGCTGGCCCCAGGTAGCGTCATTAATGAAGTCGCGCTGGCACAAGAATTCGGCGTCAGCCGCGGCCCGGTGCGCGAGGCCGTGCGCCGCCTGCAGGGCATCCAGCTCATCACGCGCGAGCCCTACATCAAGGCGCGCGTGGTGACCCTCTCGGCGGAATCCGCGCTGGAACTCTTCCAGATGCGCATGGCGCTGGAAGGCGTTGCCTGCAATCTGGCCACCCGCCGCATGAGCGACGAGGAAATCGCGCAGTTGCTGGTCGAGCTGGAACAGGACCGCCAGCGCCGCCTGGACGCGTCCAATGGCGGCTCGCCCGCGCCGCGCGTCTTCGACTTCCACGAACGCATCGTGCGGGCCAGCGGCAACAACCGCATCATCAACGCCCTTTGCGGCGACCTCTATCACCTGCTGCGCGTCTATCGCCGGCACTCCGGCACCGTGCTGGAGCGCAAGGACGACGCCTACGCCGAGCACTGGCAGATCCTGCGCGCCATCCGCGCGCGCGACGCCGAGCTGGCGGAATCGCTCATGCGCTCGCACATCGAACGCGCGGCGCAACATCTTTTTGATCATCTGGCGGAAGGGGCGTCCGGCATTGCCGGACACCCCGTCTCGGCCGCCTAACGCCCTTTGGAGCAGTACGACATGAACAACCCGCGCCACCAGTTCCGGCAATTGCTGAAGAACGAACCCTTCATCGTCTCGCCCGGTGTGTACGATGGATACAGCATCCGCCTGGTCGAAGCCGCGGGTTTCAAAACCGCCTGCACCAGCGGCGCGGCCGTGTCGAACGCGCTGCTGGGCATCGCCGACATCGGCGTCATGGGCCTGTCGGAGAACGTGACCCATTGCCGCCACCTGGCGCGTTCGGTCTCCATCCCGCTCACGGCCGACGCCGACACCGGCTACGGCAATCCCGTGAACGTCTATCACACGGTACAGATGTTCGAGGAAGCCGGCGTCGCCGGCATTAACCTCGAAGACCAGGTCAGCCCCAAGCGCTGCGGCCACATGCCTGGCAAGGATGTGGTGAGCGAAGCTGAAATGGTCAAGAAGATCGAGGCCGCCTGCCTGGCGCGACGCGACGATGACTTCGTCATCATTGCCCGCACGGACTCGCTGGCCATCGAAGGCATCGAAGGAGCGGTCAAACGCGCCCGCGCATACGCCCGGGCCGGCGCCGACATGCTGTTTCCCGACGCGGTCCGCACCGAGGACGACATCAAGCGCCTGGTCGACGCCGCCGGCATTCCGGTCAGCATCAACATGGGCTTCGGCATCCGCAACCGTCCGACCACGCCGCTGATTCCGCTGCCGCGCCTGAAGGAAATCGGCGTCAAGCGTATCAGCCTGCCGCGCATGCTTCCCGCCGCCGCCATACATGGCATGCGCGAGGCGCTGCAGGTGATGCAGGGCGTGATCGCCAGTGGCGTGCCCGCAGACCGCCCCGACCTGCTGGTGGGCATCGAAGACATCATGCAATTGATGGGCTACGAGCAGATGCGCGCCATGGAAAAACGCCTGACGACCCTCGCCGACTGAGCGTACTGTCATGACTGAGCGGAATGCGCAGGCGCATTGCGTCCTGACAGGCTCGTCCTCGGGCATCGGACTGGCGTTGGCGGAAAGCCTGCTGGCATCTGGCTGGCAGGTGACCGGCGTGGACATCGCTCCCGCCGCCATCCACGGACACGCGCAGTATCGCCACCTCGATTGCGACCTGGCCGATGACCGCGCCTTGCATGACCTGGGCGCCCAGCTGCAAGACTGCGCCCCGACCGCGTCGGCACATTGCGCCGGCGTGGTCCGCACCGGCGGCGCGCTGGACACACGCCCGGAAGACGCGGACCTTCTGTGGAAGCTTCATGGAGCCGCGCCGATGGCGCTTGCGCGCGTCTTGGCTCCCCAATTGCCCGACAGGCGCGGCCGCATCGTACTGGTGTCCAGCCGCGCCGTGCTGGGGCGCGCACACCGTCTCGCCTATGCCGCGACGAAATCGGCGCAGATCGGGCTGGCGCGCAGCCTGGCGGCCGAGCTTATCGGCCGCGGCATTACCGTCAACGTGGTCGCGCCCGGCGCAGTCGATACGCCCATGCTGCACGATCCCAAGCGCGGCGCGCCGCCACGGGTGGACCTGCCGCTGGGGCGCCTGATCGACGCTCGCGAAGTCGCGGCAACCATCGCCTTCTTCCTCGGCGAGCAGGCCGGCGCCATCACCGGGCAGACACTTTACGTCTGTGGCGGCGCTTCGCTGGGAACGGTGCCGCTATGAGGACGGACATCACCGCATTGCACGGCAAGACAGTAATCGTGACCGGCGCCGCCGGCGGGCTAGGCCAGGCAATCGCGGCGCACTGCCTGCGCGCCGGCGCCCGCGTGGCCCTGCTGGACCGGGACCCGGCGCTGCTCGCGCAATGCGGCCAGACATTGGATCCGACGGGCGCCCGCGTATTGACGCAGGCTTGCGACGTGAGCAACCCGGATGACGCTCGCGACGCCATCGAAAAAACAGCAGCGCATTGGGGCGCCATGCACGCGCTGGTGAACAACGCCGCCGTCGCCACGCCGGGCAACAAAGTCGCGGACCTGACCCTGGAGCAGTGGCGCCAGGCCCTGGACGTGAACCTGACCGGCGCATGGCTGATGAGCAAATACGCCATCCCCCACATGACGCGCGCAGGCGGCGGCGTGGTGCTGAACATCGCGTCACAACTGGGCAGCGTGGCCGCGCCGGGCCGCGGCGCCTATGGCGCCAGCAAGGCTGGCCTGATTGCGCTGGCGCGTGCCATCGCAGTGGACCACGCGGCCGACGGCATCCGCGCCTTGAGCCTGTCTCCCGGCGCGGTACTGACAGGCAGGCTGGTCGCGCGCTACGGCAGCGCCCAGGCCGCGGCAGCCACACTGGCGCCCAAGTATCCGGCGGGGCGCCTGGGCACCGTCGACGAAATCGCGCAGACGGCAATTTTCCTGATCAGCGATGCCGCCTCGTTCATTACGGGCACGGACATACGCGCGGACGGCGGATACACCGCGCTGTAAAGCAGCGGCCACCGCTACCCACTTCACGCAAGGCTTACATCACACAAGGGGCTTGAACCATGAAGTACACGACTACCTCCGCAACACACGGGCGCCCCGCGCGACCCGCCATCCGCCGCACGCTGCTGGCGCTCGTCGCCGGCGCTGTCGGCCTGGCCGCCGCGCCAGCCTTTGCGCAAGGTGTGGACAATTTCCCCAACCGCGCCGTCACCATCGTCGTGCCCTTCCCTGCGGGCGGCGCCACTGACATCACCGCGCGCCTGGTCGCGGAAGGCCTCTCCAAGAAGTGGGGACAACCGGTAGTCGTCGAGAACAAGCCCGGCGCTGGCGGCAACGTCGGTTCGGAATACGTGGCGCGCGCCGCGCCGGACGGCTACACCCTGGTGCTGGGCGTGACGGGCTCGCACGGCATCAACACCTCGCTTTACAAGAACATGCGCTATGACCCCGTCAAGGATTTCGAGGCCATCACGCAAGCCACGCTTTATCCGAATGCCATCATCGTCAACAACGACGTGCCGGCCAACAACCTGCAGGAGCTTATCGCCCTGCTGAAGAAGCCCGACGCCCATTACTCATATGGTTCGGACGGCAACGGCACGGCGTCGCACCTGGGCATGGAACTGATCAAGAACCAAGGCAAGTTCGAGATCTCGCACATTCCTTACCGTGGCAGCTCGCCGATGGTGACCGACCTGCTGGGCGGCCAGATCCAGGTGGGCATCACTGGCCTGCCCGCTGTCCAGGCGTATGCCAAGAGCGGCAAACTGAAGATCGTGGCGCTGACCACGGGCGAACGCTTTGCCAGCGCGCCCGACTATCCCACGGTGGCCGAGCAGGGCTTCCCTGGCTATGCCGCGCCGCCATGGTCGGGCTTTTTCGCCCCCAAGGGCACGCCCAAGCCGCTGGTGGAGAAAATCTCGGCTGACATGCGCGACGTCATGGCCGATCCGAAGACGAAGGAAAAGCTCGCCGCCTCCGGCAGCGAGTTCACGCCTTCCACGCCTGAACAGTTCCAGGCCTTCGTGCAGCAGGAAATCGCGAAGTGGGTGCAGGCCGTCAAGATCTCCGGCGCGCGCATCGACTAAGCGTCAAATGCGACAAGCCGGCGCCGCGGCTGCGGCGCCGGCGCGCTGTCCCTCAGTTGTAGCGGAACGTGGCGGTCAGCATCGCCGAACGGCCAGGCGCCACGTAGCTGAACAAGCCCACATGCGACGCCTCGTAGATGGTTTCGTCGGTCAGGTTGTTCAGGTTCAGCTGCAGGCCGAAGTTCTTGTTGAACTGATAAGCCGCCATCGCGTCGTAGCGCCAATAGGACGGCAACTGGTAGACGTTGGCATCATCCACGTAGCGCTTGCCCGTGTAGGTGGCGCCCGCTCCCACCGTCAGTTCGGGCATGAACTTGTAGGTAGTCCACAGGCTGGCGCTCTGGCGCGCGATGAATTTCATCTGCTTGCCGCTGTAGTCGGTGCCGCCGCTCTGGTAGTTGGTGACCTTCGGATCCATGTAGCTGTACCCGCCCCACACCTGCCACTTGGGCGTGATGGATCCCGCCGCGCCCAGTTCAATGCCGCGCACCCGGTTGCTGCCTGACAACGTCACGTCGCCCGTGATGGGATCGGAGCTGCGGGCGTCGGTCTTGCGGGTTTCGAATACGGCAGCCGTCAAGGACAGGCGCTCGTCAAACACGTCCCATTTGGTGCCGACTTCGATGCTGCGGCTCTTCTCGGGCGCCAATGCCGCGGTACCCGCGGTCAGGCGGCCGCCTGCCGCGCCATCCGCTCCGCCGGACTGGCCCGCCGTTTCGCCGGAGGGATTGGACGAAGTGCCGTAGGACACATAGATGCTGCCGTTGGGTGCGGGCTTATAGACCAGGCCCAACTGGTAGTTCCACATATTGTCGGTGCGCTCGACATTGCCGCTGGTCACACGGTAGTTGTCATAGCGCAGGCCGGCATTGGCTTCCCATTGCTCGCTGAACTTGACCGTGTCGAACACGTAGGCAGCGCGCGTGATGGTCTTGGCAGCGTCGTAACGCGGCCCCCAACTGAGGCTTCCGGTATGCAGTTGATGCGGGTTCGGGTTGTACAGATCGTCCAGCAGGGTCTTGTCGAAACCGCCCGCAGGCACGCCGTCGCGCTTGCTGATCGTCTCGGTGCTGAACTCCAGGCCGGCCACATAGCTGTGCCGCAGGCCGCCCGCAGTGAACTCGCCGAACATGTCGGTCTGATTGATGAAGGACCGATTGGTCTGGTTCAGGCTGCGCAGGGCCTTGCTCATCTGCACGCCCTCCGCCTCGTTCGAGCATGGCGCCACGCCGTAGGCGGGGTTGGGCCGGCCGCCCACGCGCGCCGCGCAATTGTCGAAGGACGGGCGTGTCATCACATATTCGTTGGTCGATTCGCTGTAGCGCGTGCCGTTACGCAGCTTCAACTTGTCGCTGAACTTGTGCTCGACCATCAAGGTGGTCATGTCGGCCTGGTTCTTGCGGTAGTCGCGTCCGATGAGGCCGTAGTAATTGTCGCGATCCACCTTGGGCGGGGTGACGCGGCCAGGGCGCGATTCATTCTTGAACGGAATGCCCAGGTCCGGCGTGTCGTCATTCTGCAGGTGGTAGTAGCTGAGGGTCACCTGCGTGGGCGTGCCCAGGCCCCAGGAGAACGAGGGTGCGACGCCCCAGCGGTCGGTTTCGACGTGATCGCGGCCCGGGATGTCGCCGCCCTGCTTCATGAAATTCAGGCGGAAGGCCGAACTTTCCCCCAAGGCCCAGTTGCCGTCGCCCGTCAGCCGCCAGTTGTCGTCGGTGCCCACACCGACCGTGCCTTCCGCGAAATTCTCGAGCTTGGGGCTCTTGCTGACCAGGTTGATGCTGCCGCCGGTCGAGCCGCGGCCTGAATAGGCGGAGCTCGGCCCCTTCAGGATTTCGACCGACTCCAGGTTGAAGGTTTCGTGCGAGAAGCGGCCCAGGTCGCGCATACCGTCGACCATCATGTCGGTGCTGGCCTCGTAGCCGCGCACGAATGGCCGGTCGCCAGTGGGTGTGCCGCCTTCGCCTGCGCCGAAAGTGATGCCCGGCGCGGTGCGCAGCACGTCCATCAGTGACGTGGCCGCGCGATCGCGCATCAGTTGTTCCGTGATCACCGTGACCGAACGCGGCGTGTCCAGCAGCGGCGCCGTCATTTTCGGGGAGGAAGCGATGTTGGCTTCGTAGCCATCGCTGACTGCCTGCCCCTGCACGTGGACGGGCGACAATTCGTGCACGGCGCCGGGCGCCAGGCTTCCTTGGGCCAGCGCCAGGCCCGGCGACACCAGTGCGCCGCATACCGCCGCATAAATGGACGCCGTAGTGTTGCCACCGGCCTTGGCATAGGCCGTCGATCGATCTGCTTTGCTCATTGGACTCTTTCAGAAACCGCCCCGCGGCGGGTGCGCTATCAGCGCGGTCTTTGGTTTTTTAAGAGCGCCAATGATATGTATTCTTATTTTTACATTCAACAAATAGTCAGCTTTTATTCAGAAAACTGTCAATTTTGAGGGGTCTCACCGCCCATAATGGGGAAAAATGCGGCGCAATAACAACAGCCGGACGCATCAACGTGCTCATAGCATGCGCACATCAACGCGCATCCGCCGGCTTCTAACGAGAAAAAGCCCCTTTTCCACCAGAGGCCGCATCCTCGGGAGAAAAGGGGCTGGCGGGCCCGCCATCGGTCAGCCGGCGTCAGCGCTGCACCGCCTTACAGCGAATACCGGTACTCGCAGTTCAGCGTGGCTTTGAGCGGCGTGGTGGCCTGCACGCCCGATACGCTCTGCGGGCGCGGAGCCGTCAGCTTGGCTTGGAACTTGCCCGCGGCATCGCCGTTCTCGCTCTTCTTTACCGCGACGCTGGACGGCAACGCATACAGCGTCAATGGCTGTGCCTGCGTTGCCACTACCAGTGTGAACACTGACTGCGGAAAATCCGTCACCACATAGCTGGCATTCGCGTCCGAATTGAATGCCAGGCCGCCGTCGGCGTAACGCAGCTTAAGCGTCAGCTCTTCCGAAGACGGCGACGGGATCACGCCTTCCAGCGCCACCTTGCCGCTTTCCGACACGCAATTCAGTTCCGCCGGCGCCGAACCCGCATGTGCGACGCCGGCCAGCAGCAGACCAGACAAAAGCCAGATACCCCGTACGACTGCCATAAGACTCTCCTTGGTAAACATCAGCCTTGCTCTTGGGCCGAGGCGCAAATCGGAGCGCGTTCCCATCCGCGTGCTCGGGCACGCGTGCGTCCAGCGGTGCCTCGCCGGCGCTGCGACGGATTTGCCGGGCCGGATTTCGCGCCGCGAAGCATAGCGCTCATTGCCGGCGCGCGCTTGCCCCGTCTGCCACGACGCCCGCGGCGCCCTCTCTCGCAAGGCCATGGCCTTGCGCGACATAGGCTAGGATGGAGGAGTCGTCCGGACGCTGCTTGGAGCAGGGCCCGGGCTTGCGCCAGAAGGAGTCTGCCATGCCCTCAATGAGACAACTCGCCCGCGCCGCGGCCCTTGCCATGCTGCTGCCCTGCGCGGCATACGCCGAAACCGTCGTGCTGCACGTCGAGCGGGCCACCGCCGGCGTCGATCCGCACACTTCCGCCAGGATGGTGGACGACGAACTGAAGCCGGAAAGCCGCCAGGCCCTGGCCGATTTCACTCGCGATCGCGTCGGTAAACGCATCCAGCTGCGTTCGGCTGGCGTGCTGCTGTCATCCGCCACGCTCCAAAGCCCGCTCGAAGGCGACAGCTTCCGCATCACCGCGGGCGAACATGGCTTTGGCGGGAAATCCGCCGAGGAAATCGCCCAGGGCATCATGAAAAGCGGCGGTCTGACGGTGGACGACGAAAACACCGCCAAGTAGCTGCCTCAAGCCAGGGCCTGACCCTGGGGCGCCCTCAGCGCCAGCGTGGCCGTCAGCACCGTCTGCCCTGGCCGCGACGCGACATTGAGCTCGCCTCCCACCCGGGCGATACGGGTATGCATACTGCGCATGCCGACGCTGATGCCAGCCCGCAGCACCGCCGCCACATC
>Ga0182740_1002668_pt1 | contig 10664 bp, 9 predicted proteins | sample eDN5th37CKraftBY_FD_128872 | JGI IMG/M metagenome (GOLD analysis project Ga0182740, IMG submission 128872) | Enriched backyard soil microbial communities from Emeryville, California, USA - eDNA 5th pass 37_C Kraft BY (version 2) (version 2) | ecosystem: Environmental > Terrestrial > Soil >...
AGCGCCTGTCCTTCCTGCACCTCGTCGCCTTCCTGAACGGCGATGGAGGTGACCACGCCCGGCATCGGGCACAGAAGCATCTTCGACGTATCGGGCGGAAGCTTGACCGGCATCAGCCGGGCCAGTTCCGCGACGCGGGGGCTGCGCACATAGGCTTTCGCATCGATGCCGCGCCAGCGCAGGCGCATCGAGGAACCATTGAGCGTGACCTTCACGCCCATCACCTCGCCATCCACCAGGAAAGCCGCATGGGTGGAGCCGGGCATCCAGTCGCTCGAAACAGCGACACTCTCGCCATCCGCGAAGGCTATCGTGTCGCTGGCCGTACCTCCAGTCACGGCGAGCGCGAATTCATGATCGGCAACCGTCGCCACCCAGTCTGCGCCGATGCTGCGCGGATGGTTGGCAAGCACGCCGGAAATCTGCGCCGCGCGGCGCGCAAGCCGCAAATGGATGAAGGTGGCGACCGCCGCCAGCCGGCGCGCCTGACGCTCGCCTGCCGTGACGCCGCTAAAACCGTCGGGAAATTCCTCGGCGATATAGGCGGTGGTCAGCCGCCCGTCCCGGAAGCGCTGCTGGTCCATCACCGCCGACAGGAACGGCAGATTGTGGCCGATGCCCTCGACCTCGAAATCGTCCAGCGCGCGGCCCATGGCCTCGATGGCGCCGAGGCGATCCGGCGCCCACGCGCACAGCTTGGCGATCATCGGATCGTAATGCATGGAAATCTCGCCGCCCTCGAACACGCCGGTGTCGTTGCGGATGATGGTGTCATCGTCGCTTCTGCCTTCCGCCGGCGGGCGATAGCGCGTCAGGCGGCCGATGGAGGGCAGGAAGTTGCGATAGGGGTCTTCGGCATAGAGGCGGCTTTCGATGGCCCAGCCGTTCAGCCTCACATCGCCCTGCGTCATGCGCAGCTTCTCGCCGGCCGCGACCCGGATCATTTCCTCCACCAGATCGATGCCGGTGATCAGCTCCGTCACCGGATGCTCGACCTGAAGGCGGGTGTTCATTTCGAGGAAGTAGAAATTGCGCTCGCCATCGACGATGAACTCGACCGTGCCGGCCGAAAAATAGCCGACCGCGCGCGACAGGGCCACGGCCTGCTCGCCCATGGCCTTGCGTGTCGCTTCGTCGAGGAAAGGCGACGGGGCCTCCTCGATGACTTTCTGGTTGCGGCGCTGGATCGAGCATTCGCGCTCGCCAAGGTAGAGAATGTTGCCGTGCTTGTCGCCCAGCACCTGTATCTCGATATGGCGCGGCTGGGTGACGAATTTCTCGATGAAGATGCGGTCGTCGCCGAAGGAGGATTTCGCCTCGTTCTTCGACGACTGGAAGCCCTCGCGCGCTTCCGCATCGTTCCACGCAATGCGCATGCCCTTGCCGCCGCCGCCGGCGGAGGCCTTGATCATCACCGGATAGCCGATCTGTGAAGCGATGCGGACGGCCTCATTCGCATCCTCGATGAGCCCCATATGGCCGGGCACCGTGGAAACGCCAGCTTCCGCCGCCAGCTTCTTGGAGGTGATCTTGTCGCCCATCGCCTCGATGGCTTTCACCGGCGGGCCGATGAAGGCGACGCCTTCCTGCTCCAGCGCCTCGGCGAAAGCCGCGTTTTCCGACAGGAAGCCATAGCCGGGGTGGACGGCATCAGCGCCTGTCTTGCGGATGGCTTCGAGGATTTTGTCGATGACGATGTAGGACTGCGACGAGGGCGCGGGGCCGATATGCACCGCCTCATCGGCCTGACGCACATGGAGCGCATCGCGGTCGGCGTCCGAATAGACGGCGACGGTTTTGATACCCAGCTTCTTCGCGGTGCGGATGACCCGGCAGGCAATTTCGCCGCGATTGGCAATGAGGATCTTCTTGAACATCAGCCCGTCTCCAGTCCCCAAATCAGTCTTTGAATTTCTTTTCGTAAGGCATCGTCAGAAGTGCGGAAGCGGTGACCACGCCACCAAACACGAAGGCGAAAGGCGCAACCAGCAGCAATATCGGGATGACCGGATTTGCCGCCCGGTCTATGCGCGCGCCCATGCCGCCGATGTCGAGCCAGATAATGGCGATGGCCGTCAGCGCCCCGATCAGCGCGCCAAGCGCGGCGTTCAGCGCCATGAAGCGCAGCATCTGCCAGTGGTCCTTGCGGGCCGCCTCCGGCGTCAGCTTCGGCTTGTTCATCGCTCCTCCGGCCCCGCTCTCACAGAGGCATCGTGTCATGCTTGCGCCACGGACCTTCCACGCGCTTGTTGCGCAGTGCTGCAAAGGCACGCGCGATGCGCCGGCGCGAGGAATGCGGCATGATCACCTCGTCGATGAAGCCGCGCTCGGCAGCCACGAACGGATTGGCGAAACGCTCTTCATATTCGGCCGTGCGCGCGGCGATCTTTTCCGCATCGCCCAGTTCCGAGCGGTAGAGGATCTCGGTCGCGCCCTTGGCGCCCATCACCGCGATCTCGGCCGTCGGCCAGGCATAGTTGATGTCGGCGCCGATGTGCTTGGAGGCCATGACGTCATAGGCCCCGCCATAGGCCTTGCGGGTGATCAGCGTCACCATCGGCACGGTCGCCTGCGCATAGGCGAATAGAAGCTTGGCGCCATGCTTGATGACGCCGCCATATTCCTGCGCCGTGCCGGGCAGGAAGCCGGGCACGTCCACCAGCGTCAGGAGCGGGATGTTGAAGGCGTCGCAGAAGCGCACGAAGCGCGCGGCCTTGCGCGAAGAATCGATGTCGAGGCAGCCGGCCAGAACCATGGGCTGGTTGGCGACGACACCCACCGTCTGCCCCTCGATGCGCATCAGGCAGGTGATGATGTTCTTCGCGAACGCTTCCTGAACCTCAAAGAAGTCGCCCTCGTCGGCAATCGCCGCAATCAGCTCCTTCATGTCGTAGGGTTTGTTGGCCGAATCCGGCACCAGCGTGTCGAGCTTCATATCGATACGGGCCGGGTCGTCATGGAAGGGTCGCACCGGCGGCTTCTCGCGGCTGTTGAGCGGCAGGTAGTCGAACAGCTTGCGCACGCCCTCCAACGCCTCGACATCGTTCTCGAAAGCACCGTCGGCCACGGAGGATTTCTGCGTGTGCGTTCGCGCGCCGCCCAGTTCCTCGGCCGTCACGATCTCGTTGGTAACGGTCTTCACCACGTCCGGCCCGGTGACGAACATGTAGGAACTGTCGCGCACCATGAAGATGAAGTCGGTCATGGCCGGCGAATAGACCGCGCCGCCCGCGCATGGGCCCATGATCACCGAAATCTGTGGCACCACGCCCGACGCGTCGACATTGCGCTTGAACACGTCGGCATAGCCGGCGAGCGATGCAACACCTTCCTGAATGCGCGCGCCGCCGGAATCGTTGAGGCCGATCACCGGCGCGCCGTTCTTCACGGCCATGTCCATGATCTTGCAGATCTTCTGCGCATGGGTTTCCGACAGGGAACCGCCAAGCACGGTGAAGTCCTGTGAAAACACATAGACCAGCCGGCCGTTGATGGTTCCCCAGCCGGTCACCACGCCGTCGCCTGCCACCTTCTGGCTCGCCATGCCGAAATCGGTGGCGCGGTGGGTGACATACATGTCGAACTCCTCGAAGGAGCCCTCGTCCAGCAGCACCTCGATGCGCTCGCGCGCCGTCAGCTTGCCCTTGGCGTGCTGGGCGTCGATGCGCCGCTGGCCGCCGCCGAGGCGGGCTTCGGCGCGGCGCGCCTCCAGTTGCTCGAGAACGTTGCGCATCAGCGGCCCTCCCCAAAGCTGCGGAGAACAGGCACGAAAAGCGGTGTCGGCATGGTCTCTCCCTCGCCGGCAGGCTGAGCCGGCTTTGTTTCCATTCCGATAGAGCCAGGCGCTCCCCAAGAAAATGCTGGAACGGGTGGATTTGCATAGTATAGAATTTTGCAAATTGCGAATTGTGAAAATGCGAACATGTCAACAGGCAAGCTCTATATCGGCCGCAAGGTACGCGAATCCCGCCTCGCTCACGGCCACACGCAAGCCGCCTTCGCCGAACGGCTGGGCATCTCGACCAGCTATCTGAACCAGATCGAGAACAACCAGCGCCCGGTTTCGGCCACGGTGCTGCTGGCGCTGGCCGAGAAATTCCAGATCGAGATGTCGGAGCTTTCGGCCGGCAGCAGCGACCGGCTTTTGTCCGCGCTTTCCGAAGCACTGGCCGATCCGCTGTTTGAAAACTATTCGCCCGGCATGCAGGAACTCAAGCTTGTGGTGCAGAACGCGCCGGGCCTCGCCCACGCGCTGGTGGCCTGCCATCAGGCCTATCGCCGCAACAGCGAGCAGCTTGCCGGTTTCGACCAGATGTCGCGCACCAGCGGACTGGCCGACCCCACGCCTTACGAGGAAGTGCGGGACTTCTTCCATTTCATGGACAACTACATCCACGAGATCGACATGGCCGGCGAGAAGCTGTCACATTCCATCGGCATTCCGGAAGCGGAAACGGGGGCCGCGCTTACCGCCCATCTGGAAATGCGCCACGGCGTGCGCATCCTCAAGGCGGCGGAAGGCGAGGAAGTCCTGCGCCGCTACGATCCCGCCTCCAGGCTTCTCTACCTGAACGCCTATTCGCCCGCGTCGACGCGCCATTTCCAGATGGCCTACCAGATCGCCTCGCTGGAACTGAAGACGGAGATCGACACCATCGCACGCCGCGCCGAGTTCCGCTCGCCGGAATCAGTCGAAATCTGCCGCATCGGCCTGCGCAACTATTTCGCCGGGGCCGTCACCCTGCCCTACCAGAGCTTTGTCACCGCCGCGCGCGAGCTGCGCCACGATCTGGAACTGCTGGCCGCCCGTTTCGGTGCGAGCCTCGAACAGGTGGCGCACCGCCTTTCCACGCTGCAACGCCCCGGCATGAAGGGCGTGCCCGTCTTCTTCGCCCGTTTCGACCGGGCCGGCAACATCACCAAGCGCCACAGCGCCGCCAAGCTGCAATTCGCCCGCTTCGGCGCGGCCTGCCCGCTGTGGAACGTGCACCAGTCCTTCGAGCTGCCCGGCCGCATCATCAGGCAACTGGCCGAGACGCCGGACGGGGTCCGCTATCTGTGCGTAGCGACCGAAATCGCCAAGTCCGGCGGCGGCTTCAACGCTTCGCGAAGGCGCTACGCCATCGCGCTCGGCTGCGAGGTCGCCTATGCCGGCGACTTCGTCTATGCGGACGGCCTCGATCTGAACAACCGTGCCGCTTTCGATCCGATCGGCATTTCCTGCCGCATCTGCGAGCGCGCCAGTTGCGACCAGCGTGCCAGCCCGCCCTTCAAGCGGCGGCTGCACGTCGATCACGACCTGCGCTCACCAGTGCCGTACCGGCTGGAATGACGAAGTTCCCCAGGCGACGTTAAGCGGCCTTGTCAGGCCATGCATTGCGCCCCCCGGCAAGCGATTTTCCGACGTTCCCGGACGGTATGAATCCGCAAATGAAGGCCTTGCGAGTCGCAACGAGGACTCCGAAGCGACTTTTTGTCAATTCCCATTTGATGTGGGATTCAACTGGGGGTAGATTAACCACGAATCAGTCGATCCTGCGGGGGCGGGGCGAGCAATCTGAAGTCTGAAGCAGCGGGCGAAATGCCTGCCGCAAGGCGCGATGGCCTTCGCGTCCCCCGACGGAGTCGCCCGGTCGGGCATTGCCGGTGCCCAGTGCGTTCCCGGCAGCATGTGTTCCCAAATTCCGGCGTCCAACGTGATTGTGATGCGTATCCACCCGCCGTGGTTCCTCCACGGCGAACGACCGATTCTGGCCAGAAGACTGTCATGAACAAAGCCGCTGCATCTTCGGAAGCCGACACGCTGAAAGGCCGCCTCACCTCGCGCGGGGAACTGACCGGCTTCCTCATGAATGCCGCCGCGAATACCGGCGCTGACAGCTACATGCTTGTAGCGATTTCCCATGGCGAAGCGCGCAATCAGGCCCGCATCGTGGCCTCGAACTGGAAATTCGACGTCATCGAACTGATCGGCCGGCAGCTTATCGCCACGCTGGCGCAGGGACCATGGACCGCAACGCCCGGAATGCGCCCTTCGGCCCTGATTTCTGCCGCGGCGCCCGGAACCGGCGCATTGATCAACGGTGAAGAGGCAAAGCTGCTCACCGTTCTTGGTCATGCGGAAATCTATTCGCTGACCCTCAATGTGGGCAGCCAGCGCCTTTTCATCCTGTTTTCCTCCGAGCAGCCGGGGCAGATCGATCTGGCCGCGCTGGCGCGCACCCAGATGGAATGCTGCTATGCACTGTCGCGCGCGGACCATCTCGTGACCGGCGACACGGCACAGGACCCTCTTTCCGACCGTGAGCGGGAATGCCTGTTCTGGGTTTCGGAAGGCAAGACGACGGATGAAGTCGCAGTCATTCTTGGCGTGTCGTCCAACACGGTCAACAGCTACATCACTCACGCAATTCAGAAATTCTCGGCCAGCAACCGGGCGATGGCGATCGCAACCGCGATCAGGAGCGGCATCATTTGATCCACGCAGCCCTTACACAGATCGACGCAACCCCTGTTAACGACCAGCCCGGGCGTCAGGCAATCGTCTGGCCGCAGGGTGGCGAGCATGCGCTGACGATTTCCGATGCCGTGCGGCGCTGCCGATGGATGGCACAGGAGATCAACGCCACCTCATTCGCGGTCTTTCTCGCCCCGCTCATGCAGGAGCGGGCAAAGCTGGTTCCCTGCCTCGATTCCGACCATCCGGGCGCCGGTTTCGCGAAGAGCGTGACCGGCAGTATCGAGCATCTGGTGCGCCATGTCCGCACCTCGACGGAGCCCTTGTGGTGGAGCGAAGGACCGCAAAGCCCGGCCGCGCAGCGTCTCGGCGCGCTTTGCTGGGTTACGCAGATCGAACCGATCATAGCCGGCACCTCCGGCATTGCCTTCCCCGTCCACGCCGAGCGGAGCCAGTGCGGGCTGGTGGTGTTTGCCGGACCCTGCACGAATATCGATCAGAACCTGCTGTTCGAAATCCACAGCAAATGCTTTTCGCTGTTTTCGGAAATCACCCGCCTGCGCCCCGCTTCCGCCAGCCTGACCCGGGCAATGACCCGCCGCGAGCTGGAATGCCTGAAGCTCACCGCCAACGGCTATACGAGCGAGGAAATCGCCCGCATTCTCAAGCTTTCGGTGCACACCACCAATCAGTATCTCACGCAGTCGGCGCAGAAGCTGAATGCCGTCAGCCGCACGCAGGCGGTGGCAAAAGCCCTCAGGCTCGGCCTCATCGAATAGATCGGCCTTCCTCTGAATCGAGCGCAAGCGCGGGTCTGATACGCGCCTGCTCCACCGCCTTGCGCAGCATTTCCGTGTTGATCTGCGGATCCTCCGCCGCTGTCTCGAACGCGACGTAGTTGACCACTACGGAAGCGTGGTTTTCTTCAAGCGTGAGCTGGAAATACACGGTCACCCCGGCCGGCCTGAGCTCCAGATCGAGCACGATGCGCGGACTGCCGCTCCAGTCGACAAAGGCTTCGCCGCCGTGGCCGAGCCTGAGCGTTCCGGGCATGAAGTAGAGTTCGGCAGCCGAATCCACGAGATCGGAGATGCAGCCAAACTGTTCCAGCCGGATAAAGGCGATGTAGTCGGCGACATCGACGAGGCGCAGTTCGCCGACGACCTGCTGGATCGCTCTGGCGACGATGCTTTCGCGGGTTTCTGCGTGCGGCTGCCTGATCATGTCACCTGCCGGGGTCGGGCCTTGTTGGAATAGACGATCCGCACCAGTTCGGCGACGGCCTGATAGAATTGCTGCGGGATCACGCTATCCACTGAAACTTGCTTGTACATGGAGCGGGCGAGCGCAACGTCCTCAAACACGGGAATACCGTTGGCTTCGGCCAGTTCGCGGATCTTCAGCGCAACCAGATCCTGCCCCTTGGCCAGAACCAGAGGAGCGGAATCCTCCTCGCGCACATATTTCAGCGCAATGGCGTAGTGGGTCGGGTTGGCGATGATCAGGGTCGCGCGTGGCACGGCCGCCATCATGCGCCGCCGCGCCCGGTCACGCGCCACCGAGCGGATGCGCGACTTCACGATCGGATCGCCTTCGGACTGCTTCAGTTCGTCCTTGACCTCCTGACGCGTCATGCGCAGATCCTGCTTCCAGTGGAAGCGCTGCCAGATAAAGTCGGCGGCAGCGATCGCCCCCATCACGAAAACGATGGCGATCAGAATATCGACGGCAAAGCCGCGGATCACCGACGCGAACTCGACCGGATTGGTGAGCATGCCGGACAAGATCCGGCTGACGCTGTCGGAGAGCACGATCACAAGAACCAGAATGGCAAAGCCCACCTTGGCGACCGACTTCAGGAACTCCACGAAGCCCTGCACACCGAACATCCGCTTCCAGCCCTGCACGAGCGAGATGCGCGAGGCCTGAGGGCGGATACGCTCGCCCACGAAGCGCGGCATGTTCTGGCCGACGGAAGCGACGATGCCCGCCACGACAAGCAGCACCAGAAGTGCGGCCACCGCACGGCCGATTTCCATCATCACGGAGCGATAGAGCTCGATGACATCCGTTTCCGTGGCCAGCGGCCAGGCATCCGGCTTTTCCAGAAACATGGACAGGAACATGCCCAGTTCCATCGCCGCATCGCGCGCATAGAACACCGTGAAGGCAAGGATCGCGACAAAGGATGCGAAGATCGCCGTTTCCTTCGAATGGGGCAGCTTGCCCTTTTCGATGGTGTCGCGGATCTTCTTTTCGGTCGCTTCCTCGGTTTTGGAATCCTTGTCGACGCCCTCGGCCATGGCTCAGCCGGTCATATCTCTTCGCCGGGAATTTGCGCTGCTGGAAGCTCGAAGGCCCCTTCGCGCGACAGACGCACTGTGGCCGAGGCAATCGTCTTGCGCGCCTGCATGATGTCGGCCAGCGGGATCCCTTCTGAACCCATTGAAAGCTCGGATTCGATCATGCGCCGGGTGCGTGCGCCGATCGACGAAAGAACCGCCTCGGTCAGCTCTTCCGGCGCGCCGCGCAAAGCCAGCGTCACCACATCGCTCGACAATCCGTCGAAAACCAGAACCCGTGCCTTCTGGGTGAGCAGGTGCATGTCATCGAATGAGAACACCCGTGCCTTCACGCCCGCGAGATCGGGCGTGCCTGCCGCTTCCAGATCCTGGATCACCTCGTCGAGCTGGGCTTTGTCCATCTCGTTGAGCACGCTGGCAAGCCGTGCCTGCCCGGTCGACGTGTCCTTGCCGGACATGCCGTCGAGCAGCCGGGCGCGTATCTGGTTCTCCACGATCCGCATCGCCGCCTGCGGGGCGCTGGCCATGGTGACCATGCGCTTCATGATCTCCGAGCGCAGCGGCTTTTCCAGTGTCAGCAGAACCTGCGCGGCGAGCGGCGACGACAATCGCGACAGCACCAGAGCGCCCGTCTGTGGATGTTCGCCGGCAAGAAAGGCGCCGATGCGCGCAGCCTCCAGCTTCTCCACCTGCGGCCAGACCGGCAGAGGTCCGGCAGGCTTGTTCTCCTGCCTGCCCTCCATGATGGCGCTCACCTCTTCGGGCGACAGCGTCTCGTTGAGCAGCGTGTCCATCTGGTCGCCCGAGTCGAGCAGGCCGGCCCCTTCGGTAAATTCCGCCTCGAACTCGGCCACGATTTTTTCGAGGTCGGCCTGCGGGATGGTGCGCAGAAGGCGCGCGGCATCGATCAGCGACTTCAGTTCTTCCTGCTTGAAGAATTTCAGCAGTTTTCCGGCGGCAGGCTTGCCCATGGCAACGAGTATGGCCGCCGCCTTCTGGGGCCGGGTCAGCGTCAGCGACATCGTCATGCGGTCCCTTCCTGCCTGCTATCGGCGCGATGCCCCATGCCCGTCCTCACGAGCCCTTTGTGGTGACGATTTCGGTCAGGCGGATGGCGAAACGCGAGGAATCATTTTCCAGAACGGTGATCTCACCACGTGCGATGCGGCGACCGTTGACCACCAGATCGATCGGCTCGCCGATGCGTCGGTCAAGGGCCACCGTGGAACCCTTCTGCAGCGTCATCAGCTCGGACACGGACATTTCGGTGCTGCCAAGCACGATCTGCACCTCCACCGGAATGTCCATGATGACACTGCTGGCAGCAGCGGCCGTGGAAGAGGCCGCCTGTGGTTCCTGCTCCTCCTGCTGAAGCACGCCGCGCAGTTCCTCGATGGCGCGGTCGAGCTGCTCGTCCTGACCGGGATTCTGGCCGTGGTTCAGGGCTTCTGCATTGGCCTTCGTCATACTCATAGTCTCCTGCTGCCCGCGCGGATCACTCCTGCACGAGCCCATCCATGAAATCCTGCGCCTCGTCGTGAGGCCGCTTGATGCGCACCGTGTAATTGTTCCCGAGCTTGCCGAACTCGCATACGAACAGGGTGCGGTCGCGAGTGGCGAGGCGGGCCTGCGTCTGTGCCATATCGCCAAGCTCGATGACATCGCCGACGCACCATCCCGCAAGCTGGCCGAGCGTCAGGCGCGCCAGAGGCATCGTCGCCTCCAGCGAAATGGTCGAGCGCTTCACCTCTTCAGAGAAATGCGCCTGCCAGCGCGAATTGTCCTCCGCATCGACCTCGGCCGGGTTGCGCGACAACAGCACCCGCTGCGGAATGGTGATGGCGACCGTGCCCCGCTCCGCTGGTGTCGACAGGGCGAACACGATGCGCACGGCTGGGCCGTCG
>Ga0182740_1002671_pt1 | contig 10660 bp, 8 predicted proteins | sample eDN5th37CKraftBY_FD_128872 | JGI IMG/M metagenome (GOLD analysis project Ga0182740, IMG submission 128872) | Enriched backyard soil microbial communities from Emeryville, California, USA - eDNA 5th pass 37_C Kraft BY (version 2) (version 2) | ecosystem: Environmental > Terrestrial > Soil >...
TCATCTCGTTCGAGATCTCGCCGAGCGTCTTGAGCTCGGCGTGGCGGATGATGGGCGTAAAGAGTCCACCTTCGACCGCGACAGCGACGCCGACATCCGAGTGACGATGGCGCAGCATGCCTTCGGCCGTCCACGTGGCATTGGCGGCCGGCACGTGCTGGAGCGCGAGTGCGAGCGCCTTGATCACGAAATCGTTGACCGAGAGCTTGAAGGCGCGCGGACCTTCCTTGGGCGCGGCAGCGTTGATGCGCTCGCGCGCGGCGAGGAGGGAGTCGAGGCGGCAGTCGAGCGTGAGATAGAAGTGCGGGATCGTCTGCTTCGACTGTGTAAGGCGTTCGGCAATGACGCGGCGCATGCCGTCGTGCGGCACGACGTCGAAGCTGCCCTGCTCATAGAGTGCGAGGATCTTGGCGTCGGGCATCGGCGCGGCCATGGCCGTGGCTGTGGCTGCAGCCGTTGCGACAGCCGTGCCTGTTGCAGGCGCGGCTTTGGCTGCACCGCCCTTCGCCGCGGCTTCGATGTCGCGGCGCACGATGCGGCCGTGCGGGCCGGAGCCGGCAATGCGCGCAAGGTCGAGGCCTGCTTCCTTGGCGAGGCGGCGTGCAAGCGGCGAAGCAAAAATGCGCTCGCCCGGAGCGTGACCGTTCGCAGCCGGTTTTGCTGCGGGTGCGGGCGCCGGTGTCGCTGCGGCAGCGGGTGCGCTCGCTGGGGCAGGCGCTGCCTGTGGTCTCGGCGCGGCCGCAGCAGGCGCGGGTGCCGGCGCTGCCGCAGGCTTGGGCGCCGGAGCAGCGCCCGCGCTCTCGCCTTCGCCGAGCAGAACGGCGATCGGCGTATTGACCTTCACCTTGTCGGTGCCTTCCGCGATCAGGAGCGAGCCGACCGTGCCCTCGTCGACGGCCTCGACTTCCATGGTCGCCTTGTCGGTCTCGATCTCGGCGATGATGTCGCCGGAGCGCACTTTCTGCCCCTCCTTCACGAGCCATTTGGCGAGCTTGCCTTCCTCCATCGTGGGAGAGAGGGCGGGCATGAGGATCTCGGTCGGCATGGTCGTTTCCTGCTCGTCGCTCAATCGTGTTATTGTTGCCCCGAAGGCCGTGCTGCGTCCACCTTCACGATGGCATGGGCGCTCATCATCAGAGGCCCCCCGTGCGCATCATCAGGTAGGCGTCGTTCGGCGAGAAGCGCACCTCGCCATCGATGACCTGCACCGACGCGGGGCGATCGATGCGCATGTCGTGCTGAAGATGATAGACGTGCACGCCCGCAGCCTCGATCTCGCGCTGGATAGCGGCGGCGGCCGCGACATCTCCTGCCTTGAGCGCCGACACAATCGACAGAAAGCGCTCGGTATAGTCTGCGTAAGCGGGTGCGTGCGTGAAGAGGCCGCTCATGGTGGCGCTGTCACCGGTCGCACCGGATACGTTGCGCAGCGCGCCGAGCGTCGTCTCGCCCGCGCGCAGCTCGATGGGCGCCGCCTCGCCGCGCTTCTTGATCGTGACCGAGCGAGATGCGGTGCGGGCCATCGTCAGCGATACCTTACGCCATCACCGACTTCACCGCCGCGACGACCTGGTCGGCGCTCGGCAGCGCGAGCTTCTCGAGGTTCGCCGCGTACGGCATGGGCACATCCGCGCCGGAAACCTTGGCCGGGGGCGCATCGAGATAATCGAAGGCCTGGATCGCAGCCTGTGCACAGATCTCAGAGCCGATCGAGCACACCGGCCAAGCTTCCTCGACCGTGACGATCCGGCTCGTCTTTTTTATGGACGCGATGATCGTGTCCCAGTCGATAGGCCGCAGCGACCTGAGGTCGATGACCTCGGCCTCGATGCCTTCACCGGCCAGCGTCTCGGCGGCGGCGAGTGCGTACTGCATCCCGCGCGCAAACGAGACGATCGTGACATCGCGGCCCTCGCGCGCGATGCGAGCCTTGCCGATCGGCACCAGCCAGTCATCGACCTTGGGCACCGGGCCGCTCATGCCGTAGAGCAGCTCGTTTTCGAGTACGAGCACAGGATTGGGATCTCGGATCGCGCTCTTGAGGAGGCCCTTGGCATCGGCCGGGTTCGAAGGCGCGACGACCTTGAGGCCGGGCACGTGCGCGTACCACGACGAATAGCATTGCGAGTGCTGCGCGGCGACACGGGCCGCAGCGCCATTCGGGCCTCGAAACACCATCGGGCAGCCCATCTGGCCGCCCGACATGTAAAGCGTCTTGGCTGCGGAGTTGATGATCTGGTCGATCGCCTGCATGGCGAAGTTCCAGGTCATGAACTCGACGATCGGTTTGAGGCCGGCCATGGCGGCGCCGACGCCGATGCCGGCGAAGCCCTGCTCGGTGATTGGCGTGTCGATGACGCGGCGCGCGCCGAACTCGTCGAGCAGACCCTGGCTCACTTTGTAGGCGCCCTGGTACTGCGCCACTTCCTCGCCCATGAGGAGCACGTCGGGATCGCGGCGCATTTCCTCGGCCATGGCGTCCCGGAGCGCCTCGCGCATGGTCTGAGTCACCATCTCGGTGCCGGGGGCAACGCTCGTATCGGCGATCGCGGGTGCGGCTGGCGGTGGCGGGGCGGCAGATGCGGCAGTGACTGGCGCCGCCGGCGCCGTTGGCGCAGGTGCTGCCTTGGTCTGTGCGCTCGGTGGCGCGGCGCCATTGCCCTCGCCTTCACCGACAACGGTCGCGATCGGCGTGTTGACTTTGACCCCTTCGGTGCCTTCCGCGATCAGCAGCTCCGAGACCGTCCCCTCGTCGACGGCTTCGACCTCCATGGTCGCCTTGTCGGTCTCGATCTCGGCAATGATGTCGCCGGGCTTGATGTGGCTGCCGCTCTTCACGAGCCATTTGGCGAGCTTGCCCTCCTCCATGGTCGGAGAGAGCGCCGGCATGAGAATCTGGGTGGGCATGGTGGTCGGTTCGTCCCTGATGCTTCCGTCGACGCCGCTTCAGCCGAGAGGCGCTGTTTGTTGCTCGATTGACTTCGTCATGTCGGAGACTGTCTCTCCCGTATGCTTGGTCTCAGCGGACTCGACGAGCACGACCCAGCACTCGTCAGCCGCAAACGGATTGTGCTCCACACCCTTTGGGACGACGTGGAAGTCGCCCTCGTGCAGGATCGCGTCCGGACGGTCGCGATAGCGGATGGTCAGCTCGCCACGATGAACGAGGAAGAACTCGTCCTCGTCGGCGTGCGCGTGCCAGACGAACTCGCCCTTGACCTTCGCCACTTTCACGTACTGGCCGTTCGCTGCCGCGACGATGCGCGGCGACCAGAACTCCGAAAGCTGGCCGAACGCCGCGTCGAGGTTGGGCTGGCGCACTGTTTCACGCATCGCAGCGCCTCATGCCGGCAGCAGCACGTCCGTCCAGAGCTCCTTAGGATCGGGCTCGGGATCGTTCTGGGCGAACTCGGCGGCGGCGTTGACGATCGAACGGATCTCGCCGTCGATCTTCTTGAGCTCGTCCTCCTGGATCATACCGGCCTCGATCATGCGGCGACGGACGCGCTCGATGGGGTCGCGCTCCTCGCGCACGCGTTCGACTTCCTCGCGCGTGCGGTACTTAGCCGGGTCCGACATGGAGTGGCCGCGATAGCGATAGGTGAGCATTTCCAGAATGCAGGGGCCTTCGCCGGCGCGCGCGCGCTTCACGGCCCGCTCACCGGCTGCTCTGACCGCGCGCACGTCCATGCCGTCGACCTGCTCGCCCGGGATGTCGAACGAGGCGCCGCGCCGTGAGAAGTCCGTTGTCGCGGCCGCACGCTCGATCGCCGTGCCCATGGCGTAGCGGTTGTTCTCGATGATGAAGATGACAGGGAGATGCCAGAGCTTGGCCATGTTGAAGGTCTCGTAGACCTGGCCCTGGTTCGCGGCGCCGTCACCGAAGTACGTGAGGCAGACATTGTCGTTGCCGCGATACTTGTTGGCGAAGGCGAGGCCTGCCCCGAGCGGCACGTTGGCGCCGACGATGCCGTGGCCGCCGTAGAAATTCTTCTCCTTCGAGAACATGTGCATGGAGCCGCCCTTGCCGCGGGAGTAGCCTCCGCTGCGGCCTGTCAGTTCGGCCATCACGCCTTTCGGGTCCATGCCGGTCGCCAGCATGTGGCCGTGGTCGCGATACGTGGTGATCACCTGGTCGCCCGGCTTGATCGCCATCTGCATCCCGACGACGACCGCCTCCTGCCCGATATAGAGATGGCAGAAGCCGCCGATGAAACCCATGCCGTAGAGCTGGCCGGCCTTCTCCTCGAAACGGCGGATCAGAAGCATCTCGCGATACGCGGTCAGCTCCTCCGCGCGCGTGAACTGGACGGGCGTGCCGGCATCCGGGATCTGGCCGTTCGCAATGTGACTTGAGGCGGTCATGCAACCTCCCTGCTCATCATCCATCGTGGCGCCGATTGTTACCTGGAGCGCTCTGCATGAGTACTAGCCGACGGGGGACTGACTGGCCAGTCCGTTGACTATGTTCGGTCAACGGATCTGATAGTGCCTTCCGGCGGTTGTGCGCTGCCGCATGAGCGCCGTTTGTTTCAAGAGCAAGTCAAGATACTCGACCTTCGGGGGCAGGAAGGTTTATGAACTGGGCCTGCTCGTGCCGCCCTGGTGGCGGAGGGCCTGGAAGCTGATGCAAAGCACCGATCTTTCTTCATCAACGCGCGGCGGAAGGCCTCGTTGGCCCTTCACCCATGGGCCGAGCGCATGGCGTGCACGCCGTCGCGTCTCGCCGGGCTGGACGGTCGCGGTCGCGCTCATCGTCGCGCTGGTGGCGCTGCCGGTCGCGGCGATCATCGTGCTGGCGCTCTCGTCGGGCTACGAGACGTGGCCGCACCTCGTGCGCACGATCCTTCCGGGGGCCTTGGCGACGACGCTGGTCGTCATGCTGGGCGTCGCCGGCATAACGCTCGTCGTCGGCGCGGGCACGGCATGGATCATCACCATGTACCGCTTCCCGGGGCGCGAGGTGCTCGATCGGCTGCTCGTGATCCCGCTCGCGGTGCCGACGTACATCGCCGCCTACTGCTACGTCGATCTTCTCGGCTATGCCGGGCCGGTGCAGGGGCATTTGCGGGCGTTCTTCGGATGGCACACGCCGCGCGACTACTGGTTTCCCGATATCCGGACCGAAGCGGGAGCGATCTTCCTGCTCGCGAGCGTGCTCTATCCGTACGTCTATCTCGCCGCGCGGGCGAGTTTCGTGCAGCAATCCATCTGCGTGCTCGAGGTTGCGCGCACGCTCGGTCGCACACCATGGGGGGCATTCATCAGCGTGGCGCTGCCGCTCGCCCGGCCGGCGCTGGCGGCAGGCGTCGCCCTCGTGCTCATGGAGTGCCTCAATGACCTCGGCGCCGTACAGCATCTCGGTGTCGACACGCTCTCGGCGGCGCTCTATGCAACCTGGCTGCAGCGCTCGAGCCTCGGCGGCGCCGCGCAGATCGCGCTTGCGGCGCTCGCCCTCGTGCTGATCCTCTTCGCCATCGAGCGCCATGCGCGCGGTCGCCGCCAGTTTCACCACACCACGGGCCGCTATCGCTCGATCCCCTTCTCGGTCCTTTCGGGCTGGTGGGCGGTAGGTGCCTTCATCGCCTGCCTGCTGCCGTTCGTCGTCGGGTTCGTGCTGCCGTGCCTCGTGCTGGCCTACAACGCCTTTCACTTCACCGACGAAGCGGGCTGGGCGGCGCTCGCGCACGCGGCCTGGAACAGCGTTCTGCTCGCCGTTCTCGCCGCGATCGTAGCTGTGGGGCTCGCCGTGATCCTCGCCTATGCCCGCCGCATTGCGGGCGGACCTTTCATCCGCTTCGCCGTGCGCCTCGCAGGTGTGGGCTACGCTCTCCCCGGCACGGTTCTGGCGCTCGGTCTGCTGATCCCGCTCGCGGCCTTCGACAACCGCCTCGATGCCTTGTCGCGGGCCTGGTTCGGGCTGCCGCTCGGGCTCCTGATCACGGGCTCGCTCGCGGCCCTTGTGCTGGCCTTCTCGATCCGCTTTCTCGCGGTATCACTTGGTGCTGTCGAAGCCGGCATGGAGCGCGTCTCGCCGAACCTCGATGCGGCGGCGCGGACGCTCGGCGCGACGCCGCTATCGACGATGATGCGCGTGCACCTGCCGTTGCTGCTGCCGGCGCTCGGGAGCGCGGGGCTCCTCGTGTTCGTCGATGCCATGAAGGAGCTGCCGGCGGCGCTGCTGCTGCGTCCCTTCAATTTCGAGACCTTGGCGACGCACATCTACAGCCTTGCCTCGCTCGAGCTTTTCGAGAACGCGGGTGCCGGCGCGCTGGCGATCGTGCTCGTCGGGCTGTTGCCGGTGCTGGCACTGCATCAGGCGATCGCGTCGGGACGCTCGGGGGGATCTTCTTCTTAGTTTTTGCTCGGCCTAACGGCCGGCGCGCAGTCGCGCGCTCATGAGGCGCGGCAAGAAGTCGATGCCGCCGCGCATGAAATTCTCGTCGCCTCAAACCCGACATAGCGCTGTTGCCGCCGCGGGCATAGCACCACGGCATGGTTGCGAAGCACCTCGTCCCAGCAGCCCGCGGCAGAAAACAACACCGCGCGCCGGCCGGTAGGCCAAGCAAAAGAAGCAGCCCGCGGCAACCAAAAAAAGCGCGGCAGCCGAAGCCACCGCGCCTTCGTATTCCAGCGCCGGAGATTTATTCCGCGCGGATGTTCGCAACGGCCATCTTGCCGGAGCGGCGGTCGCGCTCGGTGTCGAAGGAGACCTTCTGACCCTGCGAGAGCGTGCTCAGACCGGCGCGCTCCAGTGCGGAGATGTGCACGAACACATCGGTGCCGCCATTGTCCGGAGCGATGAAGCCATACCCCTTCTGTTCATTGAAAAACTTGACTGTTCCAGCTTCCATGGCGAGTTCCTTCTAAGAGCCATGATTGGTAACGTGCCTCGCGCGCATCTGCGCACGTTGGCACTCTCGTCGAATTTTGGAGGGGTTCTGTGATCGCGCGCTCGATCACGTCGTAGCGTCACGGCCCGGTCGTCCGGCCAAAGTCGATCGCCAGTACGTAGGCGCCCCGGGGCAAGATTGCAAGGGCGCTCGGCGCGGGCACCGATCAAATTTCCTTCGCAAAATGAAAAAGCGCGGAGCCGAAGCTGCCGCGCTGTTCTTTTCTTTCCAGTGCGGCCTGCCGGCCGGCGCGCAGTCGCGCGCTCATGAAGTGGTGTCCGGAGCTCTCGTTGCGAGAAATGCGACCTATCGCGATTGCCGCCGCGGGACACCTTCCTGGCGCGCCTTTGGCGCGACGCACCACGGAGAGGTTGCGAAGCACCCGTTCCCAGCAGCCCGCGGCAAAAATAGAGGCGCGGAGCCGAAGCTGCCGCGCCTTCGAAATTCAACGCGTCATGAGCGTGCGACTGCACGCCGGCCGGTAGGCCGAGCTTATTACCGAGAATAAAACTCAACCACCAGGTTCGGCTCCATGTGCACCGGATAGGGCACATCGGCGAGGCCCGGCACGCGGGCGAGGCTGGCCGTGAACTTCGTGTGGTCGGCGTTGATGTAGTCCGGCACGTCGCGCTCTGCGCTCTTGACACCTTCGAGGACGAGCGGGAGCTGGCGCGACTTCTCGCGCACCTCGATGGTGTCGCCGATCTTCACGCGGTAGCTCGGGATGGTCACGCGGCGACCGTTCACCGTCACGTGGCCGTGGCTCACGAACTGGCGGGCGGCGAACACGGTCGGCACGAACTTGGCGCGGTAGACGACGGCGTCGAGGCGGCGCTCGAGGAGGCCGATGAGGTGCTCGGAGGTCGAGCCCTTGAGGCGCGTGGCTTCCACGTACAGGCGGTGGAACTGCCGCTCGGTGATCGAGCCATAGTAGCCCTTGAGCTTCTGCTTGGCCTTGAGCTGCTGGCCGAAGTCGGAGAGCTTGCCCGCGCGGCGCTCGCCGTGCTGGCCGGGGCGCGAGTTGCGCTTGTTGAGGGGGCTCTTGGACCGGCCCCAGACGTTCTCCTGGAGGCGGCGGTCGATCTTGTGCTTGGCGCGGACGCGCTTAGTCATTGGTTCTGTTCCGTCTTTTGCTATCCACGGGATATCCGGCTCTCTCCTCTGCGGGCGAACCCGCCGACAGATGCGCCTCAGGCCAGCGAACTGGCGGGTGCATCACGAAAGCCAAAACGCACGCGGCCCCGAAGGGCCCCGTGACGTGCGCGGTGTGTACAGGACGGGAGGGGGGAGGTCAAGGTGGGGCGGAACGCCGATTGGCCCAGTCCAATCTGTGGATAAGTCGACTCCGCAATTGCTGACGGCCGCTCGCCGGTGATATACAAATCTTCCAGAACAGAAGGTGAACTTTATTCTTTGATTTGATGGAGAATACGTATGGCTGTTGCAAATAGGGTCTTTATTAGCTTCGCAATTGAAGACACCAACCTTCGAGATTTCCTCGTGGGCCAGGGGCGCAATGAGAAGACACCCTTCAGCTTCACCGATATGTCCGTCAAGCAGCCTTGGGACTCGGCATGGAAAACTCAGTGTCGCACAAGGATCCGAGGATGCGATGGGGTTATTGGTTTAATCACGAGCAATACATCGAGCGCTGACGGCCAACTCTGGGAGCTTTCATGCGCTTACGAAGAGAATATTCCAGTATTCCTCATGTATGGTGATGCCTCACGTCCATCTGTTACGCCATCGGTAATTTCCGGGCGGCGGATACATATATGGTCGTGGTCCAATATTAGCTCTTTTCTAGAGCATCTTTGATTCTGGAGGGGCGATGAGAAAGGCCCTAATCGTAGGTATCGACTTTTATCAGCACATCAGTAATTTGAATGGATGTGTTAATGATGCGCATTCAGTGCGGGCGGTTTTAGAACGAAACGCGGATGGAACAATAAATTTTCCGCAGCCGCGCCTCTTAATCGGAGCAAGCCCAAGTGATATCGTGGAGCGCGGAGAACTTCGGGACGCAGTGCGCGAGTTATTCGCAGATGATGCGGATATCGCCTTATTCTACTTTGCTGGCCACGGATATATAGAGGAAGTAGGTGGATACCTATGCTGTGGCGACTCCAGGACCGGAGACGACGGTCTTTCATTGCAAGACATTATGGCATTCGCTGCGAAGTCCCCAGCAAAAAACAAGATCATTATGCTGGACAGTTGTCATAGTGGAATTGCGGGTGATCGGCCAGCAACGACTGGGTTGGCTGAGATAGTGACGGGTATGACAATTTTGACGGCTTCGACGGCTAGCCAGTATGCCATGGAGCAGCAAGGTTCCAGCCAGCCCGGCGGTGTGTTTACAAGCTTGCTTGTTGATGCACTTAGTGGAGCCGCGGCGAACTTGGTGGGAGATGTTACGCCCGGCAGTGTCTACGCCCATATAGATCAATCACTCGGCGCTTGGGCGCAACGCCCGGTGTTCAAGACCAACGTCAAAAGTTTTGTTTCATTGCGGAAGGCGACTCCGCCAATTGCGCTTGACGACCTGCGGGCCCTTTCGGAGCATTTTCCTGCGCCCGGCTTTGAATTTAGGCTTGATCCGTCGTATGAGCCAGAGCGCAATGAAGCGCAATTGGCGGATCCCAGTGTCCCCGCGCCTGACCCGACCAATACCGCAATATTTGCGGTCTTGCAGAACTATGCGCGAGTAAATTTAGTGCGCCCGATAGATGCGCCGCACATGTGGCACGCAGCAATGCAAAGCAAGGCTTGCAAGTTGACAGTGCTGGGCGAGCATTATCGGAATTTGGTGCATGGGGGTCTCATATAGTGGCACGCGAAGACGAAGTTGAAGACGCGCTCAATAGCTTATTGGAGGATTTGGCGTCCATTGAGCACGAGCGTTGGGCGCACTGGCAAAAGTATATGCATGAAAAGTGTGTCGCCATGACGGACGGTTCGCTGGTGATCCCACCAGATTTGGCGAGGAAATGGGATCGGCAAATGAATACGCCATATTCCCATCTAAGCGAGCGTGAGAAGGAAAGTGATCGCGAGCAAGTGAGACGATATCTCCCGTTGATCGTGGAGTCGCTGCGGCGGCGGTGATCTTCGACGCGTAAGTAGTCGCCGCGTCAGCCAGCAAGAGCGCGCACCGCTAGCTTATCATCGTCCCTCCCACCCCAAATCTGCTACGCATCCACCCTTGACGTCCGGCAGCAACAACCGGACGCACCCTCCCGGGGAACCCCAATGCACCCAAACACCACCGACGCCCGCCCATCCTACGTCACGCATCTCGAATGCGCGGCAACGGGCGAGCGGCACGAGGCGGACCGGCCGCAGGGGCTGTCGCGTGCGGGCAAACCCCTCTACGTCCGCTATGACTTGCCGGCGCTCGCCCGCGCGCTGCCGCGCTCCGCGCTCACCGATCGCGCCCCCGACATGTGGCGGTACCGCGAGCTGCTGCCCGTGCGCGATGCCGCCAACATCGTGTCGCTCGGCGAGATGACGACGCCGCTGATCAGCGCGCCGGAGAGCGCGCGCGCGTCGGGCGGGCGCGGCGATCTGCTGGTCAAGGACGAGGGGCGCCTGCCGACGGGCTCGTTCAAGGCGCGGGGCCTGTGCATCGCCGTGTCGAAGGCCAAGGAGTTCGGCGTCTCGCGCATCGCCATGCCGACGGCCGGAAATGCGGGCGCAGCGCTCGCGGCGTACTGTAGTCGCGCGGGGATCGAGGCGTTCGTGTTCTGTCCGGATGATGCGCCGGA
>Ga0182740_1002672_pt1 | contig 10660 bp, 10 predicted proteins | sample eDN5th37CKraftBY_FD_128872 | JGI IMG/M metagenome (GOLD analysis project Ga0182740, IMG submission 128872) | Enriched backyard soil microbial communities from Emeryville, California, USA - eDNA 5th pass 37_C Kraft BY (version 2) (version 2) | ecosystem: Environmental > Terrestrial > Soil >...
CCGCTCGCAGCGCATCAGCCACGAGAACCTTCGCGCCCGCGACGCCAAGTGGCTGGCCGGCGCCGAGCAGTGGTTCGATCAGCAGGCGACCGGCGCCAAGCCGAATGCAGCGCGGCGGCCGATGTTCGTGCCGCTGCGCGTGCGCGGCATCGAACTCAAGAACCGGGTCGTCGTCTCGCCGATGGCGCAATATCGCGCCGTCGATGGCAACCCGACCGACTGGCATCTGGTGCATTACGCCGAGCGCGCCAAGGGCGGCGCCGGTCTCGTCTTCACCGAGATGACCTGCGTCTCGCCGGAAGGCCGCATCACGCCGGGCTGCACCGGTATGTACACGGCCGAGCACGAGGCGGCGTGGAAGCGCATCGTCGATTTCGTCCATGCCGAATCCGACGCGAAGATTGCGTTGCAGCTCGGCCATGCCGGGCCGAAGGCCTCGACCCAACTCGGCTGGGAAGAGAGCGACGCGCCGCTCGCTGACGGCAACTGGCCGATCGTCTCGGCCTCCGCGGTGCCGTGGAGTCCGCGCAACCAGACGCCGCGCGCGGTGACGCGCGCCGACATGGACAAGATACGCGACGATTTCGTCCGCGCCGCCGAGATGGGCCAGCGCGCGGGCTTCGACTGGCTCGAGCTGCATTACGCGCACGGCTACCTGATGTCGGCCTTCATCACGCCGGTGACCAACCAGCGCACCGACGAATACGGCGGCAGCCTGGAAAATCGCCTGCGTTTCCCGCTCGAAGTATTCCATGCCGTGCGCAAGGTATGGCCGAACGACAAGCCGATCTCGGTGCGCATTTCCGCCAATGACTGGATCGGCGCCAAGGGCGTCACGCCGCAGGACGCAGTCGAGATCGCGCGCATTCTGCATGAGGCCGGCGTCGACATGGTCGATGTCTCGGCCGGGCAGACCTCGCTCGACGCCAAACCCGTCTACGGCCGCATGTTCCAGACGCCGTTCTCCGATCGCATCCGCAACGAGGCCGGCGTTGCCACGCTCGCGGTCGGCAACATCTACGAGCCGGATCACGTCAACTCGATCCTGATGGCCGGCCGCGCCGATCTTGTGTGCCTGGCGCGGCCGCATCTCGCCGATCCCTACTGGACGCTGCATGCCGCGGCCGAAGCCAATGAGCGCGGCATCAACTGGCCGAAGCCGTACTGGCCCGGCCGCGACCAGATGTATCGCCTCAAGTCGCGGCCCGACGTCATGACGGGGAAGGTGTAATGGCGCCGCCCGCCGGCAAATTGCTTGCAGGCAAGCACGCGCTGGTGACCGGCGGCGGCTCCGGCATCGGCGCGGCGATTGCCCGCGCGCTGGCCGCCGAGGGCGCGGTGCTGTCGCTCGCCGGCCGGCGCAAGGAGCCGCTCGAGGCGATGGCGAAGGAATTGCCGAAGGCGGCGGCGATCGTGGCCGACGTGACCCATGAATTCGATTGCCAGGCCATGGCCGATCAGGCGCATGCCGCGCACGGCCCGATCGACATCGTCATCGCCAATGCCGGCATGGCGGCGAGCGCGCCGGCCGCGAAGATCGACGCCGCGCACTGGCAGCAGATGATCGGCGTCAATCTCACTGGCGCGTTCAACACCGTGCATGCCGCGCTCGCCGACGTCACGCGCCAGCCCGGCGGCCGCATCGTCTTCATCGCTTCGACCGCGGGGCTCAAGGGCTATCCCTATGTCGCGGCCTATGTCGCGGCCAAGCACGGCGTCGTCGGCCTGATGCGCGCGCTCAGCGTCGAACTGGCAGGCAAGGGCACGACCGTGAACGCCGTGTGCCCCGGTTTCACCGAGACGCCGCTGCTCGCCGGCGCCGTCGACAATATCACAGCGAAAACCGGCCGCAGCGCCGAAGCCTCGCGCGCCGAGCTGGCGAAGGACAATCCGCACGGCCGGCTGATTACGCCGGAGGAGGTTGCATCGACGGTGGCCTGGCTTTGCGCGCCGTCGTCGGCATCGGTTAATGGACAGGCCATTGCCGTAACCGGAGGTCCGGTATGACCATCGCCAAGCTCAATCCTGCGGCGCGCCCGCTCAGCAAGCAGCGTTTGCGCCTATGGCTGCGGCTGCTGCGCGCCGCCCGCGCCATCGAAGGCGAGCTGCGCGAGCGGTTGCGCAAGGAATACGCGATCACCATGCCGCAGTTCGACGTCATGGCGGCGCTGGCGCGCAAGCCGGCCGGCATGAACATGACCGAACTGTCGCGCATGCTGATGGTGTCGAACGGCAACGTCACCGGCATCATCGACCGGCTTACGGCGGAGAAGCTGGTGCTGCGCCAGGCGCCGGCCAACGATCGCCGCTCCTTCATCGTTCGCCTGACGCCGAAGGGCGCGACCCAATTCGCCGTCGTCGCCAAGGCGCATGAAGGATGGGTCGACGAGCTGCTGGCCGATTTCGACGCCGCCGAGGCGGACCATTTGATCGAGATGCTGGGCGGCCTCGCGTCGTCCGGCCGGGGAGAAGTACAATCATGAACATGGCGGGTTACAAGCCGAAACATTTCAACTGGCGTGTCGAGGGCAAGGTGGCGGTGATGTCGCTCAACCGCCCGGAGCGCAAGAACCCGATTACGTTCGAGTCCTATGCCGAGATGCGCGACACCTTCCGCGAGCTCGTCTATGCCGACGACATCAAGGCGGTGGTGATCGCCTCGAATGGCGGCAATTTCTGCTCCGGCGGCGACGTGCACGACATCATCGGCCCGTTGCTCGACAAGGACATGAAGGGCCTGCTCGCCTTCACGCGCATGACCGGCGATCTGGTCAAGGCGATGAACTCCTGCCCGCAGCCGATCATCTCCGCCGTCGACGGCGTCTGCGTCGGCGCCGGCGCCATGATCGCGCTGTTCTCCGACATGCGCATCGGCACGCTCGGTGCCAAGACCGCGTTCCTGTTCACCCGCGTCGGCCTTGCCGGTTGCGACATGGGCGCTTGCGCCATGCTGCCGCGTGTCATCGGCCAGGGCCGCGCCGCCGAACTGCTTTACACCGGCCGATCCATGTCGGCCGAGGAAGGCGAGCGCTGGGGCTTCTTCAACAGGCTGACCGATCCGGCGCAGCTCGAAGCCGACGCCATCGCGCTGGCGCAGCAGCTCGCCGCCGGGCCGACCTTTGGCCACATGATGACCAAGACCATGCTGGCGCAGGAATGGTCGATGTCGCTGCCGATGGCGATCGAGGCCGAAGCGCAGGCGCAGGCGATATGCATGCAGACGCAGGACTTCCGCCGCGCCTACGAGGCCTTCGTCGCCAAGGGCAAGCCGGTGTTCGCGGGGGATTGAGGCATGGATGGCGCTTATCGCAATTATTTCTCTGTCATTGCCGGGCCGCCGCGCAGCGGCGTGACCCGGCAATCCATGATGAAATGCCGCTTGGACGGCCGTAAGGTCGGAATGGGTCGAAATGCATCATGGATGCGCGGGTCAAGCCCGCGCATGACGGTGTTTGTGGTCGGCATCACGGGCATCATCTGACCATGCCCGATAAATCCTTCCTCACCTGGCCGTTCTTCGCCGACGCGCACCGCGACTATGCGGACAAGATCGACGCCTGGGCGCAGGCCAACCTGCAGCATGTCGATCACCACGACGTCGATGCCGCCTGCCGCAAACTGGTGAAGGCGCTCGGGCAGGGCGGCTTCCTGATGCACACCGCGCCTGCGACCGAAAAGGACAAGCTCGACGTCCGCACGCTCGCTCTGTCGCGCGAGACGCTGGCGCGGCATTCGGGCCTCGCCGATTTCGCTTTCGCCATGCAGGGCCTTGGCGCCGGACCGATCTCGCTGTTCGGCTCCGCCGAGCAGCGCGCGGCGTGGTTGCCGAAGACGCGGGCCGGCGAAGCCATTGCCGCTTTCGCGCTGTCGGAAGCGGCGTCGGGCTCCGATGTCGCCAACATCGCGACCGGCGCGCGACGCGACGGCGATTCCTGGGTCATCGACGGTGAGAAGACCTGGATCTCCAACGGCGGCATTGCCGATCTCTATGTCGTATTCGCCCGCACCGGTGAGGCGCCGGGCGCCAAGGGCCTGTCGGCCTTCACCGTCGAAGGCTCCAATCCCGGCCTGTCGATCGCCGAGCGTCTCGAAGTCATCGCGCCGCATCCGCTGGCGCGTCTCGCGTTCAAGAATTGCCGCGTACCGGCCTCGGCGCTGATCGGCAAACCGGGCGACGGCTTCAAGATCGCGATGGCGACCCTCGATGTGTTCCGCACCACGGTCGGCGCCGCGGCGCTCGGCTTTGCCCGCCGCGCGCTCGACGAAACCGTGAGCCGTGCCGGTTCGCGTCATCTGTTTGGCGCACCGCTCGGCGATCTGCAGATGGTGCAGGGCCACATCGCCGACATGGCGCTGGATATCGATGCGGCGGCGCTGCTCGTCTATCGCGCGGCGTGGACCAAGGACATGGGTGCCGCGCGGGTGTCGCGCGAAGCGGCGATGGCCAAGCTTTACGCGACCGAATCCGCGCAGCGTGTCATCGACGCCGCGGTGCAGATCCACGGTGGCGACGGCGTGCGCTCCGGTCATCCGGTCGAAACGCTGTACCGCGAAATCCGCGCGCTGCGCATCTATGAAGGTGCGTCGGACGTGCAAAAGATCATCATCAGCCGGGCAGTCACTTCAATGACGGAGCGCTAAGAATGCCCCAGATCAAACTCGGCCCCACCGCGCATGTCGATACGTTCGCGCGCGACAATCTGCCGGCCTTCGACCTGTGGCCGCAGATCCTGCTCGACCGGCCGGAATTTCAGTACCCGGAGTATCTCAACGCCGCTGTCGAACTGACCGACCGCAATGTCGAGCGCGGCTTTGGCGACAATGTCGCGCTGATCGGCAATGGCCGCCGCCGCACCTACAAGGAACTGACCGACTGGTCGAACCGGCTCGCCCATGCGCTGGTGGAGAATTACGGCGTCAAGCCGGGGAACCGTGTGCTGATCCGCTCCGGCAACAATCCGGCCCTTGTCGCCGCCTGGCTCGCCGCCACCAAGGCCGGCGCCGTGGTCGTCAATACCATGCCGATGCTGCGCGCCGGTGAGCTCTCGAAGATCGTTGACAAAGCCGAGATCAGCCTCGCTTTGTGTGACAGCCGCATTGCCGACGAACTCATCGCCTGCGCCAAGACCAGCAAGTTCCTCAAGCAGGTCGTGTCGTTCGACGGCACGCAGAACCACGATGCCGAACTCGACCGCATCGCGCTCGACAAGCCGGTGAAATTCGAAGCGGTAAAGACCGGGCGCGACGACGTCGCGCTGCTCGGCTTCACCTCCGGCACCACCGGCGAGCCGAAGGCGACCATGCATTTCCATCGCGATCTCCTGATGATCGCCGACGGCTATGCCCGCGAAGTGCTGAACGTCACGCCGGAAGATGTGTTCGTCGGCTCGCCGCCGCTCGCCTTCACCTTCGGCCTCGGCGGCCTCGCCATCTTCCCGCTGCGCTTTGGCGCCGCGGCGACGCTGCTGGAAAACGCGACGCCGCCGAACATGATTCAGATCATCGAGACCTACAAAGCGACGATCTGCTTCACGGCGCCGACGGCCTACCGCGCCATGATGGCCGCGATGGACAAAGGCGCCGACCTGTCGTCGCTGCGCATCGCGGTGTCGGCCGGCGAAACGCTGCCGGCGCCGGTGTTCGAGCAGTGGACCGCGAAGACCGGCAAGCCGATCCTCGACGGCATCGGCTCGACCGAGATGCTGCACATCTTCATCACCAACCGCATCGGCGACGCGCGCGCCGGCGCGACCGGCAAGCCGGTCGGCGGCTACGTCGCCAAGGTGGTCGATGACAACATGAACGAGGTGCCGCGCGGCGAGATCGGCCGTCTGGCGGTGCGCGGCCCGACCGGCTGCCGCTATCTCGCCGACAAGCGGCAGACCAATTACGTGCGCGACGGCTGGAACATCACCGGCGACACCTTCATGCAGGACGCCGACGGCTATTTCCATTTCGTCGCCCGCGCCGACGACATGATCATTTCCGCCGGCTACAATATCGCCGGCCCGGAGGTCGAGGCGGCGTTGCTGTCGCATGTCGACGTCGCCGAATGTGCGGTGATCGGCGCCAAGGACGCCGAGCGCGGCGAGATCGTCGCGGCTTACGTGGTGTTGAAGGCCAATGTCGAAGCCGATGAAGTGTGCCGCAAGCGGCTGCAGGATCACGTCAAGGCGGTGATCGCGCCGTACAAGTATCCGCGCGCCTTGCATTTCGTCGAAGCCTTGCCGAAGACGCAGACCGGCAAGATCCAGCGCTTCAAGCTGCGCGAGCAGGCGTGACGCCGAATTTGAACGAAAGTCCGGGAATCCCATGAGCAAAGAATTCATCCAGGTCCTTCAACCCGACGGCTGGGCGCCGGCCAAGGGCTATGCCAACGGCATGGCCGCGGAGGGCCGCCAGGTCTTCGTTGCCGGTCAGGTCGGCTGGAACGAGAAATGCGAATTCGTCAGTGACGATTTCATCGCCCAGGTCGAGCAGGCGCTGAAGAACATCGTCGCCGTGCTGAAGCAGGCGGGCGGTCAGCCGCAGCACGTGGTGCGGCTGACCTGGTATCTCACCGACAAGCGCGAATATCTGGCGCGGCCGAAGGAACTCGGCGAAGCCTATCGCCGCGTCATGGGAAAGCATTTCCCGACCATGTCGGCGATCGTGGTGGTGGCATTGATCGAGGACCGCGCCAAGGTCGAGATCGAGGCGACCGCCGTGATCCCGCGCGGCTGAGGCGGCTCCGCCGGTTCAGCTCAGGCGCTGCGCCACCGGCTCGGCGCTGTCATCCATGGCGAAGGGCGTTTCCGGCTCATCGCCGTCATGGGCGAGCATGTGCCGGTAAAGCTGTTCCAGCCTGAGATAGCGCTCGCGGCTTTCCTCATCATAGGTGGCGGCTGCAAGCTGCGCGCAGGTATCGGCTTGTCGCCGCAATCGTTTGGCAATTGTCATCGTCGACCCCTCCGGTTCGCCGAGTGACCGCATTGCAGCATCGATTCTGGTGCGGCGCAATATGATATTCACGCAGACGTCATGCGCTCGCCATGCAGATTTGCGCGGCGCCCAAGGTGGCGGAAGTCACAGCGCGCCGGTGAGCCGCGCCAGCAGAAGCAGCACCGCGACGCCGAGAATCCCACAGCTCACCTGCCAGAACAGCAGCGGGTTGCGGTCGAGCAGCGGCGGCGGCCCGGTGTCGATATTGGCGGCGCTGGGGTGGCGAAGATCGAACACGAATTCGGACAACGCGTCGTAGCGCCGGTTTGGCTCGGGATGCACGGCGCGCCGGATGGCGCCGTCGATCCAGGCCGGCACCTCGGGGTTGAGCGCGGCCGCCGACCGGTACTTCAATTTCCGCGCCTGCGATGCGGTGCGCACCCGGGCGCTGTCGCTGCCGTAAGGCAGTTGCCCGGTCAGCATCTGATAGGCGATGACGCCGAGCGAGAACTGGTCGGCGCGCGGCGAGCCGCCTTCGCCGATCAGGCACTCCGGCGCCGTGTACTGCACGGTGCCTAAGACCGGATCGGCGGACCCGGCCGGCGCGGCCTCGGCGACGCCGGCGATGCGGGTCGAGCCGAAGTCGATGATCTTCACCGTGCCGGTTCCATCGATCATGATGTTATGCGGCCGCAGGTCCTGGTGCAGCATTTCCAGCCGGTGAAAGGCGCCAAGCCCGAGCGCGACCTGCTCGACGATCCGCCGAACGGTTTCCAAAGGCGGCTTCGGATTGTCGATCATCCACTGATGCAGCGTCTGCCCCTCGACGAATTCGACGACGGTGTAGAGAAAATTGCGTTTCCGCGTCAGCGCGTGCGGCCTCAGCACATGAGGGCTGGCGATGCGCCGCGCCACCCAGTCTTCCATCATGAACCGCTTCAGGTAATCCGGATCGCCGCGCAGATCGAGCGACGGAATTTTCAGCGCCACGAGCGCCTCCGTCTCGATATCGACCGCCAGATAGATGTGGCTGCGGCTGCTGGCGTGCAATTCGCGGACGATGCGGTAGCCGTCGAACACGGCCCGGGCCTCGAGCAGTGGCGGCAGCGGCAGGTCGGAGGCGGCGCCGAACACTTCGCTGGCGTCGCCATCCGGTACGCTATCGACGCGCACGATCTGGACGGTCAGGTTGTCGGTGCTGCCGTTCTCATAGGCGTCGTTGACGAGAACGGATGCGGCGCGATCGAGATCGGTGCCGCTCTCAGCGATGACCTTGACGACGTGCCGCGGCGCGACGTGCTCATAGACGCCATCTGTCGCCAGCACGAACACGTCGCCGGCGGTCACAGGCAACGCCAGATAATCGAGTTCGATCTGGGAATCGACGCCGAGAGCGCGGGCTAGATAGCTCTGCTCCGACGAGATGACGACGCGATGGTCCTGCGTCAGTTGCTCGAGCGACTGGCCGGACACGCGGTAGACGCGGGTGTCGCCGATGCTGAAGATATGCGCGGTTGCCGACTTGATGACGATGGCGCTGAAGGTACAGACGTAGCCCTTGTCCTTGTCGTATTGATAGGGGCTGTGCCGGGTTTGAGAGTTGAGCCAGGAATTGGTCGCCGCCAGCACGCGGTGCACCGAGGTCTTCACCGACCAGGTCTCCGAAGTGCAGTAATAGTCGGACAGGAAGCTGGCGACCGCCGACTCGCTGGCGATATGGCTGACATTGCTGCTGCTGATGCCGTCGGCAATGGCGACGGCGGCGCCCTTCAGGCTGAGCTGCGGCTCGTTGGGAATAATGGCGCCGTGAAAATCCTGATTGGCCGTCTTGCGGCCTTTGTCGGAATGCTGCCCGATCGAGATGCGCAGTTCACCAGGCATGGGTCATCCGGACAAAAAAGGGCTTCACCCCGCGTCGTGGGATGAAGCCCTTGTATCGTCGTCAAATCAAGCGGCGACCTTGAGCGTACGCTTCGGCGCCGTCATGACGTGGGTGGTGTAGAGCGTCAGCCCGGTGAAGGTGAGCCCGCCGACCAGATTGCCGAGCGCCGTCGGAATCTCGTTCCAGATGAAGTAGTCGAGGATCGAGAACTTGGCATGCAGCATGAGGCCGGCCGGGAACAGGAACATGTTTACGACCGAGTGTTCGAACACCATGTAGAAGAACAGGAAGATCGGCATCCACATGGCGATCACCTTGCCGGACACGTTGGTCGACACCATCGCGCCGACGACGCCGGTCGACACCATCCAGTTGCACAGCATGCCGCGGATGAACAACGTCGCCATGCCGGCGGCGCCGTGCGCTTCATAGCCAAGCGTGCGGCCTTCGCCGATGTTGCCGATCACGGTGCCGACCTTGTCCGGCGCTTGTGTAAACCCGAAGGTCGTCACGAAGGCCATCATGAAGGCGACGGTGAGGGCGCCGGCGAAGTTGCCGAGGAAGACAAGGCCCCAGTTGCGCAACACGCCCTTCACCGTGACGCCCGGGCGCTTGTCGAGCAAGGCGAGCGGCGTCAGCACGAATACGCCGGTCAAGAGATCGAAGCCGAGCAGATAGAGCATGATGAAGCCGACCGGAAACAGGATCGCGCCGGCCAGCGGCTGCCCGGTGTTCACGTTGATGGTGATCGCCATCCACGCGGCCAGCGCGAGAATGGCGCCGGCCATGTAGGCGCGGATGACAGTGTCCCGGGTCGACATGAAGACTTTGGATTCCCCGGCATCCACCATCTTTGTGACGAATTCAGAAGGCACCAGATATGACATCGCGACTCCTCTGTTTAACGTTCGATTCGTGATGGACCGCAGCGGCCGTATCGCGCTCATGAGGCGCTGACGCATCTCGTCGGATTTGGACATGCTCGATCGTTGTGACGATGCTGGGGGCGCGCCGGCGAACATGCCAGCCAACCCCCGGTCCAACCCGGTGTCTTCGATGTGAGATTGTGCCAGCGCCAGCCGAGCTGATCGGTCAGCTGTGGTCGCCCTTGACCGCTGCGGTCGTCATTGACCTCACGTCCACGAAGCAATCGCTGTGCCAATAGCCAAGCGGGCGCCGTAACTGTCGTTGTTTGCTCGGCAAAGCGGCCACGGTGGCCGGCGTCTCGCGCCGATCGGGCATGCGTTCGGCGCGAGTCGTTGCCTATTGATTGGGCGGCGCGCTGCACAATAGTGCGACACCACAACTCGGAAAACATCGTTATCGTTGACGCGAATGAATACGCTCAAGGAGACAGCGATGAACCGCGCCGATCTGACCGAGAAACTTCTCGATATCAAACGCGAGAAGGGATGGACCTGGAAATATATCTGCGAGCAGATCGGCGGCATGTCGCCGATCCTGGTCACAGGAGCCATTCTCGGACAGATGAAACTTACCAAGCCGCAGGCCGCCAGGGCCGCCGAACTGTTTGGTCTGTCGAAGGCGGAGCAGACGCTGATCAACGAGACGCCGATGCGCGGCACGGGTACGCCGATGCCGCCGACCGATCCGCTGATCTACCGCTTCTACGAACTAATCCTCGTCAACGGCCCGGCCCTGAAGGCGCTGATCGAGGAGGAGTTCGGCGACGGCATCATGTCGGCGATCGACTTCGACATGGATATCACGCGCCAGACCGACCCCAAGGGCGATCGCGTCAAGATCGGCATGACCGGCAAGTTCCTGCCGTTCAAGTATTACGGCGCCACCGGCAATGAACTGGCGTTGGGTTTGAAGGAAGACTGAGCGAATGAG
>Ga0182740_1002674_pt1 | contig 10654 bp, 5 predicted proteins | sample eDN5th37CKraftBY_FD_128872 | JGI IMG/M metagenome (GOLD analysis project Ga0182740, IMG submission 128872) | Enriched backyard soil microbial communities from Emeryville, California, USA - eDNA 5th pass 37_C Kraft BY (version 2) (version 2) | ecosystem: Environmental > Terrestrial > Soil >...
ACCGAGCGCGAGAAACAGCGCACCGCCGCCAAAGTCACCAATTAAGTTGAGGGGCACTGGCGGCGCCTCGCCCTCGCGGCCCATGGCATGAAGCGCACCGGTGAGAGCGATATAATTGAGGTCATGCCCCGCGGTCTTCGCAAGCGGCCCACTTTGTCCCCAGCCGGTGATGCGGCCGTAGACCAGTTTTGGATTTGCGGCGAGGCAAGGCTCGGGCCCGAGCCCAAGCCGCTCCATCACACCCGGCCGGAATCCTTCGATCAGGCCATCCGCCTCGCGGATGAGACGCAAGACAAGCGCGACACCTTCAGGCTTCTTGAGATCGAGCTTGATGGTGGTGCGCCCACGCATGATGAAGTTGGTCTCGAGCGGCCGCTCGATGCCGATGTCCGCACGTTCCGGCCGCTCGATGCGCAGCACGTCGGCGCCAAGGTCGGCGAGCAGCATGCCGCACATCGGCCCCGGGCCGATGGCCGGCATCTCGATGAACTTCACGCCGGCGAGCGGCCCCTCGCGCTTGCTCATGCCGCGGCCGACCGCGGCTTGGTCTTGCGGCCCGCCGCACCAAGGAACGCCGGGATCTCGGTCAACTCGCGCCCGATGATGAGCTGGTTGATCTGCGTGGTGCCGTCCGGAATGGTAAGCATCCGCGCATTGCGGAAGTGGCGCTCAACCGGAAACTCCCGCGTCACGCCACACGCGCCGTGAACCTGAATCGCACGGGAGGCGACCCGCACCGCGGCCTCGGAGGCATAGACCTTCGCCATCGAGGTCGGCAGGTCGCAGCGCCCGCCTGCATCAAGCGCCGCAAGCGCCTTGTAGGTAAGAAGCTGCATCGCCTCGGTCTCGCAGGCCATATCGGCTAGCAATTGCTGCACGAGCTGATGGGTCGCGATCGGCACACCGAACTGATCGCGCTCGGTCGCATAGCGGATCGCATCGTCGAGTGCGGCGCGCGCAATGCCCGAGCTGATGACCGCCACCCAGGCGCGGGCGCGCTCAAACCCCGACATCGCCTCCGACAGTCCCGACGTGCCATCGCCCAAACGGAATTCGTCCCCGATGTAGACATTGTCGAGCGTGATCGAACCGAACGACCAGCCGTTCAGGCCGAGCTTTTCAAGCTCTCCGGATTGGAATTTGTGTACGGAGCGATCGAGAATGAAGATTCCGAACTCGTTCTCGCCGGTGCGGGCAAGCACGGTCGAGATGTCGGCAACCGTCGCGTTGGAGATGAACATCTTCTCGCCGCTGAGCCGCCAGCCCTCGCCGTCGCGTACCGCTCTGGTCCGCAACTGCCGGACGTTGGAGCCGGTGCCAGGCTCCGTCACCGCGCCGCAGCCGATGATGCGGCCCTCGGCCATGCCCGGCAGATAGCGCGCCTTCTGCTCCGCCGTGCCGCGGCGATAGATTTTCATCGCGGCACCTTCGCTGACATAGGCAAGGCCAGCAACGTCCGGCGCGAGTCGCGCCAGTTCGCCATAGAGCATTCCGCTCGTCATATAACTCAGGCCCATGCCGCCGCCATCTTCGGGCAGCCAGCCTGCGCCGATGCCGTACGGATTGAGAATGCTCATGAGCTGATGCGCGAGCTCGGGCGAGAATGCCTTGTCGCACTTGCCCTTGATCAGCGGCAGCACTTCGGCTTCGACGCAACGCTTGAGGCTTTCGACAGCCATCTTGTCTTCTTCTGCGATTGCAAAATCCATGATTCTTGTCCGTTGAGGCGTTTCGTGAAATGAAAAGCCCGTCTCCGCGCAGGAGGCAGGCAAGCGGCTTGCGTCAGGATCGGGCCGCGTGCGCGGCCTTGCGGGGCTCGCTCTTGCCGAGCCAGTCCTCGATCACGCTTTCCGCGCCCTCGTTGAGGAGCGGCGGCGCGCGCCAGCCCTCCGCGACGTCGAAGCCGGAATATTTCACTGCCGGGCCGATCGTCGGCACTGAACCGTATTGCGGGTGATCGAGCGACAGCAGCATCTTGCGATGCAGAAGCTGCGGGTGGCTGAACACCTGCGCGACGTTGTTCACCGGTGCATTCGGCACGGTCGCCTTATCGAGCAGTGCGATGATCTCGGCGTTGGTGTATTTCGCAATTTCCTCATCGAGAATGCGATACATCTCATCACGGTTCTCGACGCGCACAGCAAGCGTGGCGAAACGCGGGTCGGTGATGAGATCCTCGCGGCCGATGGCGCGGACGAACGGCTCGTACACCGTCTGGTAGCCGGCGCCGATCACCACCTCGCCGTCGCGGGTCGAGAACACCTTGTAGGGCACGATCTGCGAGTGCTCGGAGCCCCACTTCTCGCGCACCTTGCCGGCAATCAGATACTCCATCGCCGCATCGACGAGGAAGCTCACCTGAGATTCCATCAGGCTTGTCTCGACACGCTGGCCGCGCCCGGTCTCCTTGCGCTGCAACAGAGCCGTGACGATGCCGCTATACGCGTAAAGGCCGGTGACGAGATCGAACACCGAAGTGCCCTGCTTGATCGACTTGCCATTCTTCTCGCCGCTGATGCTCATGAAGCCGAATTCGGCCTGAACGGTAATGTCGAACCCGCCGCGATCGCCCTGCGGACCATCCGGCCCGAGTGCGGAGAGAGATGCGTAGATCACGCCGGGGTTTGCAGCGGAGACCCGCTCGTAATCGATGCCGAGGCGTTTCAGCACCGGCGGGCGGAAGTTCTCGACGACAACGTCGGCGCGCGAGGCAAGCTGAAACAGAAGATCGCGGCCTTCTTCGGTCTTGGCATCGAGCACGAGCGAGCGCTTGTTGCGGTTGCCGGCAAAGAAGGTCATGCCGTTCTCCGCCTTGAACGGAGGCCCCTGACGGCGGGTCTGGTCGCCGCCGCCGGGCGATTCGACCTTCACGACATCGGCGCCGTGATCACCAAGAAGCATCGTGCAGAACGGTCCGGCGAAGAACCGGGTCAAGTCCAGAACCTTCAAACCTGCCAAAGGTTTCATCATCTTCCTCCAGCACCGCACCTCGACGGCCATGCTGAACCGGAGATCGGGCTGCAACAGATTTTCAGTCGCGAGCGAGAGCGGCAAACAACAAAAAATCCATGTTGGTTGAGTTTTTGTAGTTCGTACGCAACAGCGTTCCGCCGTTACCGTCGGCGCGTCACGCTCTCCATTTTCAGCAATGCGGAACAAGCGGAATGTCCTCGCCCCTCGCCGTCGCCGATATCGGCCCCGTCACGCATCTCAAACTCAACCGCCCGAAGGTGCTCAATGCGCTCGATGATGCGACGTTTGATGCGTTCCTCACCGAGATCGCGCGCGTTGAGCAAAGCGGCACGCAAGGGGCGATCGTGATTTCCGGCGAAGGTGCGAAAGCCTTCTGCGCCGGCGCCGACCTCGACACCGTGAAGAAGCTCACCGGCGCGGAGAAGCGGCGCTTCGTCGAAAAAGCCTGGTCGACACTCGACCGGCTCGCGCGCTCTCCGATCCCGTCCGTCGTTGCCCTGCACGGCTATGTGCTGGGCGGCGGATTCGAACTCGCGCTCGCCTGCGATATTCGCATTGCGAGCACCGGAACGGTTTTCGGCTTGCCGGAAATTGCGCTCGGCGGCGTGCCCGCTTTCGGCGCGATCCAGCGCCTGCCGAAGCTGATCGGTCAGGGTCGCGCAGCCGAGTTGATGCTGAGCGGTCGCCGTTTTGATGCAAGTGAGGCGCTGACGATGGGTGCGATCACGAAAGTCACGGAAGCCGACGCGCTATTATCCGATGCGCTGGCGATTGCTACGCAACTCGCGGAGCGGCCGCGCGAAGCGGTCCGCTACCTCAAGTTCGCGTTGGCCCACGAGATCGACGGGCATCTTGCAGCGAGCCTGCACGGGCTCATCTCGGATACCTGCCACAAGGATCCCGCCTATCAGGCACAGATCGGCCGTTTCGCACGCGGATGAACTCTACGATTTCCGTCGCACCGGCTTGCGTCCACGCCGCCAGTCGCGCTTCGGTCGTGGTTTCGGCAGAAATTCCGGGTGAGCCTTCACCGCCTCGCGGTAGGTCGTGAGCATCCGGTCGAACGCACCGAACAACGCGTCCGCAATTTCCGGCCGCTTTTCAAGGTGAGCCAATAGAAGTCCAGCGGCCTCGATGGTCGACAGACCATCGCTGCGCGGCTCGCGGCGCAGTTTTCCGTAAAGCGACAATTGCTGCGGCCCGAGGATGACGCGCTGACACTTCAGCATCCACGCGTTGCGCCACCACAGCGCCTTCGCCTGGCTCCATGTGCCATCGAGCACCACGACGCCTTCGATCCCTCGCAGCACGGCCGTTTGCGACGGCTCCAGTTCGCCCTTGCGATCGATCGCAACGACGTCACGATCCGTGGCGAGATCGGCCACCTTGGCGGAGCCAAGATAAAGCACCGCCCAGCGCGCGGGATCGACCTCGCGGCCCAGCGCCTTCGACAGGCTCGGCCATGACAGGCCTATCTTCAACGTCGCCTTCGACAGCATCCGCGCGGTGAGGCGTGCGGTGCCGAGAAGCCGGTCCTGCTCCTGCGGGTGTTGCAGGATCAAAACGTCGATGCGGTTCTCGACCGGATCAACGCTGTTGCAGATGCAAAACGGCTCCGGCTTGCCGCAGTCGGGGGATTCAGGAACGGCGTCCAGTTGTGATGGCAGAATTGTGTCCGGCATTGTGCGCCCCTATTCCGCCGGAACGGCGCCCGGCCCCAGCCGGGACTCACCGCGTATCCAGAGTCGCGCCCGATCGATCAGCAGATAGATCACCGGCGTCGTGTAAAGCGTGAGGATCTGCGACACGATCAGGCCGCCGATGATGGTGACGCCGAGCGGCCGGCGCAACTCGGTGCCGGGGCCGGTCGCAACCACGAGTGGCACGGCCGCGAGCAAGGCCGCCATCGTCGTCATGATGATCGGGCGGAAGCGCGCGAGGCTCGCGGCAAAGATCGCCTCCTCCGAATTCATGCCGTGCTGCCGCTCACCTTCGAGCGCGAAGTCCACGATCATGATGCCGTTCTTCTTGACGATGCCGATGAGCAAAATGATGCCGACGAAGGCGATCACCGTCAGCGGCAATCCCGTTACGAGTAGAGCAAGCAGTGCGCCGAGGCCCGCTGGCGGCAACGTCGAGATAATCGTAAGCGGATGCGCGAGGCTCTCGTAGAGCACGCCCAGCACGATATAAACCGCAACCAGCGCGCCGAGGATGAGCAGCGGCTGGCGGCTTGCCGCCTTCTGGCTGTCGGCAGCGTTGCCCTCGAACGTGCCGCGAATACCCTCCGGCATGTGCAGCTCGGCGACTGCGCGCCGGATGTTTTCCGTCGCAGTTTCGAGCGGCACGTCAGGCAGCGTGTTGAACGAGATCGTCGTCGAGGGGAACGATGCCGAATGCCGCACCGCGAGCGGCGCAAGCCCGCGGCTCATGTGCACCAGCGTGGACAGCGGCACCTGCGTGTTGTTGGCGCCCGCGACATAGATATGCGCGAGGCTGGCCGGATCGCCCTGAAACTGCGGGGCGACTTCGAGAATGATCTGATACTGGTTGCGCTGGGTGTAGACGTAGGAAATCTGCCGCTGCGCAAAAGCGTTGTTCAGCGCGTTGTCGATATCCTGAATATCGGCACCGACACTCGCCGCCATCTTGCGATCAATCTTGAGATTCAACTGCAGACCACCCGGATCGGAATCACTTGAAATGTCGGTGATGCCCTCAACCGTCTCCATGCGCTTCGCAACCAGCGGACCCCATTTTCGCAGCAGGTCGAGGTCGGCACTTGCCAGCGTGTACTGGTAATTGGAATCGCTCTGACGGCCGCCCGCGCGAATGTCCTGCGCCGCTACCATGAACAGCCGGATGCCGGGAATCTTGCCAAGTTCACGCCGCAGCCGGTCGATTACCAGCGCGGTGCTGACGCCGCCGCGTTCCTCCGGCGGCTTCAGCGCGATAAACATCGTGCCACGGTTGGAGCCACCCAGGAATGAACTTCCGCCGAGCGAAGAACCGATGGTGGCGACGGCGGGGTCGGCCATCACGATATCGGCAACGCGCTGCTGCAGCGGCAGCATCGCCTGAAACGAAATATCCGCCGAGGCGCGCGTCGAACCGAAGATAAAGCCGCTATCGTCGGTCGGGAAATAGCCCTTCGGCAGCTTGGCGTACAGCACCACGGTGAGCGCGATACTCGTGAAGAAGACAAGGATCGTCAGGATCGGCATCTTCAGGACGGCACGCAGGCTGCGTTCATAGAACCGCAGCACGCGCGACAGCACACCTTCGATCAGCCGGTCGAAACGGGTCTCCTTCGCGTTATGCGCGTGTTTGATGTATTGCGCACAGATCATCGGCGTCACGGTCAACGACACAACCGTCGAAACGGCGATAGCGAACACAAGCGTCAGCGAGAACTCGCGCAGCAGCCTCCCGACGATGCCTTCCATGAAGATCAGCGGCGTGAACGCTGCAATCAATGACAGGCTGATCGACAGCACCGTGAAGCCGATCTGCTTGGCGCCCTCCAGCGCCGCGCGCGCTGGCGTCATGCCCTGCTCCAGATTGCGGTGCATGTTCTCGATCATGACGATGGCATCGTCGACGACGAAGCCGATCGAGATCGCGAGCGCCATCAGCGACAGGTTGTCGATGGAAAACCCGGCCGCCCACATGCCCGCGCAGGTGCCGGCGAGCGCCAGCGGCACCGACACGCCGGCAGCGATGGTCGGCACGCCGCGCCGCAGGAATATGAACACGACCGCCATCACCAGAAGCGCGGTCGCGCCGAGCGTCCACTGCATGTCTTCGACGCTCGCACGAATCGTGCCGGTGCGGTCCGTCAGCGTCGAAACCTCGACGCCTGCCGGAATCCACTGCTTGAGCTGGGGCAGCAGGTCCTTGATCCGGTCCACGGTATCGATGACGTTGGCATCGCTCTGCTTGGTGATCTGCAGCAGCACCGCAGGCTGCTTGTTGAACCAGGCGATGGAGCGGCTGGAGCGCGTCGCATCGATCACGGTTGCGACGTCCGAAAGGCGGATGAAATTGCCGTTCGAGGCCTTGATGACGATGTTCTTTAGTTCCGCGGCCGTACGCATCTGCGGATTGAGGCCGAGCGTTTCGCCCTGACGGCCGCCGTCGAACATGCCTATCGGCCCGAAGGCGTTGGCGCCGACGATTGCGGCGCGCACCTGCTCGGTGGAAATCCCCGCATTGGCGAGCAGCATCGGATTCATCTGCACCCGGATCGCGGGCTGGTCGGCGCCGCTCACCGTCACCTCGCCCACCCCCGGCACTTGCGCGATCCGCTGCGCGATCACGGTATCGGCGATATCGTAGATCGCACTCGGCGACATTGTTTTCGACGTCAGCGCGATAATGAAGACCGGTGTCGCCGCTGTGTTCGCCTTGCGCACGTTCGGCAGTGACGGCAGGTCGCTCGGCAGATCCGCAAGCGACGCATTGATCGCCGCCTGCACGTCGCGCGCCGCCTTGTCGATGCTGCGGCCGATGGCGAACTGCATCTGGATACTCGTCGAGCCGAGCGAACTCGACGATGTGATCTGATCGACGCCCGCGATCTCGCCGAGCCTGCGCTCCAGCGGCGCCGCCACGGTCGCCGCCATCACCGACGGATCGGCTCCAGGCCGCGAGGCCGAGATACGGATCATCGGAAAATCGACGTTCGGGATGCTCGCAACCGGCAGGTTCACATAGGCGACGGCGCCCACCAGAAACAGGCCGATCGCCAGCAGCGTGGTGCCGACCGGCCTGCGAATGAAGGGCTCGGAGATCGACATCTACTGCATGCCCTCCGTCGCGCCCGCAACCGGAGGCGACGGGTATTGGCCGGCGGGCGGCACAGCGCTTTCCAGCCGGCGGTTGATGCGGTCGAGCGCGAGATAGATCACCGGCGTGGTGTAAAGGGTAAGGATCTGGCTGACGATCAGGCCGCCAACAATCGACACGCCGAGCGGAAAGCGCAGCTCCGATCCGGTGCCGGTCTCGAGCGCCAGCGGCAACGCGCCGAACAACGCGGCGAGCGTCGTCATCATGATCGGGCGGAAGCGCAGGAGGCACGCCTTGACGATGGCATCGTAGGCGGACAGCCCCTCATGGCGCTCCGCCTCCAGCGCGAAGTCGATCATCATAATCGCATTTTTCTTGACGATACCCATCAAGAGAATGATGCCGATCAGGCCGATGACCGAGAGATCCTGCCCGCACAGCATCAGCGCGAGGATTGCGCCCACGCCGGCCGATGGCAGCGTCGAGAGAATGGTGATCGGGTGGATGTAGCTCTCATAGAGCACGCCGAGCACGATATAGATCGTGACGATGGCGGCGATGATGAGCCACGGCTGCCCGGCGAGCGAACGGGCGAATTCGGCCGCGTCGCCGGAATAAAGCCCGGTGATGTTGCCCGGCATACCGATCTGCTTCTCGATTCTGTGCAGGGCATCAACCGCGTCACCCAGCGCCTCGCCGGGCGCGAGGTTGAAGCTCAGCGACACGGCCGGAAACTGCGCCTGATGCGAGATCGCAAGGGGTGCGGTGGTCCGCGTCAGCGTCGCGACTGCGGAGATCGGCACCTGCGCGGTGCCGCCGCCGGTGGCGTTCGCCGCGCCCGGCACATAAAGCTTCGAGAGAATGTTCGGGTCGCGCTGGTCCTCGGGCTTTGCTTCCAGCACCACGCGATACTGGTTGGCCTGGCCGTAGATGGTGGAAATCTGCCGCTGGCTGAAGGCGTCGTTCAACGTGTCGTTGACCGCCTGCAGCGAGACGCCGAGCTGGCCCGCGCGCTGACGATCCACGCTAAGCGCGGCACGCAAACCACCCTCCTGCGCTTCCGACGACACATCGCGGAAGATCCGATTGCGCTGCATTTCGCGCACCAGCGCATTCGACCACTTCACCACCTCGCCACGGTCGGTGCCGGTCAGCGTGTATTGATACTGCGAGCGGCTCGACTTGGTGCTGATCTGGATATCCTGCACCGGCTGGAAATAGACCGAAATGCCCGGCACCGCGGCGACACGCTGCTTCAGCCGTGCGATCACGCCGGTGACATCGGCCTTGCGCTCGCTTCGTGGCGTGAGGTTGATGGTGATGCGCCCAACATTCGGCGTCGGATTGACCGCCCCTGCGCCGATGCTCGAGACGAGGCCCGTGACATCGGGGTCGGACTGGATTGCGTTCGACACCGCTGTCTGGCGCACCTGCATCTCGGCAAAGGAAACATCCTGCCCGGCTTCCGTCACGGCGACGATGGAGGCGGTGTCCTGCAGCGGCAGAAAGCCTTTCGGCGCGATCACATAGAGCGCGGTGGTCGCGATCACCGTGAGGAACACCACGAACAGCGTCAGCCGCTGATGCGCGAGCACAACGAGCAGCGTGCGGTGATAGAACTCGATGGAGCGATCGATGAAATCGCTGACCGCGCGCAGGCCCGGCACTTCCCATTCCTCGCCGTGGCGCTTCAAGAGCCGCGAGCACATCATCGGCGTCAGCGTCAGCGACACCACGGCCGAGGTGATGACCGCGATCGTCAGCGTCAGTGCGAATTCGCGGAACATGCGCCCGACAAGGCCGGACATGAAGAGCAGCGGAATGAACACCGCGATCAGTGACACGGTGAGCGAAATCACGGTGAAGCCGATCTCGCGCGCGCCGCGTAGCGCGCCCTCCATCGCAGTCTCGCCGTTCTCCATGTGACGGACGATGTTCTCGATCATCACGATGGCATCGTCGACCACGAAGCCGGTGCCGATGGTCAGTGCCATCAGCGAGAGATTGTCGAGGCTGAAGCCTGCGAACCACATCACGCCGAAGCTCGTGATCAGCGACAGCGGCAGTGCCACGCCCGCGATGATCGTCGCGCGGATCGACCGCAGGAACAGCAACACCACCAGTGTTACCAGAATGACGCTCAGCACCAGCGTGAACTGCACGTCGTGCACCGAGGCGCGGATCGTCACCGTGCGGTCGCTGACGATGGTGAGGGTGACGCCCGCCGGGATCGCCTGCTGCAGCCTGGGGATCTCCTTGCGGATCTGCTCGACGACGTCGATGACGTTGGCGCCGGGCTGGCGTTGGATATCGATGATGACGGCAGGCTTGTTCTTGTACCAGCCGCCGGTCTTGTCGTTCTCGAGCCCGTCAACGAGTTCGGACACATCGCCCACCGTCACTGGCGCATTATTGCGATAGGCGATGATGACGTCCTTATAGGCGTCGGCGCCGATCAACTGGTCGTTGGCGGCGATGGTGTAGGCCTGCTGCTTGCCGTCGAGCGAGCCCTTCGGTCCGGAAACGTTCGCGCCCGCAATAGCCGCGCGCAGATCCTCCATGCCGATGCCGTAGGCGGCAAGGCGCGCGAGATCGGCCTGCACCCGCACCGCGGGCTTGAGGCCGCCCAGCACCGAGACGCGGCCGACGCCGGTGATCTGCGCCAGCCGCTGCGCCATCAGCGAATCCGCAAGGTCGCTCATCGCGCGCACCGAAATGGTGTCGGAGGTGAGCGCGAGCGTCATCACCGGCGCATCGGCCGGATTCACCTTGGCGTAGGTCGGCGGGTACGGCAGGTTCTTCGGCAGCACGCCGGCGGCGGCGTTGATCGCGGCCTGCACGTCCTGCGTCGCGCCGTCGATATCGCGGTTGAGATCGAACTGCAGCGAAATCT
>Ga0182740_1002675_pt1 | contig 10644 bp, 12 predicted proteins | sample eDN5th37CKraftBY_FD_128872 | JGI IMG/M metagenome (GOLD analysis project Ga0182740, IMG submission 128872) | Enriched backyard soil microbial communities from Emeryville, California, USA - eDNA 5th pass 37_C Kraft BY (version 2) (version 2) | ecosystem: Environmental > Terrestrial > Soil >...
CCGTCGCCGTAAGTGATTTCACCACTGCCATATGCAGTTCGAGCGGCCTCTATTACCTGGCGTACCGTTGCGGCTTCATGGCTCATCGGTCCGAAGTTGTAGCTATCAGCTAGTCCCGGATCATCCCACAGACGCTCGGCAAGCACAAGATAGGCTCCAAGCGGCTCAAGAACGTGCTGCCACGGGCGTCTTGCTTGCGGCCGGCGGATGTTTAGCGCCCTGCCGGATTGCCAGGCACGGACGGCATCCGGCAAAAGTCGGTCGACTGACCAGTCTCCACCGCCGATTACATTGCCAGCACGAGCACTTGCCACCGCAACGCCATTGTCGCGCAAGAAGCTGTCGCGGTAGCTTGAGACAATGATCTCGCAGGCCGCTTTGCTGGCACTGTATGGATCATACCCCCCGAGACTATCAGTTTCGCGGTAGGGGAAGGAATGCTCCATATTGCGATAGACTTTGTCCGTAGTCACTACGACAACTGCGCGAGCTGAAGAAGTTGTACGGAGCGCGTCAAGCAGGTTAGCCGTACCGAGGACGTTAGTCTCAAATGTACCGATTGGATCTTCGTAGCTCGCACGAACCAGCGCCTGTGCGGCTAGATGCATAACGATATCCGGCGAAAAGTTTCGGACTATTTCTGCAAGCCTGACCGGGTCGCGGATATCCCCAATACAACTCGCCTCGACAGGCGGTGCTGCCATCGTGAAAAGATTGGGGCTAGCTATTGGGGCAAGGGAAACACCGCATACTCTCGCGCCCATCTGTCTGAGCCATATAGCCAGCCAAGTACCTTTGAAACCGGTATGCCCGGTCAATAGTACTGTCTTGCCGCGCCAGAAAGCATGATTTGGTTTCGCGCCGGTCATTGCCAGACTTTCCAGGGCGCGCTTCCAGTCGCCCAAAGGTCTTCAAGCAGATTCTTTTCGCGAAGTGTATCCATTGGCTGCCAGAAGCCGTCGTGTTCGTAAGCCATCAACTCGCCCTGTTTAGCGAGAGTAATCATGGGCGCGGACTCCCAAGGTGTATCGTCACCACCGATGAAATCGAGGCATCTCGGAGAAAGCACAAAAAAGCCGCCATTGATCATGCCGCCGTCGCCCCGCGGCTTTTCAACGAACCCCGTGACCCGATTCCCGTCTCGCTCCAGAGCACCGTAACGGCCCGGCGGATGAACAGCAGTAACCGTTGCCATTCTGCCGTGGCTGCGATGGAAAGCGACGACTTCTGCAATATTGACGTCGCTCAGGCCATCACCATAGGTGAAACAAAAGCTATCCTCGTTGCGAAGGTATTCTCCGACACGCCTCAATCGCCCGCCGGTCATCGTCGCCTCTCCGGTGTCAATCAGCGTGATCTTCCACGGCTCTGCGCTCCTGCGGTGAACCTCCATTTTGTTATCGGACATGTCAAAGGTAACATCCGACATATGAAGAAAGTAGTTCGCAAAGTATTCCTTTATAACGTAACCCTTATAACCGCAGCAAATAATGAACTCGTTTACCCCATGGGCAGAATAGAGCTTCATGATATGCCAGAGTATTGGACGCCCCCCGATCTCGATCATCGGCTTAGGCTTAAGGTGGGTCTCTTCGGAGATTCGAGTTCCCAAACCTCCTGCCAAGATGACAGCTTTCATCGGACACCCCGCATCGAACTTACGTACGCCCCAAATAATGACCTCAGAACAAAGCGGCAAGCTTTAAATTATGATTGCCGCACGCCCACCTTCACGCGAAAAGACCGGCGGATATCGAATTCGGTGCGAAACTTTTTCGCCACGCCTTGAATTTGGCTGTAGAAGCACCAAGGCGCTTCGACTGCGTTAACTATACCAGACTCTTTGTTCTGGATGCGTTCCATTTTCCTTGCCGGACCCCCATCTCGGGGCTAAGACTGGGCTGTGCCGGATAATTAAACGATCTCCGGAACTTAAGCGGCCCCCGCTAGTGTTCGAGCACCAAACGAGGGCCTGACCCGCAACCTTAACAGCAAGGAATTGGGCTATGACGACCCTTAACCGCTTCGCTTCCGTCATGGAAGCACTCCCCCTCATGGATCCTGTTGATCCCAGTGTCGATCATGCCATTGCAAGCAGGCGTTCTGCGTTTGCTGGCCCCGGTTTACCTACGGCGTATCCACAGGCCTGATCGAACAATTCTGACATCGCCGGCAATGGCAATGGTCGAGCGCGCCAGACGGCGTCCTCAGCCGGACCATGACTCTTCCTCTGATGTTGCTCCACAACAGGATATCCAACATGACCAATACCATTTTCGGTGTCAATCGGCGTTGTAACGGGACTCTGACTCATATGTGGAACGGCCTGATTAGCAAGATGGTTTCTGCGTAAATCCCCGTCGGACGGTGCAGTCATATGTCCGGCCTGTCAGCGCGGTCATAGCCGCTGGCCACGATGATATCCGCGATGCCGATCGCCTAATCACTTTCACGCGCTCGAAGCGCATTGCGTCAGACGGTCTGATCGGTATCGAGGTGTCGCCCCTCGGACTCATCACTCATTTGGCACCTTGCTTGATCCGACGGCGAACCGCCGGAGCCTCTCCTGTCCTATACTCTGGTCATGCTTCCCGGCGCTTGGTAGGTGCCGCCCTTGACGAGAAGCGCCCATATCGTGCGCGCGATCTTATTCGCCAAAGCGACCGCAGCAACTTTGTACGCCTTGCGCGCCAGTAACGAAACGACCCAGGCTGGCAGCTTGGCCCCACGGCGAGCCTGCTTCAGAACCGAGGTTGCCCCCACGATGAGTAAGGTGCGCAACTGCTTATTACCTTGCTTTGAGATCTTACCCAGCCGCTCCTTTCCTCCGCTGGAATTCGCCCTTGGTGTAATGCCGATCCAGGCCGCCAAATCTCGCCCTGTGCGGAAGGCTTCGGGATCATGGACAGCGGCGCGAACGCTTGCCGCGATGATTGGCCCTACACCGGGGATGGTAGTCAGCCGACGAGCCGCTTCATCGGTTTTCACGGCCGCGATAATCTTGGCGTCGAGCGCCTCGATCCTGGCCGTCAGCTTTTCTATTTGCTCGGCCATTTCAAGGAGCGCTAACCTGGCCGAGTTTGGCAGACGGCCGTCACGATCGTCGCGCAAAATGGCAATGAGTTTGGCAATCCTTGTCATTCCGGTGGCAGCGACAACCCCAAGCTCAGCCATATGGGCACGCATGGCGTTTGCAGTCTGGCTTCGCTGACGCACGAATAGCTCTCGCGTTTTCAAGACCACGCTTGCAGCCTGCTCCTCAGGTGATTTGACGGGCACAAAGCGCATTGTTGGCCGCGTGACCGCCTCGCAGATTGCCTCAGCATCAGCCGCGTCGGTCTTGTTGCGTTTGACGTAGGGCTTCACATAGGCAGGCGGCATCAACCGCACAGTATGACCCAATTCGCCAATCGCGTTGGCCCAGTAGTGGGCGCTCCCGCATGCTTCCATTCCGACAAGGCATGGTGAGATTTGGCGAAAGAACTCCAAGACCTGTGATCGCCGCAAAGCACGTCGGACAGCGACATGTCCATCATCCGTAATGGCATGAACCTGAAAGATCGACTTGGCCAAGTCCAGTCCGACTATGGTAATCTTTTCCATGGAACGGTCCCTTCTATCTTGTGGCGATTGGCGTCACCACATTAGGCATCCTCGATGCCGGTGCGAAGGGCCGTTCCACACCATCAATCTCGATGACATCACGGCACTCCGACGATGCGCGCTTCGAGCAGATCGAGCTTTCCGCGACCGTACATCTGCCGTTTGATGAGTTTAAGCTTTGTAATCTGACCTTCTGTCTGACCGTTCGACCACTGTGAGGTTATCGCATTTTGAACCGCCGCCCTGTACTGTCTCCACGCTCAACTCGGCGGGGACCAGATCGGAAAGCCGAAATCGGACTCGCATGGCGCTGATTCTCCTTCAGAAACTAGGCCAGTTGAACCCAAAACATCATCGAGAATGAGTCAGAGTCCTTATTCCATGCCTAAGAGTCGGACTCGAAAAGCCTTCAACGATATCCATACCTTGCCAGCCGTCGGGTGATCAGGCGAACGTGGGCGATCATGATCCAGGCCTCTGATGAGGCGATGGATCTTTCGACATCCTTTGCCAGTCTGCGGCATCTTCCGAGCCAGGCGAAGGTGCGCTCGACGACCCAGCGCCGTGGCAGGACCTCAAAGCCTTTGGCCTTGTCCGAGCGCTTGATGATTTCAATCGTCCAGCGCCCGATCTTCTTGAGCCGCCGCTTCAGCTTGTCGCCCGCGTAACCACCATCGGCGAAGAGGTACAGCAGCCATGGCCACCTGTCGCGAATGGATTTCAGGAGATCGGGAGCACCATCGCGATCCTGGACATCAGCGCTGTGCACCATGAGGCCGACCATCAGACCAAGTGTATCAACGATGATATGACGCTTGCGGCCTTTGGTTTTCTTTCCCGCGTCATAGCCCCGGATACCGCCGCTTTCCGTGGTTTTGACGCTCTGGCTGTCAATTACACCGGCCGTCGGTGATGCCTCTCTGCCCTCCAGTTCGCGGGCTTCCATTACCAGATGATGGTTGATGCGTGACCACAGCCCCAACGCCCGCCATTCATAGAAATAACGCTGGACGGTCGAGCAGGGCGGAAAATCCTTCGGCAGCATCCGCCATTGGCAACCAGTTGTGGCGATGTAAAGCAGGGCATTCACTACCTCTCGCAAATCCGTGGTCCGTGGGCGGCCCAAGCGGCGGGGCATGGGCAGGAAAGGCTGAACCAGACCCCATTCCCGATCCGTCATATCGCTTGCGTAGCGTGCCGTTCGCCGGGCATATTGCCGGCGGGTGATTTCGGTCCAGGCCATAATGTTCTCCATCGAATCTCGCAAATCCGAAGGAATCATAACCTGTTGAAATCACCCACCTCTTTTTGAGGCAGCCTCTAAGAAACCGAGTTCCTGACCTTCCGACGGTAGACGACAACGCATTGGTCCGGCAGGATAGTGCGTTGTCGAAGAGCCGTTTCTTTTGAGAAAGCGCAGGATTGTGCGGCGCCGCGAGGCGTTCACCGCAAGGGCGCCCGTATCAGGAGATGCCGTCGATCATACCGGCATCTCTTCGAGCCTTTGACCGAAAGCTGCGAAGCTTAGTAGAAGTCCTCTATATCGATCGCCCGCTTATCGAGGCTGTCCTTCAGGATTCTGTCCATCGCGACCCTGAATGCGCTTTCCTTGAAGCCTTCTTTGTTTTTGTAACCCACATTGTGCACCCAGCCGGACGGCGGAATCCGCCAACGTTCGGTGAAATTTCTCCCGAGCGCATCTCTCAGTTGCGCGTCGCGAATCTTCTTTGGCCGCCAATCCGGTAGTCCTTTGGGGTAGACTGCCCTGAGCCTGTCGATGATCGCATCCTTGTAGGGCGCTGAAGGGGCGATATCTCGTTTCCAGGGATAGACCTTGCCCGGGTGAATGCGCGAACCCACTCGAGGCGGATAGCATGCGAGCAGACCCGGCGCGTGGAACAGAATCCTGCGATAGATGGTCGTGTCCCTGATGCTCAAGCATGCCCCGTCAGTCGCCGTTACGTCAAAACGGGCTGTTCCCCAGAAACTCGGGCTTATTTCGGGTTTTCCTGCGGGCGATTGCGCCTCTCCGAAGGCCAAGACATCGCCGCGTAACAGGTGCATCCTCAGTTTCGGGAAAAAGTCCTCCAGAGCTGGGAAGTTACGGATTTTTCCTCCGAGATCGACATACGCCGTGCAGTCTTCGAAGTGTGCTGCTTCCAAGTCAATCAACTCACAACGTGCATCCTTCCAGGCGCGCGTCCTGTCACGGCTCCAGGGAGGAGCTTGCCGGGCAGGCGGCAACCTCTTCCAAACCCGCTTTCCCTCATAGGATGGCTTGTAATGCCGATGAACGAGCTTTGGCTCCAACGTAGAGATCCACGAGGCGACCATCTCGAGTGTCCAGATCGTCATATCGAAGGTCAGTTCAGTGACGTTTCCCAACCGGCTTGCAAGTGGACCGATTTTTTCTGTCAATGCAATGTGTTCCGCTTCGTCCCATTTCAGATCTCTCTTATGAACGAGCTTGATGAGTTCTTCGCGCCTTTGATCGGCCCTGTCGCGCTCATCCCACCATGCATGAGCACTTTTCTCGTCCGACGTTTTATCCGACTCCGGATTTGGCAGCTTTCCCATGACCCTGAAGTCGAACGCGCCTTCGGTATGCTTCGCCGATTTACGAGCCATCCGACCCTCCTTTTGCCGTGTTCAATCTACCGTTTCGGCCTCTAAGAAATCAGAAACTGGCAAGGTTACGAAACGCAAAAACGTCGGATATACAGATATTGCTCTCCATTTGGTTGTATATAGATTTCAAGTAAAAATTGCAAATGCAGAGAATGAGAAGAAATTTTCATATGAATTTCAATTATCATGATGTTCAGCCAACTCGTAGCCTTGGCTTTTGGAAAGCTGCATTCTGAATTCGTGTCCAACCAGGACGGCAACTCTGATCGTTGCCGCACAACACGAACAGGAAACGACATGCAGACCTTGAGCAACGAAGAGATCGAGTGCATCGCGGCAGTGCGCTCCTTCAAGGAGAACTTCGACACCACCTTCATGCCCGCCCATCCGTTCATGGACGGATATGCGCTGGCCGTTTTCGCGGACTGCGCGAAGGTGGTGCCTGTGACGCAGGTCCTGCGCGGCGGGCCGAACTTCAACCGCATCTTCCTCGATCCCGGCTATCCGAGCCTCATCGTCTCGCAGGCGATCGACCTCGGTGGCGAGGGCGATCTGGTCACGATCATGCGCGTGATCCGTCGCACCAACGATCAGGCGCTGCCGTCGCAGAAGGAGGTGAAGCGTGCCGCCAAGGCCTCCGTCGCCTTCGTTCACCGCGTCGAGGCTCTCCAGACCGAATGGCTGCTTCGTGGTCTTTCGTCGACGCGCCACTGATCGCGCTTCGGACGCGGGCCGGGACCACGGCCCGCCGTTCCACCGTTTTCCAGATACAGGCATTGAAGGAGACAATCATGTACGACCATCGCATCGGACCGACCCAGGCCGCAATCGACTGCATCCTGTCATGGCGCCAGCACCTGAACAGCCTGCGACCCTGCGTCGTGCTGGCGGCGGACTTCCTGCCCGACCGTGTCGAGACGCATGTTTTCCTCGACAGCGACACGCCGGGTTCGATCCGTCTTGCTCTGAACGGCGACGGACGGCCGGTCACCGCGGCCAATATCGCGGCGGCGCTCGGGCCGCGTGACGTCGCCCGCGCCGCCGCTTGCCTGGTGGACGCTGCCGCCGGGCGCGAGGAGCACGACCCGACCCACCTGTGCCGCTACATCGGCGCCGTCCTCTTCGATCAGGTCGCCCGCTACCCGCTCGACCGGCCGGATACCAGCGCGCCGCCGAGGGGTGGTCCGTCGTGACCCGCTAACGCCGGTCTTCCTGCCGCGACGGTCCGACCTGATCGTCGGCTGCCGCGGCAGGTCCTGACCGGCCTTCCCACCGTGATGCTTCATCGTGACGCCACCGTGCTCCGGCGGCGTGAGGAGGAAGCATTGTCCCGATGTTTCCGGCATCGAATCGTAAAGGAGTAAAACGATGCGCAAGACCAGGAAAGCAAACCCCAAGCCGAAGAAGGCGCCCGCCGTCGTCATTCCGGCGGAGCACGAACCGCTCCTCGCCGAGGTCCATGACGCGATCAAGGCGATGGGCCGCCGGACCACGGGCCAGGCCTTCGATCTGGGCCACCAGCTCGCCCGCGCCAAGGCCGTTCTTCCGGAGAAGATGTTCGGCCGCTGGACGAGCACGGTTTGCGGCTACACGCCGCGCCAGGGCCGCAACTACGTCGCCATCCACGAGCACCTGCGGGAGCACCGCGCGCGGCTGGAGGCGGCCGCCGTCGTGCCGACGGTCCTGTTCGTGCTGGCAAGTGCGAAGCCCGAGAAGATCGAGGCGGTCCTGACCGTCGTCGAGAGCGGCGAGCGCCTGACCGTCGGCCAGGTGAAGAGCCTGGTCAAGGACGGTGACGAGGTCCAGCCGGAACGGAAAACCGCGATCGGCGGCTTGGCAGGCCTCCGCCGCGCCGCGGAGGCCAAGCTGAAGGATGAACTCACGCAGTTCACGGAACTCAGCAAGCGCATCCTCAAGGCCGTCGAACCCGTTGCGGAACTGCTGGCAAACGGGAAGCACGTCTCCAAGAAGTCGCTCGCCGACAAGGTCGAGGTGGATGCGTACAAGGCATCCAGCCTCCTGCGTTCGGCGATCTTCCCGGAGCGGGTCGATGCCGGCCGGGCCAGCAATCCCGGATCGGATGATGCTCTGGTCGGCTGGGGCGGCGCCCCGGCGCTGTTCGGCCGTCTGGGTGATGCGCCCCGCTGGCCGGGCAAGGACGAGTTCCCGACCTGGGTGACCGGCACGGTTCTGCCCATGCTGCGCTTCGTCGTACACGGCGACCCGCTGCCGGGCATGCACCAGGAAGCCGCTCCCACTCCGGCGGACGATGCGGCAGGGGAATCCGCCCCTGAAGACCGTCTGACGCTGGAAGACATTCCGGCGCTGGAAGGACCGTCTGAAGAGGATGACGGCGATGCTGCTGACGACCCGGTCGCTTCGGATGCGGAGACGCCCTTCGTGGAGGCGGAGCCGCAGGCACCCGGGAAGCGCCGTGCGATGAAGGAAAGCCTGGCCGGTGTCTAGGCCGACACCCAACAGTCCCGCCGGCGCGACGTCGCCGGCGGGACCGAATGTGCGCGGTCTCACGGGGAGTTCAAGCCGAGCCGAGTTGCCAAGCCGTACGCCGACATCGGTTCAATGTGCGGACACCTCATCGCAAATCAGGGCAAATCGGGACACATCATCTCAATTTACCCTGACGCGATTCCAATGTCCCGTTTGTCGATTCCTGTTTCTGGAAATGCGATTCAGACGCAAACGACGTTTGTTTTCCACGAAGATGGTTAGCGCGAACATCATCCTGCCGGCACCAGCAATGGTTGGCTTTCCGATTGTCAACATAGCAGCGGATCGGCGCGGGCGGAGAGGCCCTCGCGACTGCCGCAAATGAGGAGTAAGTCATGGCCCGAAAGCCGAAGAAACAACGCAACGCCGAGCAGGTGATCCGCCAGCAACGGGTGAGGGACGCGGCGCGCACGAAACGCCGTCCCTCCCGCGACGACATCGCCCGCATGTTCCTCTGGCAGATGATTGCCGGGGTTCAAGGCAAACGGCCCGATGGGCGATTGGTCCTGGACAAGCTGCGCAACGAGATCGTCGAAGGTCTCGAGCAACAGGGCTTCGATGTCAGGCAGAGCGAGGACGTCTTCGAGGCGCTGGTCGACAAGTATTCCGACGGCCTGTTCCCCTTCCGGCCGAAGTGGCATCTAGGTCCTGACAGCGGCTCAGATCAGTCTTGATGGCATGGTCCCCTTTGCCATGCTGGCCCGGTCTCCCGCCCTGAATGCCTCCCTTCGTTTCTGCTGCCATGGATGCATTCCTGCCGACTGGACTATCCATTCCTGCAAACGGCGTTCGCCAAAATCAATGTATTCCCCCCGTTACTCCCGATAACGACGTTTGCGGTGGAATCGCTTTTCCTGAACGGTGGGCGGGTTGACAACGGCCGTCAGGCAGGCGCTGCCAACCCACTTATCGCAAGGGCTGGATGCGGAAATGATTTCCGCATTGGTGGCTTCTACGAGGGCCTGGCTGCCGCATCGCCGATCATCTCGCGCAGTTCGTCACCCGAGACGACGCCGGTCACGCTGAGACGTGTCGCGATCTCGTGGTGGAGATCACGATACTCCTCCAGCAGTTTCCGGGCGATGGCCTCGGCGGCGAGGAGGCGCGTATTTCCCGCTGGTGTTTCTGACCTCGATACGGGATTTCGCCGATAAGCGCCCGAGCTTGATATTCTCGTCCTGCCAGATCGTCTCGCTCGATTGACAAATGTGCTACTGAGTAGCAAAATTGGGTCAAAGGAGTTGAACGATGAGTGTGAAGTCATCGATCTCGCTGACCGAGCAGCAGGATGCATTTGCCCGTTCGCTCGTGGAGAGTGGCCGGTATTCCAGCATGAGTTCCGTTCTGCAGCAGGGCCTGGAACTTCTTCGCCAGAAGACGGAAGCCGAGAGCGTCGAGACGGCAGCGCTTCGCGAACTGATCCAGCGGCGATTGAACGGACCGAGGATTTCCGCCACGGAGATGGAAAGCCGCGTCGAGGCAATGATCGAGCGGAAGCGGCGGATTGTCCGTGTGGACCCTTGAATATTCCGAGGATGCCGAACGCGATTTCGAGTTGATCTTCGATCATTTGTACGAGGCCTATGTCGAATTCGGGGATCTGCCTGACGTGGCTGTGCAGCGTGGCGCTGAACGGATTCGCAAACTGCGTACGGAAATCGATCGCCTCGTCGATACACCCTATATCGGGACTCTGCGGCCCGACATTTGTCCAGGCATCCGGTTTCTTCGGCGGGACAGGGCGGCTATCTGGTTGCTACCGGTAGAAGACAGCCGCACCATTGTTGTGACGGCAATTTTCTACGGTGCGCAGGACCATATACGAAATATGCTTGCACGCATGCTGGCAGGATAAGCTGTGATTAGAGGCTGCCTCAAAAAGAGGTGGGTGATTTCAACAGGTTA
>Ga0182740_1002676_pt1 | contig 10641 bp, 6 predicted proteins | sample eDN5th37CKraftBY_FD_128872 | JGI IMG/M metagenome (GOLD analysis project Ga0182740, IMG submission 128872) | Enriched backyard soil microbial communities from Emeryville, California, USA - eDNA 5th pass 37_C Kraft BY (version 2) (version 2) | ecosystem: Environmental > Terrestrial > Soil >...
CGATGCCGGCCGCCATGAACAAGGAGGCCTTGAACGTGGCGTGGTTGATCATGTGGAAAATGGCCGCGACCAGCGCCAGCGGGCTATTCAGGCCCAGCAACAGCGTAATCAGTCCGAGGTGGCTGATGGTGGAATACGCCAGCACGCCCTTCATGTCCTGCTGGAAGATCGCGGCATAGGCTCCCAGCACCAGTGTGATCAAGCCTGCCCCGCCGATGATCCAGAACCACTCGTCCGTGCCGGCGAGCACTGGCCAGAAGCGCGCCAGCAGGAACACACCTGCTTTCACCATCGTGGCCGAATGCAGGTAAGCCGACACCGGCGTGGGCGCGGCCATGGCGTTGGGCAGCCAGAAATGGAAGGGAAACTGCGCGCTCTTGGTCAATGCGCCCAGCGCCACCAGGATCAGCACGGCAGGATACCAGGGATCGGCGCGCACCAGGTCGCCCGCGGCCAGCACGCGGTCCATGTCGTAGCTGCCAACAATATGGCCGAGGATGAGCACGCCGGCCAGCAGGCACAGCCCGCCCCCGCCCGTGACCGTCAGCGCCATGCGCGCGCCGCGGCGGGCGTCCAGGCGGTGGTGCCAATAGGCGATCAGCATGAAGGACGCCAGGCTGGTCATTTCCCAGAACATGACCAGTTGGATCAGGTTGCCCGATAGCACCACGCCGAGCATGGCGGCCATGAAGGCCTGGAAAAAAGAAAAAAAGCGCGGGACCGGATCCTCCGGCGACATGTAGTAGCGGGCGTACAGCACCACCAGCGCGCCCATGGCGGACACGATCAGGGCGAACAGCCAGGCGTAGCCGTCCATGCGCAGGGTGAACTGCAGGCCCAGGGCGGGCGCCCAGGGCATGTCGAAGCGGACTACTCCGCCATTGGCGACTTCGGGATAGAGGCTGGCGACCAGAACCACACAGACCAGGGCGATGAGGCCTGCCAACCACGCCTCGGCATTGCGGGCGTTGGATGGCAGCAGCGCGGCGCACAGGCTGCCGGCAAACGGCAGAGCGAGGATCAGGATCAGCGACATGGCGTTCCGAGAGTGTCCGGGCCCCCTCCCGCCAGCGCAAGGCAGCGAAAGACGAACAGACCGGGGATTGAAAAACGGACGGAACCCTGGCCCGGTGCGTCGCTGCACTACACGTTGCCCCGCGGGGGGCATCAACCAACGCCATTGAACGGCGCAGACAGAAACAAACGCAATAGCTTTCTTGCAAGACCGGCCAAGAATCTCATACGAAAAATATCAGATTCTTGTAAGTTATGCAGAGATTTATGTGTTTACCACGTGGATGACGGCAAGATAGATGCGCAATCCTTGCGCAATTGAAATATTCCAGAAGCCATTCATGTCTTTGTCAGCATTGGATTTTTTCGTCTACTCCATGCTTCTTCCGACAACAACGCCACAAAAAAATAACCCTGGGCAACCCGGGGTCTCTCCGGGTTGACCACCGAATATTTACTGTGTGGAATGGCGCCCATGAAGCATCGACCGCGCCAGCATCCCGGCCGGACAGGCTTCACCGACGCCGGCCCAAGAAGCCGGCCGGGTCGGAAATTCAATAATATGGAGAAGACTCTTGACCGTGCTGTCCCAAGCAAAGGCCATCCTGGCCGCCGCAATCGCGGGCGTCTGCCTTAGCACCGCCGCGCAGGCCGCCGACCCCTATCCCAACAAGCCCATCCGCCTTATCGTCCCCTTCGCGGCCGGCGGCACGACCGACATCGTGGCGCGCATCGTCGCCGAAGGCCTGGGCCGAGAACTCGGCCAGGCCGTCGTCGTCGAGAACCGTGGCGGCGGCGGCGGCTCGATCGGCGCCGATGCCCTGGCCCGCTCCACGCCCGACGGCTACACCCTGGGCGTGGCCACCGTCAGCACCATGGCCACCAACCCGGCCACCAATCCCAAGAACCCGTACGACCCGCTCAAGGACTTCTCCCCCATCACCAATATGGTGAACGTCCCCAACGTGCTGACGGTCAACCCGGCGGTGCCGGCCAAGAACCTGGCCGAATTCATCGCCCTGCTGAAGGCCAACCCCGGCAAGTACGCCTACGCGTCCTCGGGCGCGGGCGGCATCGGCCACCTGGACGGCGAACTGTTCAAATCGCTGACCAAGACCGACATGGTGCACGTGCCGTACCGCGGCTCGGGCCCGGCGCTCAACGACCTGATCGCCGGCCAGGTCAACGCCCAGTTCGACAACCTGCCCTCCTCCATGCCCCACATCCAGGCCGGCAAGCTGCGCGCCCTGGCCGTGGCCGCGCCCAAGCGCCTGCCCGCGCTGCCGGACGTCCCCACCTTCTCCGAAGGCGGCCTGCCGGAAATGGACAACATGGCCTGGTACGGCCTGGTCGCGCCCGCGGGCACGCCGCAGGCGGTGATCGACCGCATCCATGACGCCACCGTCAAGGCGCTCAAGGATCCGAAGATCGTTCAACGCCTGGCCGACGGCGGCTCGCTGGTGGACGGCAACACGCCCGCCGAGTATGCCGCCCAGATCAAGCGCGAGCTGGAACTGCGCCAGCGCATCGCCAAGGAACGCAACATCCAGTCGACGAACTGACCGCCCATCGACCGCGCGCCGGCCCAGCCCGGCGCCCGCCCCCAAAGCCGGCCTGTTTCCCAGGCCGGTTTTTTTCATCACCGTCCTGCGCCGCCGCCATTCCGAGGCCCCCGCTTGACTGCAATCGCCCCGGTGGTAGCATGTGCGACCGTGCGATCCCATCTTTTCTCCCCTCCCTGCGCCGCCTGTGCGCTTTGCGCCCTGCGCTCGACCCTGTTGAGCTCGCAGGAAGTCGCCGCGCGCTCCGCCTACGCGCGATCCAAGCCCGGCTAATCGCCCGCTTTTCCCCTTTCTGATTCTTGTACCGGCCCGCCGCCGGCTGCCTGCGCACATCCGCGCATTGCGCAGCCTTGCTGCCGGCCGGCGGACGCCCTGCCGCGTGGCCGGGCTCTCCGTCTCGTCCCTCTGTCGCACGCCGTCGCAGGCTTGCCGCCAGGCCACGCACCGACCTATTCCAAGCGCCATGCAACTCACCAAGAACTTCGTCAAAGCCAAGAACCCCTGCGCGGGCGGCTACAAATGGTTCATCCGCGACCACAACGGCCAGGGAGACTACCAAGCCGTGCTTGACGCCTTGGTCGCCGACGGACGCGTCAGCGACGCCTGCTGGCTGCTGGACCAGTTCGGTCCCACCGACGCCGTGCTGCGGCTGGATTCCGTCGACGCCAACGCGATCGTCTTTGCCGGCACGCTCGAAGTGCGCATGGGCATCAACGTGGACAGCGTGGTGCGCGCCGGGCGCAGCATCGTCACGGGCGGCGGCATCCGGGCCGGCGAAACCATCCAGGCCGGCGAGAACATCACCGCCGGGGCCAACATCGCCAGCGGCGGCAACCTGCGCGCGGGCGGCGACGTCACCGCCGACTGGGGCATCGAGACGGCCACGCGCCTGGATTGCAGCGGCAACGTGCGCGCCAAATGGGACATCTGCGCCGGGCAAGACCTGGCAGTCACCGGCCACTTGCATGCCGGACAAGATGTGCAGACGCAAGGCGCCATCAAGTGCGGCCAGGGCATCAAAGCGGGCGGCGACGTGCGCGCCGAAAAGGAAATTGACGCGGCCTGCGGCATCCAGGCCGGCGGCTCCATCCACTGCGGCGACCACCTCGCCTCCGGCTGGGGCCTGATCGCCGGCGTGGACATCCGCGCCGAGGGCTCGATCCGCGCTGGCGAAGGCGTGCAAGCCGAAGGCGTGATCGAGGCTGGCGCCGGCCACGGCATCTACGCCGGCCTGAGCGTCCGCCTGGACGCCTGGTCCGCCTGCGCCCGGGTGGTGGCGCAGAGCCGGCCCCAACAGTTGGTCAGCGGACACTGGGACGGCCAGGACAGCGCGGCCTACGCATGACGGCGGGTCACTGGCGCCCTTATGCACTCCTTGCTGCCGGGCTGCGCAACACCAGCATCAGTCCCAGCAGGATCGCCCCCAACCCGCCCAGACTCAGCACCGATAGGCGATTGCCGAGGATCAGGTAGTCGAGGACGGCCGTGCCGGCGGGAACCAGATAGAACAGGCTTGTGACGTTGACGAGGTTGCCCGCCTGGATCATGCGGTAGAACAGCAAGGTCGCGCCTACCGAAATCACCAGGCCCATCCAGATCAACGGAATGACAAAACCCGCCACCCACTCCACCTGGATCGGCTGGAACGGGACAAACAGCAGGCACAGGGCCAGGCTGACCGCATACTGCAATGGCATGACGTCCATCGGTGCCTGGCGTACCCGCTTCTGAAGAATGGCCCCGACCGTCATGCAAAGCAGCGCCGCGAGTGCGCTGACCATGCCCGTCACTGAAAAGCGCGCCATGCCTATGCTTTGCGAAACCACCATCACCAGCCCACACAAGGCCAGCAACAGGCCGGCTAGGCGCGGCGGTGAGTAGCGCCGTTCCATGACGGCAAGCGTCAGGATGGGCTGCGCACCCAGCAACGTTGCCAGCACCCCTGGCGTGATGCCATGGTCCAGCGCCAGCAAGTAGCAGATGGAATAGCCCCCAATGAGCAGCAAGCCAGTGGCCGCCACGGTGAGGCGTGTGCCGGGTTTGGGCAGCCAGCGCCGCCGCCACGCGCAGACCAGCAGCAGCACGGCAAGGGCCAAGGTGAAGCGCAGCAGCAAAAAGCCGAAGGCGGAGGCGTGAAACAGCCCCCATTTGGCGAAAATCGCGCCGCCGCTCCACAGCAGCACGAACAAGGAAGTGGATCCGTAAGCGGTCCACGCGTTTCTATCGGAAGACATGAGGTTTCTACCTGTCGGTGTATTAACAGGCTCCGGCCCCGTCCGCGCAGGCGGACGCAAACGCGCAAGACGGACGCAATCGCGTCAAGACGTCTGGCGAATCGCTTCAGGAAGGGGCTGGAGTCGGGTCGCGGACGGCGTCAGCCGACGACGGCCGCGGAAGGCGGATATGCGCCCGAGACCACGCCGCAAGGCGGCGCGACCGGCGGCGATACCACCGTGGACACGACAGGAGAAAAACCGGGGGAAACAGCAGAGTGCCGGGACGCCTCGCGCGCGCGATCACCCGCTGCAACTGCAGCGGCGGCGAAGTCGGCGTGAGGCGTGTGGGAAGGCATGGGGCGTAGCCTACCGGCTGCGCGCAATGCGGTCAAGCGATGCGCCGCTGCTCCACCCCCATATCGCGCCATGCTTCGCCGTGGCACGTGAACATCAGGATCTGATGCCGGGTGGCGGCGTCGAACAGCGCGCGCTTCATGAAGTCGCGCCGCGCATCGTCCGTGTGGACGAGCGCGTCGTCCAGCAGCAGCAATGTCGGCCGCCCGGCTTCGCGCAACAGGTCCGCGTAGGCGAAGCGGGCCAGGATCCCCAGCTGTTCCCGGGTGCCAAAGCTGAGGGCGGACAACAAGTCCTCGCCGCCACCGCGACGCAGCGCCGTGGGTAGCAAGGCATCGTCCAGCCTCAGGTCTGCCTCGGGAAACAGCAGTGCCAGATAATGGTTCAGCCTGCTCGCCAATGGCGCCTGCAGGCGCTGCGTGGCGGCCGCGCGCTTATCTGCCAACAATTTCTGCAAGAGTTCCAGGGCGGCTGCGCGGCGGGAAAAATCTGCCCGGCGGCGTTCCAGGCGTTCGCAGGCGGCCTCGGACTCTGACAGGCGTTCGCCCAGGCCTTGTGCGCCCGCCTGATCGAGTTTGCCCTGCAATTGCAGGATGTCGCCGTGGCGCTTGTGTTGCGCATCGCGCTCAATGGCGGCGGACTTCTCGTAGCGCAGCACGTCCTGTTCGGCGAGTTCGGGACGATGACCGGCCAAGGCGGCCTGCGCCGCATTCACTCGGCGCTCCAGCTCGTCGTGGCTGCTGCGCGCTTCCGCGAGACGGCCTGCGCGGGCCTGCCGTTGGGCCTCGCGCTCGGACGAGCGTAGATCCGCACTGCGGGCGGCGGCCTGGCCTTCCAGCAATTGGGCTCGGGCACTGTCGGCATCCAAGGCGCGCTGCGCCGCGGCCAGCGCGCTCTCGGCCTGCGCGGATACGGTCTCGGCCTGGCGCAGGGTCTGCAGCGCCGCGGGCAGATCGCCGCCGTCCGTGTCCGCCAAGGGCGGCAGTTTGTCCAGGCGTTCTTGCAGCTGCGCGCGCCGCGCGAGCGCATCGTCGCGTTGGCCGCGCAGGACGTCCACGCCTTTGGGCGCATGAATGCCCAGCGTCTTGCGCATGCCGTCCAGCTCGCGCTGCAAGGCGCCGTGGCGGGCATGACGTTGCTCCGCCTGCGCCAGCGATTCGACACCCAGTCGATTGAGCAAGGCCGAGCAGGCCTGCCCTGCCGCGTCGATTTCGCGCTTCAGGGCGGGCAGATCCTTGCCGCCAGGTTCGATGCGAAAACGTCCGACGCCCGGCAAATCAAGTTCGGCCGCCGCGGTCAGCAACACTTCATCCGCCCCGCTCAGGACCCGGCCGTCCAACCGCGCCTGGCCGCCGGCTTCCAGTTGATAGGAAAGGCGCGTGGCGCTGGCCTGCTGTTGCAACTGCAGATTGGCCAGCTCGCGTTCGCATTTGCGCAACGCCTCGATGTCGGCATCGGCGATCTCGATCCGCATGGTCTCCGCCTTCAGCGCGGAACCTTGCTCGATCAGCGCGGTGACTTCTTTCAACGCGCCATCCAGGCGGTCGATCTCCGTGCTGAGCTGGACCCATTGATGTTCCAGGTCGCGCCGGTCGGCCACGGCCTGCACGGCTGTGACGCGCTGGCGCGCCGCGTCCACCGCGGCTGCATGCGCCTGCCGCTGCTGTTGCGCGCGCGCCAGGGGTTCGCGGGCGGCATCAACGCGGGCGCGAGCGGTGCGAGCCTCTTCGGCCAACGCCTGAAGTTCGGCCTCGTCCTGCTGGTCGCGCCGGACCTGATCCTGCAACAGCGCCAGCGTCTGCGCCGCTTGCGCCTGTTCGCGGCGCAAGCCTTCGAAGGCTTCGCGCTCCTTGGCCAGAGCCGCCAGACGCGCACGCGCCTCGGCCGCCTTGGCCTCGAAATCCTTCCAGGGCTCTTCGACCTGGGCGCGCTCATGGTCGCGCCGCAACTCGGCCAAGCGGTCCACGTCCGCATTCAGTTGCGTCATGGCCCGCGCGCATTCGTCTCGTTCCGCGGCGGCGCGCGCAAGCGCGTCCTCGACTTCCTTGTACGCGCCCTTGGGGCGGCCGTTGCGCGCGTCCAGCAGCGCGCCGCGCTCGGCGGCCACGCGTTCATACAAGCGGTCCCCATCACCGGAAGCGAGTTCGCCGGACAACTGGGTCAATGCATCGCGCAGATGCGCGCCCGCATAACCGGCCGCTTCCTGCAGGTTTTGGCCATCGCCCTGCTGAATCCACAACAGGCCTGGTATGCCCGCCAGATCCGGCTTGCTCTGGCCGCGCCCGGGCAACTCGAAGCCCAGCAGTGCGGCCAACGCGTTCTCAGCCTCTTCGCCGTCCAGACGCTGCGCGCCGCCGTCGATCAGCAGTTCGCAACGGGCGCGGGACAGGAACTGCTTTTTCAGCACGTAACTGTGCCCGGCGTGCGTGAATTCCAGTTCCACGCTGGGCCGCGCGCCGGATTCGCCATGCGGCGCCAGGTCGGCGACTTTGCTGGTGCTGTAGCGTTCAAGAAAGGCGGAACGGATCGCCGCGGCGACGGTACTTTTGCCGGCCTCGTTGGGCCCCACGAACAGGTTCAGGCCGCCCTGCAGCCCATCCAGCACCATGGGCTGGCGGAATTTGCGGAACTCTTCCAGGGCGATGCGCGAAAGCTTCATTTGACGGCTCCCGACGCCGCGCTTTCCCTCTGGAAACGAAGCAGTAGCCGCAAGGCCTCGCCGGCTACCGCGGCTTGGTCCGGATCCGTCTGCAACGCCTGCAATTGCGCCGCCACCTCGCCCACGTAGCCGCTGGCGCGGAGTTCCGCGAGATCGGCCTCGTCGGGCTCCAGCAGCAAGCCCGACAGGTCCGGCAGCAACGCCCGCACCTGGGCGGCCGCCTGGTCCACGGCGCCCTGCAAAGCTTCCCAGGTTTCCATGTTGACGTGCCCTTGCACATCCAGGCGCAACACGTCCTCGGCGCGCAGTTCTGCCAGGCGCGCGGCCAGCGCCTGCGCGTCCGAAGGCAGGCTCAGCGTTTCGGACCACGCCAACCAGCGGTACTTGCCCGTCGGAACCCGCTCGACGAGGGGCACGGCTCCTGGCCCGTCGATACGCACATGGAGGGCATAACCGGGTTCGTTGCCCCGAAAGCGATCCTGTTCCGGCGTGCCGGCATACCAAGTGTGTTCATCGATGGCAAGGCAGCCATGCCAGTCGCCCAGCGCCATGTAGTCCAGGCGCGCGCGCGATGCGCGGTCGGCAGCGATGGGGTTGGTGGCATCTATGGTGTCTGGCAGGCGGCCGGCCACGCTGCCGTGCGCCAGGCCAACGCGGATGCGGCCGGTCTGCGTTTCCATCGCGTCGAAGGCCTGCGTCACGTCGTCATAGGTATGGCGTTGCGTCAATGGCGCGGCCAGCACGGCGAGGTTGGCGCTGTCCAGATCCACCACGCCGCTGCGCAGCGGCACATGCACGTTGGATGGAATGCAGCCCAGCTGCGCCGCCCTGCTCCACACGCTCTCGGCGAGCGCCGCATCATGGTTGCCGGCGATCATGACCCACGGCCCGGCGTATGCCGCCATGGCGCCGAACAAGCGGCGTATCGTCCGGTCCGAGACGCCCTGGGTATCGAAAACGTCGCCCGCCACCAGCACGGCGTCCACGCCGCGCTCGGCGGCCAGCGTCGCGATGCGGGCGACGACAGCGAAGCGGGCCTCGGCCAGTATGGCGGCGTCTTCGGTTTCAAACTGGCCGTACTGTCGGCCGATCTGCCAGTCGGCGGTGTGCAGGAAATGGGTCATGCGGGCCATTGTAGATGGCCCGTGCGCGGGATCGGCGGCGGAGTCGGGAAGAATCGCCGCCGGCTTGCCGCAAGCAGGATCAGGCGCTCTTGCCGTCCAGGACCAGCGATTGATTGGACGCCGCCTTGCGGTCATAGCGGGACAAACCCAGGCCGTCCGTGCGGATGGCGGGGCGCTGACCCATGACCAGATCGGCCACCAGCTTGCCGGAACCGCAGGCCATGGTCCAGCCTAGCGTGCCATGGCCGGTGTTCAGGTACAGATTGCCGTAGCGGGTCGCGCCCACCACCGGCGTGCTGTCCGGCGTCATGGGACGCAGGCCGGTCCAGAATTCGGCCTGGGCCACGTTGCCGCTGCCCGGGAACAGATCGTTGACGACGAGTTCCAGCGTCTTGCGGCGCGCTTCCTTCAGGCGCAGGTCGAAGCCGGACAGCTCGGCCATGCCGCCCACGCGGATGCGCTTGTCGAACCGCGTCACGGCGATCTTGTAGGTTTCGTCCAGAATGGTCGAGACCGGCGAGGCGGACTCGTCCGTCATGGGAATGGTGAGGGAGTAGCCCTTGACCGGGTATACCGGCAAGTCCAGGCCCAGCGGTTCCAGGAAGCCGCGCGTGTAACTGCCAAAGGCGGCGACATAGCGATCCGCGGTCAGCACTTCGTTGCCCACGCGCACGGCGGTAATCTGGCCGCCGGCCGTGTTCAGGCCCGACACCGCCTGGCCGAAGCGGAACTCCACGCCCAAGCCCTTGGCCATTTCGGCCAGGCGCGTCGTGAACAGTTGGCAATCACCGGTTTCATCGTTGGGCAGACGCAGGCCGCCCGACAGCTTGTGCAGCGAACGCGCCAGCGCCGGCTCGGCCGTCACCAGGCGGTTGCGGTCCAGCAGTTCGTAAGGCACGCCCACTTCTTCCAGCACGGCGATATCGCGGCGGGCGGCTTCCAGCTGGGCCTCGGTGCGGAACAGCTGCAGGGTGCCGCGCGCGCGCTCTTCATAATGGATGCCGGTGGATTGGCGCAATTCGCGCAGGCAGTCGCGGCTGTACTCCGACAGGCGCAGCATGCGCTCTTTGTTCACCGAGTAGCGTTCCGCCGAACAGTTGGCCAGCATGGCCGCCATCCACTTCAGCTGGTACATGCTGCCGTCCAGGCGAATGGCCAGCGGCGCGTGCTTCTGGAACAGCCATTTGATGGCCTTCAGCGGAATGCCCGGCGCGGCCCAAGGCGTGGAATAGCCCGGAGAAACCTGGCCGGCGTTCGCGTAGCTGGTCTCCTGCGCCGCCGACGGCTGGCGGTCCAGCACCGTGACTTTGGCGCCCTGGCGGGCCAGATAATAAGCGGTGGTGGTGCCGATGACGCCGCTGCCGAGGACGATGACGTGCATGATTCTTTCCGATGATTGGTTTTGTTCAGGAATTTCGGTAGTCTATGAGCCTCTCAGCAGTGAAAAGCACTGAAGATTTTTCTTTGACAGTGCTTTTTCTCGGGACCATCCCGTTTTTCCACCGCCAAAAGTGAAATGCGCGAGCTAGACCGTATCGACCTGAAAATCCTGGATATCCTGCAGCGGGAAGGCCGCATTTCCGTCACCGAACTGGCCGACCGGATCAGCCTTTCCGCCACCCCCTGCTCCGACCGCATCAAGCGCATGGAGCGGGAAGGCGTCATCACGGGTTACCATGCGCGCGTCAACCCGGCGGCGCTGGGCAAGAACC
>Ga0182740_1002678_pt1 | contig 10640 bp, 13 predicted proteins | sample eDN5th37CKraftBY_FD_128872 | JGI IMG/M metagenome (GOLD analysis project Ga0182740, IMG submission 128872) | Enriched backyard soil microbial communities from Emeryville, California, USA - eDNA 5th pass 37_C Kraft BY (version 2) (version 2) | ecosystem: Environmental > Terrestrial > Soil >...
CTAAATTGTCGATGGTGGTGCGGAATTGGCCGATCTCGTTCAACCGCGCTTCGAACTTCCGCCAGTCGTACCTGGTGCGCCAGTAATGCGCCACCTCGACAAGGTCGGCGAGGGGAACACCCTGGTCCCATCGCCGTGGGTCCGGTCTGTCGCGGTAGACGGTCTCGGTTTCGGGCAGGCGCGCCGCGGCGAGCCGCATGCGCAGATCATTCAGTTCGGCGTCGGTTTCGTGGATCTCGAATTCGCGGATATCGACGTTCGGCCACAACACGAGAACCGCCTAAGCCGGTTCTACCATCGTCCGCCCAGAGGGGCAACCTGCTAAGGTGGTTCCGTGTCCGGCGAGTATCCCGAATTCCGCCTCGGCAGCGTGCTCGCGACAAGCTTCACCGCGACCCTGACCGAACGTCAGGGCGATTCCGTCGAACGCATCCCCACCCCGCAACGTCTCGCCGATTGGTTGACCGTGAGCGGCCTCGCAGTCGATTCGTGTGCGCCCGCCCAACTCGAACGTGCCAGGGAGCTGAGGGAATCCATTCACGCGGCTGCCACGGCCACTGCGAATGGAGATCCCGTTCCGGCCTCAGCCCGCCAGGTGATCAACGACTGCAGCATGCAGGGCCGCGCGGCCGCGATCCTCACCGAGGACGGCAGACGGAAATGGCGCCTCAACTCGGTCGAAGATGCCCTCAGCGTGATTGCCGGCGATGCGATCGACATCCTCGCGGGTGAACGCGATGGGAGGTTGGCTCTGTGCGCATCGCCGACCTGTCGCGCGGCGTTCTTCGACACCAGTCAGAGCCGTACCCGGAGATGGTGCGAGATGAACACATGCGGTAACCGCCAGAAGAAGGCTCGCTTCATCGCGAATCAGCGCAAGAACCGCAACTCGGAGCGGGGCCAGGTCAAAGGATCGAGTAGCAGGTAGAAGCACGCTGTCCGCTGTGATCGCGGAGCACGGCTGCTCCCGACTCCCCTGCCGTGACCGGCGCCCAGCCGGCAGTTCCATCTGGCAGCAGGTCGAGCGACGGTCTCATCCCGTGGGATCCTATGGAATCAGTACCACCTTGCCGAACACCCGCCCCGCCTCGAGTTCGGCGTGGGCCGAAGCGGCATCGGCCAGTGGCAACTCGCAGTGGACAACCGGTGTGATCGCACCTCGGTCTGCGCCTGCGAACAGTTCGGTGCCCGCGGTGACGATGGCCGGGTTCTCGACAGAGTTCAGGCTGAACGCCGAGAACGTCGGCGAACGGTGGAAGTTTTCGAGCAGCACTCGACCGAAATCTTCCGCAGGTGCACCGCCGACCCCACCACACAGGATGTATCGGCCGTTCGGTTTGAGTTTGGCGACGTACGATCCCAGTTGCGGGCCGGCCACGGTGTCCACGATCAGATCGTAGGACCGCGAATCGGATTCGCCCGATGCGTGGCGATCGACGACGTGTTCGGCACCCAGCGCACGCAGCCGTTCGCCGCGAAGAGCCGATGACGTGGTCGCCGTGACATGCGCTCCGCGCGCGTTGCAGATCTGCACGGCCATGATGCCGATACCACCGCCGGCCCCGCGGACGTACACCGATTCTCCGGGGGCCGACCCCATCCGTTCGACCGCGATTTTGGCCACCAGCGCGTTCATCCCGAGCGCGACGGCAGAACGCGCGGAGACACCGTCGGGAAGCGGGATGAGCTGATCGGAGGACACCGCAACATATTCGGCGTATCCGCCACCCGTCATCGGCATTGCGAAAACCCGTCGACCGAGCCACCCCGCGTCCACGCCGTCGCCGAGTTCGCTCACCACGCCGGCGATTTCGAGTCCGGGAACGAAACCGGCCTCAGTGAAGGCGTGGTAGTGCCCCTCGCGCGCCATGACATCGACATATCCGACGCCGGAGGCCTCGATACTGATGAGCACTTCACCGGGAGCGGGTCGGGGGTCGGGAACTTCCGACAGTTCGAGAACATCGGGGCCACCGAACTGCTCGACAGATATTGCTTTCACTCTTCAGCTACTTTCTGTTGGGCCGGCGGCGATTCCGCGCAGCACGTAGTCGACGATGTGTTCGCTGAGCGCCGGATCCAGGTCTGCGTGCGCGAACAGGAATCGGTAGATCACGGTCGCCGCCAAGAGGTCTTGGGCGAGCTCGAAGTCGAGATCGGCCCGCAACTCACCGCGTTCGACGCCGCGACGCAGGATTCGGTCGGCCCGTTCGCGGCGCGGACGCCACACCGAATCCAGGAACCGACGTCTCAGATCACCGTCGTCAGAGAGATCGACGACCAGGGCGGGCAGGATCCGGCCGAGCATGACATCGCCCATCGAGACGCGTAGCTCCTCGACCAGAACGATGAGGTCCGAACGCGTTGAACCGGTGTCCGGCACAGCCATCGACACGTTGTCCCGAGTCATCGCATCCACGACGACGTGCCTCAGTGACGGCCAACGCCGGCGGATCGCCGGCTTCGTGGTCCCTGCTCTCGCGGCGAGTGCCTCCATCGTCAGATTGCGGTACCCGATCTCACCGCACAGTTGTCGCGTCGCGTCGACAACGGCCTCGGTGATGCTGTCATCGCGAGGTCGGGCCATGGCGCCCCCTTTCGATACCGCCGTTACATTCCGTACCGCACCGGAACATAACCACGGCACCCACGTGCCTATTCCCCGCCGTCCCATCCCCTTGCGGGCAAGCGCGACCGGCCTACACTGGCTCATCGTGCAAATCGTCGCCATCCACATCGCGCCCGGACGCAAGGTGCCGACTCGTTCGGTCCAGGAGGTCCGGGCCGAAGCGGGCAAGGGACTGGTCGGCGACCGTTATCACGGGGCCAAACACCGGCACGTCACCATCCAGTCACGTGAACTGCTGGATCACGCGGCGGCCGATCTCGGGCGCGATGTCGACTCCGGCGCCACCAGGCGCAACCTCACCGTCGACGCCGGTCCCCTGCCCACCAAGCCGGGTGCCCGGATCCGGATCGGCGACGTCGAACTCGAGGTGGTGCGTATCGCCGCTCCCTGCCGGCTTCTGGACGACTGGATCGCACCTGGTGCGGCACGCGCGATGCACAACCGCGGAGGCACCGTGTTCCGGTTGCTGACCTCGGGCCCGATTCGCGTCGGTGACGAGGTGGAAGTGCCTGTTGCCGGCTGATTTTCAGCCTGCGGTCTGCTCGCGATAATGCCTGGCGATGTCGTCACTGGTGGTCAGCCACACGTCGGGCTGGCCGGCCAGAAAGCCCAGCGCCTGATCGAGGTACTTGTGCCGGAACGGCTGGCCGATCACGAACGGGTGTAGCGCAAGCGCCAGTACGCGTCCACCGGTCGCGGAGTCGGCGTGCAGTTGCTCGTACTGGTCGCGGACCATCTGCACGAACTCCGGTCCGGTGATCCCCTTGCTGAAGATCAACAGATCGTTGAGTTCCACGGTGTACGGCACGCTGAGCATGCCGGGCACGGTCAGCGGGTAGGGCTGGTCGTCGTTCGTCCAGTCGAGCACGTACTCAAACCCCAATTCCGCCAACAACTCCGGGGTGTGGTGGGTCTCGGTCAGACCTGGCCCCATCCAGCCGCGAGGCTGACGGCCGGTCGCTGCGGTAATCGTCTTGGTGATTTCGGCGAGCACCAGGCGCTCGTCATCGACGGACATGCCGGTGTGCAGAATCGAGTTGGTCTGTCCGTGCGCAAGCCAGGTCCAGTCGCGCTGCACACCGGCGGCCACGATCTGCGGGTACTCGTCGACGACCATGGAGTTCAGCAGGACGCTGGGCCGGATCCCGTGCCGGTCAAGGCTTTCGATCATGCGCCAGATACCCACGCGCGCACCGTAATCGCGCCAGCCGTGGTTCAGCGCGTCGGGACGCAGTTCAGCCGTGCCCTCCCAGATGCTCGTCGAGGGGTGGTCGGGCAGGAAGTGCTCGACGTTCAACCCGATGTACACGGCCACGCGTGCATCGTTCGGCCACCGCAGCGGCGCTCGTTCGGTGATGGGGCTGTACTCGAAAGGGGGTCGTGAGAGCGTCATGTCCGCACGGTAGGGGCTGACACCAATGTCAGGGTCAAGCTATAACGGCTATATGCGAATCGGTGAACTGGCCGGCCGCACCGGCGTGAGCGAGCGGTCCCTGCGCTACTACGAGCAGCAGAATCTGCTGGTCTCTGACCGCACCCCGAGCGGTCACCGGGAGTACCCCGACACCGCCGTCGACCGCGTCATCCACATCCAGGAGCTCTACGCTGCCGGCCTCAACAGCCGCACCATCGCGTCACTGCTGCCGTGTATGCGCGACAGCGACGGGGCTCCTTCACCGCAGGCAACACCACAGCTGCTCACGGTGCTGACCTCCGAGCGCGATCGGTTGGAGAAGGCGATACGTGAGCTCGCAGCCTCGCGAGAGGTGCTCGACGGGGTCATCGCGAACGCGTCTGTGCCGATTCCCACCGATCGCGAGTGACCCGCCCGGGCGGCATGCAGAGTTCAGCCACCACGTTGGTCCCGACTGCGCCGCCCAGTGAAATCCTGGCGTCGGACCGCTATACCGCGGCAGCGCCTCGACGCAGATGCTCGACCTCGGCGCCGCTGATCGTGATCGCTGCGACGCCGATGCCCACCACGATGCCGACCGCTGTGTCGAAGACGCGATCAACCGCCGCACCCGGGGCCAACCCCGAGCCAAGCCCGGTGAGCAGCAACGCCATCGGCGTCACCGCCAGCGACGTCAACGCGTAGTTCACGGTGGACGCGACCTCTGCCGCGACCTGGAACACGATGATCGCCACCACGGCGCCCCAGTAGCCCAACGGCAGCGCCAACAGCCCTGCGGCCAGCACTCCGCCACCGACATTGCCCAGCAACCGTTGCACACCGCGGTGCACGGTGACGTGGTAGCCGACACCCTGCATGGCAGCCACGGCGCCCATGGCAGCCCACATCGGATGATCCAGGCCGAGTCCCATCGCGGCCGCAGCGGCGACCGCTCCCGCCACCGTGATCCGCGCGCTTCGGGCCAGTAGCGCGCGGTGCGGTGCTCGTGTGAGCGTGACCCGCAGCGGTTCGCGCCGCGCCGTCTCCGGTTGAGTTGTCCCGTCTGCCCGGCGCAACTTCTGGAGCAGCCAGGGAGCCAGTGCCGCGACAGCACCCAGCACTGCGCCGGCGGCCGTCACCGTGACCGCCCGAACGACGTCGCCCGCATCGTGGGCGAAAGCCTGCCCGCCGACCGCGCCGAACACGAACACCACTGCCCCCGGGCCGACGATGTGCAGCGCCCACATGAGATATGCCGCGGCACCGGCCAGTAGCGAGATCACCAGCGTCGATACGACGACGCCGCTGCCGGTGGCCCCCAGCACGGCACCGATGCCAATGGCTGCGGTGATGCCGATCCCGAGCACGGCGAGACGGCCCGCGCGCACCGGATAGGGATCCGGTCGGCAGAACGCCGAGACCAGCGCTCCCAGCGCCGCGAATCCCGCGACGTCGCGGTGGCCGAACACTCCCCCGGCGACGAACACCAGCGTCACCGCGACGCCGACGCGCAACGGAACGGCCAGGCCGGCTTTGCGGAAATCGCCGCGAAGAACTCCGCGCCAACCCTTCGGTGTCACGGCGTGCGCCAGGGCGACATAGCCGTGGCTGAGGCGTCGGGTCACAGGGGAAGCAAGCACCGGGAAACTTTATCACTGTTTTACTTCTGAAATAGTTTTGGCTAACCTGGACCGATGGACGACGCAGCGGACGACGTTATGCTCACCGACACCGTCGACCACGTCCGTCACGAGTGGGCTAAGACGTATCCCCACCTCGACACCTCACCCATCGAAGTCCTCGGCCGCGTGCAGCGGATCGCGTCGATCTGCAACCACCGACTCGATCTCGACCTCGCACGGCACGGTGTCAACCGTTCGGAGTTCAGCGTGCTGAGCGCACTGGCGCGGGCCGGACGACCACTGCGGGCCAGTGAGGTCGTCTCCACGACCATGCTGAGCGGTGCATCGATCACCAAGATCGCCGACAGTCTGGTCGGCCGCGGGCTTGTGGTGCGGCAGAAGTCGGAGCGCGACGGGCGGGTGGTACTGCTCGCGCCCACCGACGCCGGACGCGCCGTCGTCGACGACGAGATGCCGCGTCGCATCGCCGGTGACGCTCAACTCATCGCGGGCCTCACTCCGGCCGAGCGCGAGACACTTTCCGGCTTGCTTCGGAAAGTCTGTGCCGCACTGGGTGATTGACCGAAGGATCAAGGCCGGCCATGAGCGCGCCCTGAGCGGTCACGATCAGCGGTGAACCGGGCACTTCACACCGGCGCCCGGCAGTTCGTAGAGTTCCTACCCGGAAGAAACGTCGACCTCGCCTGATCCCTTCTGTGCCAAGAGAGCCAGATGCTTGAGCGAGTTGTCCAGGTGCTCAGGATCGAAAGGGGGAAACCCGATGTGCTCACGGATCGCGTCGGGAACCGCCGACCAGTCGTATGTCAGGGTGATCTTCGTACGGGAGTCGCCGAGAGCCTCGAGGTCGTAGCGCCAGAACCACCCCCCGAACTCGGGGTTTCCGTCACCGGTGTCCTCGCCGGGCAGCCATGCGATCGCGTTCGGCGGATCAAACACCTCGACCCGGTTGGCCACTGTGTAATGCATGCCCCCGAAATTGCGGTGATACATCGCCATTCGGAAGATCTGACCCACCGTGGTCAACTTTTCGCCGTCGCGAGATTCCCGCACCCAGCCGGTTCCGTCGATCGCGTGGTGCGTCGTGGGATCAGCGAGTACGTCGAAAACGATTGTGGCCGGCGCATCGACGATGCACTCGGCCACGATGCTGTCGTTGCTCATGACGGTACTGACCGGCAAGACAGCGAAAACTCATCGAGTCCCCGCAGCGCGGCGCCGAAAGCATTGCGGCACAGGGTGGAGTGCTAGTGCAGGGCCGCGAGGTTCTGCACCGATTTGCGGACGTCGGAGGTGAGTACCTTGGCGACGAGCGATCCCACCGGCCCGCTGAGCAGCCCGCCCGAGAGGTCGGCCACCAGGTGGAAGCACGATCCGGCAGGATCTTCGCCCACGGTCATCATCAGCGCGATCTGAACCCCTCCGCGCCCGTGCCCGCGCATCTCGATCCGCCGTGGCTCGTCGTACTGGGTGACCTCCCAGTGGATGACGTTGCGGAAACCTTTCACCTTGATCAGCGCAGAGACGCGTGTCCCCACCTCGATGATGTCGGGGACGGCACTTCGCCACCCGCCGAAGATGGTCAGCCACTCGTCGAATCGCCCGAGATCAGATGCCAATTTCCAGGCCTGCTCAGGTGTCATCTGTGAGGCGACCTGCACCTCGACCTTCGCCATGTCGTCTCCGCGCTCTCGGTGGTGTTCAAACGATCCTGGTATGCGGTGGGGTCCGCAGCAATGTGCTGCGAACCCCACCGGAGCTGGTTGGTCAGCCGATGCCGACGACTTCCTGGGCGATTGCCGCGAGGCGGGTCTGCGCGGCCGACACGACGCGCTGGCGGTTCTTGTGGGCCTCTTCCCACGCGACGATGGTGCGGATGTCACCGGGATCGGTCAGATCCTTGATGGCCGAGATCGCCTCCTGGACGGTGCGCTCGTCGTAATCCTGGATCGGTAGCTCCGCCGGATCGAGGGCGCCGGCCGCGGTCCGCAGGCTGCGCAGCGCGTCGGCCGTCTTGTCTGCGCCGTCGCGGCGGGTGATGCTCTCGGCGGCAGTCAGCGCCGCATCGCGCGACCCGGTGAGGACCCGGCCGGCGAGTTCGCCGGCGTACGCACCACGGTCGATGAACTGATCGAACGTGGGACGAATGCTTCGGATGCTCTCGACGGCCCGGTCGATACTCCGCGTCGACCACTGAGCCGGGAGGTTCGCTGCCCGCACAGCCAGGCCGACCGCCGCCTGGACGGGGGTCCGGCGCAGGGCGGCGGGTCCACCGAGGGCATCCTCGGCGAGCACGGTCGTGAGCCAATCGACCGTCGCGGAGTGCGCTTCGATCAACCGGTCGGCGAGACGGACGACCTCGGGTTGCTTCGCGGCAACGGCCAGGGCCTTGATGTAACGCGAGCGGTCGAGAAGCTGGTCCTCGAGCGCCAGGTCACCGAGCAGCGCCTCGTCGAACGGCGCAGCCTGCTCGGTGAGCGCTTTCACCGTGGCGGCGGCGCGCCCGAAGAACGGGCCGACGATGTCCGGGTAGCCACCCAGGTTGCGGATGGCCTCCTCGATCGCCGCCGCGCGATCACGGCCGTTGGCGGCGTTCTCGCTGAGTTCACGGCGGACCGCCTCCGTGCGCGCCTGGGCCACCCGTGTCTCGGCGACCTGGATTTCGGTGTTGGTGAGGTCAAGGACTGCCCGCAACTGCGCGAGCAATTTGGTGGTATCTGCGGTGGTCATGAATCTGCCCCTCTGCGTTGACGGATTTGTCGGCGCTGGGTGCACCTGTCAATCGGATACCCGATGTGCGCACAACCGACGCGTGAACCGGCGCTCGCTTACCATGACCTACGTCACGCCGGGGGCTACAGAGAATCCTCAGGGGGTAGCGGCCGGCCCAGGTGGTATCCCAAGCGCATCTCATAGTCGCCCGGTTGGTTGCGCCCCGCCGCCATCGCTGCGGCGAGACGGCGTTTGGAACCTGGCCACTGGAATGACGTGAGGTACGTTTCCAGCGAGGACATCATGTCCTCGGCGGTGGGCAGCGTGTGGCGGTCGACCTGCCGTTTGACCGCCGCGATCGATTCCTTGTCGTACGAGGCGATTCGGAGCGCCAAAGTATCGACGACGACGTCGAGTTCCTTGTCGGCGACCGTGCGGTTGACCCATCCGTACCGTTCGGCCAGATCGGCCGGGTAGTCGTCACTGGACAGCGCGACCTCAAGCGCGCGTGCCCGCCCCATGAGCAATGGCAGATACTCGAGGCCACCGCCGCCGGGCAGGTTTCCGCTGGCGGTCTCGGGCTGGCCGAACAGCGCATGCTCACCGGCGAAGCGCATGTCCATTGCCTGGGTGAGCTCGTTGCCTATTCCCCGCACGCGGCCCCGGATCTTGGCGATCGTGGCCGCCGGAAGTCGCGCCAGCCGGGTACTCGTATCGATGGTCAGCGGATATCCGGTTCTCCCAGTGTGTTTCGGCGTCTCTGCCACACGGGACGTGTCGTAGTGGTTCAAGAAGTAATCGGGGTTGGCGGATTCGAACACCACCACCCGCAGGTCATCGGCAGCCTCGAACCGGTCGATCAGTTCGGGAAGTTCGAGGAGCATCTCCGGTGTCACCAGGTTGATCGGCGGGTTGTCGAAAACGACGCGCCAGAGGCGGTCGCTCTCGGCGACCACCGAGAAATGCGTCCACTTTTGCGAATTCATCGGACATGCTCGATTCTGGCCGCCGCGGGCAGCCGCTACGCGACGTCGCCGAGCCGCACGGGCGGCCCGTCATTCCCCGGTGAGGTCCACTGCGTCGACGCCACAGTCAAAGGCTGACCGCACGTGATGCACCAATCGGCAGAGGCCGTCGGTTGGCCGCAGCGGGTACACGCGATCACCATCGGGCGCGTGTCCTCAGGGGCATCGGTGTGCTTGGCGCCCCACAGCGCCAGCGCGTGAAGTACGGGCAGGGTCTCCTGCCCTGACTCGGTCAGTCGGTACTCCGCCCGCGGGCGAACCGATCCGCCGTAAGGCACCCGCTCGGCGAGCCCGAGATCCACGATGCGCGACAGCCGGGCCGCCAACACCTTGTCGGCCGCGCCCAGTTTTGTACGCAGTCCTTCGAAACGGGTGTTGCCCGAGAACAGTTCGCGCAGGACCACCAGCGTCCACGCGTCACCGAGCACGTCGAGACCGCGCGCGATCGGGCACGGCTTGTCCGACCAGTCGGAACGTAGAGGCATCTCTTTCCTTTCTTGAAGGAAGTCAATGTCAAAGTACGCTCACCCCCGGTAGATGGCAAGACAGGCCGATCACACCACGGCCGTCATGCCCCCGTCGACGAACAGCACCTGCCCGTTCACATAGGCGGATGCCGGGGAGGCGAGAAAGATCGCGGGTCCGACGATGTCGTCGACCGTTCCCCATCTGCCCGCGGGCGTACGCCCGAGAATCCAGTTGTTGAACGCCGCGTCGTCGACGAGCGCCTGGGTCATCTCGGTGTGGATGTATCCAGGTGCCAAACCATTGATCTGCAGGCCCCCGCCGGCCCATTCGGCCGTCATCGCGCGGGTGAGATTGCGCAGGCCACCCTTCGCGGCGGTGTAGGCCGCGATCGACGGCCGCGCGAGATCGGTCTGCACCGAACAGATGTTGACGATCTTGCCGGATCCGCGGCCCAACTGGTGTCGCGCGACCTCACGTCCGACCAGAAATGCGCTGGTCAGATCGATGTCGATCACACGTTGCCAGTTCTCCAGACTCACATCGAGCAGGGGTTCACGGTGTTGCAGACCGGCGTTGTTGACCAGTATCTCGATCGGCCCGATGCGCTGCTCGATGTCACCGACAGCGGATGAGACCTGATCGGGATCCGCCACATCGAATCGCGCTGCGTGCACGGCGTCTGCGCCGAACTTCTCGCGCAGGCTGTCACAGGTGCGGTCGAGACGGGATTCGTCGACACCGTTGAGCACCACGCGCGCACCGGCCGTGGCCAG
>Ga0182740_1002679_pt1 | contig 10626 bp, 8 predicted proteins | sample eDN5th37CKraftBY_FD_128872 | JGI IMG/M metagenome (GOLD analysis project Ga0182740, IMG submission 128872) | Enriched backyard soil microbial communities from Emeryville, California, USA - eDNA 5th pass 37_C Kraft BY (version 2) (version 2) | ecosystem: Environmental > Terrestrial > Soil >...
CGCGCCTCGCGGAAGAGTGCGTTGCGCAGCTCCTCCTGCGTAACCTCGACCTTGGCCTTGGTGCCGATCTCGGCAAGCACGAGACCGAGGCGCACGCGGCGCTCGGCGAGCGTGCGATACTCGGCGCGCGCGCTCTCCTCGGTCTTGCCTTCATCCTCGAAGGTCTTGCCGGACTGCTGGAGCGTATTCGTCACCTGGCTCCAGATCTGGTCGAATTCCTGCTGCACGAGCGCCTCGGGCAGCGCGAATTCATGCGCCTTGTCGAGGGCATCGAGCAGCGCCCGCTTGATCTTGGTGCGCGAAAATTCGGCGTACTCGCCCTCGATGCGCTCGCGCATGACCTTGCGCAGCGCCTCGAGCGAGTCGAGGCCGAAGCCCTTCGCGAACTCCTCGTTGATCTCCGGCTTCACCGGCTTCGCCACCGACTTCACCTTGGTCGCGAACGAAGCTTCCTTGCCGGCAAGATCCGGCACCTGATACTCGGCCGGGAAGGTCGCCTTGATGGTCACGTCGTCGCCGGCCTTGGCGCCCTTGAGCCCGTCCTCGAAGCCCGGAATGAAGCCACCGCGTCCGAGCACGATCTCGACGTCCTCGCCCGTGCCACCGTCGAACGGCGTGCCGTCGATCGAGCCGACGAAATCGATCTTGAGCTGGTCGCCTTCCGCAGCGACACGGCCCTCCTCGACCTCGAACGTGACATTGCGCTCGGCGAGATCGGCAATGGCCTTGTCGATCGTCTCCTCATCAACCTCGACGACCTCGCGCTCGAGCTTCAGGGTCGAGAAGTCGACAAGATCGATCTTCGGCAGCACCTCGAAGGACATCGTGTAGGCAAGGTCCGCCTTGCCATCCATGACCTGCTCGAGCTCGTCCTTGTTCTCGCTGAAGGCGATCTCCGGCTGAACGGCCGGGCGCTCCTGGCGATCCTCGAGCGCCTTTTGCGAGGACTTCTCGACGAGGTCCTGCAGCACCTCGGCCATGAGCGAACGCCCATAGACCTTTTTAATATGCCCGACCGGGACCTTGCCCTTGCGGAAGCCCCTGAGCTGGATGGTGTCCTTGACCTCGTCGAGGCGGGTCGTGAAGCGATCGGCGAGCTCACTGGCGCCAACCACCACCTTGAGCGTCCGCTTCAGTCCGTCCGAACTCGTTTCCGTGACTTGCATAACCACTGCCATCCACTCGTGAAGGCGGCTCCTGCCGCCGCTTTTTCGTTTCCCGCCGGCTGCAGGGAAGAGCCCTCCCACCACGAATGTGGTGCCGGCCGGCGGCGGCTATTCACCACCCGATCTCGTCTGCTGCATCCCTATGGGATGCAACGTAAATTCCTCATCCCGGCTTGGTGCGGACGGAGGGACTCGAACCCCCACGACTTGCGTCACTGGAACCTAAATCCAGCGCGTCTACCAGTTCCGCCACGCCCGCCACCCGCGTTTGGCGTGGCCGCGCGCGATGGCGCCGACATATATCCGCCCCTGTTGCCCGGGATCAACGCTTTCTTTGGGGGGCCGCCCCGATCGGCCTTGTTAAGCCTTTTCCTTTCGGGGCAATGCGAACGAGAGCGGCAGCGCGGTCGTGTACTTGATCTGCTCCATGGCGAAAGCCGAGGAGACCTTGGTGATGTCGATCCGCGAAATGAGCTTTTTGTAGAAGACGTCGTAGGCGGCGATGTCGGGCACGACGACGCGCATGAGGTAGTCCACCTCGCCGGACATGCGATAGAACTCCACCACCTCGGGCAGGTCGACGACGGCGGCATGAAAGCGTTCGAGCCAGTCGAGATTGTGCTGATCGGTCTTGATCGAGACGAAGACTGTGACGCCGGTATTGACCTTCACCGGATCCAGAACGGCCACTCGGGCACGGATGACCCCCGCCTCGTCGAGCTTCTGGATGCGCCGCCAGCACGGCGTCGTCGAGAGGCCGACGATCTTGCCGATCTCGGCGATCGGCATGGTTGCATCAGCCTGCAGCAGCTCCAGGATCTTCAGATCCATTGCATCGAGTTCCACGACCATCGCTCCAGATGGAATTTTTTACTCTATTGGCGCATTTCAGCAGCCTGCGCGCACTCAGAAGCGCCCGATGCGCAGAGTAGTAGTATTTTTTTCTAATTTCCGCAATCCGTCCTCTTGCTCATCGGCGGCCTGACAGCGACATTGCGGAGAGCGGCAAAGCGCTCCTGCTTGCCAGCCGCACCGTCTGCGGGATGCCCAATGGAAACGCCGGTCTTCATCACCCCCGAATTCGCCGTGACCTCGGCGCTCGCGCCCGAGGACTTCGCGGCCGCCGCCGCCATGGGTTTCCGCTCGGTGCTTTCCAATCGCCCGGACGGCGAGGCCGAAGGCCAGTTGAGCGGGCGCGCGGAAGCCGTGCTCTGCTGGCAGGCCGGCCTCCAGTTCCGTCACGTGCCGGCGCCCAAGCTCGACATATTCACGGACGAAGTCGTGGAGGCCATGGCCGACGCTGTTGCGAGCCTCAAGGGCCCGGTCCTCGCCCACTGCGCGAGCGGTCTGCGCTCGGCCATAGCGTGGGCAGCCGCGAGCGCGCGCACGCAGAACGTCGACTGCGTGCTGAAGGCGCTCGACAAGGCGGGGTTCGACTTGGAATTCCTGCGCGACGATCTCGAGGCGCAAGCTGATCGCGCACGCTGGATCGGCCCGCGCGCGCCGGCGCTCGACTGCGCCGAGGCCGCGAAGCTCGAGACCGCATCCGCAGCGTGAACTGCCCGTCCTCAATGGGCTTCGCCCTTGAGATCGGCTTCGCTCTCGAGGCGGCCGCCTCCCTTTCTGAGATGAATCTCAGGTCCGTTGCTTAGTCCACGGCAACGGCGTGGTCGCCCGACGGGGGTTGCTTTGCACTGCGCAGCAGCAGCACGAGCGGGACCGACGCCAGCGCCAGGATCATCATGAGCTTGAAGTCGTTCATGTAGCTGATGATGGCGGCCTGCTGCTGGATGACCTGGTCGAGCGCCGCGCGGCCAGCGGCGGTCCACGGACTGAGGATGTGGCCGGCGGCGCTATCGAAAGCACGACTGGTCGCCGTCACCTGACTCGCGATGGTCTCGTGATTGATCTGGTTGTTGCGGATCAGCAGGTAGGCGACGATTGAAATGCCGACGCTCGATCCGACGTTGCGCGAGAGGTTGTAGAGGCCGGTCGCCTCCGCCCGCTGCTCCGGCTCAAGGGTCGCGAAGGTGATTGTCGTGAGCGGCACGAACAGGAAGCCAAGGCCCGCGCCCTGAATGAAGCCGGTGATCACGATCGTCTGCTGCGAGACATCCGGCGTCCAGCCCATCATGTCGTACATCGCCCATGCCGTCAGCAGGAGACCGATCATCAGAAGGATGCGCGTGTCGACGCGGCCGATCAGGCGACCGACGATGAACATGCATATCATGGTGCCGATGCCGCGCGGCCCCATCACCAGCCCCGCCGTCACCACCGGGTAGCCCATCAACGTCTGCAGGTACGGTGTCAACAGCGCCAGCGACGCGAGGTAGGTGATGCCGATGATGAAGATGAACAGAATGCCGACGGCGAAGTTGCGGTCGAGGAACAACCGCGGATTGACGAATGAGCGCTTCGCCGTGAACGTGTGGACGATGAAGATGTAGAACGCGCTCGCCGCGATCGTGGCCTCGATCAGGATTTCCAGCGACGAGAACCAGTCGAGTTGCGCGCCGCGATCGAGGAATAGCTGAAAGGCGCCGATGGCGATGCTGAGGCTGCCAAACCCGATCCAGTCGAATTTCGTCGTGGCATTGACCTTCGACTCGCGCATGAACAGCCAGATCCCGACGAGGGCCAGCGCACCGATGGGCACATTGATATAGAACACCCACCGCCAGCTTATGTTCTCGGTGAGCCAGCCGCCGATGACAGGGCCGAGCACCGGACCGACCATGACCGATACGCCGAACAGCGCCATGGCCGAGCCGCGCTCCTGCGGCGTGTAGATGTCGAGCAGGATCGACTGTGCGATCGGGACGAGCGCCGCACCGAAGAAGCCCTGCATCAGACGGAAGGCGACGATCTCGAACAGCGACTGAGCGAGACCGCATAGGATCGACGCGACGACGAAACCAGTGATCGCGATGGCGAGCACGCGCTTGCGGCCGAACCGGTTGGCGAGAAAGCCCGATGGCGGCGTCATGATCGCAGCGGCGACGATGTAGGATGTCAGCACCCAGTTGATCTGGTCGGCACTTGCCGACACACTGCCCTGCATGTAGGGCAGCGCGACGTTGGCGATCGTCGTGTCGAGCGCCTGCATGATCACCGCGAGGATGATGCACGCCGTGATGGCGCCGCGATGAATAATCGGAGCTGCGCCAGGGCCCGCGGTCGTGGACATGTCAGCCCCCGCGCGCCTGCGCCGGCTGCGAGCCGAACCAGCCGCTCAGGAACGTCGGCAGACCGCGCGGATGGCCGGTATCGACACTGACCTCGACGCTCATGCCCACGCGCAACGGCGGCTTGCCGGACCGCTGATCGACGCGGACGCGCATCGGAATGCGTTGCACGACCTTGACCCAGTTGCCGCTCGTGTTCTGTGCCGGCAGCAGTGAGAAACTCGAAGCAGAAGCCGGGCTGATGCTCTCGATCGTGCCGTTCCATTCCTCACCCGGATAGGTATCGACGGTCACGACCACCTTCTGGCCGGGCGCGACCGAGGTCAGCTCGGTCTCCTTCGGGCTTGCCTGGATCCACACGTGCTCGGTCGAGACGATGTTGAAGGCAGTCGTTGCGCTGGCAAGATACTGGCCGGGCTGCAGCGACGGCACATTGGTCACGATGCCATCGAAAGGCGCGCGCACGACTGTGTGGGCGAGCTGGCGCGCAGCCTCGTCGCGCGCGGCAAGCGCATCCTTGTAGCGCGGATGGCTTTCGACTGGCGCGTTGGGATCACCGTTGAGATTGGCCGCGATGCCGGCGAGCTGCGCTTCGAGCGAGGCCAGCTTTTGCTGCGCGGACTGCAGCGCGTTGCGGGCGATATCGAGCTGGGCCTGCGCGGTGAAGTTATTGAGGGCAAGCTTCTGCTGGCGCTCAAAGGTCAACGTGTTCAGGGCGATGTCGGCCTTCGCCTGCTCAATCTGCGCCTGCATGCTCTTGTAGCTCGTGCCGAGCGCCAGAAGATCGTTGCGCGTATTGCCGAGCTGCGCTTCGGCGCGGTCCAGGGCCAGCCGGAAGGGCTCGTCGTCGATGCGGAAGAGCACGTCACCCTTGGCGACCTTCTGGTTGTCGCGCACAAGGACCTGACTGACGATGCCGGCCACGTCGTTCGATACGCCGACGACATCGGCCTGCACATAGGCGTTGTCGGTCGTCATGATGGCGCCGCCGGTCACATAGATGTAGCCGCCGATGACCAAAGCGACCGGCAGCAGGGCGAACAGCAGCGGTCGAAGCCATTTGCGTTCACGCGGTGCCGGCTCGGACTGTGTGCCGGAAGCCGCGGGATCGCCCATCGGGGAAGGCTCCGCGGCGCGGCGCGCCATGGGGAGAACCTTGTCGGCAACCGGCTGAGATGACGGTGCCTTGCCGTCGGTGTCGGTTGGACGGGTATCGCTGGCGCTAGCCATTTTGCGCACGCCTTTCATTCACGGCCGGCCTGTCACAGGCGGCCACAAGGTTGGATTTCAGGACCTGCAAGGAGTTCACGAGCTGCTGGCGCTCGACGGACGAAAGGCCGACCAGCGCCTCGGCGCGGGTTGCGTCGCCGATCTTGCGTGCCTCGGAGATCTTGCGCTGCGCGGCGGGCGTCAGCCTGAGCGTCCACACGCGCCGGTCGGTTGGATGGGGATGGCGCTCGATCAGCTTCAGCGCCTGGAGCTTGTCGACGATGCGGCCGAGCGTGATCGGCTCGATGTCGAGCAACTCGGCGAGGCCGCTCTGATTGATCCCTTCATTCTGTGCGAGATAGGCGAGCACCTGCCACTGCGACCGGGTCAGACCCGATTCGCGCGCGTTCTGCTCGAAGCGCTTGCGCAGGAGCCGCGCGACGTCGTGCAGCAGAAAGCCGAGGGTAGGCGAGTTGTGATCCATGATCAGAGACCGCGATTTCATAAGCATGCTTAAAATAAGCATGCTTGCGGGGCGGTCAATTGTCCAGTCATGCTAGAATCGCATGGCTGCGGCGGGATGCAGATATATCAATAGATTACCTGCCGATATTCCGGCGGCAGCCTCAATCGGCGGCACCGAAGACGAGGCTGATGCGGATGTCACCGTTCGCGCCGACGACCTCCAGCGTGGGGCCTGAGAGCGAATTGCGCACAATGAAATCGGCGGTGCTCTCACCCAGCCGAACATCGCGGAGCCGAATGCTTTCGAGCGATGGCGGCAGGATCGGATTGTTCAGACGCAGCTCACGCGCATCGGGATAGAATTCCAATCCCAGCAGAGACTGGATGATGGAAAAAGGTGCGCTCGCCGACCAGGCTTGCGGCGAGCAGGCGACCGGGTAGAGCACCGGCCCACGCCCACGGCGGCGACGAAAACCACAATACAGCTCCGGGATGCGGCGGTCTTCCATGTAGGCCGCGGCGCGCATCACCCCATCAAAGATCGCAGCGGCGCCGGCCTTGGCGCCGTAGCGCGCAAAGCCGGCCGCGAGGATGGCGTTGTCATGCGGCCAGACGGAGCCGTTGTGATACGACATGGGATTGTAGCGCTCTTCGCCATGCGCCAGCGTTCGGACACCCCATCCGGAAAAGAACTCGCTCCGCATCAGCGTCGCTGCGGATGCGAGCGCCCGCTCGGGCGTGACGATGCCGCACGCCAAGGCGTGGCCGACATTACTCGAGCGCACACGGCAAACACGCTTCTCACCATCCAGAGCAAGTCCATAGAGTTGGAGCTCCGGACACCAGAACGCATCTTCGAACTGTAAGCGTATGAGCTCGGCCTGTGCTTCGAGGCTTTCGGCGCGCTTCAGGAAACCGAGCCGACGCGCACATGCCGCGGCAGCGCGCCGCGCGGCAAAAACATAGGCCTGCACTTCGACAAGGGCGATTGGGCCGCTCGCGAGCGTCCCATCGGCGTGAGAGATCGAATCGTGTGAGTCTTTCCACCCCTGGTTCGCGAGCCCCGTCTCCGTACCGCGCGCATATTCGACGAAGCCATCGCCGTCCATATCGCCAAAGCGGTCGATCCACTCGAGAGCGGCCTCGATCGACGGCCACAGCTGGCGGATGAGCGCCCAGTCCGATGTGCGCTCGGCGTACTGGCCGGCGAGGATGACGAACAGCGGCGTCGCATCCACTGTCCCGTAGTATTGCTCGAAAGGTATCTCGCCCAAGGCTGCCATTTCGCCGCCGCGCATTTCATGCACGACTTTGCCGGGCGCTGCGTCGGTTTGAGCGTTCACTTCGTGCGCCTGCAGGCGTGCCAGCCGCTTGAGGACGCCCGCCGCGATGGAAGGGTCGGCCCAAAGCATGTTCATCGCGGTGATGATGCCGTCGCGGCCGAACGTGGTCGAATACCAGGGGATTCCGGCGTAGGGGTAGGGCCCGTCATCAGTTTCGGTCACCAACATGAAGACGTCTGCCATCGAGCGGCAGAGAATTTCGTTGATGACGGCATCTGACGTCTCGACGGAGGCGACACTGCGCGTGACTTGCTGCTGCTGGCGATGGAGGCGCGTAAGACCGCGAAAGAACGACTCTGCTGGTCCCGGCAGACTGTGCCCGCTCGCAACCGTGATGAAGATTGCCGTCTTCCCGTGCGGCGCAAGCTCGATGTCATACCGTGCAGAGCTGTCCTGCAACTCCGTTGGCATTGGCTCGAACTGAAGCGTCGTCGTCCGCGAGACCTTGTCGAGCCCATGATAGTGGAGAAGCACGACGGACGACCTAGCCGAGTCGATCGATGACGTTCCGCGCCGCTCGCGCTTGATGCCGCGCACTTCGAAGATGTCGGCGAAGTCGCTCGCGAATGTGATGGAGAGCGAAAACTGCACCGGATCGCAGCCGTGGTTGGTCAGCGCGATCCGCTCGCGCAAGGAGCCGTCCTTGAGATAGATCGTGCGGGACACATGGATCGTGTCCTTGAGCATGATGATATTGCGGTCGGCGTAGATATCCGGGTTGGTGAGATCGACATAGTAGTTGAGGTTGTCGTCGCGCAACGCCGAATGCAGCAGAAGCGGGCGCGAGCCACTTATCAGCAGCTCGAGATGCGACAGATAGCGCGTATCACGGTGGAAGAGGCCGTCCTGACCGCCGCTGCTCGCACCGATATCGCCGTGGCTGTCGAACACGGCGAACGTGTCGTTCTTCTTCAGTGTTCGGCGCGGTCGCGCGGGTGCGTCTGTCGCCGGGATGTAGAATGGTGTCTCAATTGCGGCGGGCGCGCTGGCGCCCGCGCGCTGAGAATGTCGATCGGGCATTGCTGCCTTCCCCCGCCATCCGGACGCTACGTGAGTTCCTGAACGGCGGCGTTGCCATTCAGAAGCACCGGCCGTGTTCTCTCAACAGGATCGGCCTCGGCCAGCAGCCTCTTGTAGACCTTGACATAGTCTTTGGCCATGCGCTCGGCGGTGAATCGAGCCTCGAAGCGCCGTCGCACGGCCGCTCTGTCGAGCGCCAGGAGAGCCCCCATCTTGCGCACAGCCTCGTCTTCATCTTCGACGATGAATCCGGTCACACCTTCGTCGATCACTTCGGGAACGGATCCGCGCCGGAACGCCAGCACCGGCGTGCCGCAGGCCATGGCCTCGATCATCACGAGACCGAATGGCTCTGGCCAGTCGATAGGAAAAAGGAGCGCGCGTGCATCGCCGAGAAAGCGGCCCTTCTGACGCTCGCTGATCTCGCCGACGAATTCGACATCGGCAGCATCCAGCATCGGCTCGATCTCGTCGCGAAAATACTCGGCGTCGACCTTGTCCACCTTCGCGGCGATCTTCAGCGGCAAACCGACCGCGCGCGCTATGCGAATGGCGCGGTCGGCGCGCTTTTCGGGAGAGATACGACCGAGAAATGCCAAGTAACCGCCCTGGCTATGCAGCGACCGCGGCAGCAGGTCGACGGGCAAACCGTGCTGGACCGTCGCGATGAATGAGGCGTCCGGGACTGGCGCTCGCTGCGCGTCGGAGATCGAGATGAGCGGCATCTCCTTGAAGTGCATATAAAGCGGACAGAGATCCGGCAGGTCCTGGCGCCCGTGCAAGGTCGTGACGGCACGGTGGCTGTAGTCCCGAAAGAGCGGGTACTGGAACTGGTCGATATGGAAATGGATGATGTCGAACTCGTGTGCGCGCCGCCGCACCTTGTCGAGCATCACCATGTAGTGCGGGATGGGATCCAGCACATTCTGACAGAGGCGAAGCGCGCGAGGGCAGCACGCATCGAGACGCGCGGCCGTAACCGAGTCGCCGCTCGCGAAGAGCGTCACGTCGTGTCCCTCCGCCACCAGGGCTTCCGTGAGATAGGAGACAATTCGTTCACTGCCGCCGTAAAAGCGGGGCGGTACGCTCTCCATCAAAGGCGCTACCTGGGCAATCTTCATGGCGTGCCTTGCTCCGTTCGGACGAGGTCATGATGTTCGTCAGACCGTGCGCGCCGGGTCACGATGCCGGACACCGCTCACAGCCTGAGGCCGTTTGCGTTAACCCCCGGCGGCGTCGGCGGTTCCGCGGCATCGCACAATCGTACGACGTCGCATCGTGTCGCATGCTGCGCGCACGCTGATCGACGCGACTGCCTCTACATGCAGCAACCTGATGCTTCGCTTGGCATATCTCCGCGGCTTGAACACAACACCTTTCAGCAAAGAATTTTGCACCCCACATTGCCCTCCTGAGACCACGCAATCGCCTTTCCCTCGCCACGGCCGGAAGGGACGGAGCTTACTCGTGCGGGAACTAGATGATCTTTCGGCCGTTGTGGCTAAAGCCCGCGAATAGGCCGCTTTGCGCGAGGTGCAAATGAACGAGCTCGCATTCGTAGGACGATTGGGGCGTGTGGCCGTTCTTACCGCAGCGTTGTCGGCAAACTCGAGCGCGGTACTCAGCCAGCCGGATCCTTTGCTTTCGCCGCAGCTTCAAAGCGTGCTGGGGCGAGAAGTCACGCCGCCGAGAGGGAAAGGCGTCGAAAGCGGGCGCATCATCGATGTGCTCATCGACGCTGAAGGGGATGTTCACGCGTTCGTGGTCGAGTTCGGCGGCTTCCTCGGCATAGGGACACGCAAGGTCGCCGTCGACCGCGCAGCATTTCAATTTGCCGGTGGCAAGATCTTCGTCGAAATCACGGCTCCTCAACTCCAGTCGGTGCGGGAGTGGAAAAGGGGCGAACCACCAGATGTCGTAAAGGCAGCCTCACCGCCGGGGGACTAGGCCATGGCGGAGGGAACCACAATGCCGACCGGACGTTCGGCTCTCACGTGTATACACCCCCTCCGGGCCCTTGTGAGAGGCGCCGGTGCCTCCTGTCTCACCAAAAAGTGCGCGCGGCCTCGACTGGTTTACCTTCCTGGTGGCCGACATGCAGACGGGCTTTGGTCCGTTCTTGGCCATCTACCTGACCACGCAGAAGTGGAACCAAGCCGATATCGGCTTGATCCTCGCCGTTGGAAGTCTGGGCGGCCTGCTCAGTCAGTTGCCTGGAGGCTGGCTGGTCGATGC
>Ga0182740_1002683_pt1 | contig 10619 bp, 8 predicted proteins | sample eDN5th37CKraftBY_FD_128872 | JGI IMG/M metagenome (GOLD analysis project Ga0182740, IMG submission 128872) | Enriched backyard soil microbial communities from Emeryville, California, USA - eDNA 5th pass 37_C Kraft BY (version 2) (version 2) | ecosystem: Environmental > Terrestrial > Soil >...
AATGCGGCTGCGGCTGGCGTGAACGTTCCGACATGACGGACGTTGTGCGCGCCAAGTCTTGCCATTCGATGGCAGTAAAGCCGTGCGGCACGGCCCATATTGGGACGTAGTGAAAGCGGCGTTAAACGAGCGCGGCGACGTTGCCGCGGCAACATGTTGAATTCTTCATTAATAAACAATGGAAATGTGAAGGGCAGGCCCGGGCGACGGCGGCGGGCCGGGTCAGGCCGCTCGCCGCATGTCGTCGGCGAGCGCGCGGTACGACAGGGCCTCGGCGAGGTGGACGCGGCCGACTTTCTCGGCCCCATCGAGATCGGCCAGGGTGCGGGCGACGCGCAGCACGCGATGATAGCCGCGCGCCGATAGCTGCATCTGATCGGCGGCGTCGCGCAGCAGCTTCAGCCCGGCACTGTCGGCACGGGCGACTTCCTCCAGCAGCGGGCCCGAGGCCTGCGCATTGCAGCGGATGTGGCCAGCGCCGCGCGCGGCGTAGCGCTCGATCTGGATGTCGCGGGCGCGGGCGACGCGTGCCGCCACTTCGCGGCTGCCTTCGGTGGGCGGCGGCAGAATGAGGTCCGCGGCGGTGACGGCGGGCACTTCGATGTGCAGATCGATGCGGTCGATCAGCGGCCCGGACAGCCGTCCCTGATAATCGGCGGCGCAGCGCACATTCGGCGCGCGATTGCAGGCAAAACCGGGGTCGTTGGCGCGGCCGCAGCGGCAGGGATTCATGGCGCCGACCAGCATGAAACGCGCCGGATAAGTGACGCGGTGGTTGGCGCGTGCGATGGCGACCTCGCCTGTCTCAAGCGGCTGGCGCAGCGAGTCGAGCACCTGGCCGGAGAACTCCGGCATCTCGTCGAGAAACAGCACGCCGTTATGCGCCAGCGAGATTTCGCCGGGCCGCGCGCGCAGCCCGCCGCCGACCAGAGCCGGCATCGAGGCGGAATGGTGCGGCGCGCGAAACGGCCGGCGGTTGGTGAGCGCGCCGCCTTCGATCTCGCCGGCGACCGAGGCGATCATCGACACTTCGAGCAATTCCGCCGGCGATAGCGGCGGCAGGATCGACGGCAGCCGCGCCGCCAGCATCGACTTGCCCGAGCCCGGCGGGCCGATCATCAGCAGATTGTGGCCGCCGGCGGCGGCGACTTCTAGCGCGCGCTTGGCGCTCTCCTGGCCCTTGATGTCGGCGAGATCGAGCGGGACGCCATCGAGTTCGCGGATCTTCGGCACCGGACGCGTCAGCACCTGCGTGCCGCGGAAATGATTGGCGAGCTGAATGAGCGAACGCGCGGCGATGATCTCGATCTCCGGGCTGGCCCAGGCGGCCTCGGGCCCGCAAATTTCCGGGCAGATCAGCCCGTAGCCATGGGCATTGGCGCCGATGGCCGCCGGCAGCACACCGGCCACCGGCGCGATCGAGCCGTCGAGGCCGAGTTCGCCGAGCACGGTGAAGCCGGCGAGCGCATCGGGCGGCACGGCGCCGATCGCCGCCATCAGGCCGAGCGCGATCGGAAGGTCGTAATGGCTGCCTTCCTTCGGCAGATCGGCCGGCGCCAGGTTGACGGTGATGCGCCGCGCCGGCAGCGCTAGGCCCGAGGCGATGAGGGCCGCGCGGACGCGCTCTTTAGCTTCGGACACCGCCTTGTCGGGCAGGCCGACGATATTGAAGGCCGGCAGGCCGGGCGCGACCTGCACCTGCACATCGACGATACGGGCATCGATGCCCTCAAAGGCGACCGTCGCCACCCGCTGTACCATGCCTTGCTCCCCAAGCTCTACCTGAGAGTGTAGCCGAGGTTGTGGACACAAACAAGAACATTTGCAGAACAAACTTTTTCGTTTACGATGCGTTAGGGACTTGAGGGAGGCACGCCATGATCGACCGCCAAGCCATGCAGAACGACCTGATCGAAGCCCGCCGCGCCCGCCAAGAGGCTGAAGCAGCCAATCACGACGTCGAGGAGTTGATCTGGGAGCTGCAGCATGTCCAGCTCGGCCGCCAGCGCGTTGTTTTTTCGATTGCCGGCTTCGAACAGGAAGCCGCCTGAGGCGATCCGAAGTCTGGTCTAAACGGGTTCCCGTAGGCACGCGAAGCCCTTCGCGCCGGGGGGCTGCGCGTAGGGTTGTTTGAATAACGCAATTGAACGTCTAAATTGTCGTGGAATTAAGGGACTTGGTGTTCGCTGGGGCATTGCCGCGCAACGCGAGTGACCACGTGCCTCCCCAGCAGAGTTTTCCGCTCCACGGCTTGCAAACCGAAATTCTCGAAGCGCTGGTCATGGGCGAGCGCTTCGAGGCCATTGCCGATCTGCTCTGCCGCCGTGCCGAAGAGCTCGCCCCAGGTGTAACTTGCTCAATCGTCGCCATCACGCCCGACGGCAAGCTTGCCACCGTGGCGGCGCCCAGCCTGCCGCAGCATTACTCCGACGCCATCAACGGACTCGCGATCGGCCCGAATGTCGGCTCTTGCGGCACCGCGGCCTATCTCGGCGTGCCGGTGGAAGTGCATGATGTATCGACCGATTCGTTGTGGGCGCCGTACAAGGAGCTGATCCTGCCGCTCGGCCTTTCGGCATGCTGGTCGAGCCCGATCAAAACCCGCGACGGCCGGGTGGCGGCGACGTTCGGTTTTTATTATCGCGACAAGCGCGGGCCGAACGAACTCGAGCGGGCGATCGTCAATACCTGCGTTCACCTGTTCGCGATCGCCATCGAGCATGACGAAGTGCAGAAGCGCAATCACGCGCTCGCCTATTACGATCAGCTTACCGGCCTGCCGAACCGGCGCAGCTTCGATGACATGATCTTCGAGCGTATCGTCGCTCGCCGGCCGGCGTTCGGTCTTCTGGTGATCGATATCGATAACCTGAAGATCGCCAACGACACGATGGGGCACGTCGTCGGCGACGGTCTCATTCAGGAGGTCGCGGGCCGTCTTGCCGTCATCGTGCCGAACACCGCGTGCCGTCTCGGCGGCGACGAATTCGCCGTACTGGTCGACGATTGCCGCAGCCATGCCGAACTGGGCGTCGTCGCCGAGGCGATCAGCCAAACGATGCGCGACCCGTTCGATTGCGACGGGTACACGATCATCCCGCAGATCACGATGGGCGGCGTGGTCTACGGCGTCGACGGCAAGAATGCCGACTTCCTGCGCCAGAACGCCGACTTCGCGCTGTATCATGCCAAGGAAATCAAGCGCGGCGGCTACGTTCCGTTCGAGAAGAACCTGAGGACGTCGATTGCGCTGCGCATGTCGAAGATCCGCACCGTCGACCAAGCGCTGATCGACCGACGGGTCATGCCATACTATCAGCCGGTCATGGGCATCGCGGCGCGATCCATCCAAGGCTTCGAAGCGTTGGCGCGCATTCGGCTCGACAATGGCGACATCGTTTCGGCGGGCCAGGTACAAGCGGCGCTGTCCGATCCAAGCATCGCGTTTCGCCTCACCGACCAGATGCTCCAGCAGATCGCCATGGACATGCGGGCGTGGATCGACCGCGGCCTCAGTATCGACCATATCGGCATCAACCTCTCGACCGCCGACTTCCATCGCAGCGACCTGGAGCGCCGCCTGTCCGAGGCTTTCGAGGCGGGCGGCGTGCCGCTCAAGCATCTGGTCCTGGAAGTGACCGAGACGGTTTTTCTGGATGGTCCCGATGCCAAGGTCGTCGGCGTCCTCGAGCGCTTGCGCAAGAAGGGCGTCGTGGTTGCGCTCGACGATTTCGGTACCGGATTTGCGTCGTTGACGCATCTCGTCCGCTTCCCGGTCGATATCATCAAGATCGACCGATCGTTCGTCGACCGGATGCTCGTCGATCGTCCGAGCCGGCTCATCGTCGAATTGCTGCTCGACCTGTCACGCAAGCTGGAGATGCGCGTCGTTGCCGAGGGCATCGAGACGCAGGCGCAGGCCGACTGGCTGATGGAGCTCGGCTGTCAGTTCGGCCAAGGCTATTTCTTCGGCCGGCCGGTCGATGCCGCCGCGACGACGCGGTTCCTCCTGGCAAACGGCGCCGCGGGCAGCAAGCCGCCCCCGCTGGCGCAAAAACGGCGCGCCTAGCCGCGGCGCTTCGTCTCGATCACGTCCCAGACCATCGCCGCGGCATCGGGGCCGCCGAGATTCTTCACGGCGCGGATGCCGGTCGGCGAGGTGACGTTGATCTCGGTGAGCATGTCGCCGATCACGTCGATGCCGACGAAGATCATGCCGCGTTCGATCAGGACAGGCTTCAGCCGGGCGATGATCTCGCGCTCGCGCGGCGTCAGGTCGGTGGCCTTGGGCGAGCCGCCGCGCACCATGTTGGAGCGCAGGTCGTCCGCCGCCGGCACGCGGTTGACTGCGCCGGCGAACTCGCCGTTGACCAGTAATATACGTTTGTCGCCGTCCTTCACGGCGGGCAGGAACGACTGCACCACCCAGGGCTCGCGGAACGTCGCGGCGAACATGTCGTAGAGCGATCCGAAATTGAGATCCTCGCGGGTGACGCGGAACACGCCGCCGCCGCCATGGCCGTAGAGCGGCTTCATGACGATGTCCTTGTGCTCATTGCGGAACGCCTTGATCTCGGCGAGGTCGCGCGTGATCAAGGTCGGCGGCATCAGGTCGGGGAACGAGGTCACCAGGATCTTCTCGGGCGCGTCGCGCACCTCGGCCGGATCGTTCACCACCAGGGTCCTGGGGTGGATACGCTCCAGCATATGGGTCGTGGTGATATAGGACAGATCGAAGGGCGGGTCCTGGCGCAGCAGGATGACGTCGAAGCTGTCGAGCGCGACGCGTGCCGGCTCACCGAGCGAGAAGTGGTTGCCGAGCTCGTCGCGTACCGTCAGCGGCTCCGTTCGGGCATAGAGCCGGCCGCCGAGCTGGGCCATGCGGTCCGGCGTGTAATAACTCAGCGCATGGCCTCTCGCCTGAGCCTCGAGCAGCAAGGCGAAGGTGGAATCCCCCTTGATATTGATCCGTTCGATCGGATCCATCTGCACGGCGACTTTCAGGCTCATGGGGGCTTTCCGGCGCTCTAAGACGAAGGGCCAAAGGTTAAGGAAAACAGATCGTTAACGTATTAAGGCGAGACTGCTGGAACCCGGATTTATGCCGTGCTGGATGGGGCTGCAAGTGACATTGCCGAAGCTTTCGATTGCCGCCAAGCTTTATGCGATCTTTGCCCTGATGGCCATGACAGCGCTGGCGCTGTCCGGTTCGGCCGTCATCAATGCGCGCCACTACGCAGTCCTGACCTCGGACTACGGATCGGCCAATTCCGGCATGAAAAACATCGAGCGCATCAACGGCCTCATCTACGCCGTGGTCGCCGAATCGCGCGGCATCTACCTGCCGAACGACCGGGCCGGCCGTCAGCAGTTCATCGACGGCATCAACGTCTTCCTCGACCGTATCGAAGCGCTGATGGCCGACTGGAAGAAGACGGTTCATGCGGACGATGCGGCGTTGTTCGAAAAGTTTTCCAAACGCGTCGACGCCTTCGTCGCCTATCGGCGCGAGCTGGCGCGTCTTGGTACAGAGGAGGGCGCCGAGGCGGCGCGCACTTGGGGCGAGGCCAGCCGCGGCGAGCGCAAGGAGCTCAATGCCGATCTCAAGGCGTTGACCGATCAATACTCCGGCCGCGCCGAGTTGGCCTTTAACGAGATCAACGGCAACATCAATCAGGGCCTGCGCTGGCTCGCCATCTTCGCGGCGCTCGCCGCACTGGCGACGACAGCCTTGCTGTTCATTGCGCGAGGTATCGTCAAGCCGCTGACGGCGATCACGCGGGTGACCGAGTCGGTGGCCAATGGCTCGCAGGTGGCTTCTATCCCCTATAGCGACCGTCAGGACGAGATCGGCGCCATGGCGCGTTCGATCGAGGTCTTCCATCGGGCAATGATGCATAACCGCGAGCTCAACCAGACCGTCGTGGAAGAAGCCGAGCAGCGCGCCGTCCGCCAGCGCGAGATCAACAGTGAGATCGCCCGCTTCTCCGCGGAGGTCGAAGCGACCTTATCGGAGCTCGGCCAGATCTCCGACCAGATGCTGGCCGCTTCGACGCGGCTGGCCGGCGCGGCGGATGTGGCGTCGATGCAGACCACGCGCGCCGAGCAGGCCTCATCGGAGGCCTCGGCCAATGTCCGCGATATCGCCTCGGCGGCCGACGAATTGTCGGCGTCGGTCAACGAGATCGACCGCCAGGTGTCGCAGTCTAACGCTATCGCCTCGAAGGCGGTCAGCGAGGCTGGCCAGACCAACCGCGCGGTCAAGGAACTCGGCGAGGCGGCGACCCGCATCGGTGACGTCGTCAAGTTGATCACCGATATCGCCGAGCAGACCAATCTGCTGGCGCTCAATGCCACGATCGAGGCGGCGCGCGCGGGTGAGGCCGGCCGCGGTTTTGCCGTCGTCGCCGGCGAGGTCAAGGCATTGGCCGGTCAGACCAGCCGTGCCACCGAGGAAATCAGCGCGCAGATCGCCGGCATGCAGCGGGCGACCGCGACGTCGATCGAGGCCATCAACGCGATCGAACGGACCATCCGCGAAATCGGCAATATCTCCGGCGCAATCGCCGCCGCCGTCACCGAGCAGGGCGCGGCGACCAGCGAAATCGCCCGCAGCGTCGAGACCGCGGCGCTGCGTACCATCGATACCGCCAAAGAAGTCGGGCTCGTCGGCAGCGCCACGGCCGACACGCGTACCAGCGCCGGTACGGTGAAAAGCGTCGCCGACGACCTCGGGCAGGTGGCCTCGCGCATCCGCGGCCAGGTCGATCAGTTCTTTGAACGGCTGAGCGCTTAATGTCGTCCCCGCGAAGGCGGGGACCCATAATCACAGGTCTCTCGATGGGACACGGCGTATGGGTCCCCGCCTTCGCGGGGACGACACTCACGTCTCAAACGCACCCTGAATATGCCGCGGCAGCTTGCCGGGCGCGATCAGGATGGCGTCGAACCGCAGGTCCTTGAACACAACATGCGGATTTTGTGCCAGCCAGATCTCGGCGGCGGTGGCGATGCGGCCGCGCTGGCGCGGCGTCACTGACTCGGCGGCGTCGTCGAGCGAAGCGCGCGCCTTGACCTCGACGAAGATGATGGTGTGCCGCCGCCCGGCGACGATGTCGATCTCGCCGGCGCCGGAGCGGAAACGCCGCGCCAGAACGCGATAGCCCTTGCCGATCAACCAGGCGGCGGCGAGGCTTTCCGCCGAGATGCCGCGATTGAAGGCGGCCTGACGCTCCGGGCTCGCCTCCGGCTTTTGACCTTTCGTCCGCAGCCCGGGAACGCGCGGGTTGCGCGGAAGCGGCGGCAGCGCGCTGTCGTCTTTGCCCATGCTCAATCCTTGCCATCGCTTTTGGCGAGTTCAAGCGCGCGTTGGTAGACCTCGCGGCGAGCGCGGCCGGTGGCGGAGGCGACTTCGCCGACGGCGTCCTTCACCGAGACGCGGGTGAGTGCAGCGCGCAGCAACGCGTCGATGTCGGCATCCGCGGCTTCCTGGTCGACCGGTGGCGCGATCACGATGACAAACTCTCCGCGGCTTTCGGCGCCTTCGGCATAATCCTGCGCCAGCGCAGCCAGATCGCTGCGGCGGACCTCCTCATGCAGTTTAGTCAGTTCGCGGCAGACCGACGCCTGCCGATCGCCGAGCCCAGCGGCGAGATCGGCAAGCGAAGCGGCAACACGCGGGCCGGTTTCGAACAGCACGATGGTTGCCGGGACGAGTGCCAGTTCGGCAATCCGCTTCTGCCGCGCCGCCTGCTTCGGCGGCAGAAAACCTTCAAAGAAAAACCGATCGTTCGGCAGGCCCGAGAGGGAGAGTGCCGTCAGCACCGACGACGCACCCGGCACCGCTGTAACCTTGTGACCCGCCTCGACGACCGCGCGCACCAGCCGGTAGCCCGGGTCCGAAACCAACGGCGTGCCGGCATCCGACACCAGCGCCACCGCCTGGCCCTCGGCGAGACGGCCAAGGAGCTTCGGCAGCGCCTCGTCGGAGTTGTGCTCGTGATAGGCGGTGAGCGGCGCACCGATGCCGTAGCGTTCGGTCAGCTTGCGCGTGACCCGGGTGTCCTCGCAGGCGATGACGTCTGCGGCCGCCAAGGTCGCCAGCGCGCGCAGGCTGATGTCGCCAAGATTGCCGATGGGCGTCGCCACCAGATAAAGCCCGGCCTCGAGAGCCGGGGCTTCGATCATGGCGCCCAGCGGGGCGTATTGGCGAGTGGCATTTCGATCGCTCATGGCAATACTCTAGCCGCTCGGCAGCCCACTGCGTGGTTTTGTGCGGCGCTTTTGCGCATCAACGCGCCGCTGCCATGGCCCGCCGGGCTTACTAGAGGCGCACAAAAACTTAAAATTCCTCCATGTATTCATCATCTTAACTTTTGCGGGACAAAATGGACTTTACCGGCTAGGACTGGCCGGGGGTCGCTCGCAGACGAGGGAACGGGGTTATTGCGAATTCGATCTGACAGGCAGGGCGTGACCCGCCGCCGTCTCATCATCGTCGGCGGCTCCGCTGCCGCAGCCCTGGCGCTGGCCGGGTGTACCAGCGGCGCGCTTGATCGGCTGGATACGCCCAATCAGCCGACACCGCCGGGAGGTGAACCGGCGCAGCCGTCGCAGATCGGCAGCGGGCAGATTCGCGTCGGCCTCATCCTGCCGCTCTCGGCGCAGGGCAATGCCGGCGTCGCGGCGCAGTCAATGAAGAATGCCGCCGAAATGGCGCTCGCCGAATTCAAGGAGCCGAACATCCAGCTCCTGGTGAAGGACGACGGCGGTTCGCCGCAAGGCGCGCAGGCCGCCGCCCAGCAGGCGCTCGGCGAAGGTGCCGAGATCATCATCGGGCCGCTGTTCGCGCAGTCCGTCAGCGCAGTCGGTGCCGTGGCGCGGGGCCGCAACATTCCGGTCATCGCGTTTTCGACCGACTCCAGCGTGGCGACGCGCGGCGTCTATCTGCTCAGCTTCCTGCCGGAGTCGGACGTCAAGCGCATCGTCGATTTCGCGGTGTCGCGCGGCAAGCGCTCCTTCGCGGCGCTGCTGCCGGACAATGCCTACGGTACCGTGGTTGAGGCCGCGTTCCAGCAGGAAGTGGCACGCCGCGGCGGCCGCGTTGTCGCGCTCGAGAAATATCCGCTCGATCCGTCGCGCATGGGTGAGGCCGTGCGCCGCGTTGCCCAAGCCGCCGGCCGCGCCGATGCGCTGTTCCTTCCCGATGGCGCCGATGCCGTGCCGCAGGTGGTGGCGCAACTCGAAGCCAACCGCGTGAACCTGAAGCGGCTGCAGCTGCTTGGCACCGGCCTCTGGGAAGAGCCGCGTATCTTCCAGACGCCGGCGCTTGCCGGCGGTTGGTACGCCGCGCCGGATGCCGCGGGCTTCCGCAGCTTCGCGACGCGCTATCGCGGGCGCTACGGCCAGGATCCGGTGCGCACGGCAACACTCGCTTACGACGCGGTGGCGCTGGTCGCGGCGCTGGTCAAGACGCAGGGCGCGCAGCGCTTCAGCGAACAGATCCTCACCAATTCGTCGGGCTTTGCCGGCATCGATGGCGTGTTCCGCTTCAAGAGCGATGGCACCAACGAACGCGGCCTTGCCGTGCTGCGCGTCGCGCCCGGCGGCGGCCAGGTCGTGAGCCCCGCGCCGAAGGCGTTTTAGGAAACGCTGTCATTCCGGGGCGCGAGCGCAAAGCATCGCACTCCGTCATGGCCGGGCTTGTCCCGGCCATCCACGCCTTACTCCGACAGCTATTAAGACGTGGATGCCCGGCACAAGGCCGGGCATGACGAGCAAGAAACTTACGCCGCCAGATCGGCGACCACAGCATCGAGCAGCGGGAAGCCGGACGGCGTCACGCGCAGGCGGCCGTTGTCCATGGTCTCGACGGCGCCGCCATCCATGAGGAATGCCAGCCGCTTCGGATCGAGCGTGCGCCCGGACAGGACCGCGAAACGCTGCGGGTCGATGCCTTCGGTGAGGCGCAGCCCCATCAGCAGGAATTCGTCAGCGACTTCGCCGGGCTGCAACGCTTCATCGACGGTCAGGCCGATGCCATTGGCGTCGATCAGATCGAGCCAGGTCTCCGGCCTGCGCTCGGTCTCGGTGGCGTAGCGGCGGCCATCGACATTGAGCCGGCCATGCGCGCCCGGACCGACGCCGGCATATTCATGGCCGCGCCAATAGACGAGATTGTGCCGGCACTCGGCGCCCGGCCGTGCGTGGTTCGACACTTCGTATGCGGGCAGTCCTGCATCGGCGCACACTTGCTGCGTCAAATCGTAAAGGTCGCGCGCCAAACCTTCTTCCGGCATCACCAGCTTGCCGGCCTTGTGCAGGCCGAAGAACGGCGTGCCGGGTTCGATGGTGAGTTGATAGAGCGACAGATGCTCGGCGGCTTCGGAAATGGCGCGATTGAGTTCGATGGCCCATTCGGCGAGCGTTTGCCGCGGCCGCGTGTAGATGAGATCGAACGAGTAGCGATCGAAGATCGAACGCGCCACGGCGATGGCGGCGAGCGCTTCATCGGCGGTGTGCAGGCGGCCGAGTTCTTTCAGCGACCGGTCGTCGAGCGCCTGGACGCCCAGCGAGACGCGATTGACGCCGGCGGCGCGATAGCCGCGGAAGCGCGTTGC
>Ga0182740_1002684_pt1 | contig 10618 bp, 10 predicted proteins | sample eDN5th37CKraftBY_FD_128872 | JGI IMG/M metagenome (GOLD analysis project Ga0182740, IMG submission 128872) | Enriched backyard soil microbial communities from Emeryville, California, USA - eDNA 5th pass 37_C Kraft BY (version 2) (version 2) | ecosystem: Environmental > Terrestrial > Soil >...
GGCTTACTTGGCCGCCTTGCCGGCCGCGACCCACTTTTCGAGCTCCGTCTTGTGACCGGCGATCCACTCGTCGGCCATCTGCTTGATCAGCGCGTTATTGCCGCGGTTCTTGTTGATGTTGAATTCCCACTCCGACCAGGTCTCGAGCGGAAACTTGACGTTCTCGACCAGCGCCTTCACGGCCGGGTTGGCGGCGATGAACTTCTTGTTGGCGACCGCACCCCAGTTCCACGACGCCATGGCCATGCGGCACGGATCGGCGCCGCCGGCGCAGCCCTTGACGCCCTTGACGAGCGCCGAGCCCTTGTTCGGCACCGACGGCGGCAACGCGTCTTCCGGCGTCGGCAGCCAGACGACATCCTTGCCGGGAACGAGCGCGTTGTTCACCCAGGACGGGCTCCAGGCGTAGAAGAAAGCCGGTTCGCCGCGCTTCACCCGCGCCACGGTTTCGACCATCAGCGCTTCATACTTGCCGCGGATGGACTTCACCGTGTCCTTGAGGCCGAACTTGTCGAGCTGGAAATCGACCACGTCGCCGCAGCTCCAGCCCGGATCGCAGTTGATGAGATCGGCCTTGCCGTCCTTGCCGAACAGCGCGGCGATCTTCGGATCCTTCATCTGGATCAGCGACGTGATCTTGTGCGCGTCGGCGGTCTTCTTGTCGATGAGGTAGCCGTTGATGCCGCCGCCGATGATCAGACCGCTGCCGATGATCTCGGCATCCTTCTCGACGGCGCGGAAGCCCGGCTCGCGCTGCGGGAAGTTGACGTCGGTGGCGAGATCGAGATCGCCCTGCGCCGCCGCCTGAAAGAACAGCGTCGTGTTCACCGTCGTCAGCTTGACGTCGTAGCCGAGCTCCTTGAGCGCGGCCGTGACGATCTGTGCGGTGACGTAATTGGCGCCGAGGCTGTCGCTCTGCGCGTAACGCACCGTCTTGCCCTTGCCGGGCAGGTCCTGCGCCTGCGCCGGCAGCGCCGCGAAGGCCATCACGCCGGCAGCGACCGCCGCTGTCAGCATCTTCAGTCTGGTCATGGCATCGTCTCCTTTTGTCGACCCGTGCTGGTCATGTCGTTGCTTCCCCTCCCGCCCTGCGACGGGTCTCAATCAACCGGAGCGCCGGCGCATTCCGGCAATGCCTCGATGCGCCAGCCGGCCGGATCTCTCAGAGCGCCTCCTTGGCCCGCGTCACCACCGGGACCGTTTCATCGGGACGCCCGCCGCGAAACACACGGACGACCGTGCGCAGCAGCGCGCCGCGCTCCGCCGGCCTGCCGCTCTTCTTCGGCGTCGCCAGTTGCTGCGTGATGCGGTCGAGCACCATGGCGAGCAGGACGATGGCGATGCCGCCGACCGCCGCGCGGCCGACATCGAGCCGGCCGAGGCCTTGCAGCACCACGAGGCCCAATCCTTCCGCGCCGATCATGGCGACGACCACCGACAGCACCATCGCCGTCAGCACGGTCTGATTGAGGCCGCCGAGAATGGTCGGGATGGCGAGCGGCAACTGGATTTCGAACAGCAGTTGCCGGCGGTCGGCGCCGAAGGCGAGACCGGCTTCGACGATCTCACGCTCGACCATGCGGATGCCGAGATTGGTGAAGCGGATGAGCGGCGGCGCCGCCGCGGTGACGACCGCGACCTCGCCCGGCACGGTGCCGACGCCGAACAGCATGACGACCGGCACGAGATAGACGAAGCTCGGCGTCGTCTGCATGATGTCGAGGATCGGCCGCACGATATTCCAGACGCGGTCGCTGCGCGCGCACCAGATGCCGATCGGAATGCCGCCCGCCGCGCAGAACACGATCGCCGTCGAGATCAGCGACAGGGTCGTCATCGCCTCGTTCCACACGCCCAGCATGGCGATGACGATCAGCGATATCGCGCTGAACACCGCGATGCCCCGCGTCGACAGCCACCACGCCAGCAGGAAGAAGCCAACGACGAAGACCGGGAACGGAATGACGTGGAAGATCCAGTCGTTCAGCCACAGGAAGTTCTCGATCGGCCATTTGATGGCGAGGAAGATCGGACGCAGGTTGAGCGCCAGCCAGCTCACGCCCTGCTGGATCCAGAGATCGACCGGGAATATGGCGAGATCGTCAGCCTTGAACATGGCGCTCTCCGGCGGCTTGCGCCCGGGGGGCGGTGGAGGCGATGCGCGCCAGGATGTCGTCGACGCCGAGCGAGCCGATCAGCCGGCCGTCGTCATCGACCACGGCGATGGGGCGGCCGTCGCGATAGCTGCGCGCGACCTCGATCAGCTTGGCGCCCGGCGGCACGCTGACATAATCGCTGCTGAGCGGACCGATGCCGCCGCCGGCGCGGGCGCGGCCGAGATCGCTGGCATTCAGCACGCCCAGCACCTTGCCGCTTCCGTCCACCATGAAGCCGCAGCCGCCCGCTTCGCTGACCAGAGTGCCCTGCTCCGACTGCAGGATGGTTTCGGCCGGGCGCATCGCGAGCCGCGCGTCGAACAGCCGCGAGCGGTCGATCTCGCGCGTGAAGGCCGCGACATAGTCGCTGCCGGGCTCGAGCACGATCGACTGCGGCGTGCCTTCGCGCACCAGTTCGCCCTCCGACATGATGGCGATGCGGGTGCCGAGCTTGAGCGCTTCCTGGAAATCATGAGTGATGAACAGGATCGTCTTGTTCAGCGTGCGTTGCAGGCGCAGCAATTCGTCCTGCATCTCGGTGCGGATCAGCGGATCGAGCGCGCTGAAGGCCTCGTCCATGATCAGGACGTCGGCGTCGGTGGCGAGCGCGCGGGCAAGGCCGACGCGCTGACGCATGCCGCCCGACAGTTCGTGCGGGAAATGATAACCCCAGCGCCCGAGACCGACGACGGTCAGCACCTCCTCGGCGCGGCGGCGGCGCTCGGCCGCAGGAACGCCGCGCAGCTTGAGGCCGAATTCGACATTGTCGATGACGCGCTTGTTCGGCAGCAGCGCGAAGTGCTGGAACACCATCGAAATGCGGGTGCGGCGAACCTCGCGCAATTCGGCTTCGCCGAGCGGCACGATGTCGCGGCCGTCGAGCAGCACCTGTCCGGAAGTCGGTTCGTTGAGCCGGTTGATGCAGCGCGCGAAGGTGGACTTGCCCGAGCCGGACAGGCCCATGATCATATACACGGCGCCCTGCGGCACGCTGAGCGACACGTTGTTGAGGCCGACGACGACGCCGAGTTTCTCGAAGACCTCGCTCTTGCCGCAGCCTCTCGCCAGCATCTCCAGCGCGGGTGCCGGCGTGCTGGAGAAGACCTTGTATAAATCCTTGATCTCCAGGCGTTCCGTCATATCCAGACCCCTGTCCTCGGTGCCAGTTAAACCGGGCTTGCTCGATCTGGCCGCCCGGTCAGTTAAGAAGCGACTGAAGGTACCGTCTTCCTGCGATCCGACGGATTGTCCAAGCAATCCCCTCTGCCATCCGGAGGATGTTTGCACTGCCCTTAGCGTAACGGTGAAAAATCAGTCGGTAGAAGAATTCGATTCTCCGCCTGCTCGATGTTCTCCGACAACTTCGGGACGAAGGCCTGCCAGCGCGCATCGTCCGCAAGTTGCTGGCGGCGGCGCGTCCGGTCTTCCAGGTCGGCATAAGCCCACAGATGAACCACCTGGCTCAGTGGACCAATCTCGGTCGAAAAGTAGCCGATCAGATGGCCGAGGATCGGCTGCTGAATCGCCAGCCCTTCGTCGCGCACGAGTTGCAGATATCGTGCCATGCGGCCGGTGCGAATGCGGTAGATGCGTTCTTCGACGATCATGCGGATGACCTTTCGGTGTCGCCCAGGAAATCGGCCATCAGTTCGGCAACCTGGCCGGGTGCTTCGGTCAGAATCGAGTGGCGCAGGCCGGGGAGGATGCGCAGCTTCGAACCCAGGATGCGCTCGTGCATGTAAAGCGCCATGCGTGGGTTTGAGCCGGCGTCATGCTCGCCGGTCGCAATCAGCACCGGCACTCGGATCTGATCGAGCAGGCCGCCGAAATCGGTTTGCGCCAGCACGCGATAGGCGGCGGCATAACAATCGGGATCGTTTTCGGCGTTGCGCAGCCGCAGCTTCACGATCAGCTCCGGGTTCTTCGCCTGGAAGTCCTCGGTGAGCCAGCGCGACAGCGACGCATCGTAATGCGCTCCGCGATCGCCTGCCTGCAACGCGGTGAGCCGGGCGGCGACCCGCTCGCGTTCTTCGTCGGTGCGTCCGGCGACAGTGGCGAGCAACACCAGACGCCGCAGACGCTGCTGATGCGTCAGCGCCAGGCGCTGCGCGATCAGCCCGCCCAGCGAAAAGCCGGCGAGGTTGAAGGTGTCGAAGCCGGCATGGTCGGCCAGCGCCAGCACGTCGCCGACGAAATCGTCGATCTCGTAGCGGCCGCGCACCTTCGTCGATCGCCCATGGCCGCGCAGATCGAAGGTCAGGATACGGAAGCGATCGGCAAGACGCTCGGCGACGCCATCCCAGGCTTCGAGGTAGGAGCCGACACCGTGAATGCAGACGAGCGGTTCGCCCTGCCCCACGATGCGGTAGTTCAACGTCACTCCGCCATGGTCGAAGCTCCGGGTGCCGGAGCCGACCGTGGTGCTGGTGACATTGGGCGTCGCAGCGGCCATGGTTCAATGTCCCACGGCGGCCAGGCGCGACTGCTGGCCTGTGTCGCGTTCGCGCGCGGCAAAGTGCGGCATCACCTCATCGATGAACAGGCGCAGCGTCTTCTTTTGCAGTTCGAACGGCAGGTTGAAGGACAGCCCCAGCGCAAACTGATCGACGCCGGCATCCTCATAGACTTGCAGCTTACGGATGATCTCGTCCGGCGTGCCGAACATCAGATTGTCATGCACCGCCTGCGGATTGTAGTTGTCGCGGTTGGTGACGATCTCCATCGGCACGGCTTCGGGGAAGCCGTTCTTCACGCCGCCGAGGTTCTGCATCAGGTTCTCGAAATAGCGTCCGTAATCGACCGAATGCCGGACCGCGACCTCCCAATCCTGCTTGCGGTCATAGACGCAGGTGCGCCGCTGCATCATTAGGCGCGGCCGCGGACGCTCCGGATGATCGGCGACCGCCTTGCGGAATTTCTCGCCGAGCACGCCGACTTCGGCCGGCGGCGCCGACAGCGGCGTCGAGAGAATGTTGGCGCCGATGCCGACCGCCCAATCGAAGGTGCCGGGATCGCGCGCCGCCACCCAGATCGCGGGATGCGGTTGCTGCAACGGCTTGGGCACCGACGTGGCGAGCGGGAATTTCCAGTAGTGGCCGTCATGGGCATAGTCGCCGGCCCACAGTTTCTGCACCGCCGGCACCAACTCCTTCATGAAGGCGACGCCTTCCTGCTGCGGAATGCCGCCGGCCATGCGGTCGAATTCGTATTGATAGGCGCCGCGGGCGATGCCGAATTCGAGCCGGCCGCCGGTCAGGTGATCGCAGAGCGCGGCCTCGCCGGCGAGCCGGATCGGCGACCAGTATGGCGCGACGATCGTCGCGGTGCCGAGGCGGATGCGATCGGTGTGTTGCGCGATCCAGGTCAGGCTCTGGAACGGGTTCGGCGAGATCGTGCACTCGATGGTGTGATGTTCGGCAGTCCACAACGTCTCGAAACCGCCCTCATCGGCAATCTTCGCCAGCGTGAGAAAGTTTCTGACGGCCTCCTGCATGGACTCCTGCGGCGAGAACCGCTCCATGGCGATCGAGACGGCGAATTTCACGGCTGCTTCTCCATTCCAGTTTCGATCCGGTGCGTCCGCGCAGGCTGCCCTGCGGGTAATCGCCCGGCTTGGTCACGTGTTCGGCAGGCTGGACCACGGCTGCGCATCGCCGACCATGGCGAGACGGCCGCCGTCATCCGAGCCCATGTAGATGCCGAAGCGCTTGTCGGCGCTTTCGCGCGCATAGCGCCGCAGCATCGAATTGATTTCGCGGGTTGGTATGGCCTCGTAAGGCAGCTCGGCGATCGGGAAGAATTTCAATCCGACCGGGAGCGCGACCGAAGCGGAGGCCTGTGCGAGCCGGGCGCGGTAGATGAGATAACCGGGATCGTCATCGCTGACGTCGAAGACCGAATAGAGAAACGTCGCGTCGGGCACCAATGTCAGCGCCTCGCCGCCGTCGAGCTTCAGTTCGCTGTCGGCGACGCGGCGACGCGCAGTCGGCAATGCCCAGCCGCCCTTGCCGTCTTCGCGCAGCAGCAACTGGCCGTCGGCCTCGATCAGGTAGCCGACAATCATGTCGTGCGACTCGAGCCAGCCCGGCGGCAGCGGATCCTTCACATTGGCGTAGCGGCCGCGACAGAAGCCGAGCGGCGCGCTCGGGCTGGTGCCGAAGGCTTTGACCTCGCCGATCAACACGACATGGTCGCCGGCATCGACGCGGTTGTGCACCGTGCAGTCGAACCAGGTCAGGCAATCGACCAGGATCGGCGCGCCGGTGTGGACGCGGTCGTGATCGACGCTGTCGAACTTGGTCGCGGACTTCGAGGCGAAAAGCTGCGAGACGTCGGTCTGCGCCTCGTGCAGCAGGTTGACGGCAAAGGCATCCGAGCTGTTGAAGGCGGTGAAACTGTGCGCGCTCTTGCCGACGCAGACCAGGAGCAGCGGCGGATCGAGCGACACCGAGGTGAAGGAATTGGCGGTCATGCCGCGCGGCGTGCCGTCGGCGTCGCGGGTGGTGATGACGGTGACACCGGTGACGAACGTGCCGAAGGCGCGGCGCAGCGCCACCGTATCGATCGAACTGACCGTCTTTTCGCCTGGGGCGAGCATCCGCCTTCCCTCGATCCCTGCACTCTCAGGATCGCAAGGTTAGGCCCGCTCAAGGTCCGCTGCTTCCTATGAACCGCGGGACGAAACACCGAAACCTTTCCGGCAAACGCAGGAAAGGCAGCCGCGCCGGCTAGTTGCCAAGCGCCCGGCCGTTCTCGATCACCCCGTGCAGCCGGATGGCCAGCTCGATGGCAAAGCGCTTGTCCGCGGTTTCCGGATCGATGCCGAACAGCGCCTGAATGCGCGACAGCCGGTAGCGCAGCGTGGTGACATGGAGCCCCATGGCGTCGGCGCAAGCCTGCGCCCGGCAGCCTTCGCGCAGATAGGCGGCGAGTGTCTCGAGATAAGGTGTGCCCTGCTCGCGGTCGTGGGCGATGACGGCGCCGATGGAACCGTCGACGAATGTGCGCACATCCGCGGATTCCGCCGCCCCGATCAGCATCGGCATCGGCCCGAAGTCGGAGGCCGACAGCACGCCATAGCGTCCGAAGGAGCGCGCGATGCGGATCATGCGCCAGCAGCGCTCCCACTCCTTGGAGTAACTTTCCAGTTCGTCACAGGTGCCGCCGAGCACGACGATCGGCTCGCGATCGAAATTGTAGCGCAAGGCCTCGACCACGCGCCGGGCGAGCCGCGCCGCACGCTCCTGCTCGCCCTGTTTCTCCTCAGGCAGAAAGCAGACGAGACCACCGCCGACGGCGACGACGCTGACCGGAAGATTGAGCTGCCGCGCCACCCGCGTCACCGCGTGATGGCAATCGGCGCCGATATCGGCGGGCAGCTTCGGCGTATCGGGAAAATCGACCACGATCATCCGCGCCGGCGTGCCGAGCGGCAGGCCGAGCCGGCGGCCGCGCTGGATGACGTCGTCGACGTCGCGCCAGCGCCGCTCGACGATCTCGAAGAAGAGTTCGGTCTGGGTCCGCGTCTCGAAGCGAAAGCGGATGACGCTGCGCATCATCTGCACGCTGAGGGCAAAGGTCACGCTCTCCAGCATCAAACGCTGGATGTCGTCTTCGGCGCCTTGCCCGCTCGGGAAGATGACGAGCGCGCCCACCGCCTGACCGTCGACATTGAGCGCCACGGCGCGGGCCGGGAGCTGCAGGCGGCGCGCTCCATCGTCGAGCCGCAGCCTGAGCGGCTCTGCCCTGCCCGCGGCCAGCGCCTCGCGGGCGGCGGCGGCCAGTTGCAGACCGATCTGACCGCCGAGCGCCCGTTGCCATTCGGCGTCGTCGATCTCATGGGGCGCCGGCGAGCGGCTCGCGGCGATGGCATTGCCGGCAAAATCCACGACGGCGACGGCGTCGGTGAGAAGTCCGGCGAGCCTCGCCGTGAGGGCCGCGGTCGAGCCGCCGGAGAGGACCTCCTGAAGCAGCGCGGTTTGCGTCTGCAATGCATTCTGCAACTGCTCGGCTGCCAGGCGCTGGGCGCGCAGGCGGTGCTCGCGGGCGACCGCGATGCCGCCGAGGTGGACGATGATACCCATGAAAGCCAGGTCGTCGTCCGAGACGTCGGTGACGTCGCGGGAGATGACGTTGAGCACCATGGGCCGGCCTTCGCTGTCGAAACAGCTCATCGGCAGAACCAGTACGGTCCGATAGTCCCGCTCGAACGCCTCCTTCCGATAACCGGGAAATTCGTCCGATACGCGTGCATCGCGGATGTAGACCGGCTCATTGCGCTGGAGCGCGATCAAGGCCGGGCTTGTCGCCAATTCCCAGCGGTTCACCAAAGGTCGGCGCAGCAAGGTCGGGTCGTGACGGACGATGACATGCGCCTCCCCGTGCGGCGCATCGATGGCCATGATCGAGCCGAGAGCCCAGCCGCCGTGCTCGCAGGCCGCCAGGACCAGGCTGCGCAGCACGCTTTCGAGATCGCCGCCGGAATCGATCTGGCTCGCAACATCGCGCAGCGAACTCAGGCGCGATATCTGATCCGGCATCAAACTCCCCTATGGCCCTTCCCAATCTTACGCCGGCTCATAGGGCATTCAAACGTTTTCTTCCCCCATTTCGAGGGAAGACGGGGTAGCGACGCCGCCGCTAGCCTGCAAACCTCGCGAACTACGAAGTGGACCCGCCATGGACTACGGCCTGCGCAAGATCTCGACCTTTATCGAGGAAACCTTCATCGAGGGCGGCAAGACCGCGCCCAAACCGGTGCGGTTCGTGGTGGTGGCTGCCGTCCTTCGTAACCCGTGGGTTGGCAAAGGCTTCGTCGAGGATCTTCGCCCGGAGATCCTGCGCATCGCACCCGAACTTGGCGCTGAACTGACCCGGCGCCTCGTCGGCATCATGCCGGCCGTGCAGGTCGAGGCCTACGGCAAGGCTGCCGCCGTTGGCGCCAATGGGGAAATCGAGCACGCCTCGGCGCTCATCCACACCCTGCGTTTCGGCAACATGTTCCGCGAAGCGGTAAAAGGCACGGCCTATCTGAGCTTTACCAACACCCGCAATGCGCCCGGCGCCCTCCTGTCGTTGCCGATGATCCATAAATCCGAGACCGGCAAGCGTTCGCACTTTCTCACCGCGCAGTTTGCTGGTCGCCATCGGCGCCGCCGATAACAGCCGGGCCCATCCGCGCCTCGCCGACCGCTTCCAGGACATGGAAGACATGAAGCGGGACCTGGCTCCCGCTTGAATTATCGGTGGACCGACGAGAACGTCACATGGCCGGCCATCCGAAACTCGACCGGATCGACCTCAATATCCTCGTCCAGTTGCAGTCCGATGGGGCGCAGACCAATCTCAAGCTGGCGCAGAAGGTCGGGTTGTCGCCCAGCCCCTGCCTGCAGCGGGTCAAGCGCCTGGAAGACGCTGGCTACATCTCAGGCTACGGCGCGCGCATCAATCTTTCCAAACTGACCGACAGCGTGACGGTGTTTACCGAAGTGACGCTGCTCGACCACCGCTTCGACGACTTCACCAAGTTCGAGGCAAACATCCGCGACGTCAGCGAACTGATCGAGTGTCACCTCGTCAGCGGCGGCTATGACTATCTCCTTCGTTTTCTGGCACCCAGTATCGCGCATTATCAGGCCCGCATGGAATCGCTGCTGTGCCGGAACATCGGCATCAAGTCATATTTCAGCTATGTCGTCCTGAAGTCGCCGATCGTGAAAAGCGCGCTGCCTCTGAACACGCTGCTGGAGACTTGAGCGCCCCGGCACCGGCACCGTGCCGACCGCAGCGCCCGTCGCCGGGTTGACGACCGACAGCGACCCGTCGCCGGCTCCGCACCGTTCACCACCAATGAAAGCCTCTTCGCGAACAGAGACGCCTCCGTCAGCCGCAGCGACGCTCATCATGTCCTCCAGGTCGGATCGCATGATCGCCCGGATCGGCCGCAGGGGATGTCGACGGCAGGGCACCGGCGCCATTTTCTGCCGAGTTCAATTCAGTGTGAGCAGGATGTGCTTTCTGGGCCCCCGCGCACTTGCCGCGGCGTTGCCGCCTTGGGACAGCGCCCTGCACCCGGCAGCCAGAAAATTGGCTTTTGCCGAAGCGGCGGGGTCTCGCGGTATCGCCGTGGCGCGGCGGAAAATGGCCGCCCGCGCTCGCCAAAGGCCTAAAATCAGGGAAAAACTGGCGGAGAGGGAGGGATTTTGTCTCTCGCGTCAAGAATTCAGCAAAATCAATGACTTAGTGAGCGCCGCGACGCATCTTGTGTACCACCGATGTGTGCCGCCGTCACCCTCGTTTCCTTGGTCTGGTCGAATTTTCCAAGCCGAGGGCTCGCGTACCGCGGCGCTTAAAAAGACGATCTCTTGAATGCGGTCACTAAGCCCGTGAAACCCGCCTGATCTGCGTAGTCTTCGGCTAAAAGCCGCTCCGCCACGGCGCTCCACAATTCTCGCGGCTGAATA
>Ga0182740_1002685_pt1 | contig 10618 bp, 4 predicted proteins | sample eDN5th37CKraftBY_FD_128872 | JGI IMG/M metagenome (GOLD analysis project Ga0182740, IMG submission 128872) | Enriched backyard soil microbial communities from Emeryville, California, USA - eDNA 5th pass 37_C Kraft BY (version 2) (version 2) | ecosystem: Environmental > Terrestrial > Soil >...
GAATGGCTGAACTACCGTGAGGCGACGCTCGAACGGCTTCGCCAAGCGGTCAGCGACGCCAAGAAACGGTTGGCGGAGCCGGTGGAGAAACCGTCCGAACCGGTCGAGACTTCCACCCTCGTGATTCCTCCGCCCGTTACCGGACCGAAGCACGAGCCCGCGACGATCGGGTCGCTGAAGTCGGCACCCACCGTGACGGCGCCGAAGCCCAAGCAGCACCCCAACATTCGGGCCTTCGCTGAGTGGTCGCCACGCATCGCCGGGGACAAATCGGTGCTGGATGCGCTTCCGAGTCCGTGGGCCAAGAGCCAAGTGCTGATGGTGGCGCGCGAGATCATCGAAGCCGAAGCTCCGATTCACCGCGACCGGCTGGCGAAGCTTGTCGCCGGGGCATTCGGGCTGGGGCGGGTCAACGATGATCGTCGCCGTTCGATTCAGCGTGTGGTGCCGACCGAGTACCGGCGCGACCGTGACGACTTCTATTGGGGCGCTGGCGTCAACCCCGACGAATGGTCACTCGTGCGGCAGCCTGAAGACGGGGGGACCCGGCCTCTCGATGAGGTCAGCCTGATCGAGATTGGCAACGCCATGTCGATCGTCGCCGAGCAGACGGGTGGCATTGAGACCGAGGAGCTGAAGCGTGAAGCGCTCGCGCTGTTCGGTGGCCGTCGCATCACCCAAGCGATTGGCGCGCGACTTGACGACGCGCTGAAGCGTGCTGTCGACAGGCGAGTGTTGAAGTATTCGCCGGCGGGGTTGGTGGTGGTCGCCTAGAAGGTTGCGCGTGCCGGCTGTTCGTACCTCGTCGCTCGGTTGAAGGGGAATATTGTTCGGTGGTCGACGATGGCGCCGTCGATGACCGCTGCATGCGGTTCAACGCTAACGCATTCCGTGTAGAACCGCCACGACGGAAGCGGACAAATGGTGGCGTAGCCAGGATTTGACGGGTTCACGTGCGCCAGTAGTTCGGAGACGCCACAACTCAAAGACGCCAAGCTCTATGGCTCGCCCGGAGAGATCGCCGGGACCTGTACCACCCCGGCGGAGACCAAGGGAGACACTCCTGACGATCGATCTGGCCGAAGGCGTTGATTCCTTTGCTTGAGTGATTTTGGTCGGTCTCTCAAAGGATCACGCGATGACCCTCAATCACTCGGCTACGACACGCCAGTACTGCTAATCAGGTCCGACTCGTACACCACTCTGATGGATGCAACCCGTCAACGTGCAGGAAAAGAGTCGCATGAGGCGTGTCTTCGCTTTCCGCCGCTGCGACGATCGCCTCGATCTCGCGGCCGCCTTCGAGAACCGTGAAAGGGCAACCGGCGCATGGTCCGCGGTCATGAAGTCCCGCAGGCGTCTGGCCACAGCCATTGATCGCGAGACCTGACCGCCCCTGGCGAATAACGGCAGTCACAACACGTCCTCTGTACATTTCCCGGCCTGAACAGTTCGTGTATTCGTGGCGGGTGGCAAGAAATCGAACGGATGTCGGCAGTGGGCGTTATTCTCTCGGAAGGTTGCTGGAGTTGAATGATGGGAATCGGCCGCGAGCGCAAGAGGACGTATCAAGTGATCAATGAAAGCGTTGTTGTACCGGGTAGGGGAGACGGAACGCATCAATGATGGGCCTTGATCCCATGTCGGACAGGCGAACCGAGCCGACATTTGGGTACCACCCAGACGCCGACCGGGTGGATGTTCCACTTGACCTAGCTGAGTTCAGTCGAGCGGTCGTGCTGGACCGTCCCGTGGCAAACCTCAGAGACCGGGTCGCGGACTGCCGGATCCTCTGGCAGGCAGAAGCGGGCTTGCCCGAGGGCGTGTATTGGTTCGAGGGCATCGAGTCCCCGATTCTGATGCAGGTGGCTGTCGGTGCACCGCCCGGTGACTCAACGGTTGTTCCAGTTGCGTCGCTGCCTGACGACCATCCACTGATGAACGCTTGGGGGTGGGCAGAGGAACTGTGGGAGCGGGCCGTGCCCGTGCCTGCGCCCAAGTTCGCTATCAACGAGGTCGCAGTGACCCATCCGGGTGACAGGGATGTGACGATCAGGGACCGCCGGTTCTTCAGCGACGAGTGGTCGTACTCGGTCACCATGGACGGGCGGCGCATCGATGTGATCGAGTCGAAGTTGCGGGCTCGCCCTCAGCTCGATGATCCTCGCGCATGGGTGTTGACAGAGCCTACGCCTGCTGGTCGGTTTGGTGCCACACTTACCCGCGCAAAGCTGCTGGGTAAGTTCGCGAATACCCTCTTCTCATTCCGTGCTACGCGCACCACGTTTCGTCCCTACCAGTTCAAACCGGTGTTAAAGCTACTACAGACTGGCAAGGCGCGATTGCTCATCGCCGACGAGGTCGGTCTGGGCAAGACGATCGAAGCGGGTTTGATATGGACTGAGTTGGAAGCGCGGCAGGAAGCGGATCGTGTTCTGGTCGTCTGCCCGTCGAGCCTGTTGGCCAAGTGGAAAGAGGAGATGGCGGACAGGTTCGGCTTCGAGCTGACGGAACTCGATGCCAGTGGCTTGGCGCAATTTCACGACAGGCATCTGCAGAACCGTCTCCCACGACGGCAGGCGTACATCTGCAGTATGGAACGCCTACGTACGTGGGGCGGACTGGATGATTTCAGAGATGTCCCCCCTGAGTTCGACCTTGTCATAGTTGACGAAGCGCATTCGATGCGAAATTCAGACACCAAGAGCTATGCCTTGGGCACACAACTAGCCGAGTGGGCGGACAACCTGGTATTCCTGACTGCAACGCCCATCAACCTGCACCAAACGGATCTTCTCAATCTGTTGGAGCTGTTGGCTCCTGAAGACTATGGGGACATCCGCGATCTCGAAATGCGTCTGGAACCCAACCGCATCGCCAACCGCGTTGTCGCTCGACTCAGCGAGAAGGGGGTCACCGGCCACGAACTTCTTGGCGAATTGGAACAGTTGTCCGCGACACCATATGGCCGAGCACTGACACAAAGGCCGGATTTCAATCTCCTGCGTGATGTCCTGGGGAAGACTGAACTTACGCCGCGCGACATTGTCGACGCCAAACGTACCTTATCGGAACTGAACACACTGTCCACTGTTATCACACGCACAAAGAAGGTCGAAGTCGATGACCGCAAGGCGAAGCGCAAGGAGGACCGCAGGAATATTCAGTGGACTGATGCAGAAGAAAGGTTCTACGCCGAATACCTCGAGTGGTGTCGTACGCGAGCGGCAGAACTGGGGCGGCCGCTGTACTTCGCGATGCAGATGCCATTGCGGCTCGCGAGTGCCTGTCTGCCGATGGCGCGAAAGGCCGTCCTGGAACCTGATGCATTCGGTCAGATTTCCGACTCGGATTCGGGCGAGGTTTCCAGTCGGCTCGAGCCACACGAGGCACTTGTCGATGCGGCTCTCGCGCTCCCCGAAGGTGTCGACACCAAGTTCGACGTGCTTCGTGAGGTGCTGTCCAGTCTGCACTCGGGCAACCGTCAAGCGTTGATCTTCACGTTCTCGGTCCCCACCCTGGCCTACTTGAGTGATCGACTCAGCGAGGATTATCGAGTTGCGGTAATGCACGGTGGAGTAAAGCGCGAGTCCCGTATCAAGATCATGGCCGACTTCCGTTCGGGTCAGTACGACTTTGTGCTGGCAAACCGCGTTGCCAGTGAGGGTCTTGACTTCGAATTCTGTTCCGCAGTAGTCAACTATGACCTTCCCTGGAACCCTATGGAAATTGAGCAGCGCATAGGCCGGATCGATCGGATTGGGCAGCAAGACGAGGCAATCGTTGTCGTCAACTTTGTCAACGAGAGCACGATTGATGAGCGGATCCTCAGTCGTCTCCTCGATCGCATCGAGATCTTCGAATCCTCCATCGGCGCGCTCGAGCCCATCATCACGGTGCACGCACGGGAGATTCTTCAGGCCGGGTTCGACTTCACGCTCACGCGCTGCGAGCGTGAACAGAAGGTCCACGAGATGTTGACGGCTCTTGAAGAGCAGCGCGCCGGCCTGGAGGACATCGCCGACGCTGCCAGCGCACTTCTGGTGAGCAACGATGTCGAAGTGGCCGGGCTGGAGGACGATTTGGTACGCACAGGCCAGTACATCGGGCAGCAAGAATTGGCGTCACTACTTGACGACTGGGCACGAATCGACGGTGCGCCTGGGATCAAACGGATCGGTGACGGGAACACCGTCGAACTGCTTGGAAATCCGGCGATGGCTTCTCGCGTCAACGACCTGGTGAAGAAGCACCAGCGGACCCGCTCGGAGACGAGATTCATTTCCGCCAGCCTGCGCAACGAGTTACCCATACCGCTCGTTCTTGACCAGGAGACCGCTCGAACGGGTGGCGGAACCCTGCTCACCGCGACAAATCCTCTTGTCATGGCTGCCGCGTCAGTGCCGGGGCATCGTCAAGCTCGATTCGCTTCTCTGAGGATTGTCAGCGGAGAGGAAGATGTCGTACCCGGTATCTACATTGTGGTACTGGCGACGGCGATTTCAGCCGCGCGGGGTGGAGATGAGATTTGGGGGAGCGCCGTAGACCAACAGGGGCGGAATGCGGGCGAGTGGCCGGTGAACGTACTACTTGCAGCATTGGCGGAGGGCAACCTCGCCGATGCACCGATGCCGGATGTCAACAAACTTGACCGCCTCGCCGAACGAGCGCTGAACCAGCTGCACTTTAGGCATGCGCGAGAGCAGAAGCGACGCGACGATGAGTTTGAGTCTCTGCGAGACGCCAAGCTCATTAGTCTGCAGGCGCAGCACCTTCGCAGGAGAGAAGCAATCGAGAACCGGATCGCTACTGCGCAGAGCCGGGGCCGTGGTGAGCGCGCGATCGATCTATTCCGCAGTCAGCTACGGCGGGCGGAGGAGCGCTACGAAGCCCTGGTGGCTGATCTGTCGACCCAGGCACAACCTGAGATTCGACTAGAGCCCCTGGCCGCCTGCGTCATGAATGTCGGCGTCGCTGGAGGGTCTGCATGAAGGGTGGGGGAGACAAAGCGCTGGAACTCGAGGATGAGCGGACAGCGCAGAAGAAGTACAGGAACATCCTGCGCGAACGTGCCTCAACACCACCTGTCTTCGACGGGCCCGCGAACGCGAATTGGACTCGTAGTGGTGTGCCCAAAGCTCCCAAAGCCGGTGACGGCGAACTCATTGGCCGCGTAGCGCTAGTGCGGTCGGATGACGAAGTGCTGGACGGAGGCGCCGACTTCTACATCGGTGAAACACACGCGAAGATCAACGATGTCAATGTCTTTGGGTGGTCGAACCCAATCGCGTGCACCTTCTTCCGAGGATCGGACCATCACTACCTGTGCGAACAGGTCGCTGTAGTCCGGTCATTTCATGTCCGCGACCGCCATATCGTCGACTTCAGTGACGAGGTGGTCCGCACTGATGCTCCTGCGAAGCCGTTCAGGAAACAGGGACTCTCTGTCCCTGCTCCGCCGCGACCGCCGAAGGTGCCCCGCCCCCGTCCTGCCCACCCCGATGCAAGGCAGTCGGAAACCGTCGAGGACGAAATCCGGCACTCGGCTATCGCAGAATCGTCGACACCGACCCAGCCTGGTCCCAGTGACCAGTCGGCTGAGTTGCCTCCCGTTCGGGCGGAGGAGTTGCTTCGACAGCGCCTCAGTGCGCCGCGGACGAGAAGCCTTGCGCCTGTGCTCAGTACGCTGCAGCCTGACCAGTATGACCTGGTAACCATCCCCGCCATGGACAGCGTGATCATCGAAGGCCAACCTGGGACCGGCAAGACCATCGTGGCATCACACCGGGCCGCGTACCTGGTCAACGACGAGACACCACCTGAGAACACGCTGGATGGAACAGTACTTGTCGTCGGCCCAACGGAGGGGTACTCCCGTCACGTGCGTGACGTGATCGATCGTTTGGCTGGACCCACCGATCGGATCAAGGTGATGTCGTTGCCCGAACTGATAAACCACATAATCGGAGTGACCCAGCCGGCACGTTCTCTTTACTCTCAGACTTGGCAGGATGTCGACTGGCGGCTGGTGCGGTTCGCGCGCTTGGCGCTTAGGAGATTAAAGGCCGTGAACGAGTGGACACCGACGCCGGAACGCGTCTACGAATACGTTCGGAGAAATGCGGCAGACATCGCCTCGGAGGGCGAGTGGTCTCGCTATCTTCTGCACCTGCCACCGTATAAGGAGGCGATTAAGGATGGGATTCACGGTCCACTCGTGGCCTTCATCCACTGGGAGGTCTCAAAGCCTCGCGATCTGGTCCAGGTCGAGCATGTCATCGTCGATGAAGCCCAGGACGTGACCTCCCTTGAGTGGCTGTTGTTGGACGAGATCAACGAAGCGGATGCCTGGACGATTCTCGGAGACTTGAATCAGCGGCGGTCCGACCATACGCTCACCAGCTGGTCGCAAGTCCTGGAGGTCATCGCGATAGACCCGGATACGCCGATCCATCGGATGAAGCGGGGGTATCGGTCGACCAAGCCTATTCTTGAGTTCGCGAATCGGTTGCTCCCCCGTGATCAGCGTAAGTCCTACGCGTTTCAGCAGATTGGTCCGGAGCCGCGGGTGCTCAGGGTGTCAGGCCGGGATCTGCCAGGGGCGACTGTCGATGAAGTTGAGCGTCTACTCGGTGATTACGAGAAGGGGACGGTGGCTGTGATCTGCACGTCGCCAGACCAGATTACCAAGGTGTTGCGCACCCGAGGGTGGGCTAGGTCGACGGACGATGCCGTTGCGTGGGAACGGATGTCGCGCCGAGTGACGGTCAGCGTGATTGATGAAGCCCGCGGATTGGAGTTCGATGCCGTGGTTGTCGTCGAGCCGTCAGACTTTCAGGGCAACCTCGGGCGCCAAGGGCCGCTGTATACCGCATTGACGCGCGCGAACCGAGAGCTCGTGGTCATTCACTCGAAGTCTTTGCCTGAACGGTTGCGGAAGCGCTGATCGGCATCGTCTTTTCCCATGATGACCGTTTGGCGTCAGTCATTAGAGCCGAAGCCGTTGACGCGCAGCTCGTCGACGTCGTTCGACGTGCCGGCTCCGAAGTTACGAGCCGTCTGAACTCGGATCCATCCTTCTGCCAAGGCGCGAGTTTCGATCGCGTATCCGGTGCCCGTTGGGGTGATCTGCCAAGGTTCGATTCGCCGGTCGCGGAGGTCGGCTGCGTCGGGGGAACGTTCTTGTCGATGTACTCGACTGCGTCGTCGGGTTTGAAGCCGACTTCTGTCCACTTCTCCGCAACGGCCAGTGGTACGTCTGCTTCGGTGAGCGTCTGGGCGTCGACAGTGAAGAATCCTGGGCGCAGCCATTCGGTCGTGCCTGTTTGAGGTGAATTGGCGGTCATGTGGTCGGTGTGTGCCAGGGGATAACAAGCCGCCGTCGGATCTTGGCAGGCCCCCGTATTGTCCGGCGAATGCCGATGATCCACTGTCGGATTGTGGACCTAACTGCCGCTCAACCGGAACGACTGCCAGGAATTGCCGGTACCAAAGGGAGAAGCGAAGGGTGACAGTGCGGTGCTGTACTGCGTGTCGTGTTCGACGTTGCGCAGTCCGGAATTCACCTCATCCTCGAGTTCGTCGGGATACCGCTCCGCCAAAGGTTCGGTGAGGGGAGAAGGAAAAGGATATCTTCCGGGGTAAATGTGACGAGTATTGGTTTCAGAGGAGGCGGACTTGACCGAAGCTGAGGTCGGGACGTTCGCGCGAAGGGCTTCGATCGCGGTCGAGGCGGTGGGCCGGCGGCTGATCGAGGTGGGACTCGGCGGTGACGGCTCACTGCTGACACCGGTTAGACCCGTGTGGACGCTGGCGAATTTGGAGGCACTTGAGCGGGATTACGTCGACAAGCCCGACACCGGGGGCGACGGGTTCTTCGACAAGCTGAGACGCCAACTCGCCGGTGCCTCACCCGCGGTGGTGCAACTGTTCGCGGAACTGCTGATCCTGAACGTGCTGCCGATAATCAACGTTGGTGGCGCGCTCAAGGTCAAGCAGGTTCGAAGCGTCCTTGACATGAGCAGCGAGCCGGTGGACCTGCCTCCTGACGTCGAAGCGGCGCTACTCGGCGGCGGAGTATTCCACGGAGGACAGGCCTTCACCACCTACCGCTGGGCCCAGATCGCCTACCTCATCGAACTTGCGCGCCACTTCAAATCCCTCCCCGAACAACGGCGGACTGAGGCACTTGGTGACCCGCTGGTCTTCCGCGACGAAGTCGGTGCGGTGCCCACCGGCCAGGGAGCGCAACGGCAATCCCTGCTGTACCTGGCTTTCCCGCACTTCTTCCTGCCCGTCGTGACGGCCGAGCACCGCACGGCACTGCGGGATGCGTTCGCCGACGACTACCTGACCGAGCCGTCCGGTGATCTCGACATCGATCTTGCAAGTATCTACAGCGCGATTACCGAGGCCGAAGGCGGGCACGTCGACCTGTACGCCGAACCGTGGATTGACAGGTGGCAGAAGCCCTCGTCGGGCCCCGAGCCCACGGATCAGGTGCAGCATGCGTGGAAAGTGCACGGGTCCAACGTCAAAGGCCAGGACATGGTGCCGATCTGGCGGGTCAGGCAGTCGGTGTCGCTGGCAGCCAGCCTGCTGCGGCCGATTGACCCGTACGTTTCCCGGGAGGAACTGAAGGCCTTCGTCGACGAGGACTACCGCTCGTCGGGTTATGCGGCCCGCCAGGAGAAGTTCGACGAGTTCTACACCTTCCTCAAGCGAATGCATCCCGACGACCTGGTGGTGACCGTCAGCCAGGGGATGGTGCACTTCGGGATCGTCACCGGCCCGGCCGAGTTCACCCCGAGCAGCGACGGGCGGTCGAACCTGCGCCGCTCAGTGAAATGGTTCGAGAACCCCTGCCCCTGGTCCGAGATTCCCAGCGACATCGCCGCCCGCCTCAGCGCACAGGGCGAGGTCCTCGACCTCAGCCAGCATCTGGAACAACTGCTGGCCCTGGCCGAACGCCGACCGCACCGGCCCGGACCCGTGGAGGTCCACCTGCCCAACGCCACCCAGGAGTTGGCCGACCGAATCCACGTCGGCTTGGACTGGCTCCAGGACTGCGTCGAGTTGCTGCGGGAGCGCCGCCAGATCATCTTCTACGGCCCGCCCGGAACCGGAAAGACCTACATCGCACAGCAACTCGCCTGGCATGTCACCGACAAGGCGAACGTCAAACTCGTCCAGTTCCATCCTGCCTACTCCTACGAGGACTTCTTCGAAGGATTCCGGCCCCAGGGGGAGACCGGTGGGCAGATCGGGTTCACCCTGAAGGCCGGACCCCTGCGCTCGCTGGTAGACAAGGCCGCGGAGAACCCCGAGGCCGCCTATGTGCTCATCATCGACGAGATCAACCGCGGCAACCTCCCGAAGATCTTCGGTGAGCTGTACTTCCTGCTGGAGTACCGCGACCAGGCCATCGACCTGATGTACTCCTCCGACAGCGCCGAACCGTTCTCGCTGCCCAAGAACATCTTCTTGATCGGCACCATGAACACCGCCGACCGCTCCATAGCACTGGTCGATGCCGCGCTGCGGCGGCGCTTCGCCTTCCTGCCGTTACACCCTTCCGAGGAGCCCACCCGCGGCATCCTGCGCCGCTGGCTGACCGCCAACGGATACGACACCACGCTGGCCGACCTGCACGACGAACTCAACTCCCGGATCAGCGACACCGACTTCAAGATCGGCCCGTCGTACTTCATGCGAAAGAAAATCGCGACCGACCCCACCGGCAAGGCCCTGGAACTCATGTGGCGGACCGACATTCTGCCGCTGCTCGAGGAGCACCACTTCGGGGACCGCAACATCGATGTCCCGGCCCGATACGGGCTAGCCGCGCTGCGCAAGAGCCTGGCCGCCAGGTCCGCCGTGATCGACAGCGAAGGAGCTTCAGAACTCGAATCCGGTGACAGCGATGCCGGCACCGCTGATCCTTACTGAGGGAGGCCCGGCCCAGACCGTCGCACTCACCCGCGCGGAGTGCCGCGCACTCAACGATCTGGGCATCGCCACCGTCACCCCGACGCTCGACGACGGCCTCTTCGACGTCGCTGCAGCACGCAAGGTCGGGGCCGTTACCGTCGGGAACCACCAGATCGTCGTGCGTCCGAAGATCACCGACCTGAATCGGCTGCTGTTCATGCTGGGCTACGCCCGGAACCCCCAGACCTGGCGCGACGAACCCATCAGAGTGGAGGCCGCCGACGAACTGCTGCCCGCCGTCGCGGAGGCATACTCGCGCATCGCGAGCCACGCCGTCGAACAGGGTCTGCTGCAGGGATACCGGACCATCACCGAGGCGCTGCCGGTGCTGCGCGGACGGGTCCTGGCCGGTGCGCAGATGAGCCGGCGCTACGGACTGCCGGTGCCCATCGCCGTCCAGTACGACGACTTCACCGTCGACATCGCCGAGAACCAGCTGCTGGCGATGGCAGCGCTGCGCCTGCTGACCGTCCCACGGATCAGCGACTCCGCACGGCGACTCCTGCAGCGGCTGCGCCGCACGCTGGGGGAAGTCTCGGTGCCACCGCCGGGAACACCGACACCGCGGTGGCAGCCCAGCCGCCTCAACGTCCGCTACCACCCCGCACTGCGGCTTGCCGAGATCGTA
>Ga0182740_1002689_pt1 | contig 10616 bp, 9 predicted proteins | sample eDN5th37CKraftBY_FD_128872 | JGI IMG/M metagenome (GOLD analysis project Ga0182740, IMG submission 128872) | Enriched backyard soil microbial communities from Emeryville, California, USA - eDNA 5th pass 37_C Kraft BY (version 2) (version 2) | ecosystem: Environmental > Terrestrial > Soil >...
GGCCAACCTCGCTCTCGATGTCCGCCGGTCGATCGAAGACCGCTTCGGGATCCTGGCGGGCCTTCTCCGGCTCTATGCGCATGATCTCAGACATTTTCGTTCTCCGTTTCCTTGCCGCGGCAAGGCGGCATCAGCGCACCCGCAGGCGCGCGTTGCCACTTTGACAGGCAAAACCTCCGACTGAACTCGCCAGAGTGGAATTGGGTTCCGCGTTCTCGATCAGGCGTTGGTTGCGCCAAGGAGCTGGCGCCGGCGCGGATTGAAATAGGCGTGTTCACCCTCTTGGGCCGCACCGAGCTTGACGTCAATCCGGCAAACCACGCCATTCGGATCGAACTCGAGGCGGGCCTGGAGATGCGGCAACCTGCCCGACCGCTCGAGCAGCAGCGTGCCGAAACCCCGTGCAACGGGCGGCGTCACCGGGGGCCCACCGCGCTCGGTCCATAGCAGCACAATATGCGGTGTTTCGCGTATTTCTGTTGTCCAGGAAACGGTGACGCGACCCTCGGGGCGCGAGAGGGAGCCGTGTTTGACCGCATTGGTCGCGAGCTCATGGAGCATGAGCGTGAGCTGGAGCGCCGTCTGCGGAGGAACGAAAACATCATCGCCGATGATCTCGACATTGTCCGTCTCGCCGGCGCTCACTTCGATCTGCGAGGTGACGATCTCGCGCAGCGATGCACCCGCCCAGTGTGCCTCAGTGAGCATGTGATGCGCACTCGACATGGACTGGATGCGGCCATTCAGGCTCGTGACGAACTGCTCGATGGTCGAGGAGGTGCGCGCCGTCTGCGCGACGATGGCCTGCACGATCGCGAGCGTGTTCTTCACACGATGATTGAGCTCACCAACGAGCAGATTGCGGACGTCGTCGGCCTTGCGCCGCTCGGTGATATCGCGGTTCGTCTCGACGACAAGACTGCGCCCGCCCGTGCGTATCAGCTCGAGCCGGCTGTCGACCCAGATCTCGGCGCCGTCCTTCGAAGCCTGCGGCAGCTCACCGCTCCATTTGCCCTCGACCTCGAGATGCTCGAGCATGGCCTCAAGCGGCATCGGATATCGCGTCTTGAGCAGCTCGGCCGGTATGGCTCCGAGGGCCTCGTTCTTTTTGTAGCCGTAGAGCTCCTCGCAGCCGCGATTGAAGAGGATGATCCCCTCGCCGAGCTCCCATACGAGCATGGCCTCGTGAGAAAGCTCGATGACGCGCTGATGCTTGAGAAGGCGCTCGCTGAGCCGGCGCTGGTCGGTGATATCGGTATCGGTGCCGCACCAGAGAACGACCCGCCCTCTGTCATCGCACAGTGGCATGGCGCGCGAGAGGAACCAGCGGTAAGTGCCGTCACCGCCGCGCATGGGAAACGTGTCTTCCCAGGTTTCACCGCTGTCGAAAGCGCGCTTCAACTGGCGCACGACGCGTTCCGTGAAGTCAGGATGGATGACTTCGTGCCAGCCTTCGCCGGCGGACTCCACCGGATCCATGCTCGTGTAGTCGAACCAGCGCTGGTTGTGCCAGAACACGTAACCTGACGGGTAGGCCATCCACGCGAACTGGGCCATGTTGTCCGCGAGCGCGCGGAAACGCTGCTCGCTGGCCTTGAGCGATCCCTCGGCCATCTTCTGAGCCGTGACGTCCCGCGCAACCCAGAGAAGGTGCTCGATCTCACCACCGTCGCCGCGCACGGGACGGACGATCACGTCCCACCACTTCGTGGCGCCCTTGGCGGTTGGGGTCACGTCGCTGAAATGGGCGGCCTCTCCGCGCATGACGTTCGCGAAGGCACTTTCGATGGTCGCACGTGAGCCCTCGGGCCAGAGATCGACCCAGACGGCGCCAAGGACGCCCTCCGCGGCCGCGATCTCCATGTGGGTGCATCCAGCGGGATTGATATAGCGGACGGCGCCGTGGGCATCGATGAGCGCCACGCAGTCAGGGCTCACTTCCAGCAGCGTCGCCGCGAGCCCAGAAGGAATTTCAAACGGCTTGTCGCCGACCCCTCCCCTTCTACTCAACTCGTCCGCGCCGCCCTCGGGCCCATCGCGCCTATACGGCTGTTCTCGCGATGTCATCGCATGCACCGAACCCCTCTCGAACCCTTCCTCAGTCGCCGGCCTCGGCGCTCCCCCGTGACCAGCGCGCGCCCGCCAGCGGCCACGACCACCGACGTTCCTCGGCCGACTATCACTGCTGCTGCGAAGAGTTCCACTTCGATCTATTCTATGGCTCCAAGTTGCAGATCATCGGAAAGAATTGCCCGATGCATCCTGTTCGCTGTGGATGAGACTGGTTCAGCGCGTCCAGGTCCCTGCCCGTCGGCACCGCGTCCGCGTCATGCCGCTGCGCCGCGCGGTCGCCCACCCGCTCGCACATCGAAGAACAGCGCCTGGCTGATGACCGCCTTCACCATCTCCGGCTTGAAGGGCTTCGTGATCAGGAACGTCGGCTCGGCACGCTCGCCCGTGAGCAGTCGCTCGGGATACGCCGTGATGAAGATCACGGGCATATCGGCCCCCTTGAGGATATCGTTCACCGCATCGATGCCGGAGCTGCCGTCCGCCAATTGAATATCCGCCAGCACGAGCCCGGGCTTCGCCTTGCGGGCCACCTCACCCGCCTCCGCCCGCGTCGTCGCGATGCCGACGACGCTGTGTCCGAGATCGCTGACTATGCCTTCGATGTCGAGCGCAATCAGGGGCTCGTCCTCGATGATCAGCACGTCGGCGGAGATCTGCTCGGCGATCTCCGCGCCGGCGATGTCCACGAGGCGGCAGACCTGCTCCTCGGTCGTGCTGAGTATTTCGGCGATGTCGCTGGTCGGGAATTCCTCAAGTGCGGCCAGGAGGAAGGCCTGGCGTGGTAGCGGCGTCAGGGTCTCGATGCGGCGATCGACGACACCCCCGGGACCGGCCTCGACCGGCTCCGGCACCTGGTTGATCGGGAGCGCACCCCAGACCTTGACGAAGGTGTGGTAGAGCGACGCGCGCGGCGAGAGATCGCGGCGGAAGCTGCGCTGATCGGCGACGAGAGCCTCGAGCGTTGCGACGACATAGGCGTCGCCACGATCCTGGGAGCCGGTCAGGGCGCGGGCAAAGCGTCTAAGGTATGGAATCTGTGGCGCGACCAGATCGGCAACAGAGCTTGTCATCTGCAGCAACTCCCCCTGTTTCTCGAGGCTTAGCCGTCCTTGCGGATCAGCGTCAGTTTCAGCAATCCTGGAACGTGGACGTTCAGCCACGCCCATTGAGGCAAATAACGCAAGCCGCGGCGGATGGTTCCTCGGACGGCTAAGGACAGCCGTCACCGGGCATTATCCCACGGCAAATCCCCGAGGACGAGGGGCATGCTCGCCACCGAAATCCTCGGCACCATCGACGCCCATGAGCTCGGCGAGCTTGCCGCGCGCGCGGTTCACCCGGCTTTTCATCGTGCCGACAGCACAACCGCACATGAGCGCCGCCTCGTCGTAAGAGAAGCCTTCCGCGCCGATCAGGATGAGCGCCTCGCGCTGTTCCGGCGACAGCAGCGCAAAAGCCTTGGTGAAGTCGACAAGATCCATGTGGCCGGACTGGCTGTCCTTGACGCTAAGCTGCTGCGCCAGCTCGCCATCGTGGTCCTGGACCTCGTACTTCCGCTTGCGCAACTCCGACAGGTACGTGTTGCGCAGGATGGTAAAAAGCCAGGCCTTCAGGTTCGAACCGGGATCGAAACTCGCCCGGCTCTTCCATGCCTTCACCAGCGTCTCCTGGACCAGATCATCAGCCTGGTCCGCGGCGCCGCAAAGCGATCTGGCGAAGGCACGCAAATTAGGGACGAGCGCGGCCAGCTGGGCCTGCAGATCCCCCGTGCTGCCTGCTGTCATTCCTTGCTCTCCGGCTTCGTCTCGGGCTGGGTTTCGGATTTGGCCAACTCTTCGAGCAGCTTCGTAAATTTGTCGGGCAGCGGCTCGGCAAGCACCCGGCGGTACTCCTCGCGCAACTGGTGCCCGATCAGACCCCGCGCCTCCGACGGCAGGCCCGACTCGGCCGTTGCATCGTCGGACGTCAAGCTCACAATTCTAGCCTCTTGCCGCATTTCCTTGTCACTTTGCTTTCGATCGTCTGCCATTCGTCCCCCCATTCCCCGTGCGATTGAGAGGCCAGAGCATCAGCCCCGCGTGCACCGCGCCTGCCAGCGGCTGCTAGCAGTGCGCGCGGATAGTGCCAACGCTTGTCAAAACACGCAAACTGCGCCGAAGTTCCCCATGCAGACGCAAAATGCTGCAGCGGTCCATTTCGAACTTTCACAAATGGTTAGCTATTCGCCGGGCTCCAGGGCGGCGCCGCTATGGCCATCGCGAGAAATTATGAATGCGGCAGCAGCTACGGCTGCCAGCAGCGGTAGATTACGGCCGACAGTGCGCACGAGGGCCGGAAGAGCGAGCGGGGCCGCCGACGTCAGTGCCGCCATAATCAGCTCACGATCGGTGTTCGAAAGGTCCGGTCCCTGGGCCCCCGCACTCGCGGAGGCCTGGGCCGGCTCCTCGGTGGCTCCAGCGGTCTCAGAGGGGCCTTCCGAGCTATGGTAAGCGAGCACTGCCAATAACCCAAGGGCTGCAAACCCCCCCGCCAATATGAGCGAGGTGATCTCCGGCCCATACTCGCGATTGAGCCTGAGCGCCAGGGCCGCCGTTCCAAAGCCACCCGCGATCAGGAACGGTATGGCGATAATGATCCGGTGAACGATATGATCGACGGCCCGGTCAACGGTTGCCTGCGCGCGCCGGAACAGAAACCCGAACATGACGATCCCTTCCGCGCTTCACGCGTGCCGACTTACGATTTCCACAGCGCGCCGAGGACGAAGCCAAGCGCGCCCACCACTGCGAGGGTCGCCATCGGCTGGTCCTTCACCGACTTGTCGACCGCCGACTTGAAATTGCCGGCAACCTCCTGCACGCGCTCTCCGGCCTCGCGACCCTGATCGGCGACCGAGCGCATCGCGCCTTCGGCACTCTCGACTGCGCGGTCAAACTGCTGACCGGCCTTGCCTGCGTACTCAGCGGCTTTGTCCGCGACCTGCTCTGCGACGTCGCTGGCACTCGATGCTGCCCGTTTGCCGCTCTCATGATGGGGATAGCTCTTCGACGTCTGCATTTGGATGAACTCCTTCGACATGCGGGTTTGATAACCTGTATCTGCCGAAGAAAACGTCCCGCTCGGGCGCCGAGTTCCCGATATGGACACAAAAGCAGGTGCGCAGAACCGCCGCAGAGGACGTCGTCCTAGCTGCTCCGTCGCGAGAAGATCGAGCGGACGGCGGACCCGATCGCGGATGCCGCCTGTCGGCCGGCGCCGATATAGTTTCGCTGGGCCTTCCTCCGGCCGAGCCAGCGCACGGCCTTTACGCGGCGCGCGTGGTCATGACTGCGGCGCAGAGCGTCGGCGAGGCGCGCACCATCCGCTTCGGGGTTAGCCGACTTCGGATCGATGACGATCGGCGTCATCACGATCAGCGCGTCGTCGGAAAGACTCGTCGTCGTCTTCTCGCCCGGTGCCGCTGACGTCGCGACGCCTCTGAACTCGACCGGCAGGACGGCCGGGGCGAGCAGGCTCGGCGTCAGCCTGAAGTGTTCAGAAATCGCGGCGAGGGCAGCACGCTGCTGTTCAGTCACAATGCCGCCCGGCAGCGCCCACACGACGATATCGGCACCATCCACCTCGTCGACGAGATGGCGCAGGTGCTTCCCGGCCGCGACATCGGCTTCGGAAACGCGGACCTCGAGGCCGACAAGATCCCAGGTCGATGACGAAGGATCGCGGCGATCGAGATTGGCCAGCATGGCGCGCGCCTCATCCTGCTCGACCATGCGCAGGAGCGCGGCCGTCGCCTCGCGCGCCTCCGCAGTTCCCCCGGCGACGAGCACCGTGATCGGCGTGCGTGTCATGGCGGCGACACTTTCGGGCGCATCCGCGGCTTCCTCGGAGGAGGCACGCGAAACACGCAGGCGGCCGCCGTAGAGGTCGATGGCGGCGCGGCCCACTTCCTCGACGTAGGCCTCGACGAGGCGGCGCATGACATGCTCGCGGCCCCATTGGAAGAGGGCGCGGGAAAGGCGCTCGCGGGCCTCATTGGTAATGGCGGTCGCCGGATTGACGAGACGCACCAGCCGCCAGATGTCGTAAGCGCGCTCGGCGGCATCGAGCATGTGGCGCCACTGATAGATGCTGATGAACTGCGACACCGTCATGCGGTCGCCGAAAGGGACGTTTGTCTCGATCATGCGGCCGAGGCGCCGGCTCACCCGCTCAGTGATCGCGAGCGCCTCGGGAAGTGTGAATTGCCAGATGGCATCCTCGCGCGTCGGATGAAGACGCTCTGCCACCACCTCGATCGTGTTGCGCCCGAGCGTGACGACGGCATCGAGGTCGTTCATCCGCTCGAGGTCCACGCGCGAAGCGACCATCTTCACGTCGGCCCAGGCCTTGGCTTCGAGCGGGCTCCAGGTCGGATCGGCAAGTGACGCCTCCTCGGGCTCGACGGACGCCTTGCGCTCCGCCTCGGGCGGCGGCCGGCGCATGGCGCCCGCTATGAGCACGCGCTGGAGAAGCGTAACGACGCCGATGCAAGCCAGAGCGGCGAGCGCCCACCAGAGAACGAGACCCTTTTCCCAAAGGTAGAGGCCACCGAGCGGCACCAGCGACAACGTCGGCAACAGCAGCGCCGTTACGACGAGGATGTAGCGTGCAGCACTGGTGGCTGGATTGCTCTTTGCCATGGCCAATACGAGCCTCGGAATATGACCCGCCGCGACACGGCGCGGCCGGCAACACGGGAAGCTTATGCCTCCGGCGATGCCGGCCGATAGCCCTGCGGTGGAACGGCCCAAGTGCGACGATCGATAAATTCGCCATAGCTCGCTGCAGGTGCCGAGCGAATTTCTGGATCTGCATCACACTAGCAAGTTTATGCCGCTAGTGTCCCTTTTGATTTCGAAGTTCGCACCGGACACCAGCACTGAGGTGAGGCGAACTTCGAAATCGGGACACTCGCGTCAAGCCCGCCGTATCCAACCTCCCACGAGCGCGATGACGAAGAGCACGATCGCGACCCAGAACAGGATCCGCGCACCTTCCATTGCCGTGCCGGCGACGCCCCCGAAGCCGAGGAAGGCCGCCACGAGCGCGACGATAAGAAAGACCACGGCATAGTGCAGCAGATTGCCCATATCTCAGCTCCCAATTTCTCAGTTCCTGAATTCGTCAGGGATGCCCCTTCAAACGCATCGTGCGGGCAATCGTTCCTTTCACCGCACAATGCACGCAGCGTTCCGGCGACGACGCCGGTTCAGCGGAGCGCCTGCAACCAGTAGGCAGAAGACCGCGTTTCCTCGGCATCGCGTATCGCGCGGTCCCGCCGCGCAACCTGCCGTGGGGTCAGCTCTCTCGAGGATCGCAAATAATGCCGCTGCTCGCCGACAGCCTGCGCAACCTCTCCGCATCCCTGATCGTCATTGCTCTCATCGTCGCCGCGCTCTACGTCGGCAGCGCGATTTTCATCCCGCTCGCTATTGCCATTGTCATCGCGTTCATCCTGGCGCCGCTTGTCAGATGGTTGACGGCCCATCAGGTTCCGCAACCCGTCGCCGCGGTGGGCGTACTGGGCGCCGCTCTTCTTCTTCTCGCCGCGCTCTCGGTCGCCGTCAGCGCCCAGCTTCTATCGCTCACGGCCGATCTCGGAAGCTACAAACAGAACCTCGTCGAGAAAGTGCGCACGGTCGCCGATATGGGACGATCGGATGGCCTGATCAAACGGGCGGTCACCGCAGTCGAGACGCTCGGCACGGACATCGAACGAGAGCTCGGTCGCGGTGTGGCTGCAAAGCCGGACCCACTGGTCGTCGCTCAGCAGCAAGGGACACCTGCTGAGATTGTCATGGGGATCGGCGTCGCCCTCGAGCCACTTGCGCAGGTGGGCATCACGATCCTTTTCGCCATGCTACTGCTGTTGCAGCATCATGACATTCGTGACCGCATCGTCAGGATCGCGGGTACGGACAGGCTGAGCGGCACGGCTGCCGCCATCAGTGATGCGGGCGGTAAACTGTCCGAGCTCTTTCTCGCGCTCGCGACCATGAATGCCGGCTACGGCTTTGTCGTCGGCGTGGCGCTCTGGATCATCGGCGTACCCAACCCCCTTCTCTGGGGCATTCTCGCCGGCGTGTTGCGTTTCGTACCATTCGCGGGACCGCTGCTGGCGGCGATCCCCCCCATCGTCCTCGCGGCGGCGGTCGATCCGGGTTGGATGACGCTCATCTTCACGGTTGCGCTCTTCATCGTTGGCGAAACCATCTTCAACAACGTCGTCGAACCCTTCATGCTCGGCAGGAAGGCGGGTATCACGGCCTTCGGCATGGCCGTCGCAGCAAGTTTCTGGACGGTCGTGTGGGGACCGATCGGCCTCCTCCTCTCTGCGCCGCTGACGACGACCATCGTGGTGTTCGGGCATCACGTGCGCGGCCTCGAGTTCATCTCCGTCCTCTTTGGTGACGAGCCGCCGCTCGACCCGGCACAGGAGCTCTATCATCGCCTGCTCGCCGGTGATCCGGTCGCGGCGGCCTCGACACTGGCGGAAGAAGGCGAGGAGCTCTCCCTCGTCGAGATCAGCGACCGCCTCGTCCTGCCGGCACTGCGACTCGCCGCCGCTGACCATCGTGCCCAGCGCGTGGATACGGAGCAGGCCGAAGAGCTAAGGGAGACCATGGGAGAAACGGCCGATCTCTATTTCGATGCACCGAATGAGGAGACGAAGGCGATCGATGGCAAGGCGCCGCCGAGGGTCTGCGTCATTCCCGCACGCGGCATCGTCGATCGCGCTGCGGCAGATCACATCGCACGCCTCGTCAGCCTCAACACACCGTGCCGCGCCGTCGTTGCAACGCACTCCACAGGGCTGACGGCCATTGCCGATCTCAGGACGATGGAGGACTACCAGGACGTCGATACGATCGTCATCGCGACGGTCGGCGGCATCGACGAGAAGCAGATCCGGCTCATCGCGCGCCGCGCCGAGCGCGACTTTCCCGACGCGCACCACTTCGTTCTCGCGCCGACACGGCAGGGGTCGGCCGATGAAACACAACCACAAAAGGAAGTTGGCGCGAGTCGCTTTCATACGACGATCGCGCCGATCGTGGCGGCACTCGACTGCGCGCCGCGCCGCCCTCGAGACAAGGCAGAACAGGCAAATTCCCCCGAGCAGGAGCGGACGGTCGAGACGATCTCCTGAAAATGCTTCCGGCGCAGGTCCCGAGGCGCAACCAGTCCGTGCGGGCCAACGTTATTCGGACATGAGCGAACGGGCGCCGTGCATTGGAGCTTTCGGTCCGGCCCAACGCGATGCAATGGAGAAATCAGATGGCCAAGAACCTCATTCTTTGGATGCTCGGCGTGCCGATCTCCGTCCTCATCCTGCTCAACATCTTCGGATATCTCTGATGGCGGCAGGTGGAGTATTCGCGACGCTCTGCTCAGCCTTCGGCATTCTCGCGGTGCTCGGCGACCTCGCGATGCTCCGCAGGGGGTTCCGGCCCGTTATGTTCTGCAACGGGCGAACTCGTCTTCGGCAAGTGTACCTCGTGACGTACGCCCGTGGGTTCGAACGTCGTTGAGATGCGACCGCCGAGGCCGCGCTCGATCGAGAACTTCATCACGTTCGTGCCGAAACCGCTCGTCGACGGCGCCTTCACAGGTGGGCCGTTCCGCTCCTGCCAGACAATGTGCACGCCTTCCTGAGCGCTCTCCGTTTCGCCGGCCGCCTCGGCCTCCACCTCCCGCCATGTCACCATGACCTGTCCGCTCGGTACGGACCAGGCGCCGTACTTGGTGGCATTGGTGGCAAGCTCGTTGATGAGAAGGCTCAGGAGCACGGCCTGGTTCTGCGTGACCTCGATGGCCGGCCCCTGGGCGACGAGTGCACCCTGCCAGTGGCAATAGGGCGCCAGGATCTCGCGGACGAAGGTGCCGAGATCGGGCGTGTGCGCGGGATCCGGGCGCAGCAGATCGTGGACACGAGCGAGCGACGTCAGGCGTTCCCGGAACGATTTATTGAAGGCATCGACGGTCGGACTGTACCGGGCAGTCTGCGATGCGATGGCCGTCACGATCGCCAGGATATTCTTCACCCGATGAATGAGCTCACGGTTGGCGAGCTGGGCCTGTTCTTGCGCGCGTTTGCGCTCCGCAACTTCCTGCGAGAGCTCATGCTCCGCCACCGCATAGCGCTCTCTGGCATAGGCGAGCGAGCCGACGATGCCGGCTATGAGAAGGCTGACGATGGAGCCGCCGAGCAACGCCATCCAGGCCTTGGAATGATCGACCATGGCCTCGAGCGCGGGCTTGGATTGAAGCACGATCGTCCACTCATTGCCTGCAACGGTGATCGTGCGGCTACTCGTGAACAACGGCTCAGGTGTTGCTGGCGGTGGCGATGACAAGTCGCGATGTTCGAGTGTCCGGTCGTCGAACATGAGATCCGCTTCGGTGGGCTTGGCGCCATCGAAGATCTGCACATGGAGCCGCTGGAATGTCCCCGGAAGATTGCGGTCGATGACCCGTGGGACGAAATCGCCCATGCGGAAGAC
>Ga0182740_1002690_pt1 | contig 10614 bp, 7 predicted proteins | sample eDN5th37CKraftBY_FD_128872 | JGI IMG/M metagenome (GOLD analysis project Ga0182740, IMG submission 128872) | Enriched backyard soil microbial communities from Emeryville, California, USA - eDNA 5th pass 37_C Kraft BY (version 2) (version 2) | ecosystem: Environmental > Terrestrial > Soil >...
GGGACACCGACTCGAGCTTCGAACCGAAGATCGTGCGCAAACGGCAACGGCGGCTGACCGGCATCGACGAGATCGTGCTTTCCCTCAGCGCGAAAGGGCTGACCACCGGAGAGATCTCGGCGCACTTTCAGGACATCTACGGAGCGTCGGTGTCGAAGGACACCATCTCCCGGATCACCGACAAGGTGCTCGAGGAAATGACCGAATGGCAGAACCGGCCCCTCGATCGGGTATATCCGGTGGTGTTCATCGACGCCATCCACGTCAAGATCCGCGACGGTCAGGTCACCAACCGACCGATCTACGTCGCGATCGGGGTGAGCGTCAATGGCGAACGCGACATCTTGGGGTTGTGGGCCGGCGACGGCGGGGAAGGCGCGAAGTTCTGGCTGGCGGTGCTCACCGAGATCAAGAACCGCGGAGTCGCTGATGTGTGCATCGTCGTCTGCGACGGGCTCAAGGGTCTGCCGGATGCGATCAATACGGTGTGGGAACTGGCGGTGGTGCAGACCTGCATCATTCACCTGATCCGCAACACTTTTCGGTTCGCACCACGTCAGCATTGGGACGAGATCTCCCGCGATCTCAAGCCGATCTATACCGCTCCGACCGAGGCCGCGGCCAAGGAACGGTTCGTCGAGTTCGCCACCAAATGGGGGCCGAAGTATCCGGCGATCGTGCGGTTGTGGGAGAACGCCTGGAGCGAGTTCGTGCCGTTCCTCGACTACGACATCGAGATCCGGCGGGTGATCTGCTCGACGAACGCGATCGAGTCGATCAATGCCCGCTACCGGCGGGCGATCCGCGCCCGTGGGCATTTCCCGACCGAGCAGGCCGCGCTGAAGTGTCTCTATCTCGCGACGCGGGCTCTGGACCCCACCGGTCGGGGTAGGGCACGATGGGCGATGAGGTGGAAGCCTGCCCTCAATGCCTTCGCGATCACTCTCGAAGGACGCATCACCTAACCGATGCCAGGCCGGATCCACCGTTTATCGGACACTCCCGGTTGCTGTACCGGGGTGGTGACGCGGGTAGCTGTGCGGACATGTATATCCTCCCCAGTGATGTGAGTTTGCACAGCATCCCGCGTTCGGCCCGGTCCGAGTTCCTCCTGTTCGGCAGCGACGACCGAGACAGGGAAGGTCCTGTACTCGGTCTCGTTGCTCGGAGAGACCAGACGGCTCGGTAGTGTCCTGCAGCGTGTCTGGTGATCTGCCTGTGGCCGAGTTGATCGACGGTGCGTGCGCGGTGTTGCGCGCCTACAAGCACGATGCGATCGCCGCCCGGGCGGAGGACAAACTCGCCGGCCACGGTCGGCTGCCAACGATTGTGGTGGTCGGGGAGATCAAGCGTGGCAAGAGCCTGCTGGTCAGCGCACTGATCGGCCACGACGGTGCCGCTGTCGACGATGTGGAGAACTCCACCGCGGTCGCCACCCGGTTCATCGCAGCGGATGACGACTATCCGGAAGGGACCGCCGAGTTGGTCTTCCCGGACGGGCGGCGCCGGATCGACCGCGCGGAGCTGGCCGAGTGGATCACCACCGAAGGCCGGTACGTCGCCGACCCGGCGATCGACGCGCTGCCGGTCGCCGCTGTCGTACCGATCGCCTCGCCACGGTTGTCGGCAGTGTCGATCGTCGATACTCCCGGCATCGGTGGCCTGGATCCGCGTCACGCGGCTCTGGCTGTGCGGTCGGCGGAGCAGGCCGCGGTGCTGGTGCTGGTGTGCGAGGCATCGACGCCGCTGACCGAACCGGAGATGCGGTTCCTGCGGGACAGTGCCGCCGGAGTGGAGAACGTGGTCGTGGTGGTGACCAAGACCGACAAGAACCTCACCCGCTGGGAACAGATCGTCGCGGAGAACCGGCGTGCCATCGGCGAGCATCTCGGCCGGGAAATTTCGGTGGTGGCGGTGTCGAGTGTGCGGGCATTGGCAGCCGCCGCGCTGGCGCCGTCCCCGGCGCGGGACCGGGCGTTGGCGTGCTCCGGGGTGCCGGCGTTGTGGTCGCTGCTCGAGGAGCGGGTGGCCGCTGCGCGGCGCTGGCCCGAGGCGGATGCGTTGCGGTGCGCGCTCGACGGATTGCGGCTGGTCGAACGCGGCATCACCGCCGAGCTCGCCGCGGTCCGCGACGGGGAAGCCGCCATCCCGGATCTGACCGCCGAGATCGAGCGGCTGCGCGGTCTGAAGGACGAGGCGCAGCAGTGGGAGCAGCATCTGCAGCGGGACCTGACCCTGGCGCGGCAACGCGCCGTGATGCGCCTGGACGAGGAACTCGCCCGGGTGCGAGAAGACTGGACCACACGGATCAACAAGTCGTCGATGCAGGTGCTGCGCCGTTCCCCGCAGGTGTTCACCGCGCAGATTCAGGCGGATCTGCTCGACGCGATGGCCACCACCGCTCAGGTGTTCCTCGACGACCTCGAACCGATCGTTACCGAGTTGTTCGACGACCGCCAGCAGTGGGAGCACATCCGCGAGATCACGGTGGCGGCGTTGCAGACCGAACCATTGGTGACCGGGGAGGTCGGCTCGAAACGGCAAGGGCTGCTCGATCCGAGTGTGCTGACGATGGGCATGATCGGCACCACCATGCTCGGTGCGGTGATCGGTGCCGGCGCGATCGCCGGGGTGGCTTGGGTGGCAGTCAATCTCGGGTTCAAGGCAATGCGCACCGGCAAGACGAACCTGCTGACCTGGCTGCGCGAGACCGTCGCGACCGTGCGCACCGCGGCGACGCGGATGCTCGAGGCCGCGATGGCCACCACCCGGCCGGAGATCGTGCTGCGCCGCCGTAAGCATCTGCAGGACCGCATCACCGAGCTGCAGCAACGGATCGATGAGGCCACACGCAGTGCCCACGCCGATGCCGCGACCCGCACCACGAGCATCGACCGGTTGGAGAAGAACCTGCGCATCACCCGCGCCCGCATCACCCCCATCGAGACGGCCCTTACCGCGACCACGGCAGGTGCCGCATGAGCGCCCCGCACATCCCGCCCGGGGCAGGGGCGCCCGATCCGGTGCACCTGCGTATCGACGCGGCGTTGCATCAGCTTGCCGCCCTCGGCGGCGACTTGGTCGGGCACGCCAATCGCATCGGGGCGATCCTGTGGTCGCCGCCGCGGATCGTGGTCGTCGGCCGTCTCAAGGCCGGCAAGTCGACTCTGGTCAATGCGTTGGTCGGGGCGCCGGTCGCCGAAACCGCCGCCCTCGAGGCCACAACGGTGGTCACCGTCTACGAAAACGGAGCCCCCTCTCGCGCCGATGTGGTGCTCACCGACGGCACCCGCCGCCCGGTGCCGCTGGCGCTGGGCACCACCGCCTCCTTGGACGTGCCGGACACCGCAGTGGCGTATGTGCACCGCTTCGTGCCCTCGCACGCGCTCAGCGCGATCACCCTCATCGACACCCCCGGCCTGGCGACCCTGACCGCGGCCAACGCCGCGACCACCGAACGAGCGTTGATCGACGGATTCGAGCAGACCCGCGCGGCATCGGTGGACGCCGATGCGGCGGTGTTCTTATTCGATTCGATGCCCCGCACCGACGAGGTCGAGTTCCTGCAACGCCTCGGTTTCACCCCGTTGAACACGCTCGGAGTGCTTTCGCGTGCCGACAGTTTCGGCCGCGGGGTGCTCGGCGGCCGGGATCCGCTCACTCACGCTGCCGATCACGCGACCGTGCTCGCCCCGCGCCTGTCCGGGCATGTCGGCGCGGTGGTGCCGGTCGCGGGGCTGCTCGCACAAACCGCGCACACGGGGGCGTTCACCGATGCCGATGCCCGCGCACTGGCCGCCCTGGCCCCGGTCACCCCGCTCGAGTTGTTCGATCTGTTCGACGCCGACCCGGCCGCGCTTCCGGTGCCGCGGGAGCGGGTGTGGCGGCTGCTCGAGTTGATCGGTGAATACGGGCTGGTGCACGCCCGCGCCCATGCCGCTGGTGGGGCGCATCAGGTCAACCACTGGTTGAGTGAGGTATCCGGGATCCATCCGTTGCGCGCGGTGCTCGTGCAGTCGCTGCGCCGGTTTGCGGTGCTGCAGCGCGCCGGCCGCATCCTGACCGAACTCGATGCGTTGGCCTACAGTCATCCTGCCCGCGATCACATCCGGCAGATCGTCTCGGCCGTGCGCACCGACCCGGCGTTGATACCGGTGGAGTTGATGCGGTCCCTGCGCTCACTGCTGCAGGCCGACCCGGTCGCTCCGGCGGTGCAGGAACTGACCCAGGTCCTGCGCGGCACCACCGTGGCCGAGTCCCTCGGTATCGACCCGGCAGCGTCACCCGCGCAAAGTCGTGCTGTTGCCCAGGAGCGTCTCGTGGCGGTTCAAGTCCAGAGTTTGTCTACCCGGTCCGCGGCCGAGGACACCGCGCTAGCAGCGTTGACGCACGCCTATACGGTCATTGCCCGCGGCCGCTGATGGTGGTCGACGTCCGCTGCACTGTGTCTTCGGCCCGTAACGACCTGCACGTCGCTACGGGGACAGAATCTACTCCGCGTTGGGAAGGGAGAACTCCAGTCCGGGAGCGGGGATCAAGTCACTGAAATACGAGTTCGGCTGCCAGATCAACGTGCGGTAAGTAGCAGGGACACTCAGCACGGTGGAGAGGCTATAGGTGGAGTTCTGCATGAAACTGCCGCTTTCGAAATCACCGCAGTTGCCACCAGACCCTACGGCGAGATTCGACCTGATGGAACCATTGTCATCTACTGCAGACCAATAGCTGTGCGAAAGCACTGGGCCACGGTTCGTGATCGGGTTCGGTCCTGTCTTCACCGTGTAGCGCACGATCGCAGTGTCAGCGTCCTCAGCACCGAAAGTCGTGCACATTTGAGGATCCGGGTTCAGGTCTATTCCGGTGATGGTGACTTCGAGGTCGCATCCAACCTCGTTGCACCCGGAAGTCATCGGTGTGCCGAACGTGCCGTTTATGTTTCCGCGGGGTGTGAGTTCCCCTTCTGCTGCGACAGATTGAGCCGTGCTCGACGAAGCGTTCTGTGTCGTCGGCATTTGCCCTACCGAAGTGCGCGGCGCGGCCGGAGTGCTGTTCTGGACCTCTACGGCAACGGCCTCACCTGCTGGCGAATCCGGACGTAACAGTACCGCTGTGACGGCGACACCAGCGAGGACCAGTGCTCCGGCGACCATGGCCGGAATCCACCGGCGAGAGCGCACATCAACTACAGCGTCGGTGGTTGCTGCTGGAGGGATCGACCCGGCTCTTACTGGGGCGGTGCGGGGGCCGGAGGTCGCTCCGGCGCTGAACGGAGCATGCAGAGCACCCTGGGAGACGACCGCCTTCGGATCATCCAATGTCGCTACAGGGCCGACTTCCGCCAGTTGACGATGCACCAGCGGAATACGCGAGGATCCACCCGTTAGATACAACGCGACCAGGGACGAAGGCTCGACTCCGGCATCTGCAAAGGTTGCGCGAACCAGCGTGACGGCCTGCCGAACTTGCTCGTCGATCAGCGCCTCGAATTCCTCGCGCGTCAGCGTGAGCGTACGGTGTCGTGCTTCTCCCATCACCCGAATGGTGGCGGTCGGGTGCTCCGACAACAGTTCCTTTGCTCGTCGCACGTGCTCGTCGAGCGCACGCACAGCGTGCGAGGGCGCCGCTCGGCGCAACCATTCGAGCAGCTCCGGATCCTCATCGTTCAACCGGTCATCCACCCACCGGCGAATGATGCCGTCGAAATTTTTCCCTCCCAGCCCGTTGTCGCCACGGGCTGCAATGACCTGGAACGTGTTGTGGGCGGTGGAGCGAAGGACTGCCACATCCAGAGTCCCTGCACCGAAGTCGAACACGGCGATCGTCGAATCTGGCGGCAGAGGTTCGGTGCGGGTGTAGTAGTGCACCGCAGCACGAGGTTCGGAAATGGTCACCACCAACGATGGGTCGATGCCGGCTGCAGTGGCTGCGTCGGTCAAGATGGCGATCTGATCGAGCGGCCACGCCTCCGGATGGGTCAACACCACTCGCCTCGGCGGACAATTGTTGTGAAGCGACAGCGCACGGTCATAGACAGAACGCAGGACCGCAGCCACCAGTACAGAGGGAGCAACTTCATAGCCATTGACCGAGGCCGCCCCGTATCCGAGCAGGCGCTTCGGTGCAGGGACAAAGGCTTGAGGACGGTCGTCTGCGCGCTGCACAGCTGCCTCTCCGGCATACACGAGCTCTGGAGATTCGACGAAAACTGCCGAGGGGATCGCATTGCTTTGGTAACTCAACGGCAGAACCTGTACCCCGTTACCCGATGGGCTGGTGTGTGCCGCGGCGGTGTTGGAGGTGCCGAAGTCGATACTCAGATCCCACGCAGATGACATGCCACATCTCCTCGCCTCTACGAAACCGCAATGCCCGATTTCTCCGGGTATCGTCGCATGACCTCATCGCCGGAAGCTTGGACTCCGATCGTCCTGAGAACCCTGTACGCGGTCACCGGCACCACGAGTGCCGTAATTCCGGGAACAGCCGACACACTCACTGCCCCCACACGGATTACAGGCCCAGAGTGGGATCGTCGAGATCGTCAGATGGGGTCGGCCACTCGCCCTCATCGGCATACGAGTCCTCGTGGCTGTCGATCTCGGCAGCGTCGATCCCACCCGCCGGGTCCGTGTCGAACTGTGGGCGGAGCTCAATGTCCTCGGTCTCGCCGGCTGGGATCAGCATTGGATCAACCGGAGGTGTCCGGGGGTCGGTGGCGATGTCGAGAGCATGCTCCCAGACCTGCTCGGGAAGGTCGGGCAGGTCCGCAAGCACGTCGATACCGAGCAGCTCCCCGAGTGAGGGCTGCGGATCGGTCTCATCGCTTGTCATGGGCTGTTCCTCCGGTCGGCCTCTGGTCACCATCGTCCATCGTCACCCTTGTTGGATGCGTGGCGGGCCCGAAATGTTCCCGCCACCTGCTCGACGAGCGTCGTCAGGGGACAAGGCCGTCGGGATCGAGCCGGGACGGATCGAGCAGTTCGAGCAGCTGTGCCCGCCCCCGGTTGATGCGGCTCTTGACCGTGGCGACCGGCACACCCTGGTGGGCGGCGATCTCGGCGTAGCTGAGCTGCGCGTATTCACGTAGCACCACCGCGGCGCGGAACTGGTCGGGCAACTGCGCCAACGCGGTGCGAACCGCGTCGGCGTCGGCGACCCGCTCGGCCGGTCCCGGCGTGGACAGTGAGTGTCCGAGATCGATCTCGTCGGATGGGATGTCGCGGCGTTTGCGCACGATCGCCAGGGCGGCGTTGCTGGCGATCCGGTACAGCCACGAGGAGAACTGGGCGGTGCCGCGAAACTTGTCGAGATTCTGCCAGGCAGCGATCAGCGCGTCCTGCAGGGCGTCTTCGGCGTCGTGCCGATTGCCGGTGATCTGCACGCACACCGCCCACATCCGGGTCCGCGCCGGGGTCACCAGTGCGGCGAATGCGGTCCGGTCCCCGGCCCGGCACCGCTCGATCAGTTCGGTTTCGGTCATCATGCCCCCTCTGTCCGGGCAGTAACCTACCTGCTGTTCTCCTCGGCAGGATCCGCTGTCTGCTCGCCGTCCGGTACCGGTTGCGGACGATCGGACACGTGCAGGTAGTCGTCGAGGACCCGGTCGACCGTGGTGGTGGGAATACGCAGGCTCGGGTCGGATGCGGCGATGCGGCGGCGCACGTCGGCGAGCATGGCCAGCTCGCGTTCGAGCCGGTCGCGGTCGTCGGTCTCGGACGTCGTGGATGTCGCCGGCAGTGCCGCAGCCACCCGAGGTGGCTGCGGCTGTTCTCCCCGACCGTTGGCCGTGGTCATCGCCGGGGCAGGTGCAGCGTCAGTTCTCACCCAGGCCCATCTCGTCGGCGCGGACGAACTTGGTGTACTGGGTGGCCACTCGTTGCGCGATGGTGCGCAGGGTGTCGTTGTCGGGATCGGTGTTGGCGATCGCACGGAAGCCGCTCACCTCGGCCATGTAGCGGCCGTAGGTCATCAGGCACACCCCGATCCGTCCTTGGGCGGTATCACCCGACCAACAGGTAGTGCCGGGAAGGTCCTGCGCCAGCGCGGTGTCGGTCACCAGATCGGGGTAGGTGTCCCCGTTCATCTCGATGAACGCCGCTTTGAGGTCGTCGGCGTCGGCGGCGCCGGCGGTGCGGTAGACGTTGCTGTTGGCCTTGGCGATCCGGTCGGTGCCGGTCCGCTCGAACAAGTCCTCGGTCACTGCCGGATGCGAATCGAAGTGCAACCAGCCGTCGGGGCCGTAGATCGCGGTGTCGGAGTTGCGGGCGTATTCGTTGTCGAGGAAGCCGACCGTGCGGGCCAGGACCTTGTCCAGATCCACCGGTAGCGCGCCGATCTCGTCGGTCGGGGTGGCCGGGAACCGATCGAGCAACTCGATCTGCTGCTGCACCGCCCGTGCCGCGGTGTCGGTGACCCAGGCGCTCTCGCCGCTGCGATCGCTGGTGTAGGTGTAGATGACGAACATCCCGCGTGGTGTCAGGGTGTTCAGGCTGGTGGTGCCCGTCTCGGGCCAGGTGTAGGTCGAGGCCAGCGTGCCGGGCAGCTGCGGCACACTGACCGGTGTTTCGGGACCAGAAGTCAGATCCTCGCCGGAGGGGGAGACGATCGCCTGGTGCAGCGCCTGCGCGGCGCCGGCCGCGTCGTCGTCGGTGGGGAAACGCCAGACCCCGATCCCGAGAGTGCGGGATTCGTCGGCGGTGGAGCGGGAGCTGTCGAAGGCATGGATCATCGAGAACGGTTCGACGACTTGCCGTTCGGTGCCGGTGAAGATCGGGCCGAAACCTCCGACGAACACACCGTTGTTCGGTCCGCCGACGGTCAGGGCGGGATCGATGGTGTGCGGGTGAACCACGAATTCGGCGAGGCGTTGCCCTTCGACCGCGGGCCCGAAGTCCTCGGCCCGTTGGCCCTGCTCGACGAAATCCTTCGGTTCGGTGTTGTACGCGCCGGTGTCCAGTGCCGCCAGATCGATACTGTCCCCCGCAGCGGCCGTGGTGGTGGTGTCTGCGGCCGCGGCACCGCCGTCGTCGGTACTGCAGCCGGCCACGGTCAGCGAGGTCGCCGCGGCCACGGCCACCACGACGCGTCGGGTACGAGAAATACGCATGGGAAACAAACTCCTCATCGAGAACAATCCGAGAAAAGAAGGTGCGAGAAAAGAAGGTGAGTGGACAGGCCGCGAGCGGTCAGCTGTCCCAACCGACTTCGGCCAGGAACGCGGCACCGATCTCGACGCTGTCCATCGAGAACGTCGCAATCAGACCGGTGGAGCGGTCGATGACGGTGTACCGGACGCCGCTCCCGGACGAGTCGTCGGCGTCGACGAGGCGGGTGCCGTCCTCGGAGAGGACGGTGGTGTGCCCGTCGGTGGCGTCGCGGAGCCGGATGAAGGTCGAGCGGGCGTACTGGTCGTCGCGCCAGGCGGTGATCGAGGTGTAGTCGTGGCGCTCCATCCCGATCGTCTTGCCGACGGCGGAATCGGGGTTGAGCAGGCACCGCACCTGCAGCGCCCCCTCGGACGAAAAGCTGGACTTCTCGCAGGCGGTCGAGGAGATGAACAGCGTGGTCGGCAGCAGCACGGTCACCTCGTCGGTCGTTTCGCTGCGATAGCTCGAATCGGCGCTCGCAGCCGGTAACCGGCCCGCGGCCGCACCCTGCCCTGCCGGGTGCGGGTCGGCAGCGGCGGGCGCCGCGGCCGCCGCCGGTGCGCCGGTGACATGGTTGACCGCGACGAACACTCCCGTCGCCGCGGCGACGGCGGCCAGCCCCGCACCGGCGATCACCAGCAGGCTCCGCGTCCGTCCCGCACCGCCACGGTTGGTGCTGGGGGAGGGCCCCGCCGGGCGCGGTGTCGGTTGGGGGCGTCGGCCGGGTCGCAGTACCTCGGTGTCGACCTCGGCCGGGGGGACGGTGGCGCGGCCGCCGGCGACGAATCCGGCCGCGCCTTTGGCCACCACGGTTTTCGGATCGTCCAAGGTGGCGATCGATCCGAGTTCGGACAGTCGTCGGTGCACGTACGGGATGCGGGACGAGCCGCCGGTCAGATACAAGGCCTGCAGGCTCGTGCGGTCCACCCCGGCCTCGCGCAGCACCTGCGCCGCCAGCTGCACACCCCGGGTGATCTGCGGTTCGATCATCTGCTCGAACTCGTCCCGGGTGAGCGTCAACGTCAGGTCCGCGCCGTTGCCGGTGACCCGGATCGTCGCCGAGGGATGCTCGGAGAGCAGTTCCTTGGCGCGGCGGATCTGATCGTCGAGGGTGCGTCGGGCATCGAGCCCGTCCGGGGTGCGCAACCACGCCGCCAGATCCGGATCGTCGTCGCGCAGGCGTTCGTCGACCCAGCGGGCGACGGTGGCGTCGAGGTTCTTGCCGCCGAGGGTGTTGTCGCCGCCGGCCCGGATGACCTCGAAGGTCCACTCGCTCGTCGCGGTGAGCACGGCGATGTCGAGGGTGCCGCCGCCGAAGTCGAAGACCGCGATCGTCGAACCCTTGACGATCTTCGCGTCGTGCTGCCGCGAGTAGTAGAACGCCGCGGCGCGGGGTTCGGAGATCAGCGAGACGCGGCCGCCGAGACCGGCCAGGGACGCGGCGTGCCGCAGCACGCCGAGTTCGCCC
>Ga0182740_1002694_pt1 | contig 10603 bp, 12 predicted proteins | sample eDN5th37CKraftBY_FD_128872 | JGI IMG/M metagenome (GOLD analysis project Ga0182740, IMG submission 128872) | Enriched backyard soil microbial communities from Emeryville, California, USA - eDNA 5th pass 37_C Kraft BY (version 2) (version 2) | ecosystem: Environmental > Terrestrial > Soil >...
CAGTCGGCGCGCTTCGCTCTTTTGAAAGTCTCGCCGTTGCGTTTGGTGAACAGCCTTGTCGCGACACTGCCGTCCGGGCAGCAAAGCTTCAGCTCGACCTTTCCGGAGCCTGCCCTCTGCGGCGCAAGAACGCGCATCGACTGTGATTCGCCGTCGGGTCTGTGACGGGAAACGGCAATATAGGCGAATTTCTCATCTTCCCACGGAACCTCCGCATCCTTGGCAAGGCGGTGAATGCGCGAACGCGCGACGCGGCGTGAAAAATGGCACCAGTCGGGCGAGGTGAGCGGGCACGGAGCGGCATGGACGCAAGGGGCCAGAACATGTGCGCCGGCCTCGATCAGCCGCGCGCGGCAGGCGAGGATGCGCTGCCATCCGGCCGGGGGTGCCGGGCTCGACGATCAGCAGCGTATCGGCTGCAAGCCTCCACAGCTGGTCGACCAGAGACACACGGGCAGGCGGTTCAAGCTCGTCCAGAACATAGGCGCAGGTTACAAGATCGGCGGGCGCAAGATCGCTGAGGTTCCGGGTCGCGTCACCGCTTTTCCACTCGCTTTCAAAGGGCAGGTGGCCGGCGAGATTCTGACCCATGCGCCGCGCGGGTTCGCTGGCTTCCAGAAGTGTCGCATGGCTCAGATCCGGCCAGGTGTCGGCTGCCGCCCAAAGCGCCGTTCCGGGGCCGGAACCGATGTCAAGCAGAGAGGCGGGCGACCAGTCGGGGCGGGCCTCGGCGATGGCGTCGCAACTGGCCCAGACAGCGGCATAGGTGGCTGGCAGGCGGGTTGCCAGATAGGCTTTCACCGCGAGATCTTCCGACATATGCAGGCGACCGTCACGCAGTTCCGCACGGTAGCGTTCGGAAAGCCGGCGCGCGGCCTGTTTCAGCACATCGATTGGCGTGTCTTCGAGAAGCGCATCGACAGCGGCTCTGAGTTGCGACGGCAGTTGCACGCTCAGGCCCCGCGCGGCGCGAACAGGATCAGCGAGGCGCCCGCAAGGCAGATGAGTGCGCCCGCGACATCCCATTTGTCTGGCCGCAGACCTTCCGCGAACCACAGCCAGCCCAGCGAAGCGGCGATGTAGATGCCGCCATAGGCAGCATAGGTGCGCCCTGCCGCTTCGCTTTCCACCTGCGCGAGCAGCCACGCAAACAGGACGAGCGAGAGGATTCCCGGAATGAGCCAGAGCGCGGATTTGCCAAGTTTCCACCACGCCCAGAAAGCGAAGCAGCCGGCGATCTCGGCAAGGGCGGCGGCGGCGTAGATCACATAGATCATGGAGGAATTCCGATGATGGGTATCAGCCCCTATTCATCGCAATTCCTCCATTTTACAACCCCGCTAAAGGATGACTGCGCAGCGACCGGGTTATTTTCCGCCGGAAACGCGGCGTTTTGCCGTTGGCTTCGCTGCCGGCTTCTTTGCTGGTGCATCCGGGCTATGCGCCTTTTCGTGCATTTCCAGCGCCTTTTCGCACTTGGACATGTAGTCGCGCGTGATGGGCAGGGCATCGTTCCTGCGGGTGAGCTGAATCTGGAAATTGACCAGATCCTGCCACCGGAACGAGGCTTCCGAGCCCGAAAGGTAAAATTCCCACATGCGGCAGAAGCGCTCGTCGTAGATTTCCTTCACCTTGTCGCGATTGGCGAGGAAACGCTCGCGCCAGTGCCTGAGTGTCTCCGCATAGTGCAGGCGCAGGATCTCAACATCGGTGATCGCCAGTCCGGACTTTTCGATCGCGGGCATGATCTCGGACAGCGCGGGAATGTAGCCTCCGGGGAAAATGTGCTTGCGGATGAAGGCATTCGTCGTGGTCGGCGGGGCCGTGCGCCCGATCGTATGCAGAAGCATCACGCCGTCAGGCTTCAGCAATGTGGCGCATTTGTCGAAGAAGGTCTGGTACTGGGTGATGCCGACATGCTCGAACATGCCGACCGAGACGATGCGGTCGAACCGTTCCGAAAGATCGCGGTAGTCGCGGATTTCAAAATCCACATGCCGATCGAGCCCCTGCGCCTGCGCGCGCTCGGTCGCGACGTGATGCTGTTCATTGGATAAAGTAACGCCCAGAACGTCGGTCTCAAAAGCCCTGGCGATATAGAGGCTGAGGCCACCCCAGCCACAACCGATGTCGAGCACGGTCTGGCCGGGCTTTATGCGCAGCTTGGCCGCGATGTGCCGCTTCTTGGCGAGTTGTGCCTCTTCGAGAGACATGTCCGGCCGCTCGAAATAGGCGCAGGAATACTGCATGTCGTCGTCGAGGAAGAGTTTGTAGAGCTCGCCTGAAAGATCGTAGTGATGCTCGACATTCTTCTTGGATCGGCGGTGCGTGTTGAACTGCTGCAACGGGCGGAAGGCGAGACGCGCTGTGTTGAGCAGCTTGCCCCAGTTCGAATCGGTCCAGGAGATGCCCATGTTCTGGTAGACCAGATGCAGGAAGCTCAGCACGTCGCCTTCGACGAAGTCGAGTTCCTGCTCCATGAAGGCTTCCGGAATGGCGAGTGACGGATGCAGGGCGATAGCGCGCTCTGCCCGTCTGGTGTGAATGACCACATGGGTCTTGGTGCCCGTTCCGTCGCCGAAGGTCCGGGTTGCGCCGTTGGGTCCGGTCACGGTCAGAGTCCCGGTGTGGACGATCTTGTCGATTATGCGTTGCAGAAGAATATTCATCGCCAGCCTCTTCCTGCGCGAATCCTGCGGCCGGAAACTGGCGCGGGGGATCGCTCTTTGCCAAAGAGTTGGACGGCTTCATCGCTACACTGGAACGATGGAACGGTCCAAGACAGCACTGATATGCAATCTTGCAGAAATGATTCCGGTTTGAAAAGTTCCAATGTGGCACAAAAAAACCCGGGCAGAGCCCGGGTTCTTGGTCCAGATTGAGCTGGAAGGCGAAGCTTACGCTTCTTCCTCGAACTCTTCGTTTGGGTCGAAGAAGTTGTCCGGACGGGCATTTTCGTTGATGTCGTCGCCATAGATGGCTTCGGCAGTCGTCAGCAGTTCGCCGCGGGACTGACGCTCGGCTTCGTCGGTCGAACGCGCGATGTTGAGCGTGATCGTGACCTCGACTTCCGGGTGCAGCGCGATGGCGATGTTGGTCAGACCGATGGTCTTGATCGGATGGTTGAGCTCGACCTGGTTGCGGGCGACGTTGAAGCCTTCGTCAGCCAGGAAGTCGGCGATGTCGCGGGTCGACACCGAACCGTAGAGCTGACCGGTTTCACCGGCGGAGCGCACGACGATGAAGGTGGTGCCGTCGAGCTTCTCGGCAACGGCCTCGGCTTCGGTCTTGCGTTCGAGGTTGCGGGCTTCCAGCGTGACGCGCTGGGCTTCGAACTTCTTCTTGTTGGCTTCGTTGGCGCGCAGGGCCTTGCCCTTCGGCAGAAGGAAGTTGCGTGCGAAACCGTCCTTGACCTTGACGGTGTCGCCCATCTGGCCGAGGCGCGCGATGCGTTCGAGGAGGATGACGTCCATGTGCTGTCCTTTCAGACCTGTGATCTGGCCGTGCAACGGCCGATTGAATCAGGGACAGTCAGGGAAAGCCGGTGGTGCATCGGCACCTTGTTCGCTGTCCTGCCTGTCCGGCAGTTAGGGACCGAAACGGACCCAACCCGGGATTTTCATGCGTCTCAAACGTGCCCGTCACGAATGAGAGGAGCGGACGGTGAACCGTCCGCCCCGGAAGTTCTTAGCGCACCAGATAAGGCAGCAGGCCGAGGAAGCGGGCGCGCTTGATCGCCTTGGCGAGCTCACGCTGCTTCTTCTGGCTGACGGCGGTGATGCGCGAAGGCACGATCTTGCCGCGCTCGGAAATGTAGCGCTGCAGCAGACGCACATCCTTGTAGTCGATCTTCGGAGCATTGGCGCCGGAGAACGGGCAGGTCTTGCGGCGGCGATGGAACGGACGCCGGGTCGGGATCTGGTTGATGTCGACCATCGATTACTCTCCTTCACCTTCGCGGGGACGACGCGGGCCACGGTCGCCACGATCACCGCCACGGTCGCGATCACCACCACGGTCACGGTCGCCAAAGCGGGGACGGTCACCGAAATTGCCGCGCTCGGAGCGCTCTTCGCGCTTCTGCATCATGGCGGAGGCGCCTTCCTCGTGCTGCTCGACCTTGATGGTCATGAAGCGCAGGATGTCTTCCGACAGGCCCATCTGGCGCTCCAGCTCGTTCAGAGCTGCGGGCGGGCAGGTGAGGTCCATCAGCGTGTAATACGCCTTGCGGTTCTTGTTGATGCGGTAGGTGAGGGACTTCAGTCCCCAGTTCTCAACCCGGCCAACCGAGCCGCCGCCTTCGGAGATGATGCCCTTGAAACGTTCAACGAGCTCATCGACCTGCTGCTGCGACAGATCCTGCCGGGCAAGAAACACATGTTCGTAAAGAGCCATAGTCTTGCCTTTCTTCGTTTCTCTCCCGGTTCCCGACGGCTAAGCCTCTGCAACTTCTCTTGACCCGGAACGGGGAAGAAAGGAGCATGGACGAGACGGTCGAGAGCGGAGACACGGGAGGCAGAAGCGCTTAAGGCTTCCTGTCGATGGCTCTCACGAACCAGCGGCCCTCCGTTCAGCCCCCAATCGGGACCGGCAGATTGAGCGCGTCTATAAAGCAAAACGGCGCGAACACAACCCCGGCCATTCGTTATCGGGCATGAAATGCCGTCAAATCAGCCTTGTCAGCCTTGCAGAGCCCCGATCCATGGATGTCCGGGATGAACCAGATCGAGGCATCGCTTCAGCCATTCCTTTTCGGAGGCGTCCATCCGGGGCAGGGCTCCCGAAAAGTCCGTTTCATCCTTTGCCCGCATGTGCTTTGCCTTGAACAGCAGCACGATTGACGGCTTCAGGTAAGGCAGGCCGTCCGGGGTGATTGCGAAAACCTGACTGCGCGGGCGGCTGATGCGGGCATCGCGCCGGCAGACCCACATGTCAGCGTCACCCGGTTCCAGCATCATGTCGGTGCGCCAGCAGTGTTCTGCTGTGTCCAGACACCATATCTGGAACACGTCCGGCCCTGGCTCCCGATGCGCAGGCAGAAGCTCGACGGTTCCGCTGGACGCGGTGCAGAATTGCAACGGGAACAGCGCCTTGCGAAAAAGCGGCAAGTCGCTGCGGATGATCGTGAATTCTATATCTTCATGATCCCGGGTCTGGCGGCCATGCCACAGATCCAGCGCCCATCCCCCGGCTATGCACCACGGGGCTTTCACATCGCGGAGTTTTTCCGCAAGTTCATGCGGTTGCCACGCTTGCCATGCGTCGTGGGGAGGCAGATCCGGGGTGGTCACCCGGTACGGATCCTGAACAGCAACCGGCCGATCGACAGCACCATATAAGCGCCGAAGAACAGAGCGAGCGACCAGCCGAAGCCGGGCGGGCCGAACAGATCCATGCCGATACCGATGGCCTGCGGCCCCAGCACCATGCCGATGCCGTAGCACAGCACGAAGGCGGCGTTGGCGGATGCCAGTTCATGCCCTGAAAGCTGCGAGCCCAGATGGGCGAGGCCCACCGTGTAGAGCGCGGCGACAACGCCGCCCCACAGGAAGAGCAGCCCCGCCATAAGGTGCCAGTTCTGCGCGAACAGCGGCATGAAGGCCGTTCCCACCATGCCGACGCTGGCGCACAGCAAAAGCAGGTAACGACGGTCCGACACCTTGTCGCTGAGCATGCCGATCGGGATCTGCAAAAGAACGTTGCCAAGTCCGATCATGGTCAGGAGCAGTGCCGCATCGGCCTCGGAATATCCGATCCGGCTTCCGTAAACCGGGAAAAGGGCAAAGCCGCCTGTTTCGACCGCACCGAACACCAGAACCGCTGCTGTGGCCGTGGGCACCAGCCAGATGTAGCGCAGGAAACCGGTTTTCGTCTCACCATCGCGGTGAATGGGCGGGCTTTCGTTGCGCGCGGCAATGATCGGGATGGCGGCGAGTGCGACAAGCGCCACCGTGGTACCGAACGGCATGAAGCCGGTGCTTCCGAGCTTGGAGAAAATCCACGGACCGGCCGCGAAACCGAGGGAAAGCACCGTGGCGTAGATGCCCAGCACCAGACCCCGTCGGTGCGGCGGGGCGGAAGTGCTGATCCAGAATTCGGAAAGGATGAAAAGCACCGTAAGCGAAAGGTGCAGCAGCGCGCGCAGCGGAAACCACATCCAGAAATAGGGCACGAAATAGAAGCCGGTGAAGGCAAGCGCGCCAGTGGTGATCATGGCGAGCATCGTCCAGGCCACGCCGAATCGGGCGGCAAGCGGTGTGGCCAGCGGCGCCGCTGCAATGGAGGCGATGCCGGCGATCGCCGTGTTAAGCCCGATCATCGAGGCCGAATAGCCTCTCGTTTCCAGAATGACCGACAGAAGCGGCATTCCAAGGCCGATGGCGATGCCGACAACGCTGATTGCCGAGATCGCGGCGATCATTGGAAGCCATTGCACCCGCTCGTCGTCGCGGGTTTCCACCTGTGCGGTCATTGCAGGATCATCCTGCATGCAGGCAGCGGGCTGCATCCGGACAGGAGAGGAAAGCAGTGAAACGGCAACGCAGGCACCCCGGTCAAAGCAGATCGCGCACAAAGCGATTGTTGAGCATTCGGTAGAAAGGCACGGGCCCGCCGGGGCTCAGTCGCGGGTCGCCGGCCAGCCTTTGCTGCACCTCTCCCAGAATCGTGCGGGTGATGGCAGGCACATCCGCTGCGCGCGCTTCATCGAGCGAAAGCCAGACAAGCTCTTCCAGTTCGTTGGTCGGTCCGCCTTGCGGAAGCTCCACGGCCACGTCATCGCGAAAGGCTGCCAGAAAGCGCGTATCGAAACGGCGAACCCTCCCGGGCGGTGTGATGGCGCGCGCCACAAAGCGAAGCCCGGTGAGAGAAGGCATGACACCGTGTTCGGCAAAGCCTTGCCAGTCCGGGCGTGACGTGGAGAACGACCCCTTGTTGCCGATCAGCAGCCCGGCTTCCTCGTAAGTTTCGCGGATCGCCGACAAGGCGATGGCGCGTGCGCGCGTCGGCGTGGTGCGGCTTGCGCGAACCGTCAGCTTGGCTTCTTCCTCGGGATGCAGTCCGTCGGCGACAAGGACGCGGCCGTCGCTGGGATCCGTGCGTCCGCCCGGAAAGACGAATTTCCCCGGCATGAAGACGTGGCTGGAGTGGCGCCTGCCCATCAGCACACGGAATTCTCCGCCCTGCCGGTCGAGAAGAAGAAGGGTGGCCGCGTCACGCGGGCGCAGGGGAGGCGCCTTCGTTTCCATCTCGGCACCTTCCACCTTGTCGACTTCAGCTTTGCTCATGCCCTGCATGCAACGCACCTAGCCGAAAGCCGCCCGTTACGAAAGAGCCGTTTTCGCATTTGCCATTGCACCAGTCGAAGGACCTGACGGACCGAAGGCCCTAATGTTCAGGATGCGGCTCAAGCCGGTCCGGCTCATCGCCGAAGCCATGCATGTAAAAGGCCCATTGCAGCCCGATGACAGCGCCTTTGATCGGCTGCAGGAACAACAGGGCGAGGATAAGGGTGAGCGGCGCCCAGACGGCGAAATGCGCCCACATCGGCCACACATAGCGCATTTCAACCGCCATGAAGCCGGCAATGACGATATGGCCGACCACCACGATATCGAGATAGGCTGGCAGGTCGTCCGCCCGGTGATGGCTGATTTCCTCGCCGCAGACCGAGCATGTGTCGACCGATTTCACATAAGCGCGAAAAAGCTTGCCTTCGCCGCAGGCGGGGCATCGGCCAAGAAAACCCCGCTTCATTGCCTCGCCAACCGGCCGTGTCGGCCGTTGCGGCTTGCTGTCGCCGCCGAAAACCTGCTGTTCGGTGCTGCCTGTCGTCATGTCATCGTCTCCTGCCGCGCGAACCTGATCTGTTTTTCAGGGCGCGGATACGGCCTTTCGCCTTGTGATACGACCGGGTGGAGCCTGACAGAGGCTTGGGTTCGCTCAACATCTCGAAGCGCATGGCTCCGGCCATTGGCGCTACATCGACGAGACGGACCTCGACATTGTCCGCGAGCTGATAACCTTTGCCGCTTCGTTCTCCAAACAGCGATCGTGCCGTTTCGTCGTATATATAGTAATCCCCTCCCAGGGACGACACCGGGATGAAACCATCTGCGCCAAATTGCGGCAACTGGACAAAAAGTCCCGCTTTCGTGACGCCCGAAATGCGGGCCTGAAAACTCTCGTTGATATGTTCCGCCAGATGCGCCGCAATCAGGCGATCCACGGTTTCGCGCTCTGCCGCCATGGCCCGCCGCTCTGCAGTGGAGATGAGGGCGGCGATCTCGGCAAGCTGCGACTCCTCGTCACGGGTGAGCCCGCCCTGTCCAAGTCCGAGCGCGCCGATCAGCGCACGATGCACGATCAGATCGGCATAGCGGCGGATCGGAGAGGTGAAATGCGCGTATCGTTTCAGGTTGAGGCCGAAATGGCCGATATTGTCCTGCGTGTATATGGCCTGGCTTGCGTGCGCAGCACGACTTCGTTGACCAGTGCGTCGTTGTCGGTCCCGCGCACCTGCTCCAGAAGCCCGTTGAACTGGGAGGGGCGCATCTGCGCCCCGCGCGCCAGTGACAGTCCGATGCTTTGCAGGAATTCGCGCAACGCCTCCTGCTTGGCGAGCGAGGGCCCGTCATGGGTGCGGTAGATCAGCGGCTGCTTTTTGCCCTCAAGCGTTTCCGCCGCGGACACATTGGCCTGGATCATGAACTCCTCGATCAGCTTATGAGCGTCGAGGCGCTCCGGCACGATCACGCGGTCGACGGTGCCGTCTTCCTTGAGGATGATCTTGCGCTCCGGCAGGTCGAGTTCGAGCGGCTGGCGATGTTCGCGACCTCGCTTCAGCACCGCATAGGCTTCCCAAAGCGGCTTCAGCACCGTGTCGAGCAGCGGCCCGGTCTTGTCATCCGGCGTGCCGTCAATGGCCGCCTGAGCCTGCGGATAGGCTAGCTTCGCCGCCGATTTCATCATCACGCGATGGAAGGAATGGCGCACCTTGCGGCCCTCGGCCGAAAAGGTCATGCGAACTGCCATTGCAGGCCGCTCCTCGCCCTCACGCAGCGAGCACAGGTCGTTGGAGATGCGCTCGGGCAGCATGGGCACGACCCGATCCGGGAAATAGACCGAATTGCCTCGCTTCAGGGCCTCGCGGTCGAGCGCGGAGCCCGGCGTCACATAGGCCGCCACATCGGCGATCGCCACGGTGACGATCACCCCGCCGGGGTTCTTCTCGTCGCTGTCCGGTTCGGCGAAAACCGCGTCGTCATGGTCCTTGGCGTCGGCCGGATCGATGGTGACGAGCGGGAGGGTGCGCCAGTCTTCACGGCCTTCGGTCCGGACTTCCTTCAACGCCTGCACCTCAGTCAGCACGTCTGCCGGGAAGATATGGGGAATGTCATGGGCGTGGATGGCGATCATCGAGACCGCCTTCTCGTTCAGCGGCGAGCCCAGAACGGAGATGACCTTCGCCTTGGGCAGGCCATAGCGCGGCGTGCGTGAAGGCTCGACCTCAACCAGATCGCCATTGTTGGCGCCGTTGCGGAATTCCTTGTCGACGATGAGTTCCGGCTGGCGCCGTTCGACCGGCTCGATGCGGAACGTACCGTCGGAAAGCGTGCGGAAGATGCCGAGCACGGCCTGCGCGCGCTTCTCGAATATCTTGATGATCCGCGCGGTATAGGCCGGGCCTTCCTCCTTGCCGGTGGAGAAGGTTTTGGCCAAAACACGGTCACCGATGCCGGGAGCCGGCCCGCCGCGTGGCGGCTTTATGGCAACCGTGGGAGAATTCCCGTTTTCATCCTGCTCGGCCGGCCGGGCCAGAAGGCCGCCATCTTCATCGCGTGCGAATATGTCGAGAACGGCGATGGTGGGAAGATTGCCGGGGCGCGACAGCCGCTTGCGCTTCTTCTCCAGAAGCCCTTCGTCTTCGAGGTCGCGCAGCATATCCTTCAGCCATACGCGGTCGTCGCCACGCAGGGCAAACGCCTTTGCGATCTCGCGCTTGCCGGAACGGTCGGGGTTCTCGGCGATGTAGCGAAGGATTTCGTCACGCGAGGGGCGATACTGGTCCTTTGTCCCGCGCCGCGTGTCACCGGCGCGGGGATCGCCGTGGTTTCTTCCGGAGATCCCTCGCGCCAAGCTTCTATTCCTTCTTCTTTGCTGCGGTTTTTTTGGCCGCCATAGTCTTCTTTGCCGCCGCCGCCTTCTTCGGTGCCGCCGCCTTGCGGGCCGGTTTCTTCGCCCCGCCCCCCTTGGCTTCCTTTTCAGCGATCAGCACAAGCGCTTCTTCCAGCGTGATCGCCTGAGGGTCCTTGCCCTTGGGCAGGGTCGCGTTGATCTTGCCGAAGTTCACATAGGGCCCGTAACGGCCGTCGCGAACCGTGATCTTGCCGCCGCCGTCGGGATGGTCGCCCAGTTCCTTGAGGGCGGAAGCCGCGGCACCGCCGCGTGCGCCACGTCCCTTGGACTGCTTTTCCGCCAGAACCGTGACGGCGCGGTTGAGGCCGATGGTGAACACGTCCTCGATGGAGTCCACATTGGCGTAGGTGCCATCATGCAGGATGAAAGGCCCATAGCGCCCGAGACCTGCCGAGATCATCTTTCC